>Ga0209181_10007445_pt1 | contig 14992 bp, 12 predicted proteins | sample MAT05_FD_187208 | JGI IMG/M metagenome (GOLD analysis project Ga0209181, IMG submission 187208) | Freshwater microbial communities from Lake Fryxell liftoff mats and glacier meltwater in Antarctica - MAT-05 (SPAdes) (version 2) | ecosystem: Environmental > Aquatic > Freshwater > Ice > Liftoff... | reverse complement strand
CTAACGTTTGAGCAAAATGTTTGTGTAAGTTTAGCACCGTAATCGCCCGTTGACCAAAGTGAAATAATTCAATGCTATTGGTACTGCTAATCATCTGAGGTGGGCAACTCACCACTTTAACAATTGCATTCATCGGCAGCGCCAATACTTGATTGGCGATCATAAATGTAATGACCCGAACTGACTCTTGAGAATGGCTAGGAGAGGTGCTTAGAGATTGAGAAGGAATAGTAGAGTGCATGGTTCAGAGAATATGAGACGTTTAAGATTTACAACTCAGACTGCCCAGTGTGCTAATCAGCTCATGCTCAGTGTAGGGTTTTGTCAAATAGGCAGATGCTCCTAGCTGTAAAGCAAGCTGACGATGCTTTTCGCTGCTGCGAGAGGTGAGCATTGTGATAGGAACAGTCGTGGAAAACTCTTTCTTATAGCGCATTAAGAATTCAAATCCGTTGAGCTTGGGCATCTCCAAGTCGCAGGTAATGAGTTGAATGTTAGGATGCTGCTGAAGTTGGACGATCGCATCTAGCCCATCTTGTGCCTGTAGTACCTGATACCCTGCTTTTTTCAAGGTCAAGGCTAACGTTTGGCGCACTGTTGCAGAATCATCAATGACTAAAATTCGTTTTGCCGCGATCGCTCGCTCCGGTGCTGAAGGGGGCGGTTCGATCGCGATCAAATCAGGAGATCTAAAGTCATCTTGAATCGGAGCAAATTGCTGAGGTGGCATAGCTCCTTGACGGTTACCATGATGAACTAATGCCGCTCCATCGACAACTAGGGTGAGTTGCCCATCTGCCAAAATGCTACAGCCATAGATGTAGTTAGGAGGAGCGATCGCATTGCTAACAGGACGAATTACCAATTCTTGTTCACCCAAAATCTGATCCACCGAAATTCCTAAGAAACCCTTTTTCCAGCGCAGCAGCAACAGCGAAGACGCATCAGTGGCAACAGGCAGGTGCAAAGCTTTGAGAGATATCTCATTTTTGATTTGCTCTGGTAAAGACGTGCTGTAATTCACTAGATCTGCTAACCGACAAATAGGTACAGGATATTCATCTTGTCCACGTTTCCAATGAAATACACTTTGACCCGTCATCGTTTCAATCTGGTTAGCTTGCGGGATGACAATTCTCTCAATTTCATCTGAGAGGAAAGCATAGACAGCATAGCCAACCTGACAAACGAGCAAGCGAGCCGTCATCAAGGTAAGGGGGAGCTGGAGCGTGAAGGTGGTGCCTTGGTGCAACTCTGTTTGAACCGCAACATTACCCTCTAGCGATCGCAACTGATTACGCACCACATCTAACCCAACGCCCCGACCAGAGAGATCAGTGACCTCTTCGGCAGTTGAAAACCCAGGTTGAAACATCAGTTCTAATAATTCATCACGGGCACACTGATTGAGGTGAGGGGAAGGGAGCCGTTTCATCTCAAATCCCCGCCGACAAATCTTTTCTAAATTCAGCCCTTGACCATCATCTTTGACCTCAATAATCGTGCGGTTTCCTTGCTGATAGGCATTGATCATAATCTGTCCCGTTTCGGGCTTTCCCTGTTGCCGACGAGCTTGGACAGATTCAATACCGTGGTCGAAAGCATTGCGAACGAGGTGGAGCAGCGGATCGTATAGTTTTTCGGCGATCGCCTTATCTACCAGCACTTGCGCACCCCGAATTTGCAGATCTACGTGCTTACCATGAACCTCAACGAGCTGTTGCAAAACCCGAGGAAAACGGTTTAAGACAATACCCAGCGGAATCATTCGGGCTTCCATTAAGTCGTCCCGAACATGGTTCAAAAGTCGTCCCTGTCTTCCCAGAGATTGACTAGATTGCCGAGTTGCCCAATCGATTGCTTCTGTGGTTCCGCCAAGCTGTACTAACTCTTCCAATGCAGCGTACAAAAATATGTGCAGCTCACTATGGCGATCCATTTCTAACGGATCAAATAAGCTCGTTTCCGTCTGGTACCCAAATCGTTCTCCGTTTTGATAGGCACCTTTTCCTTGAGAAGTTACCAGCATTCGATCAGACCAGTCTCTCAGCCTCACTAAGGTTTGCTTATGTTGATTCAACCCATCGACTAATTCTTGAACCTGCCGCTGCAATCGTTCATCCTGTAGAGCTTGGTGGTTCTGGTTAATCAGAAGTTCTCCCACAGAGTGACTGAGAGATTCTAAATGTTCTAAATTGACGCGAATTGAAATAGCAGGAGATGGGCTTTTTTTAGGTAGAATTTGAGGCAGAAGTTGTTTTTTTTCAATAGCCTTTTCTGGGGCGATCGCCCTTAAATCCTTAACAGGAGAGGCGATCGGAGCTTCAGACTCGATCGCCAAGCTATCTAGGTCACTCAACTCACTTAAACCATTCAGAGCATCCAATAATCCTGCATCTAAACCGTATTCTGGTAGTGCGGGAAGACTTGAAAGAGGAGGCAGGTTGGCAAGATCGGGTAAGTCGTTTGGGTTAGATAAGGCATTAAAGTCAAGAAAATCATCATCCTGAGCAGGTGAATGATTAGCGGCAACGAATGCAGAATTTGTGGGTTGGGTAATTACCCTAGGCTGTACTGTGTGAATAGACTCGCTCTGAAGTAAAAATGTGGGAGCTTTAATAGGCTGATTTAGAAAGCTGATCAGATGCTTCCAAATTTTCAGCAATTGTTGAACGCGTGGGTATTGCCTAATGAGGTTTCTGGGTGAATTGACACGAGGCCTCTTTTGCACAGATTTAACTGATGCCTTGTTTTTTCGTGCCAGTTGCTTGAGGGCTGAAGAAGGCTCTCCACCACGAGTTCGATCGCCCGAAAACACCGCTGCTTGCCCTTGCCGGAAATCAGCTAGGGCAGTTTGAGCAATGATCATAATTTGATCAGGATGGGTATTGATTGCTTGGATAGTCGTCTTAGCGATCGCGCCAAATCCTGACAAATTAAGAGACTCTGCTAAACCCGAAAAGATCTCAGCATGAGTTTGAAGCAGTTTTGCGATCGCCACCACATCGCCACCTGCCAACAAGCTTTCTAATTCATTCAAACGACTGTCAACGCCGCTCTCAAAAATCGATTGAGTAATATCAAACCCTAGTTCAGCAGCAGTTGGAATAGATGCTCCCGGATCAAAGTTTTTGCCTAGTTTGGTTTTCAGCCGCTTAAAGACTAAATCAGCTTGCTCAAGCACATCGGCATCATTGCTCTGGCTACCCGCGATCGCTGCGGTCACAGGCATTCGCAAACATTCGTATGCCTCCAGCAGCAGCCCTTCCAACTCTGAATCTACAATCACATCAGGATTGTAGAGCGACTTAAACACATCCTCTAGAGAATGCGCCATTGTTTTAACGCTCTCAACCCCAACGCTAGCCGCCGCACCTTTCAGCGTGTGTGCCGATCGCATGAGGTTATGAACTTTTGCTGGGGTTCGATCTTCCTTCAACCCCAGCAAATCCTGTTCGATCGCTTGCAGCAAATCCTGGGCTTCGGGAAGGAAGTACGAATAGCCCTGCTCTTGGATGGAGGAATCCATGCTAGTTCACCTTAAACTGACCAACGCTGGCTTGGAGCTGTTGCGCGGTTGCCAGTAGCTCTTGGAAAGAGGCTGAGATGTGGGTTGAGTCGGTTGAGTTTTTGTTGGCGATCGCGGCTACATCAGACATTGCCTGCGTGACGAGTTGCGATTGCTGGGTCTGAACTTGGGTCGCCTGGGTAATCCCTTGCACCAGTTGGCTAATCTGCGCCGTTGCCGTCACAATTTCGTTGAGCTGTTGCCGAGTTTCATTAACCAAATTAGTACCGCCCACAACCTGCTGAATGCCTAGATCCATCGCTGTCGTCACCTCAACGGTTTCTGCCTGAATTTCTTGCACCAGTTTTTCAATCTCGCGAGTCGCTTCGGCAGACTGGCGAGAGAGCGATCGCACCTCATCTGCTACCACCGAGAAGCCTCGACCATACTCTCCGGCGCGGGTTGCCTCAATCGAAGCATTGAGCGCTAGAAGTTGGGTTTGGGTGGTGAAGTTGCTAATCAAACTCACGACTTTAGAGATTTTTTGGGAAGATTCACTCAGGCGCTTAATCTTCTTGCTCGTTTCCGCTACCGTTTCCCGAATCGCCATGATTCCATCGACCGTTTTGTTCATGGCAGTATCGCCCGCCTTCACCGTTTGGTTTGCCTGTTGGACGGCAGTTTCCACTTGTTTAGCGTTAGCAGCCACCGCTTGAGTTGAGTTAACCATCGATTCGATGCGTTCGATCGCCTGGGTGACCTGAATAAACTGCTGCTGGGCTTCGTGGGAGAGTGTGGCGATCGCCGTTTCGCTATTGCTGGAAGTTTCCGACACTTTAACGGCGGCTGATTGCACCTGCGTCACAATTTTTCGCAAGCTTTGAATCGTGTTGTTGTAGGCATCAGCGATCGTGCCGACGGCATCTTCGCTGACCGGAACCCGCACTGTTAAATCTCCTGAAAGCACAGGTCGAACAGCAGTCAGCATTTGAATTACCTGCTGTTGCAGTTTATCGTTAGCCGACTTCTCCCGCGTTACCGATTGCGTCAACTGTTCAGATTGATTTCTCAGTTTTTCTAGTGAAAGAGTTTGGTTGAGAGCAAAACCAAGCTGCAAAGCAATTTGATTCAGCAGCGTCACCTCTGACTCATCCCATTGACGGGGCCCAGAGTTTTGATAAGCCCCCAAAATGCCCCAGAGTTTACCTTCTACAAAGACAGGCACCAGCACATACGCTCTCGCTTGAAATTTCTCTAAAAGCTCGACGTGGCAAGGGTTATGGTTCGCAGTATAGATATCATCTACCGCCAGACTTTCCCGATTTCGATACCGTCCCCCCTCGGTTTCTTTGAGGTAAGTATCTCTCACATTGGTGCCCACTTCGCTGCCCACCAATCTCTCCCAACCCGTAGCAACCGATTCTGAAATGAAGGTGCCACTCCAATCTGGTGCAAACTGATAGACTGCAACGCGATCGGCTTTCAACAACTGCCGGACTTCTTGCGTAACAGTACTAAAAACAGAGTAGATATCGAGCGATTCCCGCACAATGTCTAAAGACTGCCGAATACTTTCTGTGGCGTTTACTAACGCTCGTTCTTGCTGCGCCTGTTTTTGGACTTTACTCAAAAACTCGCCCTGCTGAATCCCAATTCCCAATTGAGCACCAATTTGAGTCAAAAGGTTGTCTTCTGAGGCATCCCAATGGCGAGGGGCGGCGTTTTGGTAAATTGCTAGCAATCCCCAAAGCTGCGAACCGACCCAGATTGGAGCAACCATGTAGGCTTTGGCTTCCATCTGCTCCAGGATGTTGGTATAGCACTGAGAGTAGGCGACTTGAGCAATATCATGGACAACCAACGTCTCTTTTTTACGAAACTTGCCGCCCTGGTTTTCTTGAAGATAGACATCTTCCCAAACCATTGGGCTATTGGGTTCTAAAAACTTTGACCACCCCTTACCCACTGCTTCAGCCATAATTTCGTTGTGCCAATGAGCGTCGAAGCGAGAAATAATGACGCGATCGCCCAGCAAAATTTGTCGAACCTGCTGCGAAACTTGTCCCAGAATAACTTCCAAGCTCTGGCTCTGACGCACCATTTCGATCACAGATTGTCCAACCTTGGTAATAATCTGACCAAATTCTTTCTCACGGATCGCCGCCTTGGTGAGTTGCTCAGCCTGCGTTTGAACACGCTGCACGTAGTCTGATTGCCGCACCGCCATACCTAACTGGGAAGCAATTTGTCCCATCAGAGTGACTTCAGCTTCTTCCCAAATGCGTACTCCAGAATTTTGATAAGCCGCCAACAACCCCCAGAGTTCAGTTTTCCGAAAAATCGGCACGATTACATAGGATCGAGCCTGCATTTTCTCTAAAAACTCGACGTAGCAAGGAGAGAATTCCATTGCGGAAACATCATTAACTTTGTTGTACGCATCCCCTTTGGTATAAGCTCCACCTTTTATGTCTCTCAGGTAGGTATCTGTTTTAAGGCTGTCATCGCTTTGCTGCTCTTGAATGATGGAAACCCATCCAGTCGCCACAGATTCAGCCACAATTTCACCAGTCCAGTCGGGGTTGAAGCGATAGATTGCTAGGCGATCGCATTTCAGCAATTGCCGCACTTCTTGGGTCGTTGATTTAAAGATTGATTGTAGGTCAAGAGTCTGCCGAATCCGTTCAACAATCTTGCTGACTGTTTGTTCTCGCTTAACAGCAAGCCCCCTCTGCTCAGCTTGATCGCGGACTTGCGCCAAATAAGTAGCTTGTTGCAAGGCTACACCCAACGATCCGCTGAGACGCAGCATCAAAGTTACTTCGTCATCCTGCCAATGGCGCACGCCGGAGTTCTGATAAGCCGCTAACAAGCCCCATAGCTTTGTCCCCTGAAAGATGGGCGTAATAACATAGGCTCGGCATTGATATTTTTCTAGAGTCTCTATGTAACAGGGCATGTAACCCATTTCGTAAATATCATCTACCCGCGTGTAGCTTTCGCTTCGGTTATATTTTCCACCCTGTGCATCTTTCAGGTAAGTATCCGTGTCTAAAGTCGCAGCAGAGCTGTACTTTTTAACGCTACAGCGATCGTAAGCGCTGAGTTCCCGACTTTGAGTAGTTGTAGTGAGATCTTGTTCTTCCCGGATCAATGAATCCCAGCCCGCACCCACCGACTCGGCGATAAACTCACCGCTCCAATCCTCGTCAAATCGGTATACTGCCACGCGATCGCACTTCAGCAATCGTCGCACTTCGCGGGTCGTCACCCGAAAGATCGTATCCGAATCAAGAGATTCTCGAATCTGATCAGTCAGCTTAGTCAGAACATTTTCTTTATAGGATTGTTCTTTCAGTTGTTGTGAAAATTCGGCTTCCTGCAAATTTGAAGCAAGTTGCTGTGCGACTTGGTAAAGCAGCGTTGTGTCAGCTTCTTGCCATTGGCGAGGCTCTCGACATTGATTGGCAACCAGTAACCCCCACAGTTTCCCTGCTACTACAACTGGAATGCAAAGGATTGATTTAACTTGCATTTGTTCCATCAACTGGCGCTGATAAGGCGTTATCTTTGCCTTACTGGTGTCTTCTGCAATGACCATCTGCTGGGTTAGATAATCCTCAACCTTATTTGCTCCAAAGGTTGCGACTGGTAAAGTATTGCCTAGAACTGTCGCCCAGTCCGAATCAACAGATTCTGCCATGACCTTCCCCTCACTAAGGGAAGTAAAGTGGTAGACCAATACCCGATCAGCTGTTAACGAGTCTCGAACGGTATCTACAGTTAAATTGAGCAGAATCTCTAAATCTTGAGCTTGCTGCATTTGGGTGGCGATCGCCATCATTTGCAGCCGCTGGTGGCGAAATTTTTGGGCAACTAAGGGAGAGCTATCCTGACTAGAAACATTAGGGCGAGTGGCGACAAACTCTGTGACCTGTAGAAAACTACTTTTGACATTATTTTTTTGCAGCAATCCAGCCTGCATTAACTCAGCTTTGAGATTAGATAACGCCGTTGCAACCTGCAAAAACTCCCGATTGTCGTCTGGCATGGCGCTACCTTCTTCACGACGATTCATCTGTGGCTCTGGTTGCGCCACAGTCTGAGCAATCGGATCGGGCTGTGGCTTTGCCCTAGAAGCCTGAGCCTTCCGAGGTGGCAGTACTTCAGGCTCTTTTTCTTGAGGTTCCGTTTGTGCAAAGAAATCTGCAAAATCGCCTAGTGTTGTCGTTTCAGACTGATGAGATATCGTCATTGAAGTTGCCTCAGAACGTAGATACGGGAAATAGCTAAATGTAATTTTTTTGATTTATCGGATTTTTTGATCTATTGGGAATGAATGCTCAACCCAGGATCTTGCAGTACGGCTGGCAAGTTAAGAACGATGGTGCGATCGCTCGTCAAATATCCTTTTACAAACGGTAAGAACTGCACTGAGAACATCTCTAAAGATGCTGCATGAATCAACTGTGAGTCATACGATTCAATATCATGAACCTGTGGCACACAAAGCCCCAAGGTTTGACCGTTCACTTCAACAATGACAGCCATGAAGGTAGAACTGCCAGATTGTAAAATTCCTGAGAACCCAGCCTGTTGTCCTAAATCCACCAGCCAAAGCATCTCGCCCCGCCAGTTATAAAGCCCCAACACACAGCTCGGCATGTGAGGAACAGGCAAAATATCGGTGATAGTAGTGGTGGCGATCGCCACAATCTCATCGACTGGCAGCAACGCTGTTTTTTCAGGGCAAAGCTGCAATCGTAAAAATCGTTGTCCAATTTCTACAGGTACAGGCTCAGCAAACAAACTGGAAAAATCACCTAGATCACCGACTAACTCAGTGAGCGTTTGCCGATCAATAGGGACAGAATCTAAAACCTCTAGCATGGCTTGTCTCTTCGTTACTTGATCAATTTCCGAATGGTCTGGAGAAACACCGTTGGGTCAACAGGCTTAGGAATGTAGGCATTAGCGCCCAACATATCGCCCCACATTTTGTCCGCGTCTGTATCTTTAGTCGAGCAGATCACTACAGGAATGCTGCTAGTGTTGGGATCTGCTTTCAGCTCTCGGCACAGTTCAAAGCCACTCTTACCTGGAAGAATGACGTCCAGCACAATCAAATCTGGCTTTTGGCTAGTTAACTTAATCTGAGCTTCCTCGCCGCTCTGGGCACTCATTACCGTTAGCCCCGCTTGCTTCAGATAAGTCGTCAGTAATTGCATTTCGGTTACGCCATCTTCAACTAACAAAACTGTTCCCATTGTTTTAGCTCCTATCCACTGTTCCTAAATATTTCCGCACCACCGTCAGCACCTTGTCCGCATCAACAGGCTTTGAGAGAAACCCAGTAGAACCCACTACTTTGGCGCGAACCCGATCTATAATGCCGTCGTTACTAGTTAAAATAACAATCGGTGTATTTCTAAACAAAGCGACGCGCCGGATTTGTGAACAAACCTCGTAACCGCTGGCGATCGGCATCACTAAGTCTAAAAAGATGACTCCTGGTTTCTGCTCTAAAAGTGTGGGCAGAGCCTGCATTGAATCTTGAATGCCAATGAACCGATAGCCTGCTCGGGTCAAAATTTCCCCCATCGTGTCGCATTCTCGCTTGCTGTCGTCAATACAAGCCACAAGGGGAGCCGATGTTAGCGCAGCCTTAACACCCGATGTTGGAATAGAAGAGGCTGGCATAGCCTCCAGACCACTTGCAACTGGAGAAGGAAAGTCGGGAACGGGAATCAATCCAATAAAACCTTTGCGGAAGTAAGGAACCAACATCCGGGTCAAAGGCACCAGATCTTGCTTCATGAGCACCGCTAGGTCACGGAGCGATCGCTTTCCATCTGCCAAAGCTACAAGTGTTCTATAGATTTTTTCAGAGGTTTGCTGCTGTAAAAGCTCCTGCTGCCGTAATACAGGTGCCAGACTAGGAGAATGATCCACTAACCCCAAAGCCCGCCACTCATTCCAAATCGGCTGAACTTCATCAAGCACCTGTTGAGCGTTGACGAGTGCCAAAGATGCATCCAGCACATCTTTATGGTCAACCTGAAAATTAACGAATCGGGTTTCTTCTTGTTGAAGAACGTCAAACAAAACATCAGACACAATGCTGCGAATAAGAGCAACCGTTTGCTCTACCGTAATCTTCTGCTGCTTAACCAAGCTGATAAGAATGTCATAATCCCAACGTTGAATATTGCCCGATGCTCCAAATGTAACGGCCTGGACATTAATTTGAGGACAGTGACGAGATAAATTACGGTACCAGCGTCGTACAGGATGAGGGCCACCTGACGCCCAAATTAAGCGCCCCATATAGAGATAAAGGCTCCATTTCTGGTCATTTGCCTTTATATCAAGCCTCCCGGTAAGATGTAAGCGACTCTGGACACCAAGTAGCCCACTTGGCATATCAGCAGATGAGTGATCGACCCCTATCATAATATTTAATTACCATTTCAAAGCGGTACATAATTAATTCAAACTTCAGCAGATGTATATATTACATCGCTGCATAAAACTTCCCGATCTAGAGCAAGTTACCTAATTGCAAAGTAGAGAGAAATTCAACTTTTGCTATTAGCCAGACTTGTGCATCTACTCTTTAGGAACATTAACTAATAGACTGCCCATTTCTCTAAATAAGCTAACCAGATCAAAAGAAGCCTATGTGAAGAGAAATACGAAATTTACGTTACAAAACTCAGCAATGTTAGCCCTATTTAAAACCTGGGAAGGATGTACATATCTCTGTTTTTAGAGAAATGCCTGCCGATTGAGAAAGGCATCTAGACAATCCCCAACAAATCGTTCAAATTAGGTGATTAACATGGCTGTCGAAAAAGTAAACTCCTCTTCTAGCTTGGCTGAAGTCGTCGATCGCATTCTTGATAAAGGAATTGTCATTGACGCTTGGGTTCGGGTTTCTCTCGTTGGAATTGAACTGCTAGCAATTGAAGCTCGGATTGTGATCGCTTCAGTTGAAACCTACTTGAAGTACGCTGAAGCCGTAGGTTTGACCTCGCAAGCTGCTGTTCCTAATGCCTAGGTGACGGTACAGCCTCATTAGGTAGCAAAACTCTATTTAATGAGGCTGATTTTCAGCATTTACTCGGAGGAAAGTTCGTGGTTTCTCTTAAATCTTCTTGGCAAACACAAAGAAATCAGCGGCAGCAAGAACTGGTGCAACGGCAACAGCAAGTCCGCGAATCTTTAAATAGATATCAACAAGAACGCCAGTCAAAATCTGCGGCATTGCGTTATGCTCTCAACCTGTTTCAGAAATCTCTTCAGCAAGAAACTCAAGATTTTTTAACTGATGTCAGCCTCGATCGCCAACTGCGATCGGAGCGCATAACCCATCAGCTTCATGCCTTTACTCAAGCATTACAGCAGCAAACCGCTGATTTTTTAGAAGTTACTGCTGCCGATCGCTCTTTAATGTCGCAAGAGCTGGCTCAAGACTTATCGGTATTTCATGCCGGACTTAATCAATCAGTGCAGGTTTTGCGAAAGAATCTGCACGCGCAGATGCAACACCTTCAATCCGAAACCCAGGCTTTTCTAAACAACTGCCGACAACAACGCCATCAGGATCAAATCCAGTTGATGCAAAATTTGGAAACTTACATTGCATCATTGCAAGAACAAGTGCGAACCTATTTAGCAGAACTAGAGTTGGCGCGGCAAGAGCGAGGACAACAGGTAGGGCAGATGTTGCAGGAAAGCCGCGATCGCCGTTTAGCAGAAACAGCGGAACTATTTCAACAACTTTCAGAATTTCGCGCTGAGCTAAGAGCGTACTGTAACAGTCTCCACGAAACCATCTGGGGCAAATCTCAGTCAATTCAGCAGTTAGAATCTACGCCTCAAAAGCCCACTAAGCTTAAGAGCGATCGAGTCAAACAAGAAATTGCACCAACGCCCGTTGTTCAGCCCATTACTCAGTCTATTGTTCAGCCCGCTACTCAGCCTGCTGCTCAGCCTGCCAAGCTACCTGTCACGAAGATTCCTAACGACATACCTGTAGCTGCTGGAGCAAATATTAAAGCTGTGGCTGTTGCCGTACAACAGCCTGCGCAGCAACTATTACAGCAGGATTCCGAGTTGATGGAGCAAAAAGTTTATAGCCACATTAAGCAAATTGAGGGTGCCCGACTGACTGAAATTCAGTCTGCTTTGGGTATTAATCGTTCACAGACTGTTGATAGTCTGCGCGCCTTGATTAAGCAAGGGTTGATTACACAGCGCGATCGCGTTTACCTAGCTCAAGAGGAAATTTCTCTGTGACTACCGTTCTAAAAGCCAATCCCCGGCAATTCGTCAATACTCCTGCCATTCAGCGAGTTGCTGCCCGCGCCCTGCGCTATCTGCAATCAGGATATTCTGTGCATTTACGAGGCCCTGCTGGCACTGGCAAGACCACGCTGGCGCTTCACCTTGCCGACCTGCTGGCACGCCCCATCATGCTGATGTTTGGAGATGACGAGTTCAAGACATCGGACTTAATTGGCAATCAAACAGGTTATACCCGGAAGAAAGTTGTCGATAATTTTATTCACAGCGTTGTTAAAGTTGAGGATGAACTGCGGCACAATTGGGTCGATTCTCGGCTAACCTTGGCTTGCCGAGAAGGTTTTACGCTCGTTTATGATGAGTTTAATCGATCGCGCCCCGAAGTTAATAATGTTCTGCTCTCTGCTTTAGAAGAAAAGCTTTTGGTTCTACCGCCCAACAAAGATCGGTCGGAATACGTCCGGGTAAGCCCTCACTTTCGGGGTATTTTCACCTCTAATCCTGAAGAATACTGCGGAGTTCATTCCACCCAAGACGCGTTGCTCGATCGCCTCATCACCATCAATATTCCTGAACCTGATGAACTGACTCAGCAAGAAATTGTGGTTCAAAAAACAGGGATTGATCGAGAAAGCGCCGTAGCAATTGTCCAAATCGTTAAAGCGTTTCGTAAAAGAACAGCGAATGAAAGATCCTCAGGCTTGCGATCGTGTTTAATGATCGGCAAAGTCTGTCATGAGCATGAAGTCATGGTGATGCCAGAGAATGCTGAGTTTCGAGATATTTGTCAAGATCTGCTGCTCTCTCGCACAGCACTGCCTCCAGAGGAAGCGACTCACATTTTGTGGGAAATCTTTAACGGGTTCATTGCCAATGATGCACTTCAGGTTTCCATCCCGATCGCCCTTCATGACGAGTTGGATGCACCAGTTCTTGAATTCAATGAGATTGATCTCAATGAGATAGTGCAATCGATTCCGGGCGATCGCCTCGCAATTTTTAATGACTTAATGAATCTAGACGACTCGCCTAAACTCATTTCTGATTCTGTCGAGGTTGTTCCTGGTGATGGCGAAGAAGAAATCCTGCTGCCTTATCAACAGGAAGTCTACGAATATTTGCAGCAACAGCAAGAAGCGCACCCGTTTGAAATTCAGTCTGCGTTAGGTATTAAGCGATCGGACATTGCAAACGCGCTGCAAGCTCTAACTGCTAAAGGATTAATAGTTTCTCAAAATAATTACAAAAAGCAAGCCTCGTATCGCATTAATACCCCACAGGAATAACTTATCATGACTGTATCCCCCACAGGTCGCGCCATTGCCACGTCAACCCAAGGCTCTAGTTTGGCAGATGTGCTAGAGCGCGTGCTAGATAAAGGTATTGTCATTGCTGGAGATATTTCTGTTTCTGTGGGTTCCACCGAACTGCTCAGCATTCGGATTCGACTGCTAATTTCTTCGGTTGATAAGGCAAAAGAAATTGGGATTAACTGGTGGGAAAGCGATCCATACCTCAGCAGTCAGTCGCAGCAGATGCTTGAGGCAAATCGTCAGTTGCAGGCAAGGATTGAGAGTTTGGAAGGTCAGTTGAAAGTACTCAGCGGGGAATCGGCATGATCAGCGTTAGAACGATGAAACAGGTGCCGACTAGCCGAACCATTGCGAGTTTTCGAGCCATGCCTAGCGTCATGCAAATGTCTAGCCGAGCCATAGATCGGGGAAGAACGGCGGCTGGGTATAGTCAGATGGTGAACCATGAAACGCGCCGCCAAATTCGTAATCAGCAAATGAATGGGCAGCGCAGTTCGATATAGAACTGAGGGTTGAATGTCTCTGACAAGTTCTCAAATTCAAGCGATGCCTGCGTCTGATCTGGAGGTGCCTCAGAAGAAGGATGCAGGGCTGGCTCCGCTGTTACTGACGGTAGTAGAGCTAGTGCGGCAACTGATGGAGGCACAGGTGATCCGGCGAATGGAGTCGGGCAACCTGAGCGAATCTGACTTAGAGCGAGCGGCAGAAAGTGTTCGCAAGTTAGAAGAGCAGATTATCAATTTGTGCGAAATATTTGAAATTGATCCGGCTGATCTCAATATTGATTTAGGCGATATTGGCACGTTATTCCCTCAGTCTGGGGGCTATTATCCAGGCAACCATTCGGCAAATCCGTCGATTCTAGAACTGCTCGATCGCCTCCTCAACGTGGGGATTGTGGTGGAAGGAAACATTGATCTAGGGCTGGCGCAAATTAACCTCATTCATGCAAAATTACGACTGGTTTTAACTTCTCAGCCAATTGGTTAAAAGCTAACAGTAATTATCGAAATAATGCGAGATGGATGTTTGAGGAATATTGCTGGGTAGTCTCATAGGGACGCGATCGCTCTAGGTGAATGTATGGGATGTGGACTTTATTTATACGGCATTTTTCCGGCTACTGGAGTTCATGAAATAACGCTTGAGGGACTCGATCGACAACCCGTTCAGTCCCATACCATGGACGAGTTTACTTTTCTCTACTCCGAGGCGCAACAGAATAGATATTTGGCAAGTCGTCGCAATTTGCTAGGGCACGAGCGCGTGCTAGAGCAAGCGATGGAGTGCGGGTATCGGACGCTATTGCCGTTGCAGTTTGGGCTAATTGTGGATGATTGGACGACGGTTGAAAGCCAGTTGATTAAGACTCAGAGCGAAAATTTGAAGGGCTTGTTTTCTAAGCTGGAAGGACGGCGGGAAGTCAGCGTCAAGATTTTTTGGGAAGCCGATCAAGAGTTGGAAAATTTGATGCAGGAGAATGAGGGGTTGCGGACAGAGCGCGATCGCTTGGAAGGACAGTCGCTGAGCATGGATCAGATTGTGAAAATTGGACAGGCGATCGAGGCGGAACTAGGTGAACGGAAGCAGGATATTATTCAAGCCTTTCAAGAAACTTTAGATCCGTTGGCGATCGAACAGATTGAGAATGATTTGTTGACAGATAGCATGATTTACAATGCGGCTTATTTAATTCCTTGGGAGTCAGAACCGGAGTTTAGTGAGCAGGTAGAGGCGTTGGATCTGCGGTTTGAGGGGCGGTTGCGGATTCGGTATAACAATTTTACTGCACCGTTTAATTTTGCGCAGTTGGTGTGATGGGGGGCATTGCGGAGATTCGGGGGGGCATTGCGGGGATTTGGGG
>Ga0209181_10007443_pt1 | contig 14997 bp, 18 predicted proteins | sample MAT05_FD_187208 | JGI IMG/M metagenome (GOLD analysis project Ga0209181, IMG submission 187208) | Freshwater microbial communities from Lake Fryxell liftoff mats and glacier meltwater in Antarctica - MAT-05 (SPAdes) (version 2) | ecosystem: Environmental > Aquatic > Freshwater > Ice > Liftoff... | reverse complement strand
GCTAAACTCCTCGGTGGCAATGTCCATAAGCATATCATATTTATCAGGATGCGCTTTTCTGCAACCAAATGCCTGAACAAAATATTGCATTGCTGCCTTGAGTTCTCCGTTGGGTCCGCCAAATTGTTCAAGTAATAGTTTGGCAAAACGCACATCGGGTTTTGAAACCCTTGCATTGAATTGTAATTCTTTTACATGATGGAACATATGCTGGTTATTTAAAGAAAGAATAAATATTTAAGCTACAAAGTTGAGGATGCTAAAAGATGAAATCGTTACATAACTACAGGAGTAAGTTACATGATTCACACATTTTGATGGAACCCTCGATGTATGAAAACTTTTATGAACAATAAATAAAAAAAAGGCCCTTCAGTTTGGTTTTAATTTTATTTATTTTGGATGGTATTATAAATGAAAAGCTAATTTCTGATTTCCAGTTCATTTTTTAAAATTCCTTTCCGCAAGAATTTTATTTTGATTGTCATCATTAAATTCGATGAAAAAACAGCTTTAAGTAGAATGGTTACTTAACTAAATAATTTGCGATGTTTATGTTTTGTATAACGCAATATTAAAATCCTCATAGGATTTGTTCGCACGAAAAATAATTTATGCTGCCGTGTAAGCATTCGGCAAACTACACCTAAAGAGATAAAAAAATACTATTGATTTCCTTTACAGTTATGCGGGAGTAAGGTTAGAAGCTGTGATGATTTTGTATCGGCTATTTTTGTCAAAACATCGGCGAGCCAAATTTGCGGATTGACTCCATTCATTTTGCAAGTTCCAAAAAAGGAATAAATCATAGCAGCTCTTTTTGCTCCATCATGTGATCCTGTAAAGAGATATTTTTTTTTGCCGATAGCAACTGGTCGAATGGAGTTTTCGATGATGTTGTTGTCGATTAAAAGATCGCCTCGTAGAAGGTATCGACTTAATGCTTCCCAGCGAGGTAAGGCGTAGCAAATGGCTTGTCCAATAGGAGTCGATTGAAGGATGTGGGGTAGATTACTTTTCATCCAGTTGTCGAGCTCGATCAAAATAGGTTGAGATTTTTCTTTGCGTATAACTACGATTTCTTCTTGAGAGCAATTCTGTTCTCGCAGTTCACTTTCTATCTCATACAAGGATTGTATTTTGCTCATTGCAAATTCAGATCGCTGAGTCGGACAATGTGCGCATCTTTTTCTGCAAGCAATTTTTCCACAGGACAAAGATGTGAATCACCTCCATAGTATTGCAAATTTTACCACCGTAAATTATCATTCGATTTTAACATTCAAACTGTAAAATCACATCTTTTTTTTCTGCGAACAGAGGAAAGAATCAACCCTTGAAGAATTAGTGATAAAGTATGCGAAGAAACAACAACTCCATGTTCATTAGTAGCTCCTAATTGTTCATATCCTCCAAGATTTTCAAAAACACCTCGCTCAAGACGTTTATAGTAAATTGCAAATCCATCTTTATCCCACATCAATAAATCACATGTGTACGTCGGCGGTTGAAAAAAATGAATACATCACCACAAAGAGGGTTTTCATTAAGCTCATTGCGAACGAGCCCGCTCAATGAATCAAACCCCTTACGTATATCAGTAATTCCACGATACACAAAATAGAGCTGAACAGTATTCAGTGGAAGTAAAATTCGTCGACCTTGCACATCGATGACCTCAATCTTGCTTTCTTGACTGGAGAATAGTTCTGGCTTCACCTCATTGAATCCCTTCTCAGACACTACTTGCTTTTTACAGAATGATAAAAAAGTGTGGTAGCACAAGCCTTCCGTCTTACAAAAACTATTTTTACTCATCCCTGAACTTTTCCAACGGATATAATCCGCCATTTTCTTATCTTTATTTCCTCGCATAAGCGCAAAGAAAAATGTTTCAAGCTTTCAACACAAGATGTACTTCAGCGGATGCTTACCTTCAGCGGATGCTTACGTCGTAAAGAAAAAAAGCTTAATGCGTTGTCGCAATAGCCAAGCACATATTTTTATCTGTATCCAGATAATTTGTTTGAGAGATTACCCTGAAATTTTACTGTTTCAATTGTTGTCAAAAATGTTTGGTCAAAATACGAATGTTAAAAGCTAACACTTCCCGCACAACATGAGTCTAACTAACGTCTGTGTGATTTGACATGTAAAGATTGTAAACACAGGTGGTAAATCCAATACTAATCTTCAATTTGGCTCTCTTTCGAAATCCGCACAATTTCTTTGGCGATTTCCTCTGGAGAAAGAATAAAATCAATACAACCACTTGCTATTGCACTCTCCGGCATATCGGGCTGCGTAGCTGTTTCAGGCTTCTGCGCAATAGTTACGCCACCAATTTCTTTTATGGCGCACAATGCATCTGCCCCGTCGCCATCATAACCAGAGACGATAACAGCAACAAGTTTACCGTCCCAATTCTCCGTTATGGAACGAAGAAAAACCGTAATTACGTCGGGCCATCCTCTTGGCTTTGATATCGGCTTTAAACGGAACTCTTCATTCAAAACATGTAGGTCACGCTTTTCCGGAATTATAAACACATGGTTAGGTTGAATGTCTAGTTTTTCTGTAATAAGTTTAACGGGCATCTCAGTATAATTTGGAAGAATCTCGTGAAGCATTGTTGCAACAGTTCTCAAATGATTTACGATGACAATAGCTACATCCATATTGGCTGGCAAACACTTTAGTAAACGGATATAGGCATCCAAACCACCTGCTGAACCGCCTATACAAACAACCGGAAAATTTTTTGAATTTTTCATATTTTTCGTAGATGATCACGTTTTATTATTTTGAAATAGAAAAACACACTTTCTATTTTATGAACAGACATATGCATTTCTCGTTTTGTTGTTATTGAAATTAGTTAGTAATTGAGGCATTACACCTTTTTATTTTATGTTGACAATTCTAAGTTGGAGTTTTTTGTCTACTTTTAAACTGACCGATTTTGGAGTTACTTACATAGGTACATGACCGAAATAATTATTTATTAAATGTTCTGTTTCGTCGAGTGAACAATTTATCAAGGAAGGCTTGAGGTTTTTCTAAATTTATTTTTAGTAGGTTTGTCATCGCCAAACAACACACCCCACTTTTTAAACTGTTCAGTATGATCAAATATTATTTTAAAAGCCGCCATCAGTGGCAACGATAAAAACATACCTGTAATACCTGCCATTGCCCCACCAATAAAAACTCCAAAAAGACTTACCAGCGCGTTTATTCTAATTTTAGACCCAACAATAAAGGGCATTAATATATTGTTGTCTAAAAACTGCACTGCCGAAATAGTAATTAATACAGTAAATACCGGACCTAACTCAGGAGTGGAGCTAAGGGTTAGTAATACACCTATGATATTGCCAATAAGTGCCCCAACATAGGGGATGAGATTGAGTACAGCAAAAATAATTGCAATAAGGAATGCGTAGTTTATACCAAAAAGTAATAAAGTACCTCCCAGTAAAATAGTCATATAAGTAAACTGTATCATTAGTCCAACTATATAGCTTTGAATAATGGATTCTATACTTTTTAAAGTTTCGCCAACTTGTGTATTGTCATCTTGTTTAAACCACATTAATAAAAACTTTCTTAATATATCTTTATAATATAGAATTAAAAAAGTATAGATAGGGAATAAACCAAAAAATATTATTAGTGTGCTTATTGAACTTAAAGCATTGTTAATATAATTACCCGCAGAGTCAAGAAAATTATTAGTTTGTTGTTTGAATATTTCGGTTTGTTGAGCTGTAGAAATACTCATTTTATTATTGAGCCACTCACTTAGTACATTGATGTGATTTAAAATATTTAGCTTAATATCGGAAAAATTGTAAATTAATGGTTTGATTTGGGATGAGATAAAAAATGCAATTAGAGCAAGGAGAATTGTCATTAAGAATATTGTAAGAAAAATAGAAATACCATTTGGTATTTTTTTTCGAACCAAAAATCTATAAATGGGCAATAATGCAATAGACGCAACTAAAGCCATAAGCATTGGCATGATGATATTCTGTAATTGAATAATTATTAGAGCGAGCAAAACAAGACCCATTAGTTCTATTGAGCGCCTTACTGTTAAAGGTAATTGTTGTATCATTTTTTGAATTGAGTGGCAGGAATCACAAAGTTGTGTAATTTAGCGAAAAAAGAGATATGAAACGCAGGAAATCGGTTACAAGATTCACACATATCTAAAAAGTACGATGGGAAGAATGAATAGTCAAATCGTTGGAGAAAACACTCTCTAATTTTTTTCAAGGAGAGATGGTGTGTTGGCTAAAAAAATGAATTGCGTTTTGGACCTTGGATAAAAATTATGAAGGCTAGCTTTTTTCCTAAAACAATGTGCTTCGATCCTTTCTCGACGAAGAAGGATCGGTCAGTTTCAACAAGAAATTTGTAAAAAGTTATTGTCACCGTCTTAACTGTCTAGATGCGGTGGCATGTAAATGTATTAAAAGCTTTGGTCGTAATGTTGCCATTTAATTGTGTATACATTGTTTTTTGCAGACCGACATACGGTTGCAGAAAAGTTATTTGCCAAGGGAGAATTTAAATGGACGAAGCGCGGCAAACAAATGTTGACATTTGTCGCCGCGCTTCTATAAAGCATTTATCTAGACAAATGCTTTAATCACTTTTAATAAAATTACTATTTGCTTTTTGTTGCAGTCGGGGTACGTGTTTCACGCCCAGGCATTTTTGTTCCATCAGTGTCATTGTCGTCACCTGATGTGTCTTTAGATGAAGGCTGCTTTTGACTTGGCTTTTTCTCTGTTTTGTTTGTTTGGTTTTGTTGTTGACTTTTTTGGTCCGTTTGACTCTTTGAGTCCTTTTGATTTTTGCTCATTTGGTTTTTGTTTTTAATTGTTTGAATTATTTATTTAATCTCCACCTAAGCCCCGCTCCCAAGAAGAAAGGTTAGGATGAATTTTTGAATTTATTTAATTTTAATCTTACAGCGCTTTATTTTTATTGATGAAATTGGAAAGTAGAGGTGGAGTTATGAAACTTTTTTTTCTTCTTCAGTTGTTTCAATATCGTTCGAGGCATTTTTGAATTCTTTAATGCCCTTACCCATGCCCTTCATGAGTTCGGGAATTTTTTTCCCGCCGAACATTAGTAGTAAAACACCTGCAAGCAGCAATAGTTCTGTGCCGCCTATGCCTCCTAGGAATCCAAGTAGTATGGTGAGATGTATCATTTTGCTATTTTTTAATGTTAGTAATGTAAAAATAAATCCCGCTATTGTAATAACTATGATTATTTCATAATAAAGAAAATAGCGGGATTAAATTAATTGACCGTTTAAATGATAAATAAACTTGCTATAGCTAAAGTTTCGGTATCAGTTAAGGGTTCATCAAATGCTTCGCTGATGGCGCCGACTGAGAATGTGGTGATGGTTGTAATGTCAACGCCTCCTTGGATTGTATTTCCTTCGGGTGTTGCCCCATCATAGACAGCTTGAGTTGCGGCAGGTAATGTTCCACGGCTGTTTCCGGTAATCCATCCTTTGTTTCCTGTATCGAACCCATTTTTACTTCTTAGTCTTCTTACTTCTGAAGCGTGACGAGCTTCCACAGAGTGTATTTGCAAAGCAGCAGTTAGTACACCGTTGTTGCTAATAAGATTTCCTGCTTGCCCTTTGTAAGCGCGAACGCCAGTATCTTCAAAAGCTTGTGAAAGTGCAAGAAATTCTTCATAAACACTGAATGGGCTGAAAGCACCCATCGCGGTAAAATCAAATGTAGGAGATGTTACAGGAGTCTCACCCAATGAGGTGATAGTAGATTGCAGAAATGCAACATGACTGATTTCATGTTTTTTAATTTGCGTGAAGATGGCAAGATCGGCAGCGGGAATAACTCCGGAAGCAACACCTTGTGTGTAAAAAGAGGCTTCGAGATATTCGAGTGTCAATGCAAAGTTTAAAGCATCACTAATTATTGATGCTGATTTTGCATGGCTTGTTTTTGGCAGTGTCGCAAAAATTGTGAGAGGCACTGCTGCCATTGCAAGGTCTTTTCCAATCTTTCCAAGGTTTGATAATGATTCGCGTCTGGATTGGCCCTGAGAATTAGTATTTTTCCCTTCGCCTAATTTTTGAATTATCTGAAATATGCTCATTGTTTTATTTTTTAGAGTTAACTTGTTGGTAAATGAGATGCATCTAAATTTTCTGTAATATAGGCTCCTGCAATCGCAAGAACTTGGGATGGTGTTCTAGAAACGTCTAATCCGTCGGCAACTGTCACAACATCATCTCCCGCAAAATCGGCAGAATTTGGATTGAGTAGATCGCGTATAGCTGCTGCATGTCGTGCTTCAACAGAAACTATTTTGCCTGCTAGTAAAAGATATCCTAAATCTACAATTAGTTTGCCTGCTCCGTTATAGGCTGATACCCCTAAATCTTCAAATGCTTTTGCAGTGCCTAAAACACTTGCACGACTTGTGAAGTCAATGGAAGTGAAATTAGGTGTGAGGTCAATGATGGCACTTGTTCCTAATGCTGCTTTAAAAAATTCGCGATGGATGACTTCGTGTTTCTGAATGTCATTTAAGATTGCACTTTCGGCACCGGTGATTCCTGTATAAGGAGTTGCAATTACCTGTGTGTAGAATGCTGCTTCCAATTGTTCCAGTGCATAAGCATAATTTAAAACACCTACATCACCACTTCCTAAGTCAACTTGGTTGCCAGGAGTGGGAGTAGGATCATCATCATCTTTTTTACAACCCGCTATTGTTAATCCGGCAATTGCAATTGCTGCGCCTGAATACTTTAAGAAACTTAGGCGGTTTACGGGCCGCTGCATAAAGTTTTATTCTTTTTCTAATTCTTCCTTTTGCATAATTTTATTTTTTTAACTGTTTGAATTATTTATTTTATTTCGCTTTATGTCTTATTCCGAAAGAGTGGATGGAAGTGATGAATATTTTTACTTTTTTCTTTTTGTTTTAACCGGTGTTTCTGTGTCTTCTTCCTCCTCTTCTTCTTCTTCATTTGCTGCTTCCACATTAATGGAATCAGAAATTTCAGATAGTTTTTCGTCTGCCTCTTTTTCTTCTTCTAGTGTTTCTTCTAATAACGATGCGGCTTCGGTTTCGCCTAGTATTTTTGCGAATGAGGCAAGTGTGCCATAGGTTGCAATTTCGTAGTGTTCAATTTTTTGTCCGGCTAATATTATTCCTGCATCACGTACTACTCCTTTTTCTGTTGCTTCCATTATTTCTCCGGCTTCTTTTACAAGTCCAGCCATTGCTTCGCATTTTTTTGCTTGGGCTTTTACGTCAATAGATGCGAAGACTTCTTCTAATCTTACAACTTGATTTTTTGTTTCTTCCAAGTGTCCGGTCAATGCTTCTTTTAATTGGTCATCGCTTGCATTCTTAATCATCTTGGGAATTGCTTTTGTTAATTCTTTTTCAGCCCAATAGATGTCTTTTAATTCATCTTCAAATAAATCACGAAGTCCTTGTGCTTGTTCAGAATCTGGTTTTTCTTGTTTGCTTGTAGTTCCGTTTGTGCGTGTTCCGTTTTGCGCGGATTTTGTTTTTGTGTTTTTCATTTTTGTTTGTTTTTTAACTGTGTGAAATATTAATTGATTGTTTTGGAAAAGAAGGCGCAACGAAAAGTTTACTGAATTGATGCTGCGCTTTTCTTTAATTATTTGTCATTTTTAGGTTATTGAACGGAAAATCTTTTATTGATGGTTCCTTCGGATGTGCGAATCTGCATCATGTAAATTCCCGTTGTAAATTTATTAGAGGAGAATGTAAATTCATTGAAGCCTTCCTGCACTGTTTTGGCTTCTGATAAAACCTCTTGCCCAAGCTGGTTGGAAACTGTTATTGTGAAGGTTTCTTTTTGGGTAGCATTTAATTGAACTATAAATTCACCGCTGTTAGGGTTGGGGAACAAGCTTACCTTAATCAGCATTTGTGTTTTGTGCAAAACCAGTACTGCTGCCTGACGTAAATCTAGCTACCATGTCGGAAGAATCAACTATATGGTATATTTGACCAAGCGCAACATTCTAGGTTTCTTCCTCTTCTTTAGAAGAAATGTTCTTTTGAGAAAACTTGACTTCTATTCTTTGGTTGCCTTGATTTTGTTGGCTACCTTGAACCTGTTGTTGATTTGTAAGATTTTTTTGTACCTGTTGGTTTTTTTGATTTTCAACCACAAGATTTTAATGGCTTTAAATGGATATTTCCTTTAACAAGATCTTTCACCATACGAGAGGCGATGAAATGAATATTTTGTTTACTTACATTTTATCACTTTCTTTCTGACACATGATAGAATGGTCGAGATGAAGCCGAAGTGCCGGAAGCATAGATGCTGCCCAATTGCGTATCTCGGTGTCTTGTGCATCGGTGGAAGCTTTTTCAAATGTGGAAATGGCATCTTTGTGTCCACTTACCATCATGTCTGCAAATTCTTTATCAAAGTTTGAAGCTTTGGCCTCCATGAGTTTTTTGTTGGAATCCATCCCATTGTCGGTAATTGATGCTGGGAGGGTGACTTGTTTTTTTGCCGCTAATGCTTGTAAATCTGCCAATGCTTTGGTGTGCTCTGTTTCCATCATTTTGCCTAATTCTTTCACCTGGCTTGTAGTACCACGGCTTTGTGCCAATTGCCCAAGTTGAATTTCTTCTAAATTTATTTCGGCAGCACTGACTAAGAATTTTGCATCGTCTTCTTTTGCATTGTCAAACTTCGCATCGTTGTGTTCTTCGGCAACATCTTTTGTGTCTTCAGCTTTTTCGTTGTTACATGATGGAAGTGTTAGTGTTAAAACTAAAACTGTTGCCGCCGATACAAATGCGATTTCGAGAAATCGGGATTTTAATTTTTTGATTGTTTTTTTCATTATGTATTTTACTCCTTGAATTTTTAATTTTAGAATTGTTGATTGATTACGGTGTCATAATTTTCATATACAGATTCTACTTTTGAACGCTCGATTCCATCTATGCCAGTAGTTAAAAAAATTATTAAATCTCTATTTAGCTTTTCTTTTTCTGTATAGAACAAACCGTGAGGTGCGCCTTGATAAATTAGCATGGTATTTTCAGGAATAAGTTTTGTTGATTCTTTTCCTGTAGGTGTGATGGGAACTGTATTGTCTTCAGAGCCATGTATTATTAAAGTTGGTACATTAACTGCATTCATTTCATTGCGGAAATCGGTAGTTGCAAATGCTTTTGCACATTCTGCGGTAGCACGTGGTGATGCTACTGAACATAACATTCGATAGTATTCCAACAAGGGGGTGCTTAATGGTTTGCTTAACATGGATACTCCAAAAAATGTTTTTCCAAACTCATCAAGGAATCCTATTCTGTCTTGTTGCATGTCTTTTGCCATCTCGTCAAACATTTCTTTTGGAACTCCATCCGGATTGTTTTCAGTTTTTAACATGTATGGAGTTATTGAAGAAATTAGAACAACCTTTGTGACTCCTTTGCCATGGTGTTTACTGAAGTAACGAACTACTTCACCACCTCCCATTGAAAAACCAATGAGTGTGATGTCTTCTAATTGAAGCTGATCGATAAGAGCTTTTAAATCGTCAGCCATTGTATCGTAATTGTATCCGTCCCATGGTTTGGAGGACATGCCGAATCCACGTCTGTCGTAGGCAATAACCCGATGTCCACTATTTACTAAATCATTGATTTGATATTCCCACATTTCGTTACTAAGCGGCCATCCGTGAATGAGAATTACGGGTTTGCCTTTACCGTAGTCGTTGTAGTATATTCTTACTGGTGAGCCTTTGGAATCTTTGTTTGATTCGATGTAATTCATTTTGTTTTTTGTTTGATTATTCAACTAGTAAATACTCATTTGTTTATTGAATTATTAGACGTAATTATTGCTAACGCCAGCATTCTTGATTGAACATTTCTTTACGACTTTTACTGCATTGTATAAATCGCAATTATATGTGGCACGGAATACCTTGGACCAATTTATTTTTCTATTTAATTATTTGTTTTTACCCATTCTACTTATGAGATACAGTACTAACACTATAACTAGTATTACAATGAAAATTCCGAAACCCATACCCGCTTTGAATATACCACCTACAACTGAGCAACTTGAAAATGTACTAAGTATGGAAATGAGAAATGCGACTATAAATGTTTGCTTTTTCATAACGTAGTCATTATTTTCCTTGGTGGTCGACCTGATGTTCGGTGTTTTTGAATTTATTGTAGCTGTCTTCTACTTTATATTTTCCTTTTTCGACTAAACCTTTTGCATCGCTTTTAGCATTTTCAAATTGGTCGGTAACGGTTTTGATGCTACCGGAAATTTTTTCTTTTATTTCACCGCCGAAATCATCAGCCATGTCCATAATTTTTTTACGAGTTGCTGAACCCTTTTCTGGGGCGAATAAAATTCCGAGAACTGCACCTGCGGCTGCGCCTGCAAGTACACCTAATATAATTTTTCCTGTGCTCATGTTATTTTGTTTTTGAAATTGTTTGTTATTCATTTTTTTGGTTTTTATGATTTTTCTTGTTTTACTAATTTATTATAAACACCCATGATGAGAATGGGGCGGCCCAGTGACCAACAAATGCTGCATCCTTGTGTCTTCCGAAACACTTTAATGTGAACGACAATGCCATTGTTGCAAGCGCTGTTGCTAAAAATGTATCCGACGGAATTTTTTTTGTTTGTTGTTCTATGGCTTTAGTGATTACATCTTCTTTTGTTGCTGTATCTTCCCTTTTGTTTTTTCTATTAATCAATTAATTGCGACTTTTATTTTTTTATAGCTGTTGATGTTAATGAGAGAAACAAATTAAAGTGAGAAAAGCTTACGGGCTTAACTCTCTCTAATTTTGCATCGTTTGGTCAAAAACTATTTTTACATTCTGCCTTTGTTTTCACCCTGATTTGAAGCCTGGTTTTTGTTTTGGCTATTATTTTGATTGTCTCCCTGGCGGTTTTGTGCGTCTGTTGGATTCTTTGATGTGTTCTGTTCGGAAGAATTTTCTTCTGTTTCATCTCCGGCTACAATAGTGGCAGAAGAATTCTCACCTCTTTTTTGATTGCCTTGATTCTGTTGGCTACCTTGATTCTTTTGTTGACTTGTAGGAGTTTTTTGTTCCTGTTGGTCTTTTTGGTTTTTTGTCATTTTATTTTTTTAAAGTGATAATTTATTTTTCTAAGTTCTCGCCTGTTTTCATATTCATCATATCTTCTTTCATTTTCTCATTCATTTTTTTGGCTTTCATCATGTCCTCATTTGTTATAATGGAAGATGCTTTGTCCGCATCGGCAGTATTACCGTTTGCTACATCAAATTGAAGTTTTTGCATATAAGCAGGTTTCCCTCCGTTAATAAATTCTTTAATTGTGGTAGCGTAAAAATCGCGTGCTACTTTAACGGTCTTGGTTCCTTTGATAATGTCGTTGGCAAGGTTGATGGCAAGAAAATTTGCTCCTTCTTTATCGCAACGAGCTGACATTTCACCGGTAGTACGATTGCAAACAACACTACCATCAAACATGGCTAGTTCACTGTATTTTTCTTGTGGTACTTTATAGTCAATCCATTGTTGCATAACATCAGTATGTGGCATTGGAAAATCATGTTTAAATTCTTTTGCATACACCACTGTTTTTTTCCACTGTCCTGTATTTTTCCACATCATCATATCAGCAGTTTTTGCTGTCGGTTCGCCATATTGTTTTATCATCGCCATTGCTGCCATCTTTGACGCTTCTGACCAACCGTTCATGTCGTCCATCATTTCGTTTGGATTTTTATTTCGGTCAGTAGTTATGTCGTTTTGCATTCGGTTGTCATTTGTATTCATCTGGTCGGATTTATTTTGACCATTTGGATTCATTTTGTTTTGTGCATCTATTTCCTGCTGCGTTTTTGTTTGATTAGAATTTGGCTGTGCACCATTTACCTGTGCATTGGCAGAATATGATAGAAGTCCGATGGCGGTTATCATTATTGATAATGTGATTTTTTTACTTTTCATTTTTTTGATTTTTGAATTTGTTTAATTTATTTATTGATTTAATTTCTGATGGAACTGACTTTTTCGATTTGTATTTATTTTCATTGATGCGCTGAAATGACGTTTGTATTCTTAGATCTGATTTCTACAAATTCAGAACGAAGTTTGTTTTTAGCTTCATCCACCGTAATATTAAGTTTTGTGGCTACTTCTTTTGTATTGATGTTTTGAGAACAAAGTATATTAATGAGAGAAGTTTCCTCAATGGTATTATTTGAGCAAGAAATTCCACGTTCTTTTAATTGTGCTCTAGCAAAAGTGTTGGTATGTCTTAGCAAGTAAGGGCAAAGTGCGTAAGTGACTTTTGAAAGAATTTGCTTTTCTTTTAATTGTAGAAATGTTTCCTTAAATATTTCTTCCGCAATTTTTCTGTCTTCAACGAGGTTGCAGATGATGCCAAACATAGCAGGTGCATATTTATCATACAAATGTTCCCATGCTTCCAGATTGTTTTCGGCAACCATTGAAAGAATGTTTTGATCTGATATAATATTTGTTTGATGCTGCATAATATGATCTACTAAAAACTTGGACTACAAAGGTGAGTACATTGAAAGGGGAATAACTTACACAACTTTGGAAATAAGTTACATGATTCACATGTTTGTTTAACTCCATCAAAATGTACCGAATTGATGTTAATTAAAAGATTGGAATTTTTAACGAGAACAATGAAATGGAAATGATTATTTAGGAGTTAAAATGAGTTGAACAATGTCTGAGTTTGCACACTTTCCGTTATGGCTACGCGCTCAGAACTTAACATTTAATTTCATAAATGCGCTATAAGTAATTTAAGTATATTTTCCGGAGCTATGCTCGTTTGTTTCAAGGTAGCGCAGTTTCTGTCGTGAGCTGTAACCCTGCTCTTCTTTTACAATCACAAACAAGACGTAGCCTGTGTGTGTTTACAAGTGTGTGAGCATGCAAATGCGCTATCATTTGTTGCACTGTTATTGTGTTTGGCAATTGCTTGTTTGTTTTAAAAGGAAAAGGCAACTCCTTATTGGAGTTGCCTTCTTGCAGAATTATTTTGATTTGAGTATAGTTTTATCTACTGGCTATTAATTTCCCACATTCTGCTAACAAGAAATTGAATCAACGCAATAACTTATACTACAAGAAATGAACTTATTCCCATACCTCCTTTGAAGATACCATCCACAACTGAACAACTAGAAAATGTTGTGACAAGGGAAATCATTAATACAATGAGGAGTGTTCGTTTTTTTTGATTTTAGGATGGTGTTGAATATTTTTCGTTGACTTTGTTCTTCACTTCGTTTTTCACGTCCTCTGCTTTTGCTTTTCCTTTATCAACTAAATTTTCTGCTTCGCTTTTTGCATACTCCAAATCATTAGTTGCGGTTATAAGGAAATCTTCAAATTTGCCTTTCAAATTATCTAAATACTCTTCCCCTTTTTTAGAAATCCTCTTTCGTGTGTTTATTCCCTTGTCGGGAGCAAATAAAATTCCTAATACTGCACCAGTAGCTACACCTGCCAATACGCCTAATAAAACTCTTCCTGAATTCATGATGATTTTGTTATAATATTGTTATACTAATTGTTATTACATTTTAATCCAATTTATTTATTTTATAATGCCGAGTTTCATGGACTTGAGTTTAATCTATTGAACAATTTAAACTGTAACGTCGGTATTAGTAGAATGATTAATTAAAGTAGTCTTCTGCCTTGTATAACTCTTAATAAAATAGCAATTAGAGCGATAACAAGAAGCAAATGAATGATTGCACCTACGCTGTAAGCGAAGAAACCAATTGCCCAAGAAATTATTAGAACAACTGCAATTATATAAAGTAGATTTCCCATACGTATTATTTTTTCTATTATTAAATGTTAGTTGAATAAAATATGGCGAGAAAATCTTACGGGATTTTTTTTACTACTCGCCATAATTTAGATTATTAAAAATTAAAGGTTTTGATTGTTACCTGAATTATTCTCTTCCTGCTGTCTTGAAATTGTGCATTGACTTTCCATTGATGTTCTGTGATTTATTTGATGTTACCACGCTGAATGAAATATTTTTTATTGCAAAAGTAGAATTACAATTTCTCACATTGCTTTTGACAAGTTATGGAATTGTCAAGATGAGTTCTTAGAGCAGGAAGCATTGATGCTGCCCAATTGCGGATATCCGGATGGATGGCATCTGTTGAAGCTTTTTCAAATTTGATAATGGCGTCTTTGTGACCACTTACCAACATTTCGCAATATTCTTTGTCAAAATCTTTTCCTTGCTTATCCAAAAGTTTTTTGTTTGCATCCATTCCATTTTCTGTAAGTATTGTGGGAATGGTGATTTGTTTTTTTGCCGCTAGGGCTTGCAAGTCAGACTGTGCTATGGCGTGTTCAGTTTCTATCATTTTACCTAATTCTTTAATAGGTGCCATCGCGGAGTTGGTTTGTGCTAGTAATCCTAGTTGAATTTCTTCTAAATTTATTTGTGCAGCAGTTACAAGGAAGTGTGCATCGGATTCTGTTGCGTTGTCAAGTTTTGTAACGCTGTGATTTTCGGCAATTACTTTGGTGTCTTCGATTTCAAAATTATTGCATGAGGAAAGTGTTAGTGTTAGGATTAAAAGCAGTGAAGCTCCTGCAAATGCTATTTCGAGAGCTTTTGATTTTAGGTAGTGAAATTTCCTTTTCATTTGTTCAGTGTTTATTATTTATACTGGTACTTAATTATTCTTTTGCAAAGAAACACTGTCTAAATTTGACAATCGTTACAAAAGTTAGGTGAAATCTTACATGATTACCATATTTTGTAGAAAGCAAATTGCAGAAAGTGAAGTTTTGTTACTAAATCAGACTAAAATGGCAAGGAAATAGGCAAAATCAGATTACTTTGAAAAATTTGCACTGCATATTAGCAAA
>Ga0209181_10007442_pt1 | contig 14998 bp, 9 predicted proteins | sample MAT05_FD_187208 | JGI IMG/M metagenome (GOLD analysis project Ga0209181, IMG submission 187208) | Freshwater microbial communities from Lake Fryxell liftoff mats and glacier meltwater in Antarctica - MAT-05 (SPAdes) (version 2) | ecosystem: Environmental > Aquatic > Freshwater > Ice > Liftoff... | reverse complement strand
CACGATCATCATCGTCGCGACGCTCATAAGGAGGTTGATCCCGACGTTGATCGCGTTGGGCATACTCTACACGATCATCATCGTCGCGACGCTCATAAGGAGGTTGATCCCGACGTTGATCGCGTTGGGCATACTCTACACGATCATCATCGTCGCGACGCTCATAAGGAGGTTGATCCCGACGTTGATCGCGTTGGGCATACTCTACACGATCATCATCGTCGCGACGCTCATAAGGAGGTTGATCCCGACGTTGATCGCGTTGCGCATACTTGACACGATCATCATCATCGTCATCACGATCTCGGTAAGGGGACGTTGCCATGGGGGGAGGGGATTGCACGGCAACTGGGCGACTAGTGTCGACGGATTGCTCCGAACGTTCGATGATTTTGTCGAGTTCACCGCGATCTAGCCACACGCCACGACATTGTGGGCAGTAGTCGATCTCGATGCCTTGGCGGTCGGACATTTTGAGTTCTACAGTCTTGCATACGGGGCAATTCATGGAAGATTATCTTTCTCTCTAAATTACTGCTTCGTTATGTTTGTTGGTGCGGTTTGTGAAACGCACCCGAACGGGAATGTTCGTTAGCCCAACATTCCCATTCGGATAGGTTACTTACTTCAGGACACCACGACGAATGAGGAGTTTTTCGGCTTCGACCCCGATGAACACCACCGTGCTGAGGACGAAACAGATGAGCAGCTGCTCCCCCGTGAGCGGCGCGGTATTGAAGATATTGTTGAAGAAGGGCGTATACACTGCCAGTAGTTGTAACAGCACAGTCACAATAACGGCACCAATGAGTAGCGGGTTGCCCCGTAAGCCGACCTTGAACAACGACTCGGTGTGCGAACGCAAACCGAGCGCGTGTCCCATCTGTGCCAGCGTCAAGAACATAAACACCATTGTATTCCAAGCGGGCGCGCCATTGACTGCCAGCAGATTGGAGGAAAATGCCCAATACCCGAGCGCGACGCCGGTCACGCCGAGGATAATGCCGACAATCCCGATGTGACGCCCCAAACCGCGCCCGAACAAGCTTTCATTGGGGGCATAGGGGGGGCGTTTCATGCCACCCGGTTCTGATTTTTCGACACCGAGCGCCAACGCGGGTACCCCATCGGTGATCAAGTTCATCCACAAGATTTGTAATGTGGTCAGCGGTAGGCTCATGCCAACGATCAACTGGGTAGTTAGCAAGACGATGAGTTCGCCCGTGTTACTAGCGAGCAGGTATTTGATGAAACGACGCACATTGTCATAAATAGTACGCCCTTCTTCGACTGCGGCGACGATGGTGGTGAAGTTGTCGTCAAGGATTACCATGTCCGACGCTTCTTTCGAGACAGCGGTGCCGGTGATGCCCATTGCCACGCCGATGTTGCTGCGCTTCAAAGCGGGGGCATCGTTCACACCGTCCCCCGTCATGGCGACGATATGTCCGCGTTTTTGTAAGGCATGTACGATATTGAGTTTGTGTTCGGGGGAGACGCGGGCATAAAGGGCGACTTTTTCAACGACATCTTCCAGTTCCGCCTCGCTCATTTTCGCCAAGTCTTGCCCCGTGAGTACGCGGTCGCCATCTTTGGCGATGCCCAACTCGCGCGCGATGGCGAAGGCGGTCAACGGGTGATCCCCCGTGATCATCACCGGACGAATGCCGGCTCCTTTACAGACGCGCACTGCTTCTTTCACTTCGGCGCGGGGCGGGTCGATAATGCCGACCATACCCACGAAAATTAATCCATTTTCGACGGTCGCTTCGCTGATCGGGGTTTGGGGATCGAGATGGCGGTATGCCAACCCCAAGACGCGCAAGCCTTGTTGTGCCAGTTCATTGTTGGCGCTCAGGATGCGCTCGCGCCAGTTGGGATCAATGGGTTTGACTTGTCCATCATGCCATACTTGGGTGCTGATATTCAGTAAGCCATCGACCGCGCCTTTGGTAAAGCTGACGGACTGTGTGGGGGTTAAGCCCAACAGATCGATGAGATATTGTTCTGCTTCGGTGGGCGTGACGGTGTCCGACATCTGATGTACTGTCGTCATGCGTTTGCGATCCGAGTCGAACGGGACTTCGCCCACGCGCGGCATGAAGGTTTCCAAACGTGGTTTGACTAAGCCGTATTTGGCGGCAGCATCGACCAGCGCGGTTTCGGTCGGGTCGCCCAAAAGCCTGAAGGTTGAATAGTTATCGGCAGTCTGTTCCAGAATGGTATCGTTGCAAAGGGTGTCACCCGCCAGCAGGATCGCTTGTGCCGCTTTAGGGGTGTTGGTGAGTTTGCCATTGGTACTCAAGAGGGCGTTATACCCAATTTTGACCACATCCTCAATGCGCGAGATATCGCCAGCGACATCAATCGTTGTGACCGTCATCCGGTTTTCCGTTAAGGTGCCGGTTTTGTCCGAGCAAATCGTCGTCACCGAGCCGAGTGTTTCGACAGCGGGTAGTTTGCGGATGAGGGCGTTGCGCTTCAACATGCGTTGTGCCCCCAATGCCAAGGCAATGGTCACGACGGCGGGCAAGCCTTCGGGCACGACAGCGACGGCAATCGCGACGGCATTTAAGAGCACCTCTTCAAAGGCATCACCCACGAGCAAGCCGACAACAAGCGCGACCAGCATGACGGCAATCGCTACACGAATCAGGACAATGCCCAGTTCATCCATGCGTCGTTGTAGGGGCGTCTTTTCGCTTTCGACGCTTTGGATAAGGTTGGCGATATTCCCTAGTTGGGTGCGCATCCCGGTTTCAACGATGACCGCAGTGCCTCGTCCATAGGTGACCGAGGTGCCCATATAGATCATATTGAAGCGGTCGCCTAAAGAAGCGTTGGCTTCTTTAATGACGATTTCTTTTTTGTCTACCGGTTGTGATTCGCCCGTCAGCGACGCCTCTTGCACGCGCAAATTGGCGACTTCGACCAAGCGCGCGTCAGCGGGGACGACCGAACCTGCTTCGAGGAGAACAATATCACCGGGGACGAGGGTGCGCGGGTCGATATCGATCACGCTCCCGCTCCGGCGCACGCGCACCATGGGTGCCGCCATTTTCTTAAGCGCCGCCATCGCTTGTTCCGCACGATACTCTTGAACCACACCCAAGATCGCGTTGAGGATAACGATGGCGGTGATCGCGATGAAGCTATCCGCTTTCCCTAAAAAGGCGGACAAGACAGCGGCAAAGATCAGCAGCAGGACGAGGGGATTGGTAATCTGTTCCCACAAAATCGCGAAAGGCGATTTAAGTTTGGACTCGACGAGTTCATTGGCGCCATATTGCTCTAGGCGCGTTTGTACTTCGGAGTCTGCCAGCCCATGATCGGGTTTCACATTCAATTCGGTGAGGATTGCGGACGCTTCGCGCGTGTGCCACATCGCAACAGCAGGTGTTTGTGCCTGTTTTGCCAGCATAAGTTCCCGTCTCAGTTTCTAGTGTTGATAATGCAAGAATAACGTAGCGTCATTTTATAAGCATCTTAAGAATCGTTACCCCCTACAAGCTAGGGGTATACATTCAAAAGAGCATGAGAGTTTTCTCATTTTTCAGGATTACTTTGGGAGTGATCGTCACCACGACAAGACGGTGATATCCGCCAAATGCAAAAGCCCTTCTGCCGAGATACCGGGAGCATTCAATCGTACTTGGTCGCCATACCAGTAGACTGCCATCACCAGAGGATACACAGCCCTCCCCAAGGTATCGGGGAGTTGAAGGGTGCGTTCCTCGATATAGAATTGATTGATGATCCATTGACTGGTTTCATGCGGCAGATCGAGCGCCGACATAATTTGTGGGGCGCTGTCTTGTTGGACGATAGGGGTTCCAGTTGGATTACTGAGCAGGATCGACACACTGTAATCCAAGGGTACTTGCTGATCAACAGACCACCATAAACGGAAGCGAACAGTGTCGCCCTCATGATACAGAGGCAACACCGTCGAACTGAGTACATCAATGCCGTGAAAGCGCATCCCGTTAGCAAACAGGATGCCCTCGGCATTGGGAGGCGCTTCATACAGCCGAAACAAGCCTTCGGGGGGACCGAAAAAAACATCAGCCCGCCGCCCTTGCTGGACTTGCGCCAACACATCTGGTGTCGCTCCGGCGGCACCCGTTATGTACCAAACACGACGATAGACGCGCGGTGCTTGCACGAATTGTGCCCGCTGAGCTAAATAAACTTGGCTGTAATAATCGAAAATTTCGAGATCGCCGCAGTTACATTGGGGATCGAGCAGAATGACATCACCGGGCTGGACGCGCGTTTCTAACCATTGAAAAGCCCAGCCCAGCCGGGTGGTCAAAATTTGATATGGCTCAATCGACAATGGGATGAATAGGCAGAGTGTTAACGCTGCGACGACCATTTGGCGTAACCACCGAGGGCTATGGGCGCTGCCCACGCCAATCAAGAGTGCTAAGCCCACCATCACCCACCACGCATAACGTTGATTGAAAAAGCCAATCTGACCGTTGGTGACGTAGAGGATGATCGGAAATGTCCCCCACATCAACAACCCTGCGATCAGCGCCTTGCGGGTATCTCGTCGGATGAAAAAGAGCGCGATTCCCAAGAGGATGATCCACCCCACCACCAAGTCTGATGCCCATGTGCGATAAATAGCCGCCAGGGCTTCGATGACAGGGGGCAGATCGATGGTGAAGGTCGCGCGGGTGCGGTTGACGATTAATTCAGCTTTGTTCAGGATTTCGGGGATGCACAAAATAATGGTTGCTATCACGGGCATGAACCAGCGCCATAGACGGCGGGGATACAGAAATAAAGTGAATAAGCCCATCATGGGTAATGCCATCATACTGGTCAGGGATGTATAAATCATGGCGGTCATCGCCAGCACTAAGGGGAGCATCCTGCGCCAGTGCGGAACCGCCAAATAGCGTAAGGCGAACCAGATCGCCAGCGGGTAGAGCGCGAGCAAAAAAACATAGCCGCGCAGTTCGACGCTCATAAAGATGAGATAATTGGGGACGGCAAATGCCAACATCGTGATCAACGGCGATGCCTTCAAGCGCTGCGCAACGCGAATCATCGCCGCCGCGCCGATCACGAAGCATAAGAGCGATAACCAACGGAGTACCACCGGATGAATCCCGACCAGCCCGCGCCATGCCCCTAATCCGAGATAGTACAGCGGTGTCCAATCGTAGGGCGTCCAACGGATGATGTCGTTGGGCGAACCCAACGTCTGCCACACCGACCATACCTCATCAACCGTCACCTCATTGAAATTGACATTTAAGCGCATGGCACGACTCGCGGCGATGAGCAGCAGCAAGAGCGCGATCAACATTATGCCGGGTGCGCTAAGTCGAGATGATGAGGATTTGTGAGTGGTCATGGGCAGGTTTCATTTCTCTACAAAAAGATTATGTGAGCTTAAATGAAGGTGGGCATAAACGGCAAGTGGCAGCCTTGATCCAAAGCGCATGATATTCGAAAGTTAACACAAATTTTGAACCTTAGTGAGCCTTTATAGACCTTTGAACGTTTTTTTACCCTCTTGTGTTATTTTTGAAAACGTACTATATTGTGAAGGTTGCGTTGTGTATAACGATTGCTCAGTCCCTTGGGCGCACAGCGCAAAGTGTGCAGTGTACCCTGGAGACAATGCTTTGACTTCGACCGTATCATCGCTTCCAACTATCGACAATTGGCAACCCAAAACATCCCGAAACCGTCTTGCCGGTCTCATTCAGTTGATGCAAGGCTATCGTTGGACTTACTTGGGGGCAATCGTCGCGCTAGGGTTGAGCGCAGCATCCAAGACTACCACCTCATTACTGCTTCGTTATCTCGTAGACGATGTATTGCTGCGTGACCAAATAGGACAAGCGCTGCTCTTGATGGCGCTCAGCTTTATTGCGCTTTCGTTTGTCGAAGGCACCTTTACCTTTATCAGTGGCACTTTAGCCGCCCGCACCGCCGAAGGGATGACGCTTCGTATCCGCAATTATTTGTACGATCATTTGCAGCGGCTCAACTTCACCTATCACGACCGCAACAAGACGGGTGAACTGATTCAACGGGTGACTTCAGATGTCGATGCGGTACGTCGTTTTTACTCGGAACAAGCCATTGGTTTAGGACGGATCTTATTGTTGTTTGGCGTCAACTGGTTGGCTTTGTTGACGATCAATGTCGAACTGGCGCTCATTTCCGTCGTCATCGTGCCATTTTTGGCGGTGCTTTCAGTATTTTTCTTCGGGAAGATTCAGAAAGAATACGCCCGTTATCAAGAGCAGGAAGGCAAGTTATCCACCACCCTGCAAGAGAATTTGTCGGGGGTGCGGGTCGTCAAAGCGTTTGCGCGGCAAGCCTTTGAGCGCGAAAAGTTTGATGCTGATAACCTTGAACATTACCGTCGTGGCATTAAGCTGTTGACGTTGCACTCGTTCTATTGGCCCCTCACTGATCTTTTGGCGGGCTTTCAATTGTTGGCGGGGTATGTGATCGGTGCGTTGATGGTCTTGAACGGCACGCTGTCCATTGGATCATATCTCGCCTATGTGGGGATGATCATTTGGATTATCGAACCGATGCGCAGTTTGGGGCGGATCATCGTCGCGGCGTCCGAAGGCTTGGTGTCCTATGAACGAGTCACGGGCATCATCAACGAAATCCGTGAACCCCTGACTGAGGGCTTACAGGACTTGGGTGCGCCTGTGCAAGGTGAGATTCGCTTTGAACATGTGAGCTTCAATTATGAGACGGGCGGCGCAGTGCTGAGTGACATCAGCTTCACCGTAAAGCCGGGGCAGAGTGTCGCTTTGATCGGCTCGACCGGATCGGGCAAAACTTCGCTGGTGAGCTTGCTGACGCGCTTTTATGAGTACACCAGCGGTAAAATCACGTTGGATGGCATCGACATCAAGACGATCTCGCGTGAATTTTTGCGCACAAATATCGGTATTGTCGAGCAGGAACCTTTCTTGTTTTCGCGCACCCTGCGAGAGAATATCACCTATGGGGTGAGCCGTGAGGTCAGCGATGAAGAAGTGTTTGCAGTAGCGCGTGCCGCTGATTTTCACCATGTCGCCTTGTCTTTCCCAGAAGGTTACGAGACGGTGGTGGGAGAAAAAGGCGTCACCTTGTCTGGTGGGCAAAAACAACGAGTCGCTATTGCCCGCGCTATTTTGAAAGACCCGCCGATCCTGATCTTGGATGATTCGACCTCATCGGTTGATACTGAGACAGAAGCGAATATTCGCGAGGCAATGGATGGATTGAAGTCTAATAGGACGACCTTTATCATCGCCCATCGTGTCCAAACGGTGATGAATGCCGACCTCATCCTTGTCTTGGATCAAGGGCGTATTGTGCAACGGGGCACCCATGAAGAATTGGTTGCCGAAGACGGTTTCTACCAACGTATTTTCGATTTGCAAGCGCGTATTGAGAATGAACTAGAAAGGGAAATCGCCAATGTCTGACACCGGTTTCCATGAAGAAGAGTTTGACGCGAAGTTTAACGGGCGGACGCTGTTACGCATCTTTGGTTATGTCAAACCCCATGGGCGCTTGGTCTTGGGTTTCCTTGCCTCAGTCGCGGTGGTCTCGTTCCTAAATTCGTTTTTCACCTTTTTGGTGATGCGGATGGTGGATGATGGTATTTTGGTGGGCAACCCTAATGTGCTGGGGGATCTCGCCCTGATTTACGGTATCTCAGTCTTTGTGCAAGCAGTGTTCGTCTTTGCATTTATCTTTCTGACGGGGATGCTTGGGCAGCGGGTGGAATACGAGATGCGGCAGACGATTTTCAATCATTTGCAAACGCTCTCGTTGGGATACTACAACAAGACGCCCGTCGGTTGGATCATGTCGCGCGTGACTTCGGACACCGAGCGGATCGCTGATTTGGTGACGTGGGGGATGCTGGATAGTGCGTGGGCAGTGATCAACATTTTCACGGCATTCGCGTTTATGCTCAGCATCAACTGGCAGCTTGCCCTGATCGTTTTCTCGATCATTCCCGTGTTGATCGGGGTGGCGATGTGGTTTGAACGGCGGATTGTGGTGCAGTTCCGTATTGCCCGCAAGACCAACTCTAAGATCACAGGCGCGTTTAACGAGAACATCACGGGCGTGCGTGTGGTCAAAGCGATGAATCGCGAAGCGCGTAATTTAGAAGAATTCGGACAATTGACGAATGCGATGTATCGGGCGTCATATCGGGCCGCGTGGTTTTCGGCATTGTTCTTGCCTGCCGTGCAGATCATCAGTGCGCTGGCATTGGCGAGTATTGTCAATTTTGGTGGGGCGCAGGTAGAACTAGGCGTGATGACGGTGGGCGGTATTCAAGCCTTTATCACCTATGTCACGTTTATGTTGTGGCCAGTGCAAGATATCGCCCGTGTGTTTGCCTCTATGCAGCAAGCGATTGCTTCGGCGGAACGTATCTTTTCGCTGGTGGATGCGCAACCGGATGTGGTGGATAAGCTGCAAGCCATCAACCCCGGCACGATTGCGGGTGATATTGTGTTCGAGAATGTCGATTTCTACTATGAGCCACAAACGGCGATCTTGAAGAATTTCAATCTTACCATCAAGCATGGCGAGACCATCGCGCTGGTCGGTCCGACGGGAGCAGGGAAGTCTACCCTCGTTAATTTGGTCTGCCGCTTCTTTGAACCGAAGGCGGGGCGGATTTTAATCGGCGGGCGAGATTATACTGACTTCACCCAACATGCGATTCAATCTCGGATCGGCATGGTGTTGCAAACGCCGCATCTCTTTAGCGGCAGCATCCGCGACAATATCCGTTATGGGCGCTTGAATGCGACCGATGCGGAAATTGAAGAGGCTGCCAAGTTAGCAAGTGCCCATGAATTCATCATGGCATTGAACGGCGGCTATGACGGCGAAGTGGGCGAAGGCGGCAATCGTTTGTCAGTCGGGCAGAAGCAGTTGATCAGCTTGGCGCGGGCGATGTTGGCGCAACCAGAATTATTCGTCATGGATGAGGCGACCAGTTCGGTCGATACGCTGACCGAGGCGCTGATCCAACGGGGTATGGAAGTTATGATGCGCGGGCGTACCAGTTTCATCATCGCCCATCGTTTATCCACGATTCGTCGTGCGGATCGCATTCTTGTGATCGAGAATGGCGGCGTATCAGAAATGGGCACCCACGCTGAACTGATCCGCGCACGCGGACATTACTACCGCTTGTACACCCAACAGTTCCGTCGCGAAAAAGAGATGGATTTCGAGGGATTGCAAGATGTTGCTGTTCAAGCGCCGATGATTGTGGCGTAAGCGACGTTAGAAACAGCACGAGCGACGAGGCAGGGGGCATCACAAACCCCTGCCTCGTTTTGTTTACTGTCAAAATGGGGTAATGCCAAAACGGGGTTTCTGCCTCATCACGATTGCGAGGGGTATTTTTCTGTTTTTCTTCACGTCTTCATGCCTCTCTGTTTATTTTGTTCTGTTTCCATACCTGAGTAGTCACCCTGTTGCAATCTCTACACAAGGGATGATTCTAACTTTTTGTAGGGGAAATGAAAACCGGGCTGATGCCCGGTTATCTTTTTTCAGGAGCTATTCAATTGTGAGAAGCAGCATTCAAAGAGTCGGTGTCCCCTTTAGCCGAGATAATCCCGGAGATTATGCGCTAAACGAGGGTTGCGTAGCCGACGGAGCGCCTCTTTTTCAAGCTGGCGTATGCGTTCACGGCTGAGACCGAATTTATTAGCAATTTCTTCAAGGGTATGCGGTTCACCGCCCCCAAGCCCAAAGCGTAGTCGTAAAATGTGGCTTTGACGCGGTGTAAGTTCGTTCAATACTTCTTCGATGGTTTCTTCAAGGAGATGTTGTGTCGCAGAATCGACTGGGTTGGGCGAGTCCTGATCTTCGATGAAGTCCCCAAATTCGCTATCGCCATCATCGCCAATGGGACGTTCCAGCGCAATCGCGTGTTGGCTGGCATCCATCATGGAGCGGATATTGTCGGCAGGGAGATTCATTTCAAAAGCAATTTCTTCAGGAGAGGGACGCCGCCCGAGGGATTGTTCAAGCCCCTGAGCCGTGCGATACATTTGACGGATGCGCTCCGTCATATGAAGCGGGATGCGAATGGTTCTGGTTTTTTGAGCGAGTGCCCGTGTGATTGCTTGGCGGATCCACCAAGTTGCATAGGTGCTAAAGCGATTGCCGCGCCGATAATCATACTTATCGACCGCCCGCATCAAACCAACATTGCCTTCTTGGATTAAATCTGGGAACGGCAACCCTTGACCCATATAGCGTTTGGCGATACTGACGACGAGGCGGGTATTGGCACGCCCAAGATGCTCGCGGGCGGCTTGTCCATCATAAATTGTCCGTTCTAAATGTACCAACCAAGTCTCATTACAGAGTTCACGCGCGCCTAAATTCGCCGAAACGTCACGCGACCGCTTGCCAGCTTCAATACGTTTTGCGAGATCGATTTCGTCTCGTGCTGACAACAAGGGTTCTTGTGCCATTTGCCGGAAATACAGCCCAACAGGATCATCGGCTGAAATCGTATTGATGTCCCCAATAGTTGAGTCTGGCAGCATTTCTTCCGTTTCGAACTCTGGCTCCGTGTCCTCCGAAAGCAAAATGGCGTCCATATTCTCGCTTTCGTGGCGTAGTTCAATGCCCAATTCGTCTAACTCGTACAATACCGCTTCAATCGCAGTGGAGTCATCACCATCTTCATCCATCACTTCAAGAACATCTTCAAAAGTGACATAACCACGCTGGTCAGCTCTGATTAGAAGTTCTTGTAACACGACGTATTCTCTGCCTCCTCGGGGTAGGAACGGCGAAAAACCCAAAAGTTGTTTGTAAAGGAAACTGCATTGGCTCGCCGATACAAAAAAACGAGCTTACTTCCGACAAAAACTGACTCATTTTAACACAAATCCAATGAATTTGTGAATTATGCTGCTAAGCGCCTAATTTTTTCTGCGTCTGCGGTTGCTCAATTTCTTGACTGCATATATGATAAAGTTGAAATGTGCCAAATCATGAATGGGTGTTTTTGATGAGTACGCGGCGCTTTACGGACGAACTACCAGATCCAGAACCCCCCGATGGTGCAGGGGATCGCCCGGCGGCGGGTGGGCGTGTGGCTTCTGTTCGGCGCGAACCTACTCGCAACGCTTCTAGCACGAGTAGTAGTCGTACCGGCAACGCACATTTGCCCCGTACTTTGACACAAGTCTTGAACGAAGCTAACGAGCGCTTGATGCAGGGCGATCTCGTAGATTATGTGCCCATGCCCACTGGTTTAGACCCATTAGACGGGTTTATCGGCGGCGGGTTGCGCAAAACTGAACTTATCTTGTTGGGCGGGGCACAGGGGATTGGCAAAACCATCGCGACCTTGCAGATTGCCCGTAATATTGCGCTGCGTCCTGACCAGTATGTGTTTTATCTCTCCTATGAACATACCGAGACTCATCTACTGCATCGGTTGTTATGCTTAGAAAGCGTCAATCCGCCAGAACTTGATCTGAGTCGGGGTGTCAAGCTGCGTGACTTGTATCAAATCATCGTCGCCCAACGAGCCAAAGGATTTATGGGGCGGGAAGGCGGCGCTGGGTCACTACAGGCAATTTTGCGTGATGATCCGCGTACTGCACCGGGATTGTTACGGATGCAACGCTATTCTGACCGCATGATTTTGGTGAAAGCCAGCCCTGCGGTGACGACTTTGCGTGCCATCAAAGAAATGACAGCGCGGTTGTGCGACGCGACCGGCGGTAATGTCGTTTTGTTTATCGATTATTTGCAGAAAATTGCGGTTCATCCAGAACGCCCGCGCGATGAGAACGATAAGGTCACGATCATCGTTGAAGGGCTGAAAGACATCGCCATGACCTTGGATATCCCGATTTGGTCGATTGTGGCGGCAGATCGCGAGGGCTTAAAGAGCAAGCGCATTCATCTGTTCCATTTGCGCGGTAGCAGCGCACTCGATTACGAGTCGGACATCGCCATCATCATGAACAACAAGTACCAAATCTTGTCAAAGGATCATGTGACCTTCAACCCCTATACGGCGAAGCAGTTCCGCGATTGGGTGGTGTTCACCATCGAAAAAAATCGCGCAGGTCGGGCGATGTACGACATGGAATTTCAACTCCATGGTCAGCACTTCACCTTCGACCCACGCGGTCAGAAAGTGCAACAGCAGCTTATTGATGAGAAGATCATCGAGAACTAAGCGCTGGCGTTATTCCGCAGGTTGTTCCTGATGGACACGAATATAGTTCAGTTTCGAGAGTTCACGGACTTGCTGGTCAGCGCGGTAACTACTGCGCACCAGCGGTCCGCTCTCCACCCACTTGAAGCCAATTGCCCGTCCAATTTCAATAAAGCGATCAAACTCATCGGGCGTGTAAAAACGTTCGACGGAGAGATGCTTTTTGCTGGGTTGTAGGTACTGCCCGATGGTCAAGATATCGACGCCACAACGCGCCAGATCGTGCATCACTTCCACCACTTCATCAAAGGTCTCGCCCAAACCAACCATGATGCCGCTCTTGGTCAAGACCAACGGATCCATCTGTTTGGCGTTGGTCAACGTCGCCATTGCCCATTCGTAATGATCTTGGGGCTGTACCTTGCGGAACAAGCGGGGCACGGTTTCGACATTGTGATTCAGGATTTCTGGTTGGGCATCCATGACAATCTTCAAGGCGGTTTCATTGCCCTTGAAGTCCGGGATTAGGACTTCGATGCTGCATCCCGGTTGGACTTGGCGGATGCGGCGGATGACCATTGCGAAGATGGGTGCGCCCCCGTCTGCGCGTTCGTCGCGGTTTACACTGGTAATGACGACGTGGCGCAGGTTAAGCGCCCGCACGGATTCGGCAACGCGATTCGGTTCCGCCCAATCAAGTGGGCTGGGGCGACCGGTCTTGATGTCGCAGAAACCGCAGGAACGGGTGCAGGTATCGCCCATCATCAAGAAGGTAGCGGTGCCGCGCCCCCAACATTCGCCGATATTGGGGCACTGTGCTTCTTCGCAAACGGTATGCAGTTTTTGTTCGCGCATCAAACCGTAGACGCGCTCATAATTTTCACCACTCGGCGCGCGGACTTTGATCCACGGCGGACGACGGCGCGGATGTTCAGGGTCGGGCTTCCATTCGGTCGGCTCGACGGGAATTGCATCCGGGGTAATGACATCGGTCATTTTGGGATGACTCCTCTAGTATAAGGGGCAGGGGTTGGGGATTAGGGTTTGGGCAGTGGGCAAAAGCTCATTTTTCCACCCTAATCGATAGCATCCCCATATTTTCATCCCGTTGATGCGCCACTGCAAGGTTGCATTGGGCGAGTTTTGATCTGTTTCGAGACATTGGCGCACCGAAAATAGGTTTTCGATGGTGTCATTGGGTTTCATCATCCTCACGCAGGTTGCTGAAGATGCCCAACCGTGTCGCTCATCATACGGTGTAGGGCAACCCATAAAATGCGGGCAATAGTGTCACGGATGAAGAAGAACAGGGCAATTTGGGCGATTTTAATGCTGATGATCGCCCATTCCGTTTGATCGGCGTGTGCTGGCGCAAGGCTAGGTAGCAAGACGAAGCCCATAAACCATGATGATAAATAAGCGAGAATTTGCAAACATAGATAGCTGGCGACAGCAACGGCTTGACTGTTGATCACCCCACGTATCATCAGCGGCGTGATCATGCCTGTGAGGACGCCGAGTACCGACGACAAAACATCATCAACATGAAAAGCATAGCTCATGAAAGCGACCGTTAGAATGACACCAAACAAGGTATCCGACGCGCTTTGACCAAGGCGGTAAGGAGTGGCGAGCGTCATCAACGAAATAAGCAGGAACAGCGCCAGAAAGAGGATGCGTGATATCCAAATGCGGTGTGCCGAATAATTACCGCCGGCGGGCAACGCATAATAAATACTGCCCGTTGAGAGAATCCAACTGACGCCGAACCCACCGAGGGGCGCGACCGCCAACAAGTCAAACATGCCGCTGGCGCGTGAGCGAGCGATCATGCCACTGACGCGCAAACATTGTTGAAGTCCATTCCATGTGCCATAGAGAAAAATGGTCAGGACACTGCTGATGATCGGCAGGACAAAAATCATGAAGGTCAACAACTGAGGCACAGTGAAAACCCCCACCAGTGCCACGATCCCGAAGGCTGCTCCCGCGATTTTACGAGTCTGAGGTGTCCAACTCGTCCACAAGGCATCCCAAAAGGCGGAGCGAAATTGATACACCGCGATTTTGCGAAAAAACGGATGATACACCGGTGGGCGTTGGATGGCATCCCAGAAGCGCACACTAAAGGGTTTCGTCAGCCGCGCTCGCAATTTCATCAAAATTGGCGCGAGATACCCCCGCCTTTAGGCGTGGGGAGGGATAGCGCCTTGTCCTTTCTTATAAGTGTAACCGTCCGAATGGTGTAGCACGCGGCAGTGACGGTGTGAAACGCCGGCTGCTTTTCCCAAAGAGGTGCTGATGTCGAAACTGCCTGTCGCACGGCAAGCCACGCGACCACTATGCGTTCCCACAACCTTGCCAGCAGGGACGATGGCTTTAACCATGTCGCCCGTTTGAAAACCGAAATGGCGCTTCTGACGAAGACGGTAGCCCTCACGTTCTTTCAAGATGATGGTGAAAGGAAAAGTACGGTAGACCGCCGCTTTCCCCTTATGGGGCACTTCTCTCGCCCATGCCGGATGACAGGGCATGAGCGGTTGCTTGTTTTTGTCGGTCACCAATACACGTTGCATTTGAGTTACCTCAACTTTTCTTCCCTTACGGGGGGTAAAGTTGCCCAGACGTAACTGCTCAGGCTGAAAAACGGTCGATAATAAAGGAAGAAATGACCGTTGGCGGCAAATGGGTGGATATTCGGCGCGCGAACCTTCATGTTAACGAACGATTGACAAGCGCCTAATCCACCCCTACATCCACGTTTCGAGGGGTATTTTCCTGTTTTTCTTC
>Ga0209181_10007441_pt1 | contig 14999 bp, 11 predicted proteins | sample MAT05_FD_187208 | JGI IMG/M metagenome (GOLD analysis project Ga0209181, IMG submission 187208) | Freshwater microbial communities from Lake Fryxell liftoff mats and glacier meltwater in Antarctica - MAT-05 (SPAdes) (version 2) | ecosystem: Environmental > Aquatic > Freshwater > Ice > Liftoff... | reverse complement strand
TGTCCTTGCTGTCCACGCTGTGGTGTTTGCCGTCGTGCACGATGACGCGCACGTCGACCACCGGGTAGCCCGCGATGGCGCCCTGGGCCAGCACTTCGCGCACGCCCTTTTCGACCGCGGGGAGGTATTGCGTGGGGATGGTGCCGCCCTTGACCTGATCGACGAACTCGAAACCGGCGCCGCGTGGCAGGGGTTCGATGCGCAGGAAAACCTCGCCGAACTGGCCCGCGCCGCCACTCTGCTTCTTGTGGCGGTGGTGGCCGGCTGCGGGCGCGGCCACCGTCTCGCGGTAGGCGATGCGCGGCGGGCGCGTGGTGACCTCGAAGCGGTGAACCTCGCGCAGCCGCTCCAGCAGCACGCGCAGGTGCAGTTCAGACAGGCCGTAGACGATGGTCTCGTTGGTCACGGCCACGTGTTCGAGCTTCAGGCAGGGGTCTTCGTCGACCAGCTTGGTCACGATCTCCCACATGCGCTGCTCGTCGCCGTGCCGCTTGGGCTCGATGGCCAGGCCGTAGACCGGCTTCGGAAAGTCCAGCGGCGCCAGGTGGATGCGGGCGTCCTCGACGGCGTCGTGCAGCACGGCGTCGAAGGCTATCTCGTCGACCTTGGCCACGGCCACGATGTCGCCCGGCACGGCCCGCGCGACCTCGATGTGTGCTTTGCCCTGCAACATGAACAGGTGACCCACCTTGAAGGGTTTGCGGCCGTCACCGATGTACAGCTGGCTGCCCGGGGTGATGGTGCCCTGGTGCACGCGCAGCACGCCCATGCGGCCGACGTAGGGGTCCACGGTGACCTTGAACACATGCGCCAGCACGTGCAGCGAGGGGTCGGGCAGCGCGTGCACGGGTTCTGCGGCGGCACCTTCATGCCGCAGGAAATCGGGCGGGTTGGCCTCGCCCGGGTGGGGCAGCAGCTTGACGATCACGTCCAGCAACTCGGCCACGCCGGCGCCGGTGCGTGCCGAGACAAAACACACCGGGACCAAGTGCCCTTCGCGCAGCGCCTGCTCCAGCGGCGCATGCAGTTCGCCGGGGTCGACATCACCGTCGTTCAGGTAGCGGTCGACGAGATCGTTGTCGACCTCGACCACCTGTTCCACCAGCGCCCGGTGCGCGTCGGCCACCGAGCCGAAGTCGCTCTCGCCACTGCGGTTGAAGAAGCAGTCGACCACCCGCGTGCCGCCCGCGGCGGGCAGGTTCACGGGCAGGCATTCACGGCCGAAGCTGGCCTGGATCTGCGCCAGCACGGCAGGCAGGTCGGCCCCCGGGGCGTCGATGCGGTTGACGATGATCAGCCGGTCGAGGTGGCGTGCGGCGGCGTGTTCCATCATGCGCCGCGCCATGGGTTCGACGCCGGCGGTGGCGTTGATGACGACGGCGGCGGTCTCCACGGCCTCGAGCGCCGGCAGGCTCTGGCCCAGGAAGTCGGGGCTGCCCGGGGTGTCGATGAAATGCACCCGTGTGCCCGCATGCTCCAGATGCATCACCGTGGAATTCAGGGAGTGCAGCATGCGGCGCTCCAGCGGGTCGTGGTCGCTGACGGTGCTGCCACGCTCCAGCGTGCCGGCGGCACCCAGCACCCCGGCCTGCACCAGCAGCGCCTCGGCCAGGCTGGTCTTGCCGGCCGCAGCGGGCCCCACCAGGGCCAGGGTTCTCAGCGCCTCCACCGCCGGCGACGTTGGGCTGCCGGCGGCGGACGCACCGCCGTTGGAAGGGCTGGGCATGGGCGGTCTCCTCGGGCGCCCGCAGGCGCAGTTGATGTGCCTTGTTTGTGGTCAGACTACGCCATGCGGGCATCGCCGGCAAGGCCCGGCAAGCCCGGCGTGGCGTGCTACCGTGCTGCGTGTTGTCGCCGGCCCTGCCCCCGCCCGACGCGCCCGCGCGCGTGCTGCCAGTGATCGTGCTGGCGCAGTTGCTGGGCACTTCGACCTGGTTCGCGGTGAATGCCGTGATGCCGGACTTGCTGCGTGCCTTCGCCTGGGACGCCTCGGCCGTCGGCACGCTGACGTCGGCCCTGCAGGCCGGTTTCATCGCCGGCACGCTGGTCTTCGCGCTGCTGGCCTTGGCCGACCGCTTCCCGGCGCGGCGCGTGTTTTTCGTGTGTGCCCTGGCTGCGTCGGCCTGCACCCTGGCCGCGGTGGCGCTGGCCGGATCTTTCTGGGCCCTGGTCGCCTGCCGCGCCATGACGGGCTTCTTTCTGGCCGGCATCTACCCGGTGGGCATGAAGATCGCGGCGCAGTGGTTCCCGCGCGGCCTGGGCACCGCGCTGGGCTGGCTGGTGGGGGCGCTGGTGCTGGGCAGCGCCAGCCCGCACGGCCTGCGTGCGCTGGGCGCCGCCTGGCCCTGGGAGCATGTCTTCATCGGCGTGGCCGGCGCCGTGGCGCTGGCCGGGGTGCTGGTGATCGCCCTGGTGCCCGAGCCGCCCCTGCGCCCAGGGGCAGCCCCGCTGCGGCTGTCGGCCCTGGCCAGTTTGTGGCGCGACCGCCGTGTCCGGGCGGCGGCCCTGGGCTACTTCGGGCACATGTGGGAGCTCTACACCGTGTGGGTGCTGCTGCCCTTCGTGCTGGCCACCCGGATCGTGAGTGGGGCGGCAGTGTCGGGCTGGGCGTTTGGGGTGATCGCCGCCGGCGCCCTGGGCTGCGTGCTGGGCGGCCTGCTGGCGCGGCAGCACGGCAGCGCGCGGGTGGCCACCACGCAGCTGGCCATCAGCGGCCTGTGCTGCCTGGCCGCACCGTGGATGCTGCAGGCGCCTTTGCCCTTGTTCCTGGCCTGGTTGCTGCTGTGGGGCGTGACGGTGGCTGGCGACTCGCCACAGTTCAGCGCCCTGACCGCCGCCAACGCCCCGCGCGAGGCCGTGGGCAGTGTGTTGACGCTGAGCACCAGCATCGGCTTCGCGATCTCGGCGGTGTCGATCGAGCTCTTCGTGCAACTGGCGCAGACCGTGCCGCTGGCCCAGCTGTTGCCCTGGCTGGCGCTGGGGCCGGTGCTGGGCACGCTGGCGATGCGGTCGTTGCGGGCCCGGTCGTAACCGGTCTTAACCGGGCCTCAAACGATCACTGAAAGGCGACCTCGGCAAAGCTGCGCAGCTTTCGGCTGTGCAGGCTGCCCGAGCGTTCCTGGCGCAGCAACTCGATGGCGCGCATGCCGATGCGCAGGTGCTGGTCGACACGCGCGCGGTAGAAGTGGTTGGCCATGCCGGGCAGCTTGATCTCGCCGTGCAGCGGCTTGTCGCTGACGCACAGCAAGGTGCCGTAGGGCACGCGAAAGCGGAAACCGTTGGCCGCGATGGTGGCGCTTTCCATGTCCAGCGCCACGGCGCGGCTCTGGCTGAAGCGGCGTTCGGGCGTGGTGAGTGCGCGGTTGGGGAGCAGTTCCCAATTTCTGTTGTCCGTGCTCGCGACGGTGCCGGTGCGCAGGATGCGCTTGAGCTCGTAGCCTTCGAGCTTCGTCACGTCGGCCACCGCCTGTTCCAGCGCCAGCTGCACCTCGGCCAGCGCGGGGATGGGCACCCACAGCGGCAGGTCTTCGTCCAGCACATGGTCTTCGCGCATGTAGGCGTGGGCCAGCACGTAGTCGCCCAGTTGCTGGCTGTTGCGCAGGCCGGCGCAGTGGCCGAGCATCAGCCAGGCATGCGGGCGCAGCACGGCGATGTGGTCGGTGATGGTCTTGGCATTGGCCGGGCCGACGCCGATGTTGACCATGGTGATGCCGCTGCGGTCGGGCCTGGTCAGGTGGTAGGCCGGCATCTGCGGCAGCCGCGGCGGCGCAATGCCGAGTTCGTCGCCGTGGTGGGCGGGCTGCCCAGCCCGCCGCGTGATCACGTTGCCCGGCTCGACAAAGGCCTCGTAGTCCGAAGCCGGGTCGGCCATCAGCGTGTGGCCGAGCTTGATGAACTCGTCGATGTAGAACTGGTAATTGGTGAAGAGCACGAAGTTCTGGAAGTGCTCGGGCACGGTACCGGTGTAGTGGCGCAGGCGGTGCAATGAATAGTCCACCCGCGGCGCGGTGAACAGTGACAAGGGGTGGGCCTCGCCCGACCGCGGCACGAAGGTGCCGTTGGCGATGCCGTCGTCCATGGCCGCCAGGTCCGGCAGGTCGAACAGGTCGCGCATCAGCAGGCGTCGCTCGGGGCTCATGGAGCCTTCGACATGGTCGTGTTCCGTGAGCGAGAAGTGCACGGGAATGGGCTGCGGGCTGGTGCCGATTTCGATGGACACCGCATGGTTGCGCAGCAGCAGCCTGAACTGCTCGGCGTAGTAGCTGGCGTACAGGTCGGGCCGGGTCAGCGTGGTCTCGAACAACCCCGGGCCGGCGACGAAGCCGTAGCTCAGGCGTGAATCGGCGCGCGCCACGGTTTCGGTGCGGATGCGCACGAAGGGGTAGCAGGCGCGCACCCGGTCGGTCAGTGTTTCTCCGGCGACAAACCGGCGCAGCGTGTCGCGCAAATGGCCCACGCTGCTGTCGTAGATGTGGCGCACCAGCGCCAAGGCGGCGGCCGGGTCGTCGAAGCGGGCGGGGGCGGTGTAGGCGGGGGTCAGCATGCGGCGATTGTCGCCGCAAGCACCGCCATGCCGTTGCGCGGTGGAGGCGTGCTTCAGGCTGCTGCGGCCCAGGGGGCCGGTTTGCGTGAACGGCCCTTGAGACGTTGAGACGATGAATCTAGAGGATGAAGCGCGACAGGTCTTCGTTCTTCGACAACTCGGCCAGCCGTTCATTCACGACGCTCGCGTCCAGCACCACCGTCTGCCCGCTGCGGTTGGGCGCGTCGAAGCTGACTTCGTCGAGCAACCGCTCCATCACCGTGGCCAGCCGGCGCGCGCCGATGTTCTCGGTGCGCTCGTTCACGTCGAAGGCAATCTCGGCCAGCCGGCGCACGGCTTCGGGGGTGATGTCCAGTGTGACGCCTTCGGTCGCCAGCAAGGCCTGGTACTGCCGCACCAGGCTGGCGTCGGTGCGGGTGAGGATGGCTTCGAAGTCGTCGACGCTGAGGGAGCCGAGCTCGACGCGGATCGGGAATCGGCCCTGCAACTCCGGAATCAGGTCGCTGGGTTTGGCCAGGTGGAAAGCGCCGCTGGCGATGAACAGGATGTGGTCGGTCTTGACGATGCCGTACTTGGTGTGCACCGCCGTGCCCTCCACCAGCGGCAGCAGGTCGCGCTGCACGCCCTGGCGGCTGACCTCGGCGCCGCCGTGGTCGGAACGTGACGCCACCTTGTCGATCTCGTCGATGAAGACGATGCCGCTGGCTTCGGCCTGCGCCACCGCGGCAGCGCGGATGTCTTCGTCGTTGACCAGCTTGGCGGCCTCTTCGTCGACCAGCATCTTCAGCGCCATGCCGATGGCAAGCTTGCGCGTCTTGCGCTTGGTCTGGCCCATCTGGCTGAACAGACCCTTGAGTTGCTCGGCCATTTCTTCCATGCCCGGCACGCCTTGCGGGCCCATGATCTCCAGCGTGGGCTTGGCCTCGGCGAGGTCGACCTCGATTTCCTTGTCATCCAGCAGGCCTTCGCGCAGCCGCTTTCGCATCACCTGCCGAGCCGTGCTGTCGGGGCTGCTGGGGCTGGCAGCTTCGGCGCTGAAGCCGGCCGGGCGCGCGTCGCGCGGTGGCGGCACCAGGATGTCGAGCACACGTTCTTCGGCGGCTTCCTCGGCCAGCGCGCGCTTGCGGCGCATCTGGCGCTCGCGCTCTTCCTTCACGGCCACTTCCATCAGGTCGCGGATGATGGTGTCCACGTCCTTGCCGACGTAGCCGACCTCGGTGAACTTGGTCGCCTCGACCTTGATGAAGGGCGCATCGGCCAGCCGCGCCAGACGGCGTGCGATCTCGGTCTTGCCCACGCCGGTGGGCCCGATCATGAGGATGTTCTTGGGCGTGATCTCTGCGCGCAGCCCGGGCTCGACCTGCTGGCGCCGCCAGCGGTTGCGCAGCGCGATGGCCACGGCCCGCTTGGCCGCGTGCTGGCCGACGATGTGGCGGTCGAGCTCGGAGACGATCTCCTGGGGCGTCATGTGGGCCCCTCGGCCGGTGAGTACACCGACCGATCCCCCGAGGGGATGCGGGCCGGCCTGGGGCGGTCCGGCGCTCGGCCCGCGCTCAAGCCAGCACCTCCACGGTGTGGTGCTGGTTGGTGTAGATGCACAGGTCGCCGGCGATCTCCAGCGAGCGCTTGACGATCTGCTCGGGCGTCATTTCGGTGTGTTCCAGCAGGGCCCGCGCGGCGGCCTGGGCGAAGGCGCCGCCCGAGCCGATGGCGACGATGCCGAACTCGGGTTCGAGCACGTCGCCGTTGCCGGTGATGATGAGCGAGCATTCGCGGTCGGCCACCGCCAGCATGGCCTCGAGCCGGCGCAGCACGCGGTCGGTGCGCCAGTCCTTGGTGAGCTCGATGGCCGCGCGCTGCAGGTGGCCCTGGTGCTTTTCCAGCTTGGCTTCGAAGCGCTCGAAGAGCGTGAAAGCGTCGGCCGTGGCGCCGGCAAAGCCAGCCAGCACCTGGTCGCGATGCAGCTTGCGCACCTTGCGCGCGCTGGACTTGACGACGATGTTGCCCAGGGTGACCTGGCCGTCACCGCCCAGGGCCACGAGCGGCCCTCGCCGCACGCTCAGGATGGTGGTGCCGTGATAGCTGTCCAACTAGACCTTTCTGACCTGAACCTTGGCGTGCTCGTTGATGCCCATGGCGCCGAAGAACAGGGCGATGAGGCGGTGGGTGTCGACAAAGTGCACGCTGCGGCCCTCGGTGCGCTTGGACAGCACCCAGTTCAGCAGGTCGCCGGCAGCGATGAAGTCGACCCGGATCAGCCGCGAGCACGCGACGCTGACCACGGCCGCGTTGCCCAGTTCGCCGTTCAGCTTGACCAGCGTGGCGGCGATGTCGCCCACCAGTTGCCCGGACAGCTCGACGTGGGCCACCTCGACACCGTCGATGGCGTCGTCGGCGGGGCTGGATTCCATGAAGCTGGTCGAGACCTCGCTGATCATGGACAAGGCCGGCGTGCGGGTCGACAGGCCCGGGTTGCTGATCGTGACCTTGCAGCGTGCCGGCTCCCAGGAAGGGGGCGACACTTCGTAGGTGACGCAGTAGTCGATGGCAGTCTCGTCGAACTGGTTGGCGCGGTTGGCCAGGCGCAAGGCGTCCAGGCGGGTCAGCCAGAAGGCCGGATCGGCGTCGCGCACGCCCGTGGGCGCGGCGTCCTGGAGCGCCGCGAACAGCCGGTCACCGGCCAGCCAGCGCATCTCCAGGGCCTGACCGCCCCACAGGCGGAAGAGCATCGACAGCTGCATCGCGGCCTCGGCGTCGACGCGGGCCAACTGCCCCCAGTCGAAGACCCAGGGCAAGGGCAGTTGCAGCGTCTGCGACCGCAGACGGCCGACGGCATCGATGTCCAGGTGCACGGGGCAGATCCAGCCGACGTCCGTGTTGCCGCCCTGTGTGGTGTCGCCGGATGTCAGCAACGCGTCTTCGGCAGCCGCATCGGACACCAGCTTGGGCAGCGAATACCACTGCGGTGCCGACCAGCCGAACTGCTGTGCATAGTCCATGGCCAGGCTCTCGAAGCGCTGCTGCTGGCCGGTGGCACGGTACAGGTCGAAAAGCACGAGCCAGGTCTCGGCATGTTGAGCGCGCGCGCCTTCCTTGGCCGTCAGCCTGCCCAGCGCATCTTCACATTGGGTGAAGTCGGCGTTGGCAAAGGCGATCACGGCCTCGTCGAGTTCCGGGTCATGCATGACTTCGCTGACCTCCACCGCCGACGGCCGGCCGAACTCGCTGGTCCCGCTGCGGCTGCCGCCGCTTCTGCCGGGGGACTGTGCGCCGAACGACACGGCTGCGGCCGGTGCAAGCGGCGGCAGGCCGGTGGCCACCATCTGCACTGGCGACGGCGCCGCGGCAGGCGCCAGCTCGAGCGGCGGCTGTGCCGAAGGCGGTGGCGATGCACCAGGCGCACCGGGCGTGCCGGCCGCACCGGCCGCACCGGCCCGGGCCGGCATCTCGGGCAGCCGCGGCAGATCGCGGATCATGGGCGCGGCCACGGTGCTGACCGCGCCGCGCCGGCTGGTGGTAGGGAACCCGTCGCCCACCATCTGCTGCTCGATCTCGTCGATCTTTTCCTTCACGTCGTCGGGCCGGAAGGGATTGCTTTCAGGATTGCGCGCCTCGGAATCGTCCAGCCGCGAACTGCCGCCCAACGCGGCCAGCTGCTCGGGTGACAGGCCCTCGCGGCGCACCCGGCGCAGCATGTCGAACTCGCGCTTGCGCACGAAGTCGTTGCGCCGCTTGCGTTCGATCATGGCCTTGAGCTCGGACTTCTCCAGATCCAGCTCGCGCGTGTCTTCCTGGCGCGTGTTGATCTCGGTCCAGTCCGTGGTCGGGTTCGTGACGAACCGCGCGACCTTGCGGAAGAAGCTCTCGCCCTTTTCGTTGTCAGCCATGGCGCTTGCTTGACTCGGCCGGGGTTGGGGTGGTCAGTCGCCGAACATCTTCTGCTTCAGCTCGCGGCGCTGCTGCGCCTCGAGTGACAGCGTGGCCGTGGGACGGGCCAGCAGACGGGCCAGGCCGATGGGCTCGCCGGTCTCGTCGCAGAAGCCGTACTCGTTGCTGTCCAGCCGGGTCAGCGACTGCGCTATCTTCTTCAGCAACTTGCGCTCGCGGTCGCGTGTGCGCAGTTCCAGCGCATGCTCTTCCTCGATCGTCGCGCGGTCGGCCGGGTCAGGCACGATGGTGGTGTCTTCGCGAAGGTGCTCGGTGGTCTGGCCGGCGTTGGACAGCAGCTCGTCACGCTGCAGGCGCAGCAGGGTGCGGAAGAAGTCGACCTGCTTGTCGTTCATGAACTCGCTGTCGGGCATGGCCAGCAACTCGGGCACGCTGAGCTCGCGACCTGGCTTGGTCTTCCAGGCGTTGACAAGCTTGGGGTCGACCTTGTACGACGACTTCTGCACCTCGATGGGGTCGGGCGGCCGCACCTGGCGCGCCGGCGCAAAGCGGTCGGTGAAGCGGTTCGAAGGTGGCGACGCCGGCGCCACGGGTGGAATGCCTCGGGAAGACGAGCGCGTGGCGGGCTTGGTCGCCGGCTTGCTGACCACGGCGGCTGCAGCCGCGGTTGCGGGTGCAGTCGCTGCCGCATCAGGCTTGGCCGCTGGCTTGGTGGCAGCCTTGGTGGCCGGCGCGGCAGCAGGCGCGGCAGCCGGCGCGGCGGTGGACTTCAGGACGGATTCGGGCACGGGTTTGGGGGCGGGCTTGGAAGGGGTTTGGGAGCCAGGCTTGGGCGCAGACTTCGGCGCGGGCTTGGCAGCGGGGGGTGCGACGGGTTTTACGTCGGGTTTTGCGACGGCCTTGGGGTCGGCCTTGGCGGCAGACTTGATCGCCGCTTTGGCACCGGGCTCGGCGGATGCCCTGGGGGTGGGTTTCGCGACGGGTTTCGAGCCAGCCTTGGCCGCCGGGTTGGCCGCCGGTTTGGCAGGCGAATTCGAAGCTGGCGCCTTTGCTGGGGCGCTCTTGACCGCGGTCTTGGCGGCGGCGGGGGCCTTGGCCTTGGGCTTGGTCACGGAGTTCTCCTTGCCCGTCGGGGCACACGGTGGCTGACATGGCCGCCTGCGAACAAGACTCCGCAGGATTCCGGCCGGTCTTCAAAGCGCGCGGATTGTAGCCACGCCCACGCCATCGCCGACCCTGGGCGGCGCTGCGTCGGCGGCCACATCACACGAGACACTGCTCCATGCCTTGAAGAAGCACGTCCTTGGGCAGGTCGATGCCGATGAAAACCATCTTGCTGCCCTTTTCTTCGCCAGGCGCCCACTTGGGGCCCAGGTCGCTGCCCATCAGCTGGTGCACGCCCTGGAAGATCACCTTGCGCTCGCTGCCCGTCATGTAGAGCACGCCCTTGTAGCGCAGCATCCTGGGGCCGTAGACCTGGACGATGGCGCCCAGGAAGTCTTCCAGTTTGGACGGGTTGAAGGCGCGCTTGCTGCGGAAGACGAAGGACTTCACGTCGTCGTCGTGGGCGTGGTGGTGCGGGTGGTCGCAGTGCTCGTCGTGCACGTGGTCATGGTCATGAGCTTGCTCACTGGCGTGATGCGCATGGCCGCCGTCTTCGTTCAGGAAGTCCGGGTCGATGTCCAGCTTGGCGTTGAGGTTGAAGCCCTTGAGGTCGAACACCTCATTGATGGCCACCTCGCCGAAGTGCACTGCCTTGTGCGGCGCCCGCGGGTTCATGTGCTTGAGCCGGTGCACCAGCGCGTTCACGGCAGCCGGCTCGACGAGGTCGGTCTTGCTGATGAAGATGCGGTCGGCAAAACCGACCTGGCGGCGGGCCTCCTGCCGCGTGTCGAGCTGCGCGCCGGCGTGCTTGGCGTCGACCAGGGTCAGGATGGAGTCGAGCAGGTAGCTCTCGGCGATCTCGTCGTCCATGAAGAAGGTCTGCGCCACCGGGCCGGGGTCGGCCAGACCGGTGGTCTCGATCACCACGCGTTCGAAATCGAGTTCGCCCTTGCGCTTCTTCTCGGCCAGGTCGGCCAGCGTGGCGCGCAGGTCTTCGCGGATGGTGCAGCAGATGCAGCCGTTGCTCATCTGGATGATCTGCTCGTTGGTGTCGGCCACCAGGATGTCGTTGTCGATGTTCTCCTCGCCGAACTCGTTCTCGATGATGGCCATCTTGTGGCCGTGGCTTTCGGTCAGCACGCGCTTGAGCAGCGTGGTCTTGCCCGAGCCCAGGAAGCCGGTGAGGATGGTGACGGGAATCAGTGACATGGGGTGGTCTTTGGCGGGGGGTTGGGCGTCCAGGTGCCCAGCAAGGGCAACAGTGCGCGGTAGGGCGCAAGCAAGAGCATGGCCATCGCGGCCTTGACGGCCAGGTCACCGCTGGCCAGTTTCATCCAGTTCATGTCGCTGCCGGCAAAGGCCAGGAAGAAGAAGACCGCGGTGTCGACGGTGGAGGCCACCAGCGAGCCGATCAACGGCGCCTTCCACCAGCTCTGGCTGCGCCAGCGGTTGAACACGGCGATGTCCAGGATCTGCGCGACGATGAAGGCCGCGCCCGAGGCCAGCGCAATGCGCCACGGTGCCAGCCCCAGGGACACGGCCACCGCCACCGCAAAACCCACCCAGGCCACGCGCCGTGCAGCCTGGGGCCCCAGCGCGCGGTTGGTCAGGTCGGTGACCAGGAACACCAGCGGGTAGCTGAAGGCGCCCCAGGTCAGCCAGTCGTTGACGGGATGCTGCACCAGCACGTTGGACAGCACGATGACCGCGGCCATCGCAAAAATCGGCAGGCGCAGCCGCCACAGGCTGGAAAAGGCAAAGTCGGACATGTGCTGAGGTTTGAACCTGGCAGCGCTGCAGTGCCTGAACTCGGGTGGCAAGGCGCAGCGAGGGGCGGATTGTGCCCTTCCTGCGGCCCTTCCTGCGGCCCGTGTCTGCGGTCCGTGTCTGCGGTCCAGGCCAGGCGGGCTCGGTTATTCTCACCATCCCCCGACTTCCGACACCGCCTCGTGTCAGAACCACAGCCTCCCCGGTCCGCACGCGCCAGCCACGCGAGTGCGGACAAATCCCCTCCGCACGACAAGCGCACCTTCTTCGAACGCCTGATCGAATTCGTCTCGCCTGGGCCCGACAGCAAGGCCGAGCTGATCCGCACCCTGGCCGAAGCCGAACTGCGCGAACTCATCGAGCCCGAGTCGCGGTTGATGCTCGAAGGCGTGCTGCGCATGGCCGACATGACCGCGGGCGATGTGATGGTGGCCGCGCCGCGCATGGACCTGCTGGACATCGACGCCGACTACGACGAGTTGCTGGCGGCGGTGATCGACACCGGGCATTCGCGCTTCCCGGTCTTCGAGGGTGCGCGCGAAAACATCATCGGCATCCTGATGGCCAAGGACCTGCTCAAGCTGCAGCGCGCGCCCGCGCTGAACCTGCGCACCCTGCTGCGGCCGACGGTCTTCGTGCCCGAGAGCAAGGGCCTGAACGAGTTGCTGCGCGAATTCCGCAGCAACCGCAGTCATCTGGCGATCGTCATCGACGAGTTCGGCAACACCGCGGGGCTGCTGACCATCGAAGACGTGCTGGAAGAAATCGTCGGCGAGATCGAAGACGAGTTCGACGAACGCGCTCAGGAAAGTGGCATCTACACCCTGGCTGATGGCAGCCACCGCGTGGCCGGCGACGTGACCATCCCGGCCGTCAACCAGGCCTTTGCGACGCAGCTGCCCGAGGATGATTTCGACACCATTGGCGGCTTGCTGGCGCACGAGTTCGGCCGCGTGCCACGCCGGGGCGAGGCGGTGGAGCTGGCCGGTCTGCGTTTTGCCGTGATGCTGACGCGGGGCGGTGCCGTGCGCTGGTTCCGCGTCGCGCGCATCGTTCAGCCGCAGACCACGGCCGAAGGCGGCGACGTCGATTGAACACGCCGCCGGCAGCCCGCCGGCCGGCTGCCGCCCGCCGCGGCCGCTGGACCCTTGCCACCGAGCTGCTGGGGGTGGCCCTGATGGGCGCCGCGCAGACCCTGGCCTTCGTGCACACCGCCGCCTGGCCGCTGCCGCTGGTGACGCTGGTGGGGCTGGTGTGGCGGCTCAACCAGTCGGCGCCGCGCCGCGCCGCGCTGCTGGGCTGGTGCTACGGCACGGCCTGGCTGGTGGCCGGGGTGTGGTGGCTGTTCATCAGCATGCACCGCTACGGCGGCCTGCCCGCGCCGCTGGCCGCCACCGCCGTGCTGGCGCTGTGTGCCGCGCTGTCGCTGTATCTGGCGGCGGCCTGTGCCTTGTATGCGCGCTGGCGCAGCGGCCGGCCTGGCGCCGATGCCCTCTTCTTCGCTGCGCTGTGGTTCCTGGCCGAATGGGCGCGGGGCGTCATCTTCACCGGCTTCCCGTGGCTGGCCGCGGGCTACTCGCAGGTCGACGGCCCGCTGGCTGCGCTGGCGCCTTGGGTGGGTGTGTACGGGGTCGGCGCCCTGATGGCCTGGGCAGCGGCACTGTGGGCCGGACTGGGCGCGCTGCCCTGGCGCCGGCGTGCGGCGGTCGGTGCGGCCGTGTTCGTGGTCGTGATGCTGCCGGGGCTGGCCGGGCCGCCGTCATTCACCCAGTCCGCCGGCCCCATCAGCGTGGCGCTGCTGCAGCCCAATGTTCGTCAGGACGAAAAGTTCGCTGCCGAGCGCATGCCCGAGGCGCTGGCCTGGGTCGCGCAACAGTTGCTGGCAGCGCGGGCCGACCTCGTCGTCACGCCCGAGACCGCCGTGCCCCTGCTGCCCCGTCAGTTGCAGGAATTCGCCCCGGGCTACTGGGAAGGGCTGGTGGCGCACTTCAGCGCACCGGGCCGCGCGGCGCTGGTGGGTGTGCCCCTGGGCGACTTCGACCGGGGCTACACCAACTCGGTGGCCGGGATGTCGGCGCAGACGGCCGAACCCGGGGCCCTCTACCGCTACGACAAACAACACCTGGTGCCCTTTGGCGAGTTCATCCCCACCGGCTTTCGCTGGTTCACCGAACTGATGAACATCCCGCTGGGCGACTTTTCGCGTGGCGTGCTCAACCCGCCGTCCTTCGTGGTGGGTGCGCAGCGCGTGGCGCCGAACATCTGCTACGAAGACCTGTTCGGCGAAGAGCTGGCGCGCCGCTTTGTCGACCCCGCACAGGCGCCCACGGTGTTTGCCAATGTCAGCAACATCGGCTGGTTCGGCGACACCATCGCCATCGACCAGCACCGGCACATCTCGCGCTTTCGCACGCTCGAGTTCCAGCGGCCCATGATCCGCGCCACCAACACCGGCGCGACAGCCATCATCGACCACCGCGGTCAGGTGCTGGCCGAACTGCCGCGCCACACCCAGGGCGTGTTGCAGGGCCAGGTCGAAGGACGCAGCGGCACCACACCCTTCGCCTGGTGGGCGGCGCGCGCCGGCTTGTGGCCGCTGCTGGGGCTGGCGCTGCTGGTCTGCCTGGCCTTCATGCGCCGGGGTCGCGGGCAGCGCCCGTGAATTCGGCGCCTCAGGGCGCGTTTTCCGCCGCTGCCGCCGCCTGCAGCGGCGCCATGTGCAGCCGGTTGCGCCCGTCACTCTTGGCGCGGTAAAGCGCCAGATCGGCGCCTTCAGCAGGGCTTTGGCTTCGTACGGCGGGGCGCAGGCCAGGCCCAGGCTCAAGGTCACGCGCAGTTCGGGCAAGGCCGGGATGAAGCCGGTGTGGCCGGCCACACGTTCGCGCAGGCGTTCACACACCTCGCGCGCTTGCTCGGCGCCCATGCCAGGCAGCACGATGACGAATTCCTCACCGCCGTAGCGCGCCAGCACATCGCGCGCCCGGGTGTTTTCGCGCAGCAGCGCAGCCAGCGCCACGAGCACGCCGTCGCCGATGTCGTGGCCGTGGGTGTCGTTCACGCGCTTGAAATGGTCGACGTCCACCAGCACCAGGGCCACCGGTTCGCAGTCGCGCTGCAGCGCGGGAAGCAGTTCGGCGCAGCGACGGTCGAAGTGGCGACGGTTGCCCAGGCCGGTGAGCGGGTCGCGTTCGGCACGGGCCGCGAATTCTGCCGCCCGCGCGCGATGGGCCTGGGCGTCCTGGCGGGCCTGGGCCGCCTGCCACTGCCTTTTACGCGCAGCATCAGCGCATCGAAAACGCCCAGAACGCTCGCTGCGTGCGACCGTTTGGACTGAACTCGCCGCCGTGAGCACCACGCGCGGCGGCTTCAACGTCGCCCAAACAGCGCCCTGAGCCTTACATTCCCCAGCAGCCCCGCGCGCCACCACCGAGCGGCGGTTCAGTCCAACGAGGTTTATCCGCCGCCGTCAGCATCACCTCGCGCGGCCTGCTTCGGTGGGGGGTCGGATAAACGCTTTACGTTGCGTACAGAGCAGGTGCCGCAGTCACGCCGTCGAGCTGGTAGCTGAGCTCCGTAAACGGCACGGTCATGTGATTGCCGGGGTCCGGCGAGTTGGGCAGCGTCAGCCGCACCGGGTTCGAATCGACCACGAACGACACCGACCAACTCGCGCCGGGTGCAGAGAACGGTGTTGTCG
>Ga0209181_10007440_pt1 | contig 15000 bp, 4 predicted proteins | sample MAT05_FD_187208 | JGI IMG/M metagenome (GOLD analysis project Ga0209181, IMG submission 187208) | Freshwater microbial communities from Lake Fryxell liftoff mats and glacier meltwater in Antarctica - MAT-05 (SPAdes) (version 2) | ecosystem: Environmental > Aquatic > Freshwater > Ice > Liftoff... | reverse complement strand
TTGGAAAAGCAAGCCATACCTCTTTCCAAAAGAAAATGTTCTGTTTTCAAATTTTTAAAACAATTTACAATAAATTTTTAGGGAGATCGTTGCCTATTGGTTAGGGTATCAAGAAATGTGACATCTTTCGAAATCAGATTGAAGAAAACATATTACTATGAAGGAGGAAAATTATATTCATAAGTGACATTATAAGCTCCCTCCAACTAAGATAATTTCAAATAGGACTGAATTAAGGTAACTACTCAGCAGGCGAGTAAGCCATAGTGCTAAAAGCGGCTAAAACATTTTGAGAGTTTTTAATAGTAGTATCAATAACCGATCTTAGAATTGCAAAAGTGTTTGCTCCTTTGATGGTTTTAAACTGGTTTGATACTTTCATTTTAACCTTTGCATTCCTAATAGCTTGTTCAGATGTATTATTATCTGGAGGCACATTATATTGATGCAAAAATACAAAAATAGCATCTCGGTTTTTGATAAGCCTTTTTATAAATGTTTGAACTTTTTTATTCTTATCTACCAAGGTTGTTTTTAAAAGCAAATCAAGTTTGATTTCTAGATTTTTCACTTTAATATTTTCACAATATTCATTTGGTTTCAATTGTGTTTTTACTTCCAAGGCCTGTTTGAAAAGACTTTTGAGTTGTTTTGACCAGTCACAATTAAAGGTGTCAATAAAATTATTGAGTTCACGTTGCAAATGTGCCAAACAAATCTGGTGGGCTTTTGCATTGGTTTTTAATTGTGCTGGTAAGCAGTCGGTAACATATACTGATTTTGGAAAACCTTTTTTAAAACAAGTTTGTATATTCTCGAATCCTCTGGTAAATGAAACATGGTTATAAGTCAACTCTCTTGTTTGGAAAGTAAATAACCAGCCCTTTTTGCCATTAATTTTAATTCCTGTCTCATCTCCACCTACTACTTCAGATTGCTCAACCCTCAACCTTATTTGCTCATATATGCCTTTGGCTAGTTGAGTTGAACGCTGCAAAATATTATCTACGGTACCTTCGCTAAGTGATGTATTAAAAATGTCTTTCATTATCTCCGCAATCCTATTATAAGGAATGTATTGACGACTTGATAAGTAGCCAATCAAAGCCATATACTTTGGGCTATATTGAATATTGCCTCGTAAATATTCTGGCAATTTTGAAGTTGTTGAATGTCCACAATTATTGCAATTACAACTATACGATTGGTGTTCTATAACTCTAGGTACAATAGGCGGAATGTCTATTTCTTGCCTTTTTTTTACCAAGACAGATTCTGAAATATTTAATGTTTGACCGCATTGCTGACAAAATTCCGGATTGTACTTTAATATTTCGTCTGGCACTTTAACCATTTTTAAAGTATTGCCTTCATGGCCTTTTTGACCACCTGATTTGCGTCCAGATGATTCTCGTAAACTTTTTTGATTAGATCTACCATAATCTTGTGATGGCGGAGTGGAGCTTGTATTACTATTTCGTCCGTTTTTTAAAAGACGAATTTCATCATGTAAAACCTTTACCAATTGTGTTAAATCAATAACAGTCTTTGTTAAAACCTCTACATCAGCCGCAGACTGCTTTAAAGATTGGTATTCGGATAGCGATATAGTTATTGTCGATTCGATACAACAAAGGAAATCACATTGAATATGAAAACGAGAAATATGAATATTCTTTTGTTAACAAAAATTTATTTTTGTTCCTTATATTAAACATTTTAGAATATATTTGTTACTGAGTAGTTACAAAGAAACAGAAGAGTAGAAATATTTTTTAAGAAATGAATTTAAAAACAATAATAACCTGTTTTTCGGTATTGTATTACGTAAGCGTGTATGCACAAAAGGATTTAAAAGTGTACCTTGTAGGTGTACGTTATGCTTGTGAGAAGCTTACACCTATTGATGAAGTTCAAAAAGACCAGTATGTATTGTTTTATCAAATACACTCTGATAGTTTGTCGAAGGAAAATTTGGACAATATCAACTTCTCTCTTAGAGAAAGGTACATGTATAACCTTGATTTTAACTTTTTTAACACCTCATATTATTCAGTATATCATCCTATTATTTGTGAACCAAGATCGTCAAACATATTAAATTTTAGTCCATTTTATAATAATGATTTCAAAGATGTTCGTGAATATGACTCACTTAAATTTATAGCTTTTGCCAAGTACCGCCAACATGTGATTCGTGATTTAGGAATTGATTCTATTGCTGACGCTCATAATGATACATTCTACGTTTCAAACTACTTTAAAATGAACACCGTGGTTCCCTTGATTGAAAGGGGTATTATTGACAGTGCGTTTAGTTTGATTCCCGAAATCAGTGTATTTAAATATTCATCATACCATGCAAGTAAGAGTAAAGCAATACCGGACAGCACTTATTGTACCGTGCTTCGCGATTCAATTCTATATATACATGGGCCGGAGCCTATTCTCTTTGACCTTAAATATCCCAGAAAACATTACAGCTTGTTCGAAGAAGTTTCGGATTTAGATAGGATAAAACTAATAGATTTGCTATTCGACAGATTTTATAGAAAATGTGCCGATTTCGGTAACCCTGATGATCTGGTGGCTACTTCGCTTGATTTTTACCCAGTTATAGAAGTGTCCGCCTACAATTATGTTTATTTTAGATTTTACCGAACTCCATCACCATACTACTACAAGCGTTATGTGCTGTCCTTCGATAGTGATGTTATTGATTACGGTACCATAGAACCCTATTTAAAAAAAGAGTCCGTTTACCGGGATATATATCAATTCGTAATAGAAATTAAATAAACAATGGCAGCTAGCAACTATTATCCCAGTCTATCCGATCTGATATCTCTGGAAATAATTCCAGAAGAATTTGAAAACCTAGATAACGGAATTGAAGGTCTTCTTGACAAGTTATTCTATAAAAATTATTTCTCGAGTCGTAGCAGTGATGGTGCAACCATTAATACTAAGATCGATATAATCTCATATAATTAAATTGCTTACGACCTTGGAGCTACAGGTTTTCGCCTTCTAATTAACCCTGGATCAATTCCAATGGTGCCTTTCGAACTGAGTATAGGAGCATCAGTAGTTTGGCCAGTATTAGCATTCATTCCAAATGCTCAGGGACTAAGTAACTTAAACTTTGAAAAGGAAGGTCTTATTGATATGATTTTCCAGATTGCCGGAGTGAACTATAGAACACTTTTTGAAAAATGTTTGCCCATTGCATTCCCCTTTTCTGGTGACCCTATCAATGAATTGGTGACCAATTACAACCAGCTTTACTCTCCATCATCTTCTTTATCTCACCCTCAACTTTCGACGCTTGAAGACAATGTTGAGAATATTTGTCAGCAGATACTGACCAACAATTTATCCTTACTGGATGTATTGATGGCAACTTGTGTGAACGAAGGTTTTTATCACAATGACCAATATTCTGAACTTATCAGTAATCTGTTGCCATTTGAGAATCTAACACAACTACTGAATATTTTTAAACCCAGGATTTCTGTAGCCATTGAAAACATCAATATTGGGTTGGAGTTTTCAGAAAGCATCTTGCTTCCAGTTGATTCTAATAATCAAGTAATTTCAAATCAAAAAGTGATCGCTACATTTACGATTGGCAATATTCTTTATGATGGCCAATTAAATTTTGAAAATTTTGGTGCTATAAATTTTCCTAAAAGTCTGATTGTTGGTACGAACCTCATAATTGAGGTAATTTCCCTAAAACTGGACCTGGATAAAAAACAAAATATCATTGAGGCTGTTAATGATAATCGTCCAAAGGATTTCATAGGTGCGTATATTGCTGAAGCCAATATTCTACTTCCTCCAGAATTATCGGATAATTCCAACTCAACCTCTACTGCCAAAATATGTACTCGAAATCTGCTTATTGGTACGGGTGGAATTTCAGGAAATATTAGCCTTGAGGCCGTTGATCCGCAAGACCCCAACCCACCACTCCTTTACAAGAAAATCGGCAATTTTGAAGTATCCCTGAACTCGTGTGGTATTGCATTTCAGCAAAGCAAGATCGTCTCCTCAGAAATTAAAGGCCAACTCAAGCTGCCAGGCTTCAAAGGTTCACAGGGCAATGATGCAGAAGTTGACATCGATGTATTTATCGGGACCGACGGTGAATTCAGGATTACAGCCTCAGAATCAGAAGGAATGTCCATTGAAATCCCTGAAGTACTTCGAATAAAAATTCTGAGCCTCGAACTGGGTAAAAAAGAAAACAAATTCTACGTAGCCATCTCCGGAACCCTGGATATCATCGCTTCTATTGAAGGAATCAGTACAGACATGCCTAAAAACATTGGATTAAAACGTCTGGTTATTTGGGAGGATGGCAAGGTGGAGGTTCAGGGAGGCCCAATTACGTTGCCTAGAGCAGTAACAGTTAAAGTTGGTCCGGTTAAACTATCTATAAGTTCCATTCACATGGGTTCGTACGAACAAATGCATGAAGGTGAGCTTCGCAAGTATAACTTCTTTGGCTTTGACGGTGCATTGGATATAAACCCGGGAGGAGTAAACGCCTCCGGTAACGGTGTAAAATTCTACTATACCATTGATGATGACGAAGATCCTCAAAACCCGAAAGACTCGCACAAATTCCTACGGGTAGATGGAATTGGTATTGATATTAAAATTCCCGGGGATGCAAACAACGAAGACGCCGACCTGTTTATCCGAGGTTATCTGGCAATGAAAAATGCAGAACCAACCTATACTGAGAGTGCTTCTGCCGATCCTGGAAGGGAATATGTGGGAAGCGTCTACTTCAGCATCAGGAAACCCGGTATTACTGGCCAGGCCGGTATGCGATTAAATCCCGATAAACCCGCATTTATTGTAGATGCCGGTCTTACCCTTTCCTCTCCCATTCCACTAGGAACCACAGGACTTGGTATTTGGGGATTCCGAGGTATGTTTGGTAAAAAGTACCTGCCTAATCGAACCGAAGATGAAAGCTGGTGGCAGTATTATAAAAAACCACAACAGGGCATCGGTGTCGACAAATTCGATGCCGTGGATAAAGGATTTAGCCTTGGAGCCGGAGCACTAATTGCGACAAAAGACGACGAAGGAAAGGCGTTTTCAAGCAATGTATTTATGATGCTCGGACTTCCTGGCGTTTTCCTTATCAGTGGACAGGCTGCCATACTTAAAGAACGTGTGGGCTTCCAGAGTGATGATCCGCCATTCAGTGCACTGCTGGCCATTAGCAATGAAAGCGTTATGGCCAACTTTGGTGTTGACTATAAAGCTCCTGCCGATGGTAATTCTGTAGGTGCCATTGCTTCGGTAAAAGGAGAAGCAGAACTGGCGTTTTTCTTCAATAACGCCTCAGGTTGGTATATTAACATAGGGAAAGACTCACCTGACACTCAACGAATTCAGGCACGCATCCTGAGCCTGTTTGACATGTATGCCTATGTAATGCTGTCGGCCAAAGGCATTAATTTTGGAGCAGGGGCTAAATGGGATTTTAACAAAAAATTAGGTCCCGTGGCTCTAAGGGCTTGTGCATACCTTGATTTAGCTGCCAAAATCGGGTTTAAACCCGGTATGGTTGGTGGAGCCATTGCGCTGGGTGGAGGCGTAAAATTGGTAGTGTTCAACTTTGCATTTGGTTTTGATATTGCCGCAATGCTTGCTGCCGAGGCATGGAGACCATTCATTGTTACCGGTATGTTTAAACTCAGCGTGAAAATTCCAATCAAACGAAAGCCCCTTGAAGTGGAAGCCGAATTCACATGGATTTTCAATATAAACAAAGACCTTACTCCGTTCGCAATTATTGACATTACCGGGGGTAAAATACCCGGTAAAGCCAGCCACATGCTTACCGAGGAAACCTTTGACACATACGTGATTCAGGAAACCTCAAGTGGTGTTCCGACGGGCTGGGAAACAGCCGTGGCCAACTTTAAAGTTCCGATGGATTCTTTCATTGATGCAGAATTTTCACAGAGCGTTAAAAATGCAACGAATGAAGACCCGAATTCCGGTTTATTCAAGGTTTACGGGAACGTTCAGGGCGTCAGATCGGTGACCATGTCACCTCCCATTAAGGGGAAATCAAGTCAAGTTAAACACGAGTCCGAAATTCAGGAATTACGAATACTATACTATAACGGTTCATCCTGGGAAACCTATTTTCCTTATAAGTTTGTAAAGGACTTACCCAATGTGAGTGGATTTACTACCGACCTTGATAAAGTTCCTTCTGCTTACTGGCAGATGGTCAGTGAAGGACAAAACAAGCGACTTCGCATTTTGGGACAAAACATGCTTTCGGCTTACCAAAAGCAGATTAAAGGAACACTATCGTTAGAAAGCCTTGGTTTTAAAGGCGGGATAATTACGTGCGAACCTGAGGCTTTACAACCGGTTTGTGTAAACTGGGAACATGAGTCCGACAATACCACATATGGAAAAAATATTCCGATCTATCTGGATGGTGTCCGTGTAACCCCAATGGGTGGGGATGTGGTTGTTAAAACCCAATCCAACAATTTTAGTCTTACTAAAGGACTTGAATTTCAAGATGCCGAGACGTTGGAATTGGTTCTTCCCGAACCTTGTACTCAGGTCAATCCCAAAATCAGCACCACAGGAAGTAACAAGATGATTATTTCCTATTATGGAAAAATAGTTACCGGTCAGGATCACAATGGTTTTGACATCGAAAACTACTCATTACTGCAAAGCGATGAGGTGCAGGGAAGTGCTCTGGACTCATATTCAGGTTACGATGACATCAACAACCCGATCGAAAAAATATCTATCAATGTTGTGGTAGATGCCACTCCGCAAACCACCAATACAAACGATCTTTTAATTGGTCAACAGGCATTCTCAAGCCCTACGGCCTGGCGATACCGAAATGATTTTGCCGTTGATGATCTGAGAATTTTCGGGCGTGACCTTGACCGAAATGAGATTCATAATCTATACATGGGCTTGGACGTGAACAAAGGCTTGATTCACGCCAACTCTATGGATGGTAACATTAACGACTCGAGCTCTCAAGGTAACACAACCTCTTACAACACCGGTTCACCTACCTATACACGAGACAGGAACAACGTTTCCAGCAAAGCAATTTACTTCAATGAAAGTAATTATCAGCAAACAACATCCGGACATATCAAGGTGAACCATAGTGTATTGTTGTCACTTGATGAGGAGTCCTATGCCATTTCGGTCTGGTTTAAAGCCAGTCCGATGGACGATTGGTGGGATAAAGGAAGGACAGTCTACCGGTTTCACCCCATCTTACACAAGAGCAATTCATCCTGGTTGAACGGCTATGGTTTATATGTAATTTCTTACCCACATACCGATTACAGGCAACAAATGTTCGGGGTGTATTTTATGAAACACGATGGAACCAAAACCGATTTGCTTCATGGGATAACCGCTAAAAACTTTCAGAATCCCTCAAACATTTACGCGGCCATGTATGGTCATATACTGGACGGTGACTGGCATCACATCGTGGTTCGCTGCAATCATAAAACACAAACCATGGAGTTGTACATCGACGACAACCTTCAAGACAAGGATAAACCCATTACGTCTTATCAGCAGGTGAGTCACAACGCCTACCTGCATCAACTATCTTATCTAACCCGGCAAAAGCATGTATTCAACCTAAGCATCCCTGCTCAAACTGATATCAATACTGAAACACAAAAAATGCAGGAGGCCATGAAGTATGCTATTCAGCCAGTTTGGAGACCGAATACCATGTTCTTCGTTGAAATAAAATCCAACGACAAGGTTGATGGCGGTAATAATATTGCATACACCAAAATCGGCTTTGTGACCGGAGGTCCAACCGGACATTTTCATGAAGATAATGCCACCTATCTTTCTCTGAAGAATGAGAAACGGGAAGATGAGTATGCCTTGGCTACATTGAAACCTTATATTAATTATGATGTTTCTTATCCGAATCCCGATGGTCAGATGAATATGGCCAAGCCATTGTTCTACGAAACTCCCAAACTAAAACTGTTCTTTAACGATGGTTACGCTTACGCATTGTTTAACGAATGGAAAGACAACAATGGCAATTTGATTTACAATACGAACCTAAAGGTTTCAGTAAAAGATCCTGAAGATGTATCCGGAGTTAATGCTTTGCAGGGAAGTTGGGTTGAAAAGGATAAAGTTACACAGCAGGGTAACGATGCTATTATGCTTAACAACGTTATCGTCAATGGTATCCTAAACGGTTATAATTGCTCCAATCTTCAGGGTGATATCGACCGAAAAAGCTACTATGCCGAGTTTGAACTACCCAATCTAAAACCAAGCAAATTGTATACCTCTATCTATGAGGCAAACAATTGGGTAAGTGGTCAGGATAACCTCAAACAGGTACATCACCACGTTTTCTCCACCTCACGTTATACAGATTTTGAAGAACAAATTACCAGCTTCAATTTAGGAGATGACAATGGGACACCGCTAAAGGCGTTGATAACACGGGAATATGATTTGGATTCAGGCAAACTTACTTTGGCTGATACCGTAATTAATACTCCCCAAAACTGCACGGAGGATTTTCACAAAGAATTTCCGTTGTTGTTGGACAAACTGATGGATGGAGCCTTGCAACTACCTTCCCTAAACGATGCTTCAACCACCGAGGTTTCCATTATAAAGGATTCTAATACATCCAAGGTAATCGGTTTATTGATCCGAAATCCGGAACCTCTTATAGATCCCAGAATTGATGTTTCCAGTCTTTCTCAGCCACCAATTGCCGTTAGCATTGATCCGGGCAACTCACCCGTCAATTTGGATAGGTTTGTATACAGCAAGGACAAAAGCAAGGTGTTTATTACCAATCAACTTCTGGATTTACCCGCAGGTGCCGTTTCCATTGTATTAAAACTACCTGAATTTGATGGCCTTACTTACGTTTTCATCCAACCCGAGGTAACAATTAATTTCAATTTCTGAAGCCTGTAAAAAATGAAAAAAGCATATTTAAAACTAAAATCGGCAATCCTTAAAGGAGCACAACTCGGAAGTCAATTTGAGTTTACCATAAACATCAACAGCAACGCGCACGTGTTCACCCGCGATTTGATGTACAAGGAAATGACAGATATTCATTTTCCGCTGTTTAACGACACGGTAGTTGATTTCCCCTATTCATTCTCCTTTACTTGCAGGATCAAAGACCTAAGCAACAATGTGGTTTCCCCTGAGCAAACCATTGCTTTTGATGTGGATGAAAATGGCAAGACCGTGACCTCCGTGTTCGAGTTTGACCCAAACAATCCAGAGAACTATCCAACCATAAAACTCTATTGGGCAGCCTATCCGTTTTCAGCCATTTTTGAAGATCTGGAAGAAATAAGTAAGTGTCTTTGTAAAACTGCAAACGTTTATGACAATCTCCCGGCTCCAATTCAAAGCTCCTACGATCAGTTCAACCAATTGATACTACAGGATGTATACACTGAAGCCCAAAATATGGCAACCGACCTACAAGCCGGATTTAATGTTTACCAGGCAAACGATGTCCTTTGCAAAAATCTCAAACGACTCATCCGTAATTTAAAGAGGCTACAACGAAAATGGAATGTTAGTTCCCTAAACCCGCTTTATTACGCAAATCTGGAGGCACGCTTTCAAACCTTTTATGCATCTTACTTGAGTTTTAAAGCGGATCTTGATCTTTCAGGATATAAGCCCTGTTCACCGATTGACCCATCGTTTAAATACGAAGTTCTGTGCGACAATTATGATAAATCATTGGAGTGTGCTTGCCTTTACTTTCAGCAAATTGCCAGTTTTCCTCCCAATGTCCAAACCAAAGTAAACGACTTCGGTGCCGCAGTAGAGGGATTTTTGGGTTCGTTGTATCAGTTTTTTAATGATCATTCTATTACCCGGCCTAATCATGATATGTCAGGGCCTTACCCGTTCTGCAAGTATTTTACAACCATTGTAAGTGAACTAAAATGGATATGTTCCAATAAAGGTACCGTTCCTTTTGAGCCGGAAAAAGTTTTTGACCTACAGGATGAATGGAGTGTAGTTATTGCCCTGCTTGATGAATTACGATCGCTGGCTCCTGGAATTTGTGATGGAAACCCATCTCCACCCTGGGCAGGTGATGCCCAAATTCAATCTGGTTTAATTTACCTGCAATCAAGTGGTGCTGATGGCTCAGATGGTGTGGCTGAGGGAATTCACCTGCGATGGGCTTTGCGAGGCGAATTGGGAGAATATCACATACCCAAAGGTGATCTTGCAAATGAAGGGAATACCTATTATTCTGACTTTGGTTATACAAAGGATGATGACTATGTAAAACTTTACAAGGTTGTTTATGATGACACAGTTCCCGTGGTCATTGACCTGAACAGCGACACTCCTTTTGACGTGGTGAGTAGTCTTGAAAATCGCAGTTGGCAATTTGTTATTACCAACACCTATGGGTCGCAAACCATCCAAAATGAGGTGGAATTCAGGTTCTACGATCTCATGCTCTATGATTCCATTCTCATTGACCCAAAAACCAATCCAAAAGGGTTCCTTGCTGCCTATAATCAATTTGTTGAGGTGGAAGTAAAAAATCGACTGCTTTTTGCTGCTGACATCGAGGTAAAAAGTATTAGTGGAAGTTCCCCAACACTCAGATATGAAACCGTTTGCTTTGAGTATCCTGATTCGGACGGTCTTGAAATTGCATCCAGGGTTGCCGTTTCAGCAGCAGCAAGTGATGTAAATCAACGAATTGTTGCGGAAAATATCAAATTTCTCCGATTTGAGATGACCAGTGGCGAATGTGGCATCATATCTCTGGAAACATATTATGACTTTATCCATACGCGTACTTTCTGGACACATGTAGATGACTTCGGTTTGAGTTTAACCGATACGGAAGTGTATACCCGTCTTGATGACGGTACCTGGCCAAGTAGTATTGACAACAACTGGCCAAGATACAATGATGGGACTACCCTAAAGAAAAACAATTATCAGGACAGATGGACTACTACTGAAGGTCTGAAAGATGCAGTAACCTCATACCTTGATTTGAGTAAAACTGATCTCAAGGCAGTTGAAAATCTGGAGTCTGACGACACCCACGATAATCCAAACAGCAAGCCTGTATTCCCGTTAAGCTATTTGGATGCACTTAATCTAACAGCATTGGATTTTCACGTTGCCAGAATGCTTGGAATGGGACACATTGATTATTTCAACCTCAACAACGACAAGTATGTTTATGTCGCATTTTACCAAACACATCCTGATCTTCCAAATAACCGGTTGGCACAATTGACCGACCATCTTTTCATGAGTCTGCCAACAGATAATCAGGATTTCAGAAAACCTCAAACTCCTACTATTGCTCCTATTGAATATGGCCTTAAAGGCATGGATAGTGCTATCTCTGAACGAATTCTTAAAGAAAACGGATATACAAGATTTGGGCAGGAAAGGTTTGTGGCAATTAACCGGGAAGGCTATGACTATGAAATAGAATTTGGCGACTTCTTCGCCTATACCACCAACTTTGACAGAACTCAGCATACCAAACCCGTTTTTTACGGTTTCGAGTACTGCGAAACAGGAGCAACGGATTTTGTTAAACCTGAAATTACAGCATCAGCAGACGGGTATACAGACTTCGATACCACATTAACTAATGTTTTGGAATCAGTTCCTTTTGCCGAGTCTTCAAATCCATTATTTACGCACAGAGAGAGTAATGAAGGCTATCATGAGTATGCACTCTATGGAATTAACTGGTTTTCCCGGGCTTCGGATGTTAGTACCCGAGAGGGAACCGACGAAACTCTCTTTGATTTTGATCCCATTAAGCCTCCCTTGGATGCCTACGCTCACTATGTTCAGGCAGAAGACCTGAGATTGTTTACTACTTTAGCAGAACAAACGGATTTACAAGCTCGCATTACCGGAAACCCGACGGGTGACAACTGCTGGACGCGGGTAACGTTTAATTGGAATCACCTGCACAATATTGCCTACACCGGGGCAACCAAAATCGAATTCTATTACCGTGAAAGTGACCCACTCTTGGTGGAAGGGAAAATCAAATCGGTTACACCCGTATTTGGTGAAGACGCTATTTGGATAGCGACTAAATCTTTCAAAAAAACCAGTTCTCCAGATAATACCGAAATTATTCCGGTTATCGCTCCAGCCGATGAATCCAAATTTATCGGAAGCAACCTAAATGTAGAAGGAGAAGTTTTTGAGGTATTGCAGATTTCGCAGGAGACAGATGGTCCAACTTTAAAAGTCAAGTTACGATCTGATATTCGTTCTGTTACCGATTCGGATAATCCTGGTCACTTAAAGCCTATTACTATCTCCAATCGTCCGAACGTCAACAGTTATTTTCTTCTCACTGAAAACCTTAATGATGTCTCCAACTGGACGAAGTTGGATAAAACCTTAAGTTTGGTTGATTTTAGCAATCGCACTGAGGATTTTGTTGAACCCGGCGGCGATATTGTAACATACAATATTGGCGGTATTCAGGGCAATGCCATAGTAATTGAAGACCCTTCGACCGAACCCATTGATAAATTGCACAAAATTACCTTTGATACTGCGGTTCTGAATGATCACCCGGAAGTTAACACCGAACATATGACCTGGTACAAGGGCATTGTAAGAGTACCTACAAATGGTGGTTTTATGAAAGGACTGAAAGTGGAACGCATTGAGAGTCAAAATCCCCTGGTCATATGGGCTCTGGACACCGAATCCGCTTCAACCACGGAACCCACCGCTGTCCAAACCGATGCGGCAAACAGTGTTGGTGTAAATCTGCACCCAGGATACAGGGTGTATTTAGAACCGGAATCAAATTATGATTTTGATTCAACCCATTTGGTTCCCTCTAACGGAGACTCCAAAAAGATTACCTATCTGGCTTTACGAGCTATAGACGATAGTGTTAGCCCCGCTATTGCCTCAGAGATGACCGCTCCGTTAGCTCTGTTAGGACTCAACCTTAGAGAACCTAAAAAGCCAAGTGAACCTGTCGGCCCTTCGTACTCGACCAGACCGGATACCTTCGGAAAGGCTTCTTATACTTTTGATATAGACACTACGGAGGTACCGTTTTCTATTGCAGTCTATCGTGCACACGATACCAGTTTATTGGAAGCACTTTACGAATCTGAAACGGTTGAAGCCATATGGAACGATTTGACTATTCTTGATCCAAACGACAACCAGGTGCAGCGTTTCTACGAACTTGCAAATGCCGTTTTGGACGACGACCCGAACCACGAGGGTGAATGGAAAGAGTATGACGGTTATCGATTCCCTGAACCCGATCTTGCGGGTCTGTTGACTGGTAGTGAAACCTTTGAGGAAAAGAAGCAGAAAATTCAAGCTGCTATCTATCAAATGTTCGTTCCGGTTTCTGAGCAACCCATTATTTATGACTTTGCCAATCAGGGAACCAACACATCCAGTGAAACGCCTTCCATCCGCGATAAAAACGGCCAACTGCTGAATCCGGGTGAGTCCGGATTTAATCCTTTCCCGTATGCCTGTAAGTTTACTTCGACCGTAGACTCAATGCCGTATTTAAGGTTTACGGATTACAAACTGGACGGAGCTTCTCAAAACCTCTACTTTTACATGGCGATTGAGATTACCCGGGAACTTAAAATGGGAGAACCCAGTAATATTTTAGGTCCTGTCCGAATTATAAATGCATTCCCGGCTGAGGCTCCCTTTGTTAAAAAGGTTGAAACGGTTCTTGCTAATCCACACTTCGCAACTAGTTCAGGTGTTCGGTTTTATCTCAACCCGTATCTCCCGGATGAGAACATTAAAGCATTCCAACTTTACAGAACAACAAACGAATCGTTGACTGTTTCAATCAACCTCATGACAGATGCCGGGATTTATTTAGCTGATGATGTTGTGGTTGATTACTTTGATGATTTGGATTTTCCACCCTTTGAACAGGATATATTTTATAGAGTTGTTGCCTTGAGGGAAATTCTAAATGAACGTGATGAATCGGAGTATATTCCATCCAAAGCGTCCGAATTGGTAAAGGCTCAGGTAGTTGATAACGTTAACCCTCCTGCCCCGGAAATTTCGCACACCATTGGTTCCACTACAACAAGTCCGGATCAACTGCATAATGTTGTTTTAAGTTGGGATGAAACCTGTTATAAAGGTAAGTATTATCTGTATAAAATGACTGATTCAGGGCAATGGCAGTTGGTTGATTCATTCGATTACAATGACACATTGGAGTACACCTATGCTGATTTAGACAAAGAAGATTCTGACGGGGATACTATTTATCACCGTTTTAAGGTAGTGGCTGAAAATACTGGTGGACTATTAAGTTTGGACGAAGAAATCTTAACGATATAGGTTCAATAGTAGTTAGGAGATATGATTTGGACATAGATAATACAATGAGACTAAAATATTTCAAATAATTGAACTTAATTCTTCACAGTCATACACATTGGCAAGCCCCACAAGCCGAAGCACAAGCCAAAGCTTGCCAAAGAGTATGCCTGTCCCTCCCTGAAAAGAAAAAAATAAAAATCTCCCTCCCTTCTAAAAATTTTAAAAACGCCAACCTACAAACCATCACAAAAACATTCGGACAGTTGGTTGCAAAACTCAATAAGGACAATGGATACAAGACACAGACAATCAGAACGCCAGGGCATAACAGCGTGTATGTGGCAATAGCGGGCGAAGTGGTAAATCAAAGGTCTCTGCTTCTAATAAACTTTGCGCTAAACGGACAGGAAAGTGCTTCTAATCCGCTACTGCACATATACGCAAAACGTTATGGTCAATGCTATGACGACAGTGCTAAACATAAACGGACAACGTAAAACGAAACGACAATGAAGAAAACAATTTTAATTTTAACTATTACGACCCTGACAGCAGCGTTCGGGGCGACAGCTTTTTACTTGG
>Ga0209181_10007438_pt1 | contig 15000 bp, 10 predicted proteins | sample MAT05_FD_187208 | JGI IMG/M metagenome (GOLD analysis project Ga0209181, IMG submission 187208) | Freshwater microbial communities from Lake Fryxell liftoff mats and glacier meltwater in Antarctica - MAT-05 (SPAdes) (version 2) | ecosystem: Environmental > Aquatic > Freshwater > Ice > Liftoff... | reverse complement strand
TTCCGGGAGAACGCTGAACCCGTGACCAACCTACGAGGCGACGCGCTTCGTCGATCTGCGCGTGGGAGGGAACACGAGGGACCGATGCGCGGAAATCCCAGAGTCGCAAGATCGGGAGACTGGTGACGTCGAGTACACCCTGGGTCATAAAATGGAGTGAGCCAGAGAGGTCGAGCATCTGGTCCATTTCGGCATCGACGTCATTCCAACCTCGACCGGCTGCGGCATTGAGCCGGCTCACCATACTCTCCGGTCTGAATCGGGAATAACGCTGCTCGAACCGCTCCACCCAGGTCTGCGCTTCCTTTTCGAACGCGGCTCCCGCGGCACGATCCGCGCAGACATACTGAATCGAACACTCGGTGCCGAGCGCGCGCCAACCGAACCGCTGCAAAAGCCCCGCCGGACCCGTCGCGATGGGTTCGGCCGAGGGACGATTTCGATTGGAGGCTAGGATCATCGTTCGATTTTATCCGCTTTGGGCGCGGTCGCAAACTCACCAGGCAAAATGAAAACCCACCGTGATGACATCGGCGTTGGGATAGGCGCTGTCCAATGTCACCCGATCCCGGCCCCGCATCGTGTAGCGTTCGTAGGCGGCATCGACCGTCAATGAGCCGGGAATGACCGTCCAAACCGCCTTCATCCCGAGGGTGACCGTCTCCAACTCGGAAAGCCTATAGTCGGCGGAGTAAAACGGGGTACGACCCGAGGCAGGCGAGCCAGGCACGATACTCGAGCCGTCCAGCGTCAACCGGTAAAAATCGGCCGCCGACTGCCGGTAGAGTCGGACCAAGGGTCGGACGATGAAGCGTTCGCCCACGGATTGATACCACTCGAAAGACACGGTGTCGCTCTGTGTACCCCAATCGTCGCGAAAGAACCGGTAGTTCGCGTCTAGCGTACCGTGAAGCTGCGGAAACGAAAGCGCAGTCCCTGCGAAAACGATCCACTTCCCGCGTTCCTCCGGACGATTTTCCGCGAAGGTGAGCGGCAAAAAGAAGCCGGGGACGATTTCCGTGTTCTTCTGTATAATTTTATAGGGATCGGACAAATAACCGTCGGCAGTACCACGGGTTAGATTGAAAGTGAGCGATGCCTTCGGATTAAGAAGTTGAGTGACGCCGACAATGAGGTCGTCGTTTCTCTTTTTTCGCGGAGCGGGAAGAAACCGAGCGGTCACATCGTCGTCGGCATGGGCATATCCAACGAGCAGGCTGGTGTTCTTTTGGTTGAAATCGGTCACCGTATTAATCGCCCAAGCATTTGAAATGTAGTCGCTTTCGCGGCTCTGCGAGTAGCTCGCTGCGAAGTTGCTACGCGTGAATTGTCGGGACAGATCGGCGGACCACGCCTTGCGCCGATCGCGCAGTTGCGATACAGGTACATTGACGCTCCCTGCGGGGGCTGGCTGGCCCGTCGGCGTTGCCCCGGTGATAGCGTCGATCAATCCGACCAGCCTGAGCTTGGTCTCTCGCGCCAGTTCTTTCTCGATCAACGCATAATGTGAGTCGACGCGAATTCGCCCGGCATCCTCCTGCCACGACTGGAACTTATAACGGAGGGAGTCCTCGCTCCGAGCAAACCGCGGCAACAATCCCATGAGTAGAACGGCGACTGGGACCACTCGCCACCAGGAACCCCGTGTATGCGATACCATGCAAAGTCAGTAGTCGATTTCGCCTCCTAGTCCAGCTCGGGAAACTAGGTAAACTCCTCAGAGTACGAGGGACCCTGTCTCCCGCTATCTCGGTCAACGGAGATGCGGCTCTCGTAGAGCTTTCTTCCGAGATCGAGAACCGGACCAACCAGAACGCGCCGGCATAGTTATCTGAACGTCGCAACCGCATCCGGTTCTTCTCCAAGGGACGGGTTTGTATCCAAGCTTCTTACCCAAGGGACAGGCAGAAAACTTGACCGAAATGAGTGACCAAAATAAGGGACAGGCAAATTTATTCAACCGCACCGGAATGTAATTGCATACCAAATGCCTTAAATTTACTTCGGCTAGTGCGCAGTGCTCGAATCAAAATCCCTCCAGAAGGAAACGAAGCGATCTATGCCTTGTTGAACGAACTCTCGCGCCAAAGCTTCCTTCTAGACCGCTTTCAAAAACCCGTGCCCTAGCTCTCAATGCACTAGCATTGCCGCCCCAATAATGGCGAACGTCTCCGGATCCCGCCGATCCGAATCTGCGTCCATCTGCGTAATCTGCGGATTCATAAGTTCGAATCCTGATGGCCGCTCCGACTCCTTCCAGGAGGTCGAAGGTTCGTTTTAGAATCTAAGAAACGAGACTTATATGTATTTTATATGCAACATAAAATGAGCGGAAGCAGGGCGTTGTCCGTTGATTTGCAGGTCCACCCGGTGCTTGCCCTCAAAATGCCGTCGCGTCGTGAAATCGCGCACCTGCTGACGTTTGACCAGCGACGCAGATTTACCGGCCGCCAGCGTGACCGTTGCCCACTTGAACACCTTCGCCGAGGTTCCCCCGCTCGCTTTCACGTAGTGGACCACATAGTCGACCACGAGCGTCTGCTCGCGTCGCGAGGTCGAGGTCAGTTCGGCCTCGATCTCCAATTTCTCACCTAGTTTCAGCCGCTTTGGGGATACGGAAAACCGGGTGACATCGACCGATGTGCGAGCCGTCGCGCCCATCAAACCCAGCGCACGGACGTCGCCCTTTTTCACCAACGTGCGCACGGCGTGGCGGACAATCCACGCCGTTCCGGGGCGGGATCGATCCCATCCCGACACCCGGTCAATGACCGCATCGGGGTGATCTTTCGCGATATCGTTCAGGTGATTGGCCACTGACTTTCGCACGTAGAGCGCCGGATCGTCCCTCAGCATTTCCAGGATCGGACCGGTCGGCCGCGGATCCCTCACCAATTCCTTGAGTCGCAATCCCCACGGCAGCCGGGGGCGGCTCCCTTCGGACGCAAGCCGCCGGACGTGTTCGTCGGGGTCGAGCGCCCAACGCTCCATCGTCGCCAGGGTGCCGCTTAGATCGCTCTGCAGAAATGGGCGGACGGCGAACTCGGAGGAGCCGAACCGCGTGAAGAAACGCAAAGCCTCCAGCGAGCGTTCGGGATCCTGAAGTCCCTCGCGCGCCACAAAATCCCCGAGCGAAATCGCCACGAAGGAGTGGTCTATGGTCGGAGCGAAGGCCCGCAACACCTCGAGCTTCTCGCGATAAGAACCCGGGAGCGCAGCCTCGTAACCGATCGCCGCCTGCCGCAGCCGCTCCATCAACGAACGATCGTCCAAACCTGTGAGCGTCAGATCGAGAAACCGGCGACGATCGAATCCGCGCGACAACCCGCCCAGTGTGTCGGCGATTCTCCGATACCGTTCCGGGCTGAACCAGTGCTTGAACGCAGCTTCGGCGGGAGGCGATTCGGCAGGCATGGGAAGCGGGTAAAGGGGACGGTGGAAAGGTTCGGGGGATTCCACTCGCCGCGCAACTGCCGAGAAGACAAAGCGTCGCTTCCGCTAAACCGATTCGGCCTTCATTCCGTCGGACCGCCACGTTCTACCGTGGCCGGGATTCTCAAAGAAACGGCATCGCGCTCGCCGAGCGTTTAGGCTCCGCAGAATTGGGAGCGCGCCGGCGCGCAATCACGGCCTTGAGCGGATTCCGGTCGACCGCCACTCCGACGCAAAGATCGACTCTCCCGCGCTGGAAAAACGTTGGGAGTCCGGCCTTCAGGCCGTCCGCAAACCGACCGCAATTCCCCCGGACGGACTAAAGTCCGGACTCCAAACTCGACCGTCCCTACTTCCGCCGGGTTGCGAGACAGTCTCGGGACCGGGGCCTGCCAAGAGAAAGGGTTCGTGGAGGGCCTCGCTCCGTCGAGGCCGGGATTGCGCGGCGGCGCGCTGCCAACACCACGTTCCTCTGCAGTCTCGCCTGCGACGTGGTGTTTCCCGACAGTGGCGAGTTGCCGACGTACCGAGGGACTGAATCGGTCGGAAAATCCCGGCCACGAGGGACCGTGGCCCTCCAAGGAAATGAGTCTCGGAGAAAAAGCGGATTGAGGTCGGCTCTTCGGGCCGGGCAAACGAAGGCCGTTCGTCGGGTCGCCTACGTCCGCCGTCTTTACTTGAACGCCTCGGCGAGCTTGGCGACGTCCTTGCCGCCGCCCATCGCGAAGTCGGGTTTGCCGCCGCCCTTGCCGCCGAGTTGGGCGGAAAGCGCGGAGATGATCTTGCCGGCTTGATGGCCCGCTTCGATCGCCGCCGGCGAGCAGAACGCCACGACCGTCGCTTTCTCGCCGGAAGCCGCGCCGAGTTGCACGACGCCTTCGCCCAGGCGCGCGAGGATCTGCGAACCGAGCGCACGAAGCGCTTCGGGCGAGTCGGCCGCCACCACCGCGGAAATGAACTTGAGGCCATCGCGCTCGGTCGCTTTCGCGATCAAGTCGTCGGCGAGTCCGGAAGCTGCCTTTTGTTCGAAAGCCTTCAGCTTGCGCTCGGACTCCGCCTTGCTGGCGAGCAACGCATCGAGCTTAACCACGATGTCCAGCGGGCCCGCATTGAGCTTGGCGCCCAGCGCCTTCAATTGCGCGTCGTGATGGACAACGCTGTCGATCGCCGCCTGGCCCGCGAGCGCCTCGATCCGGCGGGTGCCGGCCGCGATCGCCATTTCGGCGACGATCTTGATCAGCCCGATTTCGCCCGCGGTGGCGACGTGCGTCCCGCCGCAAAGTTCGCGACTGTATCCGCCGATATCGACCACTCGGACCACCTTGCCGTATTTCTCTCCAAAGAACGCAAGCGTGCCTTCCGGCTTCTTGTCGAAGTCGGTTTCGTAGGATTCCACCTTGGCATTATCGATGACCTTCTCGTTTACGAGATGCTCCACTTCGCGCAATTGCTCGGGCGTGGTCGCCTCGAAATGACTGAAGTCGAAACGCATGCGATCCGGAGTCTTCGACGTGCCTGCCTGGCGCACGTGGGTGCCGAGCACTTTGCGCAGCGCCCAGTGAATCAAATGGGCCGCGGAGTGATGCCGCGAGATCGCCCGCCGACGGACGAGGTCCACCGACAGCTCAGCCTGCGTCCCTTTGACGTAGGGAGCGGGCGCGAGCCCGCCTTCCGCCGGTGCCACCACCTTGTGCAGGAACCGCCCTGCCTTGTCCTTCACTGTATCCGTGAAGTGGACCAGCTGGGCATTGATCAGTGCCGAACCCGTGTCGCCCGCCTGACCGCCCATCTCGGCGTAGAACGGCGTGCGATCAAAGACCAGGAACGTGTCTTTATCCGCTACGACGACGTCATTCAGCGTCGCCCGTGCGTTCGTTTCCTTGTAACCGAGAAACGCGGTCGGCTTGTAGTCGTTCGCTTCGCCCTCGGTGGCTGCGACGACGATTTCCTTCTTGTGCGCCGCACGACCGCGTTCGCGCTGCTTCTCCATCTCCGTCTCGAAGCCCCCCGCATCGACCGTGAACCCACGCTCGGCGGCGAGCAATTGGGTCATGTCCAACGGAAACCCGTAGGTGTCGTAAAGCTTAAAGGCATCCGCCCCGGAGATCGTCGACGCCGCGGACGCGCGGGTAAACTCGACCAAGCCGCGCTCCAGGGTACGCCCGAAACTCTCTTCCTCGCTGCGGATCACGCGGCGAATGACGTCCTGCTGGGAAACAAGTTCGGGAAAGACCGGACCGAGACTCTCGATCACCGGTGAAACCAACTGCTCAAAGAAACCGGTCTTCAGACCCAGCTTGGCACCATAGAGAATGCCACGGCGAAGGATGCGGCGAATGACGTAGTTCCGTCCTTCGTTGCCTGGGAGAATACCGTCGGCGATAGCACAGCCGATGGTCCGTGCGTGGTCGGCCAGCACCCGGAAGGCGATGTCGATGTTCTCCTGCTCGGTCAGACCTTCACGCTTCGTCGGAACGGTGCGCGCGTAGGTCTTGCCCGAAAGCGCCGTGACCTTGGCAAAGAGGGGCGCGAAGACGTCGGCCTCGTAATTGGACGGTTCGGCCGCGAAATCCGTGAATCCTTTCGTCGTCGCGTAGATGCCGGCGACCCGCTCGAAGCCCATGCCGGTGTCGACGTGCTTCGCGGCCAGAGGCGCGAAGGTGCCGTCTGCGTTCGCGTTGAACTGGATGAAGACGTGATTCCAGATCTCGATACAGCGAGGGCTCGATCGATTGACACCCGCACGGCCCGCCACTTCGTCGTCGCTCGAAAGGAGGTTGAAATGAATCTCGGAGCACGGGCCGCAGGGACCGGTGTCGCCCATCATCCAAAAATTGTCCTTTTTATTGCCGTGCACGATATGCACCGCCGGATCGAGCCCTTCGGCGCGAAAGAGTCCGGCCCAGATATCGTAGGCTTCCTGGTCGAACTCCGCCGGATCGCCCTTCGCCTTATTGGGTGCGTAGACCGTCGCGAAGAGACGCTTGGCGGGAATGCCCCAGATCTTGGTGAGCAGATGCCAGCCCCAGGTGAGCGAGTCCTTCTTGAAATAATCGCCGAACGACCAGTTGCCCAGCATCTCGAAGAGCGTGTGGTGATAGGTGTCGAAGCCGACATCCTCCAAATCGTTGTGCTTGCCGCCGGCGCGAATGCACTTCTGCGTATCCGCCGCCCGGGTATCCTTGCTCGCGCGCACCCCGGCCCAGGTCGAAACGTCCGGGGCGCGGTCGCCGAGGAAGATCGGCACGAACTGATTCATGCCGGCGTTCGTGAAGAGCAATCCCGGCGAGTCGGGCAGCAGCGACGACGAGGGGACGATCGTGTGGCCTTTGCTCGCAAAGAAATCGAGAAACGACTGACGAATCTCAGCGGAGGTCATAAAAAAAACGGAGTTGAACGGTTATAAATTCGGAAGCGGCACGCATCCCGCCGAAAGGCGATCAGAGATTCGCAACGATCGCGTCGGCCATTTTTTCGGTCGAGACGCTGGGGCGACCGAAGGCGATATCGCCCGTGCGGATGCCGTCGACGGTGACCGTCTTGCGCACCGCGGCTTCGATCCGCGTCGCCAGTGCATCCAGCCCGAAGCTGTAGCGGAGCATCAGCGCGACCGAGAGGATCTGCGCGCAGGGATTTGCAATGCCCTTGCCCGCGATGTCCGGCGCCGTGCCGCCCGCAGGCTCGTAGAGGCCAAACGGTTTACCGTGACGGTTTGCGGTCAGACCGAGCGATGCGCTGCTCATCATCCCGAGCGAACCGCAAATCACCGCCATTTCGTCGGAGAGAATGTCGCCGAACATGTTTTCGGTGAAGAGCACGTCGAACTGGTTCGGATCGCGCGCAAGCTGCATCGCCGCATTGTCGACGTACATGTGCGACAACGCCAGGTCCGGATGCTTCTTCGCGAAGTACTCCGTGACCGTTTTGCGCCAGAGCACGGAGGTTTCGAGCACGTTCGCCTTGTCGACCGACGTTACCTTCTTTCCTCGCGCCCGCGCCGTGACCGCGGCCACCTCGGCGATGCGCTCGATCTCGGAGGTTTTGTAAATCATGGTATCGGTCGCCTGCTGCTCGCCATTCGGGAGCGTGATCGTCGTCTTGGGCTGGCCGAAGTAGATGCCGCCGGTGAGTTCGCGGATACAGACGATGTCGATGCCGTTGGGAATGCGCTCGGACTTGAGCGGCGACGCGTCGACCAAATCCTTGTACAAGAGTCCGGGGCGGATGTTTGCGAAAAGCGTGAACGCCTTGCGCAAGGGCAACAACGCCGCGCGCTCGGGCTGCTCCTTCGGCGGAAGTTTCTCCCACTTCGGGCCGCCCACGGAACCGAAGAGAATCGCATCGCTCTTCTGGCAAAGCTCGAGCGTCGAATCCGGCAGGGCCTTGCCGTGGTTATCGATCCCCGCGCCGCCGACGTCCGCGACTTTATAGTCCAACGTCAGGTTTTCCTTCCTGGCAACGTGCGTGAACACACGCAAGGCCGAGGTCATGACCTCGGGTCCAATGTAATCTCCGGGGAGTACGGCGAAGGTGAGCGTCGACATAGAGTCGAACACAGTGCCAAACGCCCCCCGCGACTGGCAAGTGGCGATTCACCGCCCCCGTCCCTTGGTCCGCTTTGGGATTGCGAGCGAGGCGGGACGCCATGTCATCGGGAGCGATGCATTTGCACGTTTTGCCCGCAGGACCCATCCAAACCAACGCGTATCTGCTCACCGACCCAGAACGCGGAGAAGCCGTGTTGATCGACGCCCCGGGCGACGTCTGGGCGCAAGTGCAACCCATTATCGCAAAAGAAAAGGTCCGGCTGACGGAGCTGTGGCTCACCCATGGGCATTGGGACCATTTTCAAGGCGCCGCGGAGTTGGTCCGCGCCACTCAAGCAACGGTCAAAGCGCACGCGGCCGATCGGACTCTCATCGAGACGCCGGAAATCATGCGGTCGTTTCTCAGCCGCACGATCGAACTCGAACCGGTCGCAGTCACCTCGTGGATCGAACAGGGCCAGATGCTCTCGGCTTTGGGACTAAGCGTCGAAGTCCGCCATGTTCCCGGGCACTGCCCGGGCAATGTTTTGTTCTACTTTTCGGACGCCAAAGCCGCGTTTGTCGGCGACGCACTTTTTGCCGGGAGCGTCGGCCGAACCGACCTGCCGGGCGGAGATGCCGCCGAACTTGCCCGTTCGATTCGCACGCAGATCTACACGCTGCCCGACACGACGACGGTCTACCCCGGCCATGGCCCCGCTACGACGGTGGGCCAGGAGAAGGCCACCAATCCGTTTGTGCGCGCATGAACGTCTTCGAATCCGAGCACGACGTTTTTATGCGCCATGCGCTTTCGCTGGCGCGCTCGGCCTGGGGACAAACCACCCCGAATCCCATGGTGGGGGCACTCATCGTGGAGGACGGCACGATCGTTGCGCGGGGCTTTCACGCGCAGGACGGCGGACCGCATGCGGAACGCGTCGCCTTGACTGCGCTGGGCCGCAAACCCAAGCCCACCGCGACGCTGTATGTCACTTTGGAACCCTGTTCCACCCACGGACGCACCGGTGCCTGTTGCGAGGCGATTCGCGAGGCGGGGCTGAGGCGGGTGGTCGTCGGCGCGACCGATCCCAATCCCCATCACGCCGGCAAAGGCTTCGAGCTGCTTCGCACCGCGGGGATTGAGGTGGTCACGGGAGTACTCGCCGAAGACTGCACCGATCTCAATCTTCTCTACAACCATTGGATCTCCCACGGCACTCCGCTCCTGGCCGGGAAATCGGCAATGACCCTCGACGGAAAAATCGCCACGCGCGCCGGCGAATCGCAGTGGATCACCGGCGAACCCGCCCGCGCCGACGTCCACCGGTGGCGGCGCCTTTTTCCCGGGATTGCAGTCGGTGCCGGCACGGTCGCGGCGGACAACCCCCGCCTCACCGCCCGACGTGGCCGCGAGGAGGAATGGTGTCCCTGGCGATTCGTTTTCGACGGCCGGCTGCGTCTTTGGAACGAGCGCGCGCTCCCCTCCGTCTTCACCGACGAATTCCGCGAGCGCACCGTCGTCGTGACCACCCAACACGCCGGCCTTGGCTACGTGCGCAAGCTTCGCGGTCTCGGCGTGCAGGTGTGGGCGATCGAGTCGGCCACCCATCGCGTCAGCCTGGTCGATTTCCGCAGTCGCTGCGTTCAGGAAAAAATCGTCGGCGTTTATTTCGAAGGCGGTGCACAGTTGCTCAGCGAACTGATCCAATTGCGCGAACTGGACTATCTCTTCGTTTACCGTTCGCCGATCCTTTTTGCCGACGATCGCGCGAAGGCCGCCTTCGGCGGCTTGCGCAGCGAGAAACTCGCGCAGTCGGTCCGGCTCTCGTCCGTGAGGCACGAAACGTTCGGCGACGATTCCCTGGTACGAGGAAAAGTGGAATACCCCGACAAACTGCAAGTCGATGAAGTTACATTTAGCCTCGGGTAACGCGCACAAAGCCGCGGAATTCCAGGCCCTCGCACGAGCGTCGGGCCTGCCATTGCAGATCGTCTCCGCCGCCGATGTCGGAGGCATGCCGAACGTGGTCGAAGACGCCGGCACCTTCGCCGGCAACGCCGCGAAAAAAGCCCACGCCCTGCGCGCCAGGCTCCCGTCCGACGCCTGGGTCCTCGCCGACGACAGCGGACTCTGCGTCGACGCGCTCGACGGCGCTCCCGGCGTCGAGTCGGCGTATTATGGCGGTCCGCAGCACGACTCGGCCGCCAATCTGCGAAAACTGGTGGAGGCCATGCGCGGCATCGCGCCGGATCGGCGTGGGTCCCGATTCGTTTGTGTGCTCCTGCTCGCCGGCCCCCACGGTGAGGAGCACGCCTTCGAAGGCCGGAGCGAAGGCTCGCTCCTACCCGACCCACGCGGAGGTGCCGGCTTCGGCTACGATCCCCTTTTCGTGCCGGTCGGCTCGAGCCTGACCTTTTCCGAGATGTCCGAGGCCGCGAAGAACACGGTAAGTCATCGCGGCCGCGCGTGGGCGCTTCTCGCGGATTATTTCCATCGCCGAGGCACCGGAGATCCGGACGGGAAATCGCAGCCCACGCATCCATGACCGTGCTGGGCCTCCTCCTCGTCGCGAGCGGAGCGTGGGCGCTGCTTTTCACCCGGCGGTTGCTTCGCCTCCCCTCGACGCTCACGTGGATGACCGTCGCCGGCGCACTCTGGCTGGTCGCACTTTGCTGGATACCGTTCGGGGTCGCGCGAGGTGTCGGGTTGTCCGCCTCGCCATGGATCGCGCTGCCGGTTTTTCTTTCCCTCCTGGCGTTCGAACACGGGCGGGACCGCCGCGCCTGGGCCGCTTCGTGGCAGGAAATCCGCGGATGGCTGCACCGTGTTTTCCAGCGACCTCGTCGAGCGTGGACGCTGGCGGGCATCGCCCTGCTGCTCTTTCATGGGACCGGGCATTATTGGCACTGCCTGCGCGAAGCCGACGGCGGTTACTGGAGCGCGGGCGCAGGTTGGGAAGACCAATCGTTCCACACCGCCCTGGCGACGTCGTTTGCGCTGGGCGACAATCTCACCCGGCTGAGTTATCCGCACCTGCCCGCGTGGCCGCTGGGGTATCCGTTTCTCCCCGACTTTCAGGCGGGCTGGTTTTACGCCGCCGGGCTGCCCCTACCGCTCGCTTTCTGGTTGGGAAACACGCTGGCGTCCGGGCTTTTTCTGCTCGCCGCGTGGAGTCTGCTTCATCGCTGGCTGCAGACGCGCGGCGCCGCGCTCCTTGCCCTCGTTCTCTGGCACCTCGCGGGAGGCTGGGGCCTTGCCTATCTGTTTCACGAGTGGTCACAGTCGGGATCGTTCGCGTCGGCTCTCTGGGCCCACGACTACGCCAACGATTGGGCGCTCGAGCTTCACTTTCACAATCTGGTGACCGCGATCGTCTGGCCGATGCGCGTCGTCCTCTACGGGCTGGCGATTGCCTGCACGCTGGTTGTGCTCCTGCGAGAGCTGCTCGCTCGCGCGGATACGTCGCTCAAAGGATTCGTTTTCGCGGGAGCGCTGGCCGGCACGCTCCCGCTGATCGGCGCGCACGCCCTCGTCGTTCTCGCGTGCGCGGTCATCCCCCTGGCACTGTTTCACCGACCCTACGCACGCCTGCACGCGTGGTGCGCAGCCGCGGCGGCGGGCGCACTGTTCACCCTCCCCCAACTTTTTTGGATGCGGCAGCAACTCGGCCAATCGGATCCGCCCTTTCTGCGCATCGCCCCCGGGTGGATGGCGGGATGGGGAGGGTCGAACCCTCTGGGAGAGCTGGCGAGTCATTGGGCGTGGAACACCGGAGCGTGGGTGACGCTGGGTTTCGCCGCCTGGTTCTTCGCCGGTCGCCATTTCCGACGCGAAACCGTCGGTTGGTGGGCGATCCTACCGATCGGCTTTGTCGTGGTGTTCCAACCCTACGTCTTCGACAATTTGAAACTCTTCGCCGCCGCGGCGCTGGCTGCGGCCGCCGGCTGCGCGTGGTGGGTTCGACGGTTTTGGCAGGGCGGAATCCTCGGCCGAGGAGTCGCCGTGGGGCTGTTTTTCCTGTTCGCCGCTTCCGGTCTGCAATCGATCGTCTCCGAAGCCCGCACACCGGCGATGATCGTGGACGCCCCGGCGCGCACCTTCGCCCGCGAGGTCGCCGCACAAACGCCCCGCGACGCGCTCATTCTCACCGGACCGCAACTCAATCACCCCGTTCTCCTGCTCTCCGGCCGCCGAGTCGTCGCCGCCAATCACTCTGGCCTCACGCTGCACGGCGTCCCCCACATGCTCGATCGCACCGGGGAAGTCGCGCGCATCTACGCCGGCGAACCCGACGCCGACGACCTCCTGCGCAAACTCCAGCCCCAATGGATCGTCATCGGTCCGATGGAACGCGTGGAATTTCCCCGGTTGAACGAAGCGTACCTCCATCGGATTTCCGAACGCGTCCTTCAATCCGGCCCGTGGGAACTCCGGCGCATCGGCCCAACTCCCCGCGGAGATTGAAGCCGCCCCTCTCGTCACGGCACCAATTGCAATCCTTGGGCCACGAGAGGAAATGGATTAATTGCTGCTCGGACTAAACGAAAGCAAGACTCCGTATCCCTTTCGAAAGTTCAGGCGACGGCCTCCAGCACTACTTTAGGATGTTTCGCTGCGACGCGAAGCAATACACGCGCCGCGCCGGTAGGTTGGCGACGTCCCTGCTCCCAGTTCTGAAGCGTGTCTAAGCTGATGCCGAGCATCCGAGCGAATTCCGACTGGCTGAACTTCAGTCGTGAACGAATAACGACGATGGCGTTTGGCTCAATACGGTCCGCACGCACGGCGACATTTTTGTTTCCGTTAAGATAAGCGCCCGCTTCACGGATGCCTTGAAGTAGCCCCTTCAATTCGGATTTTTTCATGGGAATTCTGCTTTGACGGTTTCTGCGATCTGGCGAAGGAAGTCTTTGGGTAGATCCGTCACACGACTCTTAGCGTACGCGTAGATGAGCAGGATCGTGTTCTATGCGGCGACCTGGTAGTAAACGACGCGGGCACCTGCACGTTTTCCGCGACCGCTCAGAGGTCGACGCAACTTGCGTAAACCTCGCGCTCCCGGAATGAGATCCCCAGCCCCAGGATCGAGAATAAGCGCGAGCTCAAGTTCAAGAATGTCGCTCTCGGAAAAAACCCGCAATGCGGATTTCTCGAATGCAGGCATCCTGACGAACTCCATGACTTAAAATATCCGCCAATGGCGGATAGCTGCAAGCAGGAATTTCCTCGGCAACTCTGGTAAAATCTCGGCCTTTGGACGCCTCTCGTTCGCCGAAAATAAGAGTAGAAACAACTCAATCGGGATGGCCAAATTAATCCCCGCATTCTAAAATCGCACGCACTCAACCCTTCACCGCCCCGGCCACCACACCCTTCACGATCTGCCGCTGCAGCAGGAGGTAAACGATCAGAATCGGCAGGGTGACCAGGACGATCCCGGCAAAGAGGGAGCCGTAAGCGCCGCGATATTGGGCCGTGATCGAGAGATTGGCGAGGCCGAGCGGGAGGGTTCGGGCACCGCCGTCGACATCGCCGCTGGTGAGCATGAAGGCGAAAAAATACTCCTTCCACACCCCGATGAACTGAAAGATCGCCACCGTCACCAACCCGGGTCGCGCCAGCGGTAGGAGCACCCGCCAAAAGGCCGCAAACTCCCCGCAACCGTCGATGACGGCGGCTTCGTACAGCGTACGCGGAAGCGAGCGGAAGAAACCGGCCAGGATGAAGATCGCAAAGGGCAGCCCGTTCGCAATATACACCAGGATCAGTCCCCATCGCGAGTTCAACAGACCGATCGCCCGCAGTTCGAAGAAAAGCGGGATCACCGCTAGTTGCGCAGGAATCATCAGACCCGCCAAAAACAGCCAGAACACGCCCTTGCCGAGGGGATGATAGAACCGGGTGAGTGCGTAGCCCGCCATCGCCCCCAGCATGACGATTCCCGCCACCGAGACGAACGTCACGAACAGGCTGTTAAGCAAATAGTCGCCAAAGCGCGCCTCTTTCCAGGCCTGAGTGTAATTTTCCGTGCGCAACGCGTCCCAAGGCGGAAGCGCAAAGGCATCGCGATAAATGGCCGCATCGTCCTTAAACGATGAATACGCCACCCAAAGCATCGGGTACATCACCCAAAGCGCGTAGGTCGCCAGGAAAGCGAAGATCAGACGTTGCCGAACGAGCGCAGCCATCGAATGGGTTACACCCCTTCCCGCCCCTGCCACCTACGATGATGGGCGCACCAGACAACGAGCCGCAGCCGAAAACGCATTCCTCATCGATAGCACGCACTCGCGCGCGAAACCAGTCGAACTATTTGCCGCGTTCGTCCTTCACGTCGGGCGACTCTTCCGCCGCGCTCCCGCCCAGCGGTCCTTCGCCGATTTGCGCGAGAACGTAGTCGGCCACAATTGCAGGATCCGACTGGGCGCGCACCCCTTCGCGAAACGGCTCCTGCATCACCAGGCGGGAGAGCCGCGCGAGGCATTTGAGGTGGGCGCGGTCCTGGTCGTCGGATCGGATGACGAGCAAGATCGCCACTCCTACCGGCTGACCGTCCGGCGATTGCCACTCGACCGGCGAATGGAGGCGCGCGATCACGATCGAATTCGCCGTGACGTGGTCGGTCTGGCAATGAGGCACCGCGAACCCGTCGCCAAAATCCGTCGGATGGGTGTCCTCGCGTCGCCAAATCGCGTTCTCGATCGCATTCGGATCCTGGGCACGCCCGGCGAGCTGCAGCGCCTGGACCATCGCATGAATGACACCCTCCTTGCTGCACGGCTCGGCCAAATTCACAACGAGCTCGCCGGTGAGCATCGGAAGCGTTCCCCGCTCTTCCGCGAGAGTCGCCAGCACCGCCTCCCGGGTCGACGCCTGCAGCGCACGCTCCGTTCTGCCCACACAAACGCGGAAACTCAGGTCCGCGAGCGCCGCCTTGGTCGCGGCGATCCTCGGCGCGGCCAGACTGATCTCATCCAGCTCCAAACCCACCAGGAGCGGCAGCGCCGCGGCGTTTTTTCCGCCATTTCGCCGCAAAGC
>Ga0209181_10007437_pt1 | contig 15001 bp, 12 predicted proteins | sample MAT05_FD_187208 | JGI IMG/M metagenome (GOLD analysis project Ga0209181, IMG submission 187208) | Freshwater microbial communities from Lake Fryxell liftoff mats and glacier meltwater in Antarctica - MAT-05 (SPAdes) (version 2) | ecosystem: Environmental > Aquatic > Freshwater > Ice > Liftoff... | reverse complement strand
CAACCGCAACCGCAAGCGCACTCGCAACCGCAAGCGCACTCGCAACCGCCGCCGCCGCCGGGTGCTGCAAACAAGACACCGCAGGTTTGACCAGGACCCGAGAAGGCGACGTGTCGGCACGGTGGGGTTCCAAAATTTCCGGCCGAAGCCAGCCGGCGTTGCCACTTAGAACGATGTCGCCATGAACCAGACCGTGTTTCAGCCCTGGACCGCCGAGGACCGCGCTCACTGGAACGAACAGCCGCTGCGGCTGCAGCACCGCCTGCACGAACACCCGGCGCTGCAAGTGGCTGCACTGGCCCGCCTGATCGAACGCTACCCGCGTCAGGACTACGCCTTGGTGCACACCAGCCAGCAGGGCGGCCAGCGCGTCTGGCGCGAGGGTGACTTGACGGGGGTGGCGGGTGACAAGGTCATCCAGACCATCCAGCGTGGCAGCATGTGGCTGAACCTGCGCGGTGTGCACCGCCACAGCCCGGAGTGTGCACAAGTCCTGCAGCTGGCCTACAGCGAGATCAGCGCGCAAGTGAACGGTTTTCACGCGCGCAGTTTCACCATGGGGATCTTGATTTCTTCGCCCAACGCCAGAGTGCACTACCACTGCGACCTGCCGGGGCAACTGTTGTGGCAGATCAGCGGTAAAAAGCGGGTGTGGGTTTACCCGCCGCAAGCGCCGTATCTGCTGCCGGAATGGCTGGAAGACATCGCCTACACCGGCTTTGAATTCAGCCTGGTGTATGACCCCACCTTTGATCGCGCCGCCACCGTCTTCGAGTTGGAGCCGGGTCAAATGTTGAGTTGGCCTGTGAACTCGCCGCACCGGGTGGACAACGAAGACTGCATGAACATTTCGATCACCTCTGAACATTGGACCGACGACAACCGGCGCGCTCAGCGGGTGCGCATGGCCAATGCCGTGCTGCGCCACCGCCTGGGTTGGCAGCCGCGTCAGCGCGCCGTCACGGGGCCCAGCTTCTGGGTCAAGTCCGCCTTGCAAGCAGCGTGGCAGCGCAGCCCGTGGGCGGGCCAGACCCAGCGTGCCTTCAGGCCGGTGGAGTTCAAGCTCGCGCCCGACACGCCCGAGGGTTTTGTCAACCTGGCCGGACCGCACTGAATGCCGCTGCCGGACCGGGAGCCGATGCAAACGGCTTTCACGCAAACGCCCGCCCCGCGAATGACCGCATGGAAGCAGCTGTGTCAGGAACGGCTGCCTCAGGAACGGCTGCCCCAGAGCTGGCCAACCCCCAGATGACTGCCCCTGACTACTCGGCCGAGATCGGCACCGACCTGGCAGCGTTTTTGGCGCGCTGCGAGCTGCTGGCGGGCCCCACCACGTCGCCGTTCCATTCAGCAGCATGGCTGCGCGCCTGGTACGAGGTGTTCGCGCCTGGCACTTCTTCCGGCTCGGGGCTGGAGCCGTTGTTTGTGACGGTGCGCCACCGCGCCGACTCGCGCGAACAGCGCGACGCGCTGCTGTTGCCGCTGGTCAGCCGCCGCCAGGCTGGCCTGCGCGTGGTTAAGTTTGCCGACCAAGGCGTGGTGGACTACAACGCCCCGGTTGTTGCCCGTGACTGGCATGGCGGCCACGCGCCTGAGCGCGCCGCGCCCGCGCTGTGGGCCGCTGTGCGCCAGGCCTTGCGGGGCTACGACCTCTTCCAGGTGCACAAGCTGCTGCCGCGTTTGTTGGACGAAGCCGGCAACATGCCCAACCCCTTGGCGCTGGCCTTGACCGGCCGGCCGTGCCAGATGTTCGGCAATCAGTTTGCCGTTCGGGGGGATTGGCAGGCCTGGCGCAATTCCTTGGACAGACACACGCGCAAAGAGATCGAACGCAGCTGGCGAGTCTTTCAACGCAGTGACACCGCCCGCTTTGAGCGTGTAACCGACGTGCAAGAGGCGCTGGTGTTGTTCGAAACCCTGGAGCGCCAACAAAGCGCGCGCCTGGCCGAACGCACGCCCAACTACGCGGGTGATACGCCACGGTTCAAAGCTTTCTACCGCAAGGCATTGGCAGCGGGTGTGGAGGGCGGCAGCGTTGTGCTGACGGTGTTGCGCGATGGCGAGCACGTGGTGTCTGCGCTGTTTGGCTTGGCCAACGGCGAGCGCTACATCGGCCTGCGCCAAAGCATCAACGCTGCTGACACTTGGCGGCCGTGTTCACCGGGGCGCTTGTTGGACGAACAAACAGCGCGCCACATGCACGAACAGGGTTTGCTGTATTTCGACTTCGGCATTGGCGACTACTTTCACAAGCAGGCGCTGAAAATGCAGATGATTCCGCTGCTGGACGTTTGCCAGGCGCTCAGTTGGCGCGGCTTGCCGCTGGCACTGGCCTGGGAACTGCGCCAGCGCTTGCAGTCGCTGGCGTGGCTGGTCAGCTTGAAGCGGCGGCTGTGGCCGCGACGCGTTTGACTGGCTTGCTGCTCATTCCACCGTCAACGCGAACTGTTTGACCCAGGTGCTGCCGCTGCCGCTGACCAGCTCGTTGCCCCACTCAAAACCGGCCACGTGGTCCTGCGCGCTGATCAAGCCACGGGCAACCGCGTCCAGCACCAGCGCACGCACGTCCAGCTTGCCTTTGAGCATTTCCTTCTTGGCGACATAGGCGATGTAGGTCCAGCCCACTTCGCTGCCGTTGTCCAGCTTGTGGGTGGCTGGTCGGCTGTACAGCGTCCACGTCTGGCCGGCCAATTCGAAGGTCGCCAAGGGTTTGGTGGCCGCGTCGACCAATCCTGGCGATGCGTGGGTCCAGATCATCAATTCAGCCCGGATGTTGGCCGGGTCGGGCTTGCCCACCACCGGCGCCTGGCGGGTGATCCACAGGTCGGTGGCCAGGTTTTGTTTGCCGTCGGACGTGATGCTGACGTCGTGTTCAATCACCAGGCGTTTGAGCCGGTCAATGCGAATCGGGAAGCGTGGGTCGTTGTTGGCCTCGGCCCGCCAAGGCGATACGCCAATCATCACTTGCGGGTAGGCATACAGGTTGTCTTTGCGCGGCCAGTTCCAGGTCCAGCCCCATTCCTTGTTGCCTTGGGCGTTGGTGCGAACTTGCAGGCATTGGCGCCAGTTGCCACGTCCGGCGGCCTGCTTGTTCCACATGTTGTTCAGCACATGGCCGTAGGGCGTGGCAACAAGCTCGTTGTTGCCACAACCCAAGACCTGCGCAGCACCCGGGTTGCCCTGCGCGTGCACGGGGCTCGCCCAGGGCAAGGCCAGCAGTGTTGAAGTCAGGCCTGTGATCAGGCTCATCAATGCGCAAGGCCGCAAGGTTTTCATGGGGGCAGGCTTTCTGTCGAACGCTGGCCTGAAGCCGGTGGGCAACGGGCGTTTTTGCGCGCCGGTTGCGCATCGTAGGGCGGCCGCGAGCGCTTGTGCACTGCGAGCAGCGCCAACTGCCGCTCTCGTGTGCGCTATTGGTCGTTCAGCCAGCTGCCGGTTGCTCTGACCCCCGCGCCGGCGCACTTCTCGCCGCATAGACGTTCCCGAACTTCGCCGCCGGGCCAGGGCTGAGGTTGCCGGCAACCGCATCCGCAGCGTCGGCGGCAACCCGGCTCTCAGCGCACTCACCTGTGTGGCCTTGGCCACGCCACAGCGCGCTGGCCTCTCGAGCGGGCGCTCGGGTTCAGCGCGGCAACGCCATCTTGCCCAGCTCCAGTTTGGCAATCGCCGCGCGGTGAACTTCGTCAGGGCCATCGGCAAAGCGCAAGGTGCGCGCCATCGTGTAGAAGCCAGCCAGTGGCGTGTCGTCGCACATGCCCGCGCCACCATACACCTGCATCGCCCAATCGATCACGTCGCAGGCCATGTTCGGTGCCACCACCTTGATCATCGCGATCTCGGCCTTGGCACTTTTGTTGCCAGCCATGTCCATCATCCACGCTGCTTTCAGCGTCAACAAACGGGCCTGTTCGATGCGGCAACGGGCCTCGGCAATGCGCTCTTGGGTGACCCCTTGCTGGGCGATGGTTTTGCCAAATGCGGTGCGGCTGCTGGCGCGTTCGCACAGCAGCTTCAAGGACCGCTCGGCCACACCGACCAAGCGCATGCAGTGATGGATGCGCCCGGGCCCCAGCCGGCCCTGGGCAATCTCGAATCCGCGGCCTTCACCCAGCAAGATGTCAGCCACGGGCACGCGGACATTCTTGAAATCCACCTCCATGTGGCCGTGCGGGGCGTCGTCGTAACCGAAAACCGTGAGTGGCCGCAGCACGCTGATACCCGGCGTTTCGCGTGGCACCACGATCATCGATTGTTGCGAGTGCCGGGGCGCGCTCGGGTCGGTCTTGCCCATGAAGATGAACACCTGGCAGCGCGGGTCACCGGCACCGCTGGTCCACCATTTGCGGCCGTTGATGACGTAGTGGTCAGCGTCACGCTCGATCCGGCTCTCGATGTTGGTGGCGTCTGAAGAAGCCACGGCCGGCTCGGTCATGGCGAAGGCGCTGCGGATCTCGCCGCGCAACAGTGGCGCCAACCAACGACGCTTGTGTTCTTCAGTGCCGTAGCGCGCAAAGACTTCCATGTTGCCGGTGTCGGGCGCCGAGCAGTTGAAAACCTCGCTGGCCCAGGGCACCGCGCCCATGATTTCGGCCAGCGGCGCGTATTCCTGGTTTGACAGGCCGGCGCCGAGGCCACTCGTGTCGGCTCCCGTGCTCTCGGCGCGCGGCGGCAAGAAGAGATTCCACAAACCAGCGGCACGCGCTTTGGGCTTGAGTACTTCGATGACCTGCAGCGGCGTCCAGCGTTTACCGGCCTGGGTGTTGGCTTCGATCTCGGCCTCATAGTGGCTCTCGGCCGGGTACACATGCTCGTGCATGAAGGCGCTGACGCGCTGCTGCAGGTCTTGGGTGCGGGGCGAGTAGCCAAAGTCCATGGTGGGTCTCCGAAGTGGGAAGAGTCGTCTGGTGGCTGGTTTGGATGGCGGCGGGTTCAGCCCGCGCGCTGCGCAAAGCGCCAGGCCATTTCGGCCAGCCCCCGGGTCGATGCGCCGGTGGCCTTGGCCTGCGCGCTGGAGGCAGTGCCGTCCACCACCCGCTTGGCAATGCCCTGGGTGATGCTGGCCAGGCGGAACAGGTTGTAGGCGAGGTAGAAGTCCCAGTCGGCCATGATCGCAGCGGGGTCGGCGCGGCCAGTGCGTGCGCAATAAAGCTTGACGTACTCAGCCTCGGTGGGGATGCCCAAGGCTGCGTGGTCCAGGCCACCAATGCCGCGGAAGGTGCCCGGCGGAATGTGCCAGGCCAGGCAGTGGTAGCTGAAGTCGGCCAGCGGGTGGCCCAGGGTCGACAGTTCCCAGTCCAGCACGGCGCGGATCTGTGGCTGGCTGCTGTCGAACACCAGGTTGTCCAGACGGTAGTCGCCGTGCACGATGCACACCTGGGTTTCATCACGCGCGCTGGCTGGGATGTTCTCGGGCAGCCATTCGATCAGCGCCTGCATTTCACCCATCGGCTCGGTGACTGAGGCCAAGAACTGTTTGCTCCAGCGGCCGATTTGCCGGTCGAAATAGTTACCCGGTTTGCCGTAATCCAAAAGTCCAACGGCGTCCACATTCACGCTGTGCAGAGCGGCAATGATGCGGTTCATTTCGTCGTAGACCGCAGCTCGCTCTGGCCGCGTCAGTGCGGGCAGCGCCTGTTCCCACAAGACCCGGCCGTCGATGAACTGCATCACAAAGAAGGCGCGGCCGATGATGCTTTCGTCAACGCACAGCAGCAGCATCTGCGGCACCGGCACGGCACTGGCTGCCAGTGCGTGCAGCGCCTGTTCCCACAAGACCCGGCCGTCGATGAACTGCATCACAAAGAAGGCGCGGCCGATGATGCTTTCGTCAACGCACAGCAGCAGCATCTGCGGCACCGGCACGGCACTGGCTGCCAGCGCCTGCATCACGCGGAATTCACGCTCAATGGCGTGCGCCGACGGCAGCAGCTTTGCAACCGGGCCGGGTTTGCTGCGCATCACGTAAGCCCGGCCCGGCGTGGTGAGCTTGTAGGTCGGGTTGGACTGCCCGCCCTTGAACTGCTCCACCGTCAACGGCCCCACAAACCCCGGGAGTTCGGCTTGCAGGTAGGCCTGCAAGCGGGCGACCTCAAAAGCGTGGCTGGCGGCCACGGGGCGGGTACCGGTGAATTGATCCATGGCGTCAGCGGCGGGTTGGATGGCACTGGCCGTTGTGCATTGGCGGCCACACTAACGATCGGCGGCCGCCAACAACTTTTCGCGCGACAACACCACCAGGCGGGTGGGCTCGACCCGCACCGCGCCGGCGCGTTCGAAGCCTTTCAATTCCTGATTGACACGCTGTCGCGAGGCCCCCAACAGCTGCGCCAGGTCTTCTTGCGCCAGCGCCAGGCCAATGCGCAGCTCTTCGCCCTCGACCACGCCATAACTCTTGGCCAGCAACAGGATCTGCTTGGCCAAACGGGCTTGCAGCGGGCGTGTGTTGAGGTCTTCGAACTGGTCGAACATCAAGCGCAAACGGCGGCAGTTCAAGCGCAGCAGCGCTTCGTACAGCTCGACGTGGCGCGACAGCAGTGCTTTGAAATCGGGCTTGCGCACCACCAGCAGCGTGGTCTGGCCATGGCTGTCGGCATCGTGGGTGCGCGGCAGGCCGTCGAACAAGGCGATGTCGCCAAACCAGGTGCCGGGTTCGGCGTAGGTCAGCGTGACCTGTTTGCCCGACAACGACACCGAGCTGATGCGCACCGCTCCGGCGGCCACACCGCACCATTCTTCGGCGGCTGCGCCACGTGCAGCCAGCGCGGCTCCGTCGCCCAAACGCCGTACCGCCGCGCGAGCCAGGATGTCTTGACGCAGATCGGCGGAGAGCTTGCTGAACCACGCGCCGTTCTCGATGTTGTTGTGTTCATCGAGTGTAAGAACGGGGGTATTCATGGCTTGTCTCTGAGGCGACAGAACGGGCAAGCTGCATTGTCTACCGTCGCCGTGTTTGCACTTGCCTTTGAGATCCACCATGCCCGCACCTGTCCTCAGCATCCCCTCCCGCCAAGAACAGGTCAGCGCCGAGGAGTGGTGCGTTCGTTGTGACCTGGCTGCAGCCTATCGGCTGGCTGCCATGTTCCATTGGGATGACCTGGTCTTCACCCACATCAGCGCCCGTGTGCCGGGTGTGCACGATCAATTCCTGATCAATCCCTACGGCTTGATGTTTGAGGAGATGACGGCGTCCAGCCTGATTCGCGTCGACGAACACGGCAACAAGCTCGACGAGTCGCCGTACCCGGTCAACCCGCCTGGCTTTGTCATTCACAGCGCCGTGCATGCGGCGCGGCATGACGCCGGCTGTGTGATGCACCTGCATTCGCTCAATGGCATTGCGGTCTCGGCCCAAAAGGCCGGGGTGCTGCCGCTGTCGCAGCATTCGATCTTTGTGCTGGCCTCGCTGGGCTATCACGACTACGAGGGCGTGGCCCTGCATGACGCCGAGAAGCCTCGTCTGGTGGCCGACCTGGGCACCAACACAAACCTGATGCTGCGCAACCACGGCTTGTTGACGGTGGGCAAAACGGTGGCCGATGCCTTTCAGGCCATGTATTTTTTTGAGACAACATGCAGCATTCAAATTCGTGCCATGGCGGGTGGCTCAGCCTTGATAACCGTGCCACCAGCCATCATCGACATCGCCCTCACCCAGGCCCGCGCTGCCACCCGCGGCATGGGCGCGCAACTGGCCTGGCCGGGCTTGCTGCGCCGGCTGGACCGGCAGATGCCGGGCTACGACACCTGAGGCCTGGGGCTGCAGCCGGCCGATCAGGCGCGGCTACGGCTGCGGCTACGGCTTTGCAAACGCTGGCATGCCAGGCGCGTCCTGTCCATGCGCCCTGTTCCGGGGGGCAGCCCTCGGTCGTTGTGCAGACCCTTCGTGCTAGATTCAATCGGTGATGCCCACCCGCTATTTGGCCTTGTCCAGGGCCGCGTTTTCTGATCGTCGCGCCCATGGGTGCACAGGCGCTTTGGCCCTGCGCCTTTGGCGTGCTGCAGTGCTGCTCTGGGTCACCACCCTGGCGCTGGTGGGCCCAGCCGGGGCGGCGGGCTTTGGTGACAGTGGCACCAGCGCGGTATTGGGTCAGCCCCTGGATTTCGCCGTGCAGTTGCGGCTGGATGTTGGCGAGGTGCCAAGCCCTGAATGTGTCAGCGCTGAAGTCACCGCAGGTGACCGGCGCTTGTTGGCCCAACAGGTCCGCACCCAGCTGACCACCACCGGGCCAGACACGGCACGGGTGCGCGTTTTCACGCTGGTGGCGCTGGACGAACCCGTGGTCGTTGTGTTGTTGCAAGTCGGTTGCCAGACCCGCATGACGCGCCGGTTCGTGGTGTTGGCTGACCCACCCGTCATCGCAGCTTCAGCCCAAGCGGTGACGGCGCCGGTGATGGGCAACGTGCCGCTGATCCTGCCCATGGCCGCGCCGCCCGGGCCGCGCACCGGCACTGACAACGGCACGGACACCCCTTCGACCAATCCTTTGGCCGGTGGTGGAGCACCGGTTGGTGCAGTCTCAGGCACGACGGCTGGCACCCAGCCAGCGGCGCGCGCTGCGCCCAGGTCAGCAGCGGTGCGGCCGGTCGAGCCGAAGCGCGCACCGGTCGCACAGCGAGCCACCCAACAACCAAGAGGTCAACCGACCCGGCAAGCCGCGGCCGCAGCCGCAGCCCGCCCGGCTGTTGCTGCCAGGGCCAACAGCGAGCCAGGGCCCGCACGGCCGGCCAGCCCCAGGCTGAAGCTGGACATGCTCGATTCAGCGCCCACCCGCGAGTCGGTGGCGGTGGAACAGGCCTTGATAGCCGTGGCCCAGGCGGCCAGCGCCACGCGTGCCGCGGCATCGGCCGCAATGCTGGCCGAGCGGCGCATTGCGGCCATGGAAACGACGGTTGATCAGCTGCGTGCCGAAGCCAAAGCCAGCCGCGAACTGGCCGCCCAGATGCGTGAACGGCTGTCGCGCCAGGAAGCCAGCAGCCCCTGGCTTTGGCCGCTGGCCATCGGCGTGTTGTTGTTGGCCGGCCTGGCTGCCTGGATGGCGCGTGAAATGCAGGGCCTGCGCCGCGCCCAACAGGCCACATGGCAGCAAGCGGCGGCCGGTGCCCGGCGCGCCCAGGTCCAAGACGCTGCGCCCAGCCGGCAGCCGACGTCACCCATCCCGTTTGTCACCTCCGAGGTCGCCATGCCCTCATTGGCGCAGGCGCCGGCCAAGCGTGCATCCACACCGGCCTGGCCACCACCGTCTGCCGCGGCCATGCCGGCCAGCGCGTTTGCCCCCGACACGGCGCAGCACCCGACGATCGCTTCTGACAGCTTGATTCAGGCCTTGGCCGAAAGTGGTGCTGACACCAGCATCGAGCCTCACCGCGACGAGGCGTCGATGCAAGCACGGTTCACTCCGCGAGACACCTTGTACGGCATGCAGCGCACGATGCCCATGCCGGCGCCTTTGGCAAGTGTGCGGTTGGCAGCGGGTGACGCCGGCTCACCGCGTGACGTAACGATCGAGGAGTTGATCGACCTGGAACAACAGGCCGAATTTTTTGTGGTGCTGGGGCAGGACGAAGCGGCGGTGGACCTGTTGGTTGAACACCTGCGCAGCACCGGCGGCGGCAGCCCGCTGCCGTACCTGAAGCTGCTGGAGATTCATCACCGACGAGGTGACCGCGATGCCTACGACCGCACCCGCGGACGCTTCAACCACCGCTTCAACGCCTACGCGCCGGAGTGGGAAGTCGGCTTGTTGCACGGTCGCTCGATCGAAGACTACGCCGGCATCGTCCCGCGCTTGCAGCAGGTCTGGCCGCGCCCGCTGGACGCCATGGCCGAACTCGAAGCGCTGCTGTTCCGCAAGTCTCGCGGTGACCTGTTCGACCTGCCGGCCTATCGAGACGTGTTGTTCTTGTATTCATTGGCCCGCGACCTGCTGGATCGCGAGGCCGCCAATACCGGTGCGGTCGACCTGCTGCTGCCGCTGGCTGACGGGGGCGAGTTCGGCAGCACAGGCGCCCACCCCTACTTTGGCGCGGCGCATGACTCGGTGTTTGACGGTTTGAACTCCGACGACATGCCCACCGCGCCGGTTGATCTGGACCTGACCAGCAGCAACAAGCGCACCAGCATCTTTGACCCTTTGCAGGCCCGACCTTTCAAGCGTTGAGCGCGGGCTCGGCCCTGCTGCATCACAACCGAGCCAGCCGCTCCAGCGCCAGCCCCAGGGTGCTGTCTTCTTTGGCAAAGCACAGTCGTGCCAGGCCCTGTTCGAAGCCGCCGTCGTAGAACGCTGACAGCGGAATGGCGGCCACACCGATTTCGCGCGTCAGCCACTGGCAAAACTCGGCTTCGCCCAAGCGGCTGACAGCGCTGTAGTCCACCAACTGAAAATAACTGCCGGCGGTGTGCAGCGGCTTCAGGCGGGTCTTGCGCAGTCCGTGCAAGAACAGGTCACGCTTGCGTTGATAAAAAGCCGGCAGGCTCAGGTACGGCGTGGGGTCGGCCATGTAAGCGGCCAGGGCATGCTGCATGGGCGTATTGACGGTGAAGACGTTGAACTGGTGGACTTTTCGGAACTCGGCCGTCAGCGCTGCAGGCGCGGCCACGTAGCCGACTTTCCAGCCGGTGACGTGGAAGGTCTTGCCGAAGCTGGATACGACAAGACTGCGCGCGGCCAAGGCCGGGATGGACGAGACGCTGGGATGCCCAAGGCCGTCAAACACCATGTGTTCATAGACCTCGTCCGACAGCAGCAACACGTTGGTCGGCGCCAGCAGTTCAGCCAGCGCTTCAAGCTCGGCGCGGCGCCAGACGGTGGCGCTCGGGTTGTGCGGACTGTTGATCATCAACAGGCGCGTGCGCGGGGTCAGCGCCGCGGCAATGCGTGCCAGGTCGGGCCTGAAGCTGCCGGGTGTCAAGGGCACGCGCACCACCCGGCCACCGGCCAGTTCGATGTTGGGTGCATAGCTGTCGTAACAGGGCTCCAGCACCACCACCTCGTCACCCGGGTGCACGGCACACAGCACGGCCGTGAGGATGGCCTGGGTGGCGCCGGCGGTGATGGTGATTTCGGTCTCGGCGCTGTAGCTGTGGCCGTACATCGCCAGAATCTTGTCGGCCACACGCTGTCGCAGCGCCGGCAGCCCAGCCATCGGGGGGTACTGGTTGTGACCCTGGCGCATCGCGCTGTTCACACAATCCAGCAGCGCGCTGTCGCAGGCAAAGTCCGGGAAACCCTGGCCCAGGTTGACGGCCTGGTGTTCACTGGCCAGGGCCGACATCACGGTGAAGATGGTCGTGCCAACGGCCGGCAAGCGGCTGACGAGCGGGGGGGTGCGATTCGCAAGACTTGTGGACATCACTCGATAAATAGATGGCGTCAAACAACAGGATCGGATGGCGGTGCTGTCGCACTCAGCAATGCCACGGCGATGCCGGCCATGGCCTGGGTGACCGCTGGCATTTCGCCCACAGCCGGGTGCAATGCGAAACAGGTTTTGGGGTGTGCCCGGCACAAGGCGTCGATCAACAACGGCAGGTCCTTGCGAACATGCCCGCCAGTGCCCAGAAACAGCGGCAACACGTCCACCTGCTGGCAGCCGGCCGTGGCCAGTTCAGCACCAGCCGTCGCCAGATCAGGCGTCATGAATTCAAGGAAAGCCAGCCGCACCTGGCAGCCTGGCCTCTGCGCCCGGACTTGGGCGGCCACGGCTTCGAACGGCACAGCCCAACGCGGGTCTCGCGCGCCATGGGCAAACAGAATCAAAGCATGTTGCGTGGAGGGCATGGTGAGCGGATAGAAAAACTCTCAGCGGTAGCGCACCAGCCAGGTGAAAGCGCCGAGCGACAACAACAAGAACAACAGGCTGGGTGACGCGGCAGCCACCCAGGGTGTCCAGCCACGCAGCAAACCCATGTGCCCGGCCAGATTGTTCAGCAGCACAAAACCAATGCCCAGCATGATGCCGCCAAACACCTTCAAGCTCACCCCACCAGCCCGCGCGTGCAGGTAAGCAAAGGGCAGGGCCAGTGCCATCATCACCAGGCAGGCAAAGGGATACAGCGCTTTCTTCCAGAACAGGATGTCGTAGCGCTCAGTGGCTTGGGCCTGGTCTGCCAGATGCGCGCTATAGCGCCACAACTCGACGGTCGTCATGGTGGCCAGCGGTGACACGGCCGCCGCCACGACGCCCGGGTTGAGCGTGCTGCGCCAGGTGGTGCTGGCCTCACGCGTCAGCTGCACTTGGGGCGTGCCCTGGGCCCGAGCCTGGGGCCAAAGCGCGACCTGCGCGTCGAGCAAGGTCCAGGTGCCGTCGCTATCGACCCGGCCTTCCCGGGCTTCGATGCGGGCCACCAAGCGGCCGTCAGTGTCGAACTCGAAGACCCTGATGCCAGTCAACTGGCCGCTGGCGTCGGTGCCGGCGACATTCACCGAAAACGTGTGCATGCCGTCGTTGGTGAGGCGCTTCTCTTTCAGCCATGCACCAGCGCCGCCGATCTTCAGACCCCCTGCGGTGCGGGCCTTGAGCAACACGCCTTGGCGCTCACTCAGCGGCGCCACGTAGTCACCGATCACAAAGGTGGCGATGCTGAACACACCACCCAGCACTGCCAGCAACGCCAGCGCCTGGCCAGGCCCCAGGCCGCTGGTGCGCAGGATCGTGAACTCTGAGGACTGAGCCAGGCGTGAGAGTGAATAGATCGTGCCGATCAACACGGCGATCGGAAACAGTTCGTAGAAGTGACCTGGCAGTTCGTAGGCCGCCGACAGCACGGCAGTCCAGGCCGTTCGATCGCGGGTGCCGATGTCTTCCAGCTCATCAACAAAGTCAATGAAAAAGAACAATGACAAAAATGCCAGCGCCACGAACAACACCGACGCCAGGATGTCGTTGTAGAGCAGGCGGCGAATGGTTTTCATGTCGGGCTCAGACGCGGCGTGATCAGCTCTCAGGCAGCGCTGAGCTCACGGCCGCGGCGCAGCCGAAACACAGCGGCATGGTCACGCCACCACAGCAGCAACATCGCCAGACCAAACACGCCACCGTGCAGCGCCAGCAAGGCCGTGCCCATTGACGTGCGGCCGTTGGCGACGCTGGCCTGGCTCAGGTTCACCATGTTCGAGTAGATGAAAAACGCCAGCAAGGCGAACAGCAGGTTCCAGTTGCTGGCCCGGCGTGGATTGCTGGCCGACAGGCCCACGCCCAACAGCAGCAGGTTGGCTGTGGCGAGCAGCAGTCCCAGCCGCCACGTCAGCTCGCCCTGGTTGCGCGGCGTTGGTTGGCGGATCAAATCCATTGTGGCCAAAGCCTTGGGCGGGCGGGCTCCCACGGCCTGCACGCTGCGTTCGCCAATCAGCAGGCGGTAGGTTTCAAAACTGGACAGGCTGCGTTCGCCACTGACGTTTTCCACGGCGTTGCGCTGGCCGCGCTCCAGCACCAGAAAGCGGTCATCGCCCGTCACTTCAATGTGCCCTGACTTGGCTGTTGTGACGGCCTCGCCGCTGGGCGTTTGCGACAACACGAAGACGTTGCTGGCCACGGTGCCCAGCGTCGCGCCGGCAGTGTTGTCGCGGTCGATGTAGAAGACTCTCTGGCCATCGCTGGACGTTTGAAACACCCCCGGCGCCACGCGCGACAGGTCCGAACGTTGTTGGTAACGGTCACGCAACTCCAGGCTGTTCTGGTTGCCCCACGGCCACACGAACAACAGCAGCAGGCCGACCACCACCAGCACGGGCCAGCTCATGCGCAGGACCGGTCGCACAAAGCGGGTGATGCTCACGCCGCTGGCAAACCAGATCGCCATTTCGCTGTCTCGGTACATCCGGCCCAGGCCGACCACAATGGCGATGAACAGTGACAACGACAACATGGTCGGCAGGTTGCCCAAGGTGACATAACCGAGCAAGAGCACGACATCCTGTGGTGCCACGTTGCCACCTGCTGCCTGGCCGACGGTGCGGATCAGGAAGCTGGTCAACACGATGGTGAGGATCACCACCAAGGTGGCGCCAAAGGTGCGCGCAAGCTCTCGCCGCACAGTGCTATCGAATAACATTCGCCGCTCTTAGCATGGGCTTCAATTATGGACTTCAAGACTCAAGTTGTTGCTGCGACGGGCGCCTGCGGTGTGGTGGCCGATGCACTGCTGGTGCTGGTGAGCGGTGACAAACTGCCCTCAGATCTGCAAACCCCCCTGGGCACCGCGATGGCCGCTGCCCACAGTGCGGGCGAGTTTTCTTTCAAGGCGGGCCAGGTGTTTTATGCGCACCAGCTGGCAGGCGTCAAGGCCGCACGGGTGCTGTTTGTGCATGCGGGTGATGCTTCGCCCAAGGCAGTCCGCAAGGCGGTGCATGCGGGCGTGACTCAGATCAAGTCTGGCGGCAGCAAGAGCCTGGCGGTCCTGGCAACGTTCGAGCTGCAGTCCGCGCATGCCCAGGCGCTGGTTGCGGCGGCCGAAGAGGCGGTTTACCTCTATCGCCACACCAAACCCAGCGCGGTCCAAGCGAGCCCGTTGCGCAGCGTGAGCCTGCTCTGCGACAAGCCCAGTGCCGCCAAACTGGGTGCGGCCCTGGTGCAGGCCCAGGCCATTGCAGCAGGTGTGGCGCTGGCGCGCGAGCTTGCCAACCGGCCCGGCAACCACGCCACGCCCACGGTTTTGGCTGAACATGCCAAACAACTGGGTCGCGACTTCGGCTTGAAGGTGCAGGTGCTGGAACGCAAGGACGTGGCCAAGCTCGGCATGGGCTCGTTCATGGCCGTCGCCCAAGGCTCCGAGGAGCCGCTCAAGTTCATCGTGGCACAGTGGCATGGCGCGGGCAAAGGTGACGCGCCCGTGGTACTGGTGGGCAAGGGCATCACCTTTGACAGCGGCGGCATCTCCATCAAGGGTGCGGCCGAAATGGACGAGATGAAGTACGACATGGGCGGTGCCGCCAGCGTGTTGGGCACCTTGCAAGCGGTGGCGCAACTCAAGGCCAGGGTCAACCTGATCGGCATCATCCCGGCC
>Ga0209181_10007432_pt1 | contig 15004 bp, 14 predicted proteins | sample MAT05_FD_187208 | JGI IMG/M metagenome (GOLD analysis project Ga0209181, IMG submission 187208) | Freshwater microbial communities from Lake Fryxell liftoff mats and glacier meltwater in Antarctica - MAT-05 (SPAdes) (version 2) | ecosystem: Environmental > Aquatic > Freshwater > Ice > Liftoff... | reverse complement strand
GCGGCGGAAAAGCCGTCGACCAACGCCGACGTGCTCAACGCATTGATCGGACTTGGTTACAGCGAAAAGGAAGCCATCATTGCCGTGAAACTGCTACCGGGGGATGTGAGTGTGTCAGACGGCATCCGCGCGGCGCTGAAATCGCTGTCGAAGGGATGAAATTTCAAAGTCCAGCATTGGCGGGCGGTTTCAGATGTTTTTTCTTGAAAACGCCCGCCAATAGTCGAGTTTCATTTTTTGAAATCCTAACATGAGCTCCTCCAAACAGGGCTTCTATTCAAAGATTAAGGTCCCGCCGTGGCTGTTCCGTTACGTGATGAATTGCTGGCCACCGTTCTGGGGCACACGCGTGCATATCGAGTCGATTTCGCCTGACTGGCGCCAACTGCGCGTGCGCATGAAGCTATCGATGATCAATAAAAACTATGTAGGCACGCATTTCGGTGGCGGCTTGTTTGTGATGACCGATCCGTTTTATATGGTGATGCTGTCCAACATCCTCGGGTCGGACTATCTGGTGTGGGATAAGGCGGCGCGTATCGAGTTTCTCGCACCCGGCCGCACCACGGTATTTGCCAGCTTCGACGTGAGCGACGCGATGCGCAATGAAATCGTCGAAAAAACCGCTAATGGTGAGAAGTTTGAGCCGACCTACCAGGTGGACATTCTGGACGGCGCACAAAAGCGGATCGCCAAAGTGGAAAAGACCATGTATTTCCGGAAAAAGCCGCTGCGCACTGGCGCGATTCCGGCGACAAACAGCGGCCTCGGCTAAAATCATGCCATGCTAGAACCCGACCGCCTCATCTCCGCTGACAAAGTCTCAAATGTAGAAGAGGTGCAGGAGCGGGCGCTAAGGCCGAAACTGTTGGAAGAGTACGTTGGTCAGGAAAAGATCCGCGAGCAGCTGTCGATTTTCATTGACGCCGCCCGCGCGCGCAAAGAGCCGCTCGACCATACTTTGCTGTTCGGCCCGCCAGGTCTCGGCAAAACGACGCTGGCGCACATCATCGCGCGCGAAATGGGTGTGAATCTGAAGCAGACGTCTGGGCCGGTGCTCGAACGTGCGGGTGACCTTGCGGCCATGTTGACCAATCTCGAACCGAATGACGTGCTGTTCATCGACGAGATTCACCGACTCAATCCCGTGGTCGAAGAGATTCTGTATCCCGCGCTGGAGGATTATCAGATCGATATCATGATCGGCGAGGGACCCTCCGCGCGCTCGGTGAAGCTTGATCTGCCGCCATTTACGCTGATCGGTGCCACCACGCGCGCCGGCATGTTGACTAATCCGTTGCGCGATCGTTTTGGCATCGTGTCGCGGCTCGAATTCTATTCGCCAGCCGAGCTGAAGTTGATCGTGACGCGCTCTGCCAAATTGCTCGAGGTGGTGATTGAGGAGCACGGCGCGATGGAAATCGCCATGCGTTCACGCGGCACGCCGCGTATTTCAAACCGGCTGTTGCGGCGGGTGCGCGATTACGCCGAAGTGAAATTCGACGGCCGGGTGAGCAAAGACATCGCCGACCTGGCGCTGAAGATGCTCGACGTCGACAAGGTTGGTCTTGACATGATGGATCGCAAATTGTTGCTTTCGATCATCGAGAAATTCGCCGGCGGACCGGTGGGCGTCGAAAATCTGGCCGCCGCCATCGGCGAGGAGCGCGATACCATCGAGGACGTGCTCGAACCCTATCTGATCCAGCAAGGCTATTTGCAACGCACGCCGCGCGGCCGCATGGCCACTGCGCTGACCTACCAGCACTTTGGTCTGGTCGCACCGTCATCAGCCGGTACACCGGGGCTGTTCTGATGGCCAAACTCTCCATGCGCGACGCTCAGCAAACGCAACTGTTCACGTTCTCGTTTCCGTTGCGGATCTACTACGAAGACACCGATTCCGGTGGCGTCGTTTACCACGGCCAGTACGTTCGCTTTCTGGAGCGCGCCCGCACCGAATGGCTGCGCTATCTTGGCTTTAACAACACCGAACTCGAAAAGAAGTACAAGATGCTGTGGGTGGTTACCGAGATGACGATGAGTTTCTTGAAGCCCGCCCGACTCGATGACAACCTGGAAGTCACCGTCGCCGTGGAAACCATGGGGCGTGTACGATGCACTTTTTATCAGGAGGTCAAGCGCGGTGATGAAACTATCCTGAAAGCGCGTGTCACAGTGGCATCGGTGTCAGCGGACGGCATGAAGCCGATCGAATTTCCAGCCGACGTTAAACGCAAGATGGACGCCACACTTAACTAGCTATTCGAAAGCGCAATGCAAATTCATCCTGATATGGCCATATGGTCACTGATTGTCCAGGCTTCAATCGTGGTCAAGCTGGTACTGGCGCTGCTGGTGCTGGCGTCTTTCTTTTCCTGGTGGTACATCTTCGTCAAGTTGTTTACGCTGGGCAAGGCCAAGCGCCAGGCCGAAGCGTTTGAAAAGGAATTTTGGGGTGGTACCGATATTGTCGGGCTGTACCAGCGCTCGGCATCCGGTCGCTACGAAACGCAGGGCATGGAACGCATCTTTGAAGCCGGCTTCAAGGAGTTTCTCAAGCTAAAGACCCGATCAGGTTCGGACGTCGGTGCGCTGATGGATGGCACGCGACGCGCGATGAAGGCCGCCTTCCAGCGTGAGCTTGATTATCTCGAGAGCCACCTGTCGTTTCTCGCCACTGTTGGTTCGGTCAGTCCCTACATCGGCTTGTTCGGCACTGTGTGGGGCATCATGAATGCCTTTCGCGGGCTGTCGAACGTGGCGCAAGCCACGCTTGCGCAAGTCGCACCCGGCATCGCCGAGGCCTTGATCGCCACCGCGATTGGTCTGTTCGCCGCGATACCGGCGGTGATCGCCTATAACCGCTACACCGCCGAGATCGACCGGCTCGCGAATCGCTACGAAAGCTTTATCGAAGAATTCTCCAACGTCCTGCAACGGCAGGCGGTCAGTTGATGCGCCGTCGCCGCCGCGCCATGAGTGAGATCAACGTCGTGCCCTACATCGACGTGATGTTGGTATTGCTCATTATCTTCATGGTGTCCGCGCCGTTGATCACACCGGGCCAGATCGATCTGCCGAGCGTCGGGCAAGCCTTGAACCCGACCGTGGCGCCTTTGGAAGTGCGTTTGGCAAAGGACGGGTCTATCTCACTCGTAGATCGTCAGCAAGGCGGACGCGAGCAAACCGTGTCGCGGCAGGAGTTGCTCGCGGCGGTCAAAGCGATCCAATCGCGGCATACCGATCAGGCGGTTGTGATTTCCGGCGACAAAGAGTTGCGCTACGAAGTGGTGATCGGCGTGCTCGACACCTTGCAAAAAGGTCAGATCAAACGTGTCGGCCTGCTGGCCAAACCGGCAAGCTGACCGTGACCGTCAGGTAGCTCCCCGCCCCTACGTACATGGCTGCAGCTCTCCCGCCAAACAGACCGAATACCAATGGTCTCCCGCCGAAGTTGTCGGCAACGGGGAGATCGGTGCTTTCGCGTCGCCGCGAGCCCGGGCAGGCGGTCGCCGCGTCCTTTGCGGTCGCCGTGCACATCGGGTTTTTTGCGTTGATGGTCTTCGGCGTCTCTTGGCAGGTCAAGGCACCGGCACCCCTGTCTGCGGAGCTTTGGAGCGCGTTGCCAGCTTTGCCTGTGGCTGCAAAAGTTGCTGAGCCTCCCGCAGCCCGGCCTGAGCCGCCTCCGCCCGAACCGCCGCGCCCCGAGCCGGCCGTCAAGCCGGTACCGCCGCCAAAGGTGATCGAGCCATCGAAAGCGGATATTGCAATCAAGGCTAGGAAAGAGCGCGAAGAGAAGTTGAAGCGTGAGGACGATGCGAAGGCCGCCGCCGAACGGAAAAAACGCGATGATCAAAAACGCATTGATGACAAGCGTCGCGCCGACGAAGAGAAGTTGCGCAAGACCGAGGAGGCCAAACGCAGAGCGGTTGACGACAAGGCGAAGGCGGAAGCCGAGGCGCGCGCCGCCGCCGTGCAGAGCGCACGCGACGCGGCGTTGCGTGACTACACCGGCAAAATCGCCGCACTGATTCGCAACCGCGCAAACATCCCCGACTCGGTGACCGGGCAACCGGAAATCCAAGTGCGCGTGAGACTATTGACCACTGGTGCCGTATTTGAAGCGCAGATTGCAAGAGCGTCGGGTAACCGCGCCTACGATGACGCGGTCGAGCGTGCGATTAACGGCATCCGTCAGTGGCCGGTGCCGGATAATCCGGAAATACTTGGCCGACAACGTGAACTTTTACTGAATATTAAACACGAACGGTAGCAATGAAGAAAACGTTCTTACTCAAATTCCTCGGCTTCGGCCCGGCGCTGCTCGCGGCGGGTGGTGTATACGCACAGCTCACCATCGATGTCACCACCAGTGCGGGTCGGCAGATTCCGATTGCGGTTGTCGAGTTTCGTGGCGAGGCGCAGGCACCGCAAAATTTCACCCCGATCATTGTCAACAATCTGGCGCGTACCGGACTGTTCCGTCTGGTCACGACCGGCGCCATCAGCGTGTTGCCGACCGAGCCTTCGGAAGTCAACTTCGTTGATTGGACGACACGCATGACCGAGGCCTTGTTGATCGGCGGTATCAGTGTGCAGCCCGACGGGCGCTATGAAATCCGCTACCGCCTGTTCGATGTCGGCAAACAAACGCAGATCGCGTCGGGCTCGATTGTGGTCCCCGCGACGCAGTTCCGCGCCACCGCGCACAAGGTGTCGGATGAGATCTACCAAAAGCTCACCGGCGAGCGCGGCGTATTTTCAACCAAGGTTGCCTATGTTCTCAAGCGCGGCCAGCGCTTTGAGTTGCAAGTGGCCGATGCGGATGGCTTCAACCCGCAGACCGTGCTCTCTTCGCTTGAGCCCATCGGCGGTCCGAAATGGTCGCCGGACGGCAACAAACTGGCCTATGTGACATTCGAATCGCGCAAGTCGAATGTGGTGGTGCAGGATCTGCTCACCGGTCAGCGTCGCGTCGTGGCAAATTTTCGCGGCGACAATTACGCGCCGTCGTGGTCGCCGGACGGCACGCAGCTGGCCGTTGCGCTGTCGCGCGATGCGGTTTCGCAGATTTACGTGATCCCGGCTGCCGGTGGTGAGCCGCGGCGGCTCACGCAGAGCAGCTCGATCGACAGTGGTGCCGGGTTTACGCCCGACGGCAAGACAATTATTTTCTTCTCAGATCGATCGGGGGGTCCACAGCTTTACGCGGTGCCAGCCGCAGGTGGTGATGTCAAACGCCTTACCTTCGAGGGCAGCTACAACACCAGTCCGCGTGTGAGTCCGGATGGCAAACTGGTCGCGTTCGTGGCGCGCGACAGCGCCAGCCGTTTGCGTATCGCCACGCTCGAGCTTGCCAGCGGTATCACCAGCGTGCTGACCGATGGTCCGCGCGATGACAGCCCCAGTTTTTCGCCGAACGGCCGCACCATCTTGTTTGAATCGAAAGTTTCCGGCAAAGGTAGCTTGGGATCGGTGTCAGTAGATGGTCGCATCAAGCAGCGGTTGACGTCGCAAAACGGTGACGTCCGCGAACCCGCGTGGGGGCCCTACCCGCTAACGGCGGCCGCAGTGAAGTAGATTTGGTGTAACGTTAGCGCTGAACTCAGGATGTGTCGGGCTGTCGAAGAGGTAGCTTCGGGGTTATTAGTGAGTCGAATCATCAGTTGGGCCGCGTATCGGGCCATTTTAAGAAGGAGTTCAACAATGAAAAAGAATCTCTCGTCGTACGTTGTCGCCGTGATCGTTCCGCTGGTTCTCGCCGCTTGCGCAAGCAAAGAGGCGGTTAAAGACGTGCCGGTGGAGACGCGCACTGCGCCGCCAACCGCCACCACGACCACGCCAACCACTACGACGACCGCGGCCACACCAACGCCAGTATCGACGGTGAGTCCGCTAAGGGACCCGAACAACATCCTGTCCAAGCGGATCATCTACTTTGAGTACGACAAAGACACGGTGAAGGCCGAGTTTCAGGCGGTTGTGCAAGCGCACGCGAAGTACCTCGCCGATAACCGTGGCCGCAAGGTTCGGCTCGAGGGTCATGCTGATGAGCGTGGCTCGCGTGAGTACAACATGGCGCTGGGTCAGCGTCGCGCTGATGCGGTACGCAAGGCGACCAACCTGCTGGGCGTGGGCAACGAGCGCATGGAATCGGTAAGCTTTGGCGAAGACAAGCCGCGCGCCATGGGTTCGGACGAAGCGGCATGGTCGCAGAATCGCCGGGTCGAGATTGTTTACGACGGCGAGTAGTCATCCGCGTTTTGATGAATGCGCATCCCGGCGAGAGCCGGGATGCGCGTTTTAAGAGTGTCGACGTTAGATGGTAGAGACTGAAATGAATCGAGCAACCAGGTCATTTTTTGTTGCCGTACTTCTGCTGCCGGCTTTCGCGCAGGCGGGTCTGTTCGACGACGACGAGGCGCGCAAGCGTGTCGCCCAGTTGGCCGAGAAGGTGGACGCGCAGAACAAAGACAATGACGCGAAGTTCCTAAAACTCGAGGAGACGATCAAGAACCTCGGCATCATCCAACTGCTTAATCAGATCGAGTTGCTTAACGGTGAGCTCGCCAAACTGCGCGGCCAGGTTGAAGTACTGAGTAATCAAAACGAGCAGTTCCAGAAGCGGCAGCGTGATTTTTATATTGATATCGACACGCGCCTGCGTGCGCTCGAAGGCAGTACTGCTCCTTCTACGAGCGTACCGCCGTCGGTGAGTTTCGGTGCCCCGACATCCACGCCGCCGGCGGTGACGGCAGTCGCCGCTGCGAGTGGGGCGGGCGAGAATGTGAAACCCCAGACGCTGGGCGGTGTCCCGGCCAATAATGCTTCAAACAGCCCGCCGTTGCTGGTGCCTGCCAATGCGGCTGCGCTTGCCGCCGCTGAGGCGGTGGCGAGGGAGCGCGAAAACAAGGCGTACGACGTTGGTTCAAACGCGTTCCGGCGCGGCGAGTTTGCGCAAGCCATCCGCGCGTACAACACGTTTATGACCGACTATCCGCAAAGTCAGCTCGTCGCAAATGCGCTTTACTGGGTGGGGCTTTCTCAGTTCAATCTCAAGGACTTCCGCGAAGCGCGCGCCACCCAGGAGGCCCTGATGAAGAAGTACCCCGATTCCGGTAAGGCGTCCGACGCGCTGTTGGTGATCGCCAGCGTCCAGGCGGAAATGGGCGATGCCGGCTCGGCACGCAACAGTTACGAGGACATCATCGCCAAGTACCCCACCTCGGACGCCGCCGCCAAAGCGCGAACGCGACTCTCCGGCCTGCGTCGGTAGCGGGCCCAGCCATGAGCTTCCACCTGATTCCTGCCGCTGAATGCGTCGCCGAAGGCGGCGCCTCGTGTTGTTTTGGAGGGGCGGCCGAAGGCGGGGCTTCGTGTATTGCTAGGCCGCCCGAAGGCGGCGTAGCGTCGCGCTGCACTGGAGTGGATCATGGATAAGCGCGAAATTGCCTTTGCCAAACCAAGCGAGTTCGTTCGCACGCGCGGCAATGAGATTCGCATCAACGAAATTTTCTTTTCGCTACAAGGCGAATCGTCTCGGGTCGGTCTGCCGACCGTGTTTGTACGACTCACCGGCTGCCCGTTACGTTGCGGTTATTGCGATACCGCGTATGCGTTTCATGAAGGCAAGACGCGCACCATTGACGACGTTTTGGCTCAGGTGGGCACGCATGGCACCCATTATGTTTGTGTGACTGGCGGCGAGCCGCTGGCTCAAAAAAGTTGCTTCAAACTACTGACGAGCCTTTGCGACGCCGGCTACTCGGTTTCGCTCGAGACCAGCGGCGCGGTCGACGTGTCCGGCGTGGACGAGCGGGTCTCGCGTATCGTTGACATCAAGACGCCGGGCTCGGGAGAGGTGGAAAAAAACCGCTGGGAGAACCTGGCGTTACTCAATGAACGCGACGAGATCAAGTTCGTATTGACCAGCGAGGCCGACTATGACTTCGCAAAGTCGGTGATAGCGGACCGGCGCCTGCACGATGTGTGTCCTTTGTTACTTTCACCGGCCTTCGAAGAGATCCCGTACAGCGCGCTCGCCGGATGGGTACTGCGGGACAAGTTGAAGGTTCGGATGCAAGTGCAGTTGCACAAAGTGATCTGGGGCGAGAAGCGAGGCGTATGAGTTTGCAGGTAAAAAAAGCCGTTGTGCTGTTATCGGGTGGGTTGGATTCGGCAACCGTGCTGGCAATGGCTTGCGCGAGTGGATATGAAACCTACGCACTGTCGTTCGACTATGGCCAGCGCCACAAGGTCGAACTGGATGCTGCGCGCCGCGTTGCGGTCGCGCTGGGTGCCAAGCAGCATCGCATCCTTTATTTTGATCTCACCCAGTGGGGCGGCTCCGCACTTACGGACAACGCGATCGACGTTCCGGTTGAAGGTACTGACGTGGCAACAAGCACTACGGCGACAACGAGCGGTATTCCCGTTACGTATGTCCCGGCGCGCAACACCATCTTTCTGTCGCTGGCATTGGCGTGGGCCGAGACGCTTGACGCGCCCAACATTTTTGCGGGAATGAATGCCGTCGACTATTCCGGCTATCCGGACTGTCGGCCTGAATACATCGCCGCCTTTCAAACCATGGCCCGGCTCGCCACCCGTGCCGGCGTGGAGGCTGCGAGTGAAGCCGCTTCACTCACCATTCATACGCCCATCATTCATATGTCGAAGGCGGACATTGTGCGTGAGGGTGCCAAGCTGGGGGTTGACTACGCCATGACGGTGTCGTGCTACCAAGCCGACGCCGATGGCCGGGCCTGCGGGAGGTGTGATTCGTGTCGGCTGCGGCGCGAGGGATTCTTGGCCACAGGAATTGCCGATCCGACGCGCTACGTCCATCGTCCGGCGTAAAATTGCGCGATGAATACCGCTTCCACGATTGTCAACAACGTCGCCACCACGGTCGCTTGGCTGTCGTTCGCCATCGCCTTTGTTCTCGGTGCCATCTCCGCCCGCACACAGTTTTGCACGTTGGGTGCCGTGTCCGATATCGTCAATATGAACGACTGGTCGCGCATGCGCATGTGGGTGCTGGCGATGGCGGTTGCCATCATCGGTGCGCAGACGCTGTATGCACTCGATGTCATTGATCTATCGAAAGCCTTCTACGTGCGGCCGAATGTGACATGGCTCTCCTACATCGTCGGCGGCTTACTGTTCGGCATTGGCATGACGCTCGCCTCGGGTTGCGGCAGCCGCACGCTAGTGCGCATCGGTGGCGGCAACGTGAAATCGGTGGTGGTGTTTGTCTTCCTCGGAATTGCCGCGTACATGACCATGAAGGGATTGTTTGGGGTCTGGCGTATTGCCTCGATCGATAAGGTCAGCGTCGATCTGGCCGCCTCCGGTTTGGCGACGCAAGAGTTTGGTGCGGTGTTTGCCACACTGCTCGGTGCCAGCAAGAAGTCCGCGCAGATCGGCGTCGCCACGCTGGTCGCTGGCGTGATGCTGGTCTGGGTGCTGTGGAGCGCTGATTTTCGTCGCTCGCTTGATGGCTGGCTCGGCGGGTTGGGTTATGGTGTCGCGGTCGTCGCCGGCTGGTATGTCACCGCCAACATTGGTTTCGGTGAGAATCAGGAAACGCTTGAGATGGTGTTTTTCGGCACTAACAGCCGCACGGCAGAGTCGCTGACCTTCGTTGCACCGGTCGGCTATTCGCTCGAACTCCTCATGCTCTGGAGTGACAAGTCACTGGCGGTGACGTTTGGTATCGCCTCGGTCGCGGGCATGATCCTCGGTGCCTTCGTCTATTCGCTCGTTTTCAAGCGCTTTCGCTGGGAGGGTTTTGCCAGCGTCGACGACACGCGTAACCACCTCATCGGCGCGGTGCTGATGGGTGCCGGTGGTGTCACCGCGATGGGTTGCACCATCGGGCAAGGTGTAACCGGACTCTCAACGTTGGCCGTTGGTTCGTTCATGGCATTGACCGCGATGATCATCGGCTGCGCGGCGACCTTGAAGTATCAGTACTGGAAGATGATGCAGGAGTAGCGGGTGCCTCTTGGTCGGCGACGTGGCCCCGCACAAGCCGATAGCGACGCAATGCAAGCCGAACGCAGCGTTTGCCGTCACCCGTCAGTCCACCCCCTACGGTATTCCACGCTCCCTTTTTTTTGTACTCTGTATCCGGCCGCACAGACTTTTGTCGCTAGTCGTACTTATGCGTGCACGCCCAACTTACGTAGAGTGATTAGTGGAACGGCGTACTATCGTGGCGTCAAAGCGGCGACTGCGTTTAGTCAACGTTTGTACACCGCATTGAGATCGGGCATGAATTTTGGGTTCCCCGACCGCCTTACTTGAGATTTTCTTCAGCAAGGAACGTGTCAGGAGTCGCTAGGTTTGGCCATCGAAAATCCCATACGGAATCGCGTGCTGGCGGCTTTGCCAAAAAGCCTGCGGCTCACCGTTCTTGCGAATTGCGAAACCGTGTCTCTGCGCATGGGTGACGTTATCCATGCGGCAAACCAACCGGTGAAGTACGTCTACTTTGTCGAGTCCGGGGTCGTCTCGTTGCTGGCCGCTGCTGACGACCAATTTGTTGAAATCGCGATGATCGGCTTCGAAGGCGCGGCGGGCTGCATGAGCGCAACCGGCAGCGAAGGGATCGCCTTGGCGAGGACGCAGGTTCAGGTAGCCGGTGATGCCTACCGCATGTCTGCTAAAAAATTTCTTGCGCAAGCGCGCAGTTCGACAGCCTTCAAGCGGGAGGTCGACGCGATGACAAGTTCTATCGTCTTACAAGTTGTTCGCAATGCGGCGATAGGCCGCTTTCAGTCGGTCGAGGCACGCTTGGCCCGCAGGTTGCTGATGCTGCAAGATCGAACGGGGGAGAAAGCGTTGCGAGTCACCCAGGATGCGCTCGGCACCCTGATTGCCGAGCGGCGTGTTGCCATTTCGGCGGCGGCATCGTCATTGAAGCGCAGAAAGTTGATCGACTACCGTCGCGGACTTCTCACGATTACGAGCCGCGCAGGACTTGAACTTGCTACAAACGGCTGTTACTCCGATTTGGACAGACTCAAAGCCAGCCTCTAGCGCCGCATGGGCGGTTAGCCGGACGGCTGGCGCAATATCACCACTAGAAAAAGCCCCGCCAATGTTGTCACTGGCGGGGCTTTTTGTTTCAGCGTATTTCAGCTAGAGGCTGCCAGCTGATGCTGTCGGCCCCTCTGCGGGGGCTCGGAGTGCCGTGGTGACTACTTGAATGAATACGCGAGCGACGCGAAGTACGAGCGGCCGCGTGGATCGCCGTAGCTCGAGTCCCAGGTGGTCTGGAAGTAACGCGCTTGGTTGGTGAACGGCGGCGACGTGTTGGCGAGGTTCAGCACACCAGCGCGCAAGCGCAGGTTCTGCGAGAAGCGGTAGCTTCCGGTCAGGTCCCACAGCGAGTAAGCGTCGACGTCGCGGTTGTTCCATTCCGGCGCAGCCAGACCAGGTACGTTTTGGTCGCGATAACTAGACAGATAGGAGTTGGAAAGCGTCACGCCGATCGGACCACGATCCCAGTCGAAGTTCAGCTTGTGGCGCCAGCGTTGCACAGCCTTGTCATCGCGGAACTTGCCCAAGCCATCGACCAGCGGCGAACGCGGATCAGTTGCGAACTCGTATTCAGTGATGACGGTGCCGACCAGCCCGGCGCCGAAGCGACCGTACGGGGTGTTGTCGCCACGCCAACGCAGCGCCACGTCGAGGCCTGCGGTATTGAGCTTGCCGCGGTTTTCTTTCCTCACCGTGATGACATCAACAAAGCCATCTGAGAAGCGGCGCACAACGGCCGGGTCGTTGTAATAGACCGGGTTGCTGAAGATGGTCTCTTCACCAATCTCGGAGATGATGTCGGTCTTCCTTATCGACCAGTAGTCCAGGCTGCCACTCCAGTTGCGCGAAGGCTCGTAGACCACGCCCAGGCTGAACTGCTTGGACTTCTCCGGCTGGAGGTTGGGGTTGGAGAAGCGGTCGACGGCCAACTGGCCGACTTCGGCTGACACCGGGTCGCGTACGAAGCTGGCGGTGATGCCCGCGCGTAACGGGCGGAACAATTCCGAGATAGACGGCGCGCGGAAACCGGTGCCGTAAGAGGCGCGGAGCAGCATCGTGTTGTCGGGACGGAAGCTGATGCCGAGTTTCGGATTGGTGGTGGTCAGTTTCTGCGTGGTGCGGTTGAGTCTGGCGTCGGACACACCGTCGTAGCGGTCTTGGCGGACGGCGAGCTGAACTTCCCATTGCTTGGCGAATGGCGCGATGAGTTCGGCGTAGGCACCTTTCACGTTGCGGGTGTTGGCGGTGTCTGCCAGCAGCGCGGGTGCCGAGGTCGTTGTCGAACGGTCACCGACAATGTCGTTGTCCTTCAGCGCTTGTGTGGAGCGGAATTCAGTCTCCTCGCGGCGTGCCTCGGCACCTAGCGCCAGCACCATGTCGCCGCCGTCCAAGCGCGTCAGCGTACGCGATAGCTTGGCGTCGATGATGGTTGTGGTGCCCTTGGACATACGTGCCGCACCGCTAATCGCGATCGAGCCCATAAACGTCTGGCCCGCTGCCGTGGGCAGCACGAATGGGTTGTAAGCACCCGCTGCAATGCCCGCGAGCATTCTGGTGCTCGACACCCAGCCGCGCAGGTTTTCGTCAGTGGCTTCGTTCACGCTGCGGTTGATCGCCGCGTCGTAATCCCAGTCGCCGAGGGTTCCCGCCGCGCCTAACACGACGCGTGTTGCTTCACTTTCCACCCGGCTGGTGCGAAAGCCGGCGTCGACGAGGCGGAAGCGGAAGTCTACTGGCGTGGTGATGCCGGTCACGGCCTGCAGGGAGGCGGGCAGCGTAATGCCGGCGCTGGTTCTGATCCTGCCTGAGGTAGCGGGCGAGGCGGCGTAGTCGGTCTCGGTTTTGCTTACCAGCGCTTCGGCGAACAACTGGTGATTAGCGGCCAATTGGAACGTGGCACGGCCGATGAAGTTGGCCTTTTCTGACTTTGGATAGATCTCAGTGTTGCCCATGTAGTTGTAGCTACAGCCTTCACGGCCCCCCAATCCCGTGGGGGCAACCGAATTCGGGTTCTCGCCCCCGGTACACGATGCTCTCAAGAAGTTCACACGACGCGCCGTGGTGCTTATCCCGCCCGGGTTCCACGTGCCGTCGGCGTTGGTGCCACGCAGCGCGGTGGTCGGGTTAGCGCGCACGAAGTTGTTCAGGGCGGTGAGCTGCGCGGCGGTGAGATCGACGTTGGCGGGGAAAGAGTTACTAGACAGCTGTGGGCCCAAGCGGCCCGGCAGGTCGTATTCCCGAATGAACGCACGCTGGGTGGAGCGCAGCGAGTCAAGCTTCTGCAAATCGACCGCACCGAAGACATTGAATCCGTCCTTGCTCAGGTCGCCGATGCCGCCGGAGGCACTGATGGTGGTCTTGTCCGCGCCGCCTTGCTGCGTGCTCAGCGTGTACACGCGAATGTCCGCGCCCTGATAGTCTTTGCGGGTGATGAAGTTAATTACCCCGCCCATCGCGTCGGTACCATAGATAGCCGAAGCGCCATCTTTCAACACCTCGACACGCTGGATGGCGCCGGACGGAATGTTGTTCAGATCAACACCCGCGTTGTCACCGGGTGAGGCAAAGTTTGCGAGGCGTCGGCCGTTGAGCAACACCAGCGTGCTGGATACGCCCAAGCCGCGCAGGTTGGCACCGTTGAAGCCGCGTTGGTTGCCCGATTGGTCGCTAATGCTGGCGCCGTCGGTCAGCGCGCCAACGTTAGAGGTGATCTTTTGCAGCAGTTCGGCTGCGGTGGTGACACCGATCTTGTCGATGTCTTCGCGGCTGATCACTTCCACCGGTAACGCCGACTCACCCTCGATGCGCTTGATCGATGAGCCCGTGACCTCGATTTTTTCGGCTTTTACAACTGGGACAGGTGTCGCTGGTGCAGCAGGCGTGACCGGCGTTTGTGCCGACGCATGTATCGATATCAGTGTTGCGGCGACGGCCAGTGCGCAGGGCTTGAGGACAAAGTACGGCTGTTTCATGGGGATGGGCTCCGTGGTTTGCAGGGCGTTTATCGGATGTTTGTTGCTAGATGCTGGTACAAGCTGAGGGCGGTGTGGCGGTTTCAGATGCTGGTCAGGCCGGTGTCAGCGCCCGAACCAGAGCACCATTTGCCTGATTATTTTTTGACTGGTGCAGTCTAGCCATGAGCGTCGTCAAATAATCCGATCTGGAGCCCGACCGTCGCTTGGTGACAACTAGGCGTCGCAAAGCTGAAAGCGATTTGTGGTGTTTTTCGTCAATCTGCAATCCTCGGCTGCTCTGGTGGATGAAAGCACACGGCGGCGAGCGATTGGCGGGAGCGGCTTTCAGCAAAGCGACCTCTGATTACAACTTGTGGGTATCTGCCACCCGGAACAGTTGGACGAGTCGGGCGATGTGTCAATATCGATTCTTTGGTCCCTCAAGGCATTTTCGTGAATTTAGCTGGCTTCTGGAAAGAATCGGCAAAGCTGACTTGGCGCGCGCTGTTTTTCGTGGTGTTAATTGTCGGCGGGGCCGAACGTGCGACCGCCAACGCGCCCCCGGTCGGCATAGCGGTCGCCATTGGCGGCGCGTTGAAAGCGGACAACCGCGAGGTTTGGTCGCGATTGGTGGTGCTTAGCGGCGGCGCCGGATCGAAATGGTTGGTGTTTCCAACGGCATCCGGTGAACCGGAAAAGTCGGCCGCATCGATTATTTCCTCCCTCGAAAAGCATGGGGCGACGGCCGTCATGGTGCCACTCTCGGCCCGCCTCAAGTCGCACGCGATAGCCGACGTCGTCCGCGATGCGCGCTGGATCGAGCAAGTCAAGAACGCGAAGGGGGTTTACTTCACCGGCGGCGCACAGGAGCGCATCACCACGGCGCTGTACGACGCGACGGGCAAGCGTACTCCACTACTTGAGGCGATTTGGGATCTGTTCGAGCGCGGCGGCATCGTCGCGGGTTCGAGCGCGGGGGCCGCAATCATGTCAGAAAC
>Ga0209181_10007431_pt1 | contig 15006 bp, 8 predicted proteins | sample MAT05_FD_187208 | JGI IMG/M metagenome (GOLD analysis project Ga0209181, IMG submission 187208) | Freshwater microbial communities from Lake Fryxell liftoff mats and glacier meltwater in Antarctica - MAT-05 (SPAdes) (version 2) | ecosystem: Environmental > Aquatic > Freshwater > Ice > Liftoff... | reverse complement strand
CATGCAGGGCATTTACCACAACTGGGCGACGCAGGGCCTGGAATACTGGGTCGCCGCGCGGATGAGTTGGGATCCCTCACAGAGTTTCGAGGCGCTGCTGGAAGACTATTGCCAGAGCGGTTTCGGTGCCGGTGCCGCGAGCATCCGGCGTTACTTTCTCCTCGTGGAAGAGGGCGTGGTTCCCGTCAAGGTCGGCCAGCGCGGAAAATTTCCCAAGCTGGCACCGGGGACGATTGCCGGGCTGCGCGCCGAGCTCGTGGCCGCCGCGAAAGCCACCGAGCAGGACGCGCCCGCCCGCCGGCGCGTGGCATTTCTGCGCGCCGGCCTGGAGTTCACCGCCCTGAGCGCAGAGCTTCACGGCATGGCGGAGGCTGCCGGCAACGGGGAGCCTGAAAAGACGGCCGCCGTGCTGCTCGATCGCCGCTGGCAGATGATGCGCGCCATCGCGCAACAGCAGCCGCTCGCTATTAACGTGGCGCTGGTCGCCGGTCACGACGGCGAACTCAACCGCGCCCTGAAATGGAAAGGCCCCGGCGCCGAAGGCAAGGCGGGCAAGTTTCAACTCCCATCCGGCGATGACTGGCTCTACGACGACCAAAGCGCGACGCGAAAGTGATGAATATGCCCTGCTTAGCCAGTTGGCTGCCACGATCCCGGAAAGGGTCTCTTAGGAAGGCAGGAAGAGAGGAAAAATGCGGGGGCGTCCCGATCTTTTCGTGCCTTCCTGCCTTCCTGAGATGCCTTTGCCACGCAACCGGATAAGCAGGGAATATGCGAAACCTTCCAACCGATCCCGTGCGTCGGATCAGTTACTCCCATCGAACCATCAAAAAAAAGAAATGACTATGAAGCGACTCTTTCGAAATTGGCTGTCACTCGGATATTTGGCGTCAGCCGTCTTTGTGCCGCAGGCCGGGGCCGAACCCAAGCCCGCTGTCGCGCAGCCGGACGACGGACAGGCACTGACGCTCGAGAACGATGTCTTGCGCGTGACGGTTTCACCCATCGGCGCGCGGTTGCTCGGCTTTTATGACAAGCTGCGCCAGCGCGAGGAGTCGAAGGTGTTGCCAGAGGTGGGTGGACTCAACGAAGTGCGTGCGAAGTCGCTCGGGGTGAATGAAGTCAAGGCGGTGTATCAGTTGAAGAAGGAGGTGCTGGCGGACGGCAGCCAAAAGGTGACGGCATTCATCAAGACCGATGGCGGCGGCGATGAAGCATCGCCGGGGACGATGAAGAAGGAGTATGTGCTGCGGCCTGGATCATCGGCTTTGGAGGTCGCAGTGGAAGTAGGCAATGAAGGGAAGGAAGAGATCGGTTTCTTTCCGTGGGTGCGGCATTTGATCATGAAGCGCGGCACCAAGGAACTGCCCGAGCAGGCGTTCATGTCGCCGCAGGGCGCTTTTTCCAGCGTGCAAAACCGCCCCTGGGATCGGGCGCGCGCCATCGATTCGCACGAGCATTATTTTCCCGCCGATGGCTGGACTTCGCGCCTCGCCGTGCCGGTGGAAGATGGCGGCAACACGCTCTTCACCGTCACCGCGCCGGGCGACCTCTTTAAAATCTACAACTGGCGCAAGCCCGGCGAGGACTACGGCACGCAGGAAGTCATCGCCTCGCCGCTCTACGTTCCGCCGGGCGAGACGCGCCGCTGGAATTACGTCATCGGCCTCGCCGCGCCGGTGCGCAATGTGGTCTTGGCCTCGCCCGCGCTCGTGCTCGGGTGCACGCCGCATCCCACCTGGATTCCCGCCGAGGCGAAGGAGATTACGCTGGAGTTTGCCGCGACATCGAAGCTCGCTGGCATCAAAGCCAATGCGGTGCTCGTCGCTGTGGATGCGCCGCAGCAGTCGCTCGCATCAACACCGTTCGATCTGCCTGCGATGGGACCGGAAGGCACGGTGAAGAAAACGATTCCGTTGCCGCTGAAGGATGGCCTCCGCTATCAGCTCAAACTCACCTTCACTCGCGATGGACGGACGTTTCATCCCGGCGATTCGCTGGGCGACAAAGACGACGTGATTATTCCGCTCATCGTCGGTGCTCAATCGAAGGTGCCTGTGGTGTTCGAGCCGCGGACGGGGCGCAATGATCGGCTGCGGCGCATCGGCTCGACCGAACGCGCAGCGAAGCTCGTCGCCGCGTCGAAGGAGTTCGAGGTATTCGCGACACCTGCCTCTCAGCGCGTGTTTAGTGGCGATACATTTTCGGTCAAGGAGCAAGGCCCGGCGGTGCTGCATGGTGCTGCGGGTGAATATGAGTCCCTCCAACTCGTGGCCGTGCCCAAAGGCAAAGCATCGCCTCGGCTGCGCATCGAGACCACCGCGCTCACCGGACCCGATGGCGCACAGATCGCGTGTGAGGGCGCGCGCAAGTTCCTCTACGCGCACACCGAAACGCCCTCCGGTTACAACGCGCTCTACGCGGCTGGCGATTACCCGGAGGCATTGTTGCCGACTAACGAGCTGGAAGTCCCGCAAAACAGCAACGCGCCCTTGTTTGTGACTTACCACGTGCCCGAGGATGCCAAGCCCGGCTTGTATCGCGGCAAGGTGCGTTTGATTAGCGATGCAGGCACGGCGGAATTGCCCGTCGAGTTCAATGTTTGGAACTTCAAGCTCCCAAAGCGCAGCCGCTACATGGAGTTCGCCAGCTCGCTCAAAGGAAACTCCCTGCCTGAAGCAAAGCATCCCGATGGCTCCTCACTCACGAGGCAGGAGCAGGCAAAGCTCATCGAGGACATGCATCTCAAGTATCGGCTCACACCTTGCGACAGCGGCTTGGGGAGCGGCTTGTTTGCCAAGGATCGCAGTGCGTTTGAAACAAGAATGCAGGAGTTTGCATCCGCAGGCGCGACAAAGATCTACCTCGGCGGAATCCCGCAATTGCTCAAGATTCACGGCGATCGAATGCCCGAGATCGAGGCTTACCTGAAGCAAAAGGGTTGGACTGACTACTTCTATGTCCGTCCGGGCTTCGACGAAGCTTCGCAAGACCGAGTGCCCGAGATCGCGAAAGTTTGCCTCGATTGGAAGAAGGTCAGCTCCATCCCGATCATGGAGACCTATTACCACGATCAACGCGCCGATGAGTTGTTCGGACTCATAGACATCTGGTCGCGCAGTTTCCCAGCGCCGCCGTGGTATGCCGAGCGTGCCGCTGCTGGCGACCGTTTCTGGAAAGTCAACGCGATGCCAGGGCACCTGGAGGACGGGCCATGGAAAGCCGCACGCCGACGCTACGTCGAGATGTGGGACAATCACTTCACCGGCTCCTACAACTGGACGGTGAAAGATTGGGGCGGCATCAAGGACTGGAAGGAAAGCATCTGGAATGATCACGGCGTGGGAAACCTCGAAGCCATCCTCATGTGGCCGCACGAGACCGGCATCCTCTCCACCATCCGCCTCGAAGCCATGCGCGATGGCTTGGAAGACAACGCCCTGCTCTGGATGCTGCGCGAAAAAGTCGCCGCGCTCCAAGGCATTGCTCCGAAAGACGCCGCGCACGCCAAGGCACTCGAAGCGGCCCGCGCCCTCTGCGAAAGCGGCCCGCTCGCGCCGAATCTCAAGACCATCGCCGACCTCCTCCGCGTCCGCCGCGAGGCCGGCGAAGCCCTTTCGATCCTCAACACGAAATGAGCCCCGCCTCAGCCTCCGCTCAAATGCAGGCGAATGAACTCGTCCGGCGTGATGGGCTGCGGTTTGTAACCCGCATCGGCCAGTGGCGCGAAGTGCTTGTCTTCCGTAATCACGAAATCGGCCTGCGCGGCAATGGCGCAATCCACAAAAGGATTGTCATCCAGATCCGTGTGAATGACTTGAAAGCGAAACTGCGGACTCACCTGAATCAGGGTTCCTTGGGTCAGGGTGATGAGTTCCATCAGCGTCTCCATGTCATGCCAGGCCGAAGCCGGTTCCTCCCGGCGGATTACTTCCTCGTATTCGGTCAGGATCGCCGCGGATACCGCCCAGCGCAGGCGGCCATCCACACAAGCATCCAGGATACAATGATAGCGGTGCCTCAGCGCCCGCGCTTGGAAGACGACGTTGGTATCCCGGACGACCGTCACGATGCGCGAAGCCTGGCGCGCACGCCGCGAATGACTTCATCCAGATCCTCCCACTTTCCAGCCACCCGGTCCGCCTCAGCCGTCTCGCCGATCCGCTTCCACACCCTGGCTTTCTCCACTTCCAGAAAAACCCGGTGCACAAAGACCAACTCCGATTCCTCAAACGAGTCGAGCGACTGGGCAAGCTGTTGCTTCAGGTTCTTTGGAATCGGTTGGGCAGCTTTCACGATGCTCAAGTTAGGAGCCTGCCATCGCTTTTCCAGCCCCATTTCCTTCCAAGCTGACATTCATGCGGCCGCGCATGCTGAAATCGCGAATCGCCGCGCGCGGGGAGCCGGGCGACCCGCACAGCACGCGAGCGCGCTGCTCGATGATATGAAGGGGGACTCGCCTCGTGTGATAGCCCGCACCCGCCGCTCGATGAACCCGATGAGAGCAAGCGAATGGAGGCAAACGAAGGAGGCATTCCATGCGCGTGCCTCCATTGGTTTGTCCCGCCTGCTTCTGTTGATTTTGGGGCTGTGGTTGCCGATCGCTGTCGCCCACTCCGCGCCTCCGCCGACGTTGTCGAACGTCCGCTACGGCGCGCATGAACGGCAGGTGCTCGATTTTTGGAAGGCAGAGTCCGGCAAGCCCACGCCGCTCGTGTTCTACATTCACGGCGGCGGCTGGATGTTTGGTGACAAGAACATGGTCGTCGGCATGGAGCGCTATCTCGCGGCCGGAATCTCCGTGGTCTCGATCAATTACCGCTACACCTCGCACGCGCACAGCGCCGGCATCACGCCGCCGGTGAAAGCGCCGATGGAGGACGCGGCGTGCGCGCTGCAATTCGTGCGCGGCCAGGCCGCCGAGTGGAACATCGACAAGGCACGCATCGCAGCGACCGGACGCTCCGCCGGAGCCTGCACCAGCCTGTGGCTCGCCTTTCACGACGACATGGCCGATGCGAAAAGCAGTGATCCCGTAGCACGCGAATCCACACGCCTGCTCTGCGCCGCCGTGGTGCGCGCGCAGGCCACGCTCGATCCGAAACAGATGCGCGAATGGACACCGAATAGCGATTACGGCGGTCAGGGCTTCGGCTTCACGGATGACCCAATGAGCAAGGATGCACTGCGCTCGGAGTTCCCGCAGTTTCTCGCGGCTCGTGATAGGATTCTGCCGTGGATTCAGGCCTATTCGCCGTGGGAACACATCACCCGCGACGATCCGCCGATTTATTTGATCTTCGATTCCAAGCCAGCACTTGGTCTGCCCGCCGAGGACCCCACGCACACGGCCAACTTCGGCGTGAAGCTCCAGGAGAAGCTGCAAGCCACCGGCATCGCCTGCGAACTCGTGTATCCCGGTGCGCCCAACGTGCAGCACGCGAGCGAGCAGGACTATCTCATCGGGAAGCTCACTTCCACGCCGGACAAGCCGCGTGACCTCGCGTCGCGTGTTCCGAAGTTCACCTTTGCAACGGAGTTGGGGCAGCAAGAGACGCAGCTCAAGGAAAACCCGACGATGCAACATTTCCACGAAGCGCGGCTCAAAGACCGCGAGGCTCCGTGGAGACCCGCGTATCACTTCAGCAGTCCCGAGGCGCAACTCAACGACCCGAACGGCCTCTGCTTCTGGCAGGGCCGCTGGCATCTGTTCTATCAGGCGCGGCCACCCGAGGATGCGCGCTGGCATTGGGCTCATGCGGTCAGCGACGATTTGATTCACTGGCGCGATCTGCCTTACGCGATCTATCCGAACCCCGAGGAGCAAAGCTATTCCGGCACGATCCTCATCGAAAAGGATCGCGCCATCGCGATGTATCACGGTCGCGGCCTCGGCAACATGGTCGCCGTGTCGAGCGATCCGCTGCTGCTGAATTGGGAGAAGGTCACGGGCAACACGGTCATCCCGCTGGTCAAGAAGGGCGTCGCGCATCATTTCCTTTCGTCGGAGCCGCTGCCGTATCGCATCTACGATCCGTGCATTTGGAAAAAGGACGGCGTGTATTACTCGCTCTCCGGCTCCGTGGATTATCGCGGCCCTGCCGGGAAGCCGGTGATGGAGGAATTCCTCTTCCGCTCGAAGGACCTCGCGCATTGGGAATTCGTGCATCCGTTCGTCGAAAGCAATGCCTTCACGCACGTCGGTGACGACGGAGCGTGTCCGAACTTCTGGCCCATCGGCGACCGCCACATCCTGCTCTTTTTCAGTCACACCAGCGGCGGTCAGTATCTCCTCGGCGACTACGATCAGCAGCGCGACAAGTTCAACGCGACCTCGCACGGACGCTTCAATTTCGGCCCCGTCTCACCCGGCGGCGTGCACGCGCCGTCCGCCACGCCCGATGGCAAAGGCGGCGTCATCGCCATCTTCAACATGAACTCCGCGACCGGCACCAGGGGCAACGACAGCATCATGACCCTGCCGCGCAGACTTACCCTCCTCGGCAAAGACGAACTCGCCCAGGAACCCGCCGGCGACATCGAGTCCCTGCGCGGCGAACATCAGCACATCGGCGCGACCCCGCTGCCCGCCAATCAGGAAATCGTGCTCCCGAATATCCGCGGCAACACGATGGAGATCATCGCCGAGATCGACAGCAAGAATGCACCGCTCGTCGAACTCAGCGTGCTGCGGTCAGCCAATGCTGAAGAAGTCACTCGCATCTCGCTGCAAAGGGATCGCAACGTCACCAGCCGCTTCATGCCGCCGCAGCGGAAGCTCAGCGTCGTCACCCTCGACAACTCGCGCTCCTCGCTCCTGCCCGAAGCGCAATCACGTCCGCCCGAATCGGCGACCGTCGCGATTCCCGAGGGCGAACCTGTCAAGCTTCGCATCTTCATAGACCGCAGCGTTGTCGAAGTCTCCATCAACGGCCGCCAATGTCTTGCATTGCGCGTCCATCCGAGCCGCGCCGACAGCGTCGGTGTCTCGCTCCGCTCGCAAGGCCAGCCTGCCGAACTCCGCTCACTCGACGCGTGGAACATGAAAGCCATCCAACCATGAAGTTCCGTTTCTTTTACCTTACACCTCTCCTCCTTGCTGGCTCCATCTCTTCAGGTGCGCCAGTGAGCTTCGAGCGCGAGGTGATGCCGCTGCTCGAGCAGCGTTGCAACAAATGCCACTACCCGGAGGAGCAGCGCGGCGGGCTCGATCTCACGCGCATCTCCACGATGATGCGTGGTGGCGATGATCTCGGTGCCGCGCTCGTGCCGGGCAAACCGGAGGAGAGTCCGATCATTCAGGTGCTCACCGGAGCGAAGAAACCGGAGATGCCGAAGAAGGGGGAGAAGTTGCCGGCGGCAGAGATCGATCTGCTGCGGCGCTGGATTCAAGAGGGTGCGTTGGATGACACAACCCTGTTTGATCCGGTGGATGTGGCGTTTTTTGAAAAGGAAATCCGTCCCGTGCTGGCCGAGCGTTGTTTCAAATGTCACGCGGGCGACGAGCCGGAGCATGGGCTGCGCCTGACTTCGCGGCAGAGCATTCTCACCGGTGGCGAGCGCGGACCGGCGGTGGTCGCGGGCAAGCCGGATGTTAGCTTGCTGATGAAGGCGATCCGTCATGATGGCGAGCTGAAGATGCCGAGCCGTGGCGACAAGCTGAGCGATGCGCAGATTGCTGCTTTTGAAAAATGGATCACGAAGGGATTGCCGTGGCCTGCGCAGGAGAAGGTGCTGGCGCGCGCGAAGCAGTTCACCATCAGCGATGCGGATCGCAGTCACTGGTCGTTTCGTCCGCTGCCGAAGGACTTGGCTGCCGATTGGAACATTGATGCAACGCTGAAGCCCCAGCACGAGAAGCTGGGTCTCACGCCCGCGCCGGAGGCGGACCGGCATCGTCTGCTGCGCTGCGTGACGTATGATCTGACTGGCTATCCGCCGGCGCCGGAGGAGATCGCGGACTTTGTGAACGATGCCTCGCCAGACGCGTTTGAGAAGGTGGTGACACGTCTCCTTGGCTCGCCGCAGTTCGGCACACGCTGGGGCCGTCATTGGCAGGACTACACGCGCAATGGCGCGAACGCGCAGAGCAATCGCGGGCCGGGACTCGACACGGAGCGTTACGCGGCCTGGGTGGCGAAGTGCTTCAATGAGGATCGTCCGTGGAATTGGTTCGCGCGGGTGCATCTCGCGGGTGACAAGATGAAGGCCTTCGAGGGCGGTGATTACTCGGTGGATCAGGCCTTGGCGGCGGCGGTGCCTTTGAACGGCCAGCGCACTTTTGAAGACGTCGCGACACAGACTTTCGTGCTGATGGACAAGCTCGACGAGGGCGTGGAATTCATGGGCCGTTCGCTCATGGGCATTAGCCTCGAATGTGCGCGCTGCCATGACCACAAGTTCGATCCCATCTCGCAGCGCGACTACTACGCGCTGCTGGGTTTTTTCCAGAGCAGTTGGTATGCGCCTGTGCCGATCCATACGAAGTCGCAAGCCGAGGCTGAGGCCGCAGCGGCTAAGCAACGCGAGTTGATCGCGGAACAGGCGCGACTGAACGGCTTCATACGCCTGACCAGCACAAAGCTCAGCGCCGGCGGCGGTGGTCGCACGGAGCAATGGCGGAAGTCGCGCATCCCGATTCTCACCCCCATGGACAAGCGCCTTCGTGAAATGGAGATCGCGGTGCTGCGTGCGGAACTGGCCGATGCGGAGAAGAACAACGCTGCGTCGCTGGCCAAAGACACTCGCACCACGCTCACCGAGTTGGAGGCCAGGCTGAAGAACCATCAGCCGCCGCAATACGACTTCAGGATCCTGGGGCAATTGAACTACTTCATCGGCGGACACAAAAGTCAGCTCGGCCTCATCAAGCGCGCCACGGCCCTGCATCTCACCGCAGTCGTTCGCGAGTTGGAGGACCACCGTGCTTATTGGGAGGCGGAACGTCAGCAATGGATCGAGCGTTCCCGCTTCGGCGGCTACGCGAAGACCGATCCCGAGGTGGCCGCGCTCGCAGAAGCCGATGACCGCATCGGCGCAATCGACAAGGAAATCATCGGCAATCCCGTGCAACCATGGAACTTGCCGGATGACTCACATCTCTACGTTCGCGTGGATGGCGGTCTGCGGCGCGCGGAGGATCTGAAGCCGCTGGATGACGCCGCCAAAGCCGCCGGATTTGCGTTCAACACCAACGACCCCAAACGCGTTTGGATGCATCCCTACTACATCGGCGATGCGCGACTGCTTCTGCGGGGCGACGTCCTGGTTCCAGACAAACTCGTGCCGCGCGCGACGCCGGTGTTCTTCGGCAAATCCAAGCTCGCCATCGAAGGCAGCGGACGCGCGCAACTCGCCGATTGGCTCACCATTCCCGAATCCACGCAGGCCGCGCTCGTCGCCCGCGCCGCGGTGAATCGCGCATGGCAGCATCTCTTTGGCGAAGCCCTCTGCCGCACCCCGAAGGAACTCGGTCGGCTCGGTGAGAAGCCTGAATTGCCCGAACTCATTGATGGCCTCGCGGAGTCGTTCGTTCGCGATGGCTGGTCGTTGAAAAAGCTGATCCGTCGCATCGTGATGAGCGATGCGTATCGCCGCTCATCCGTTGCGGCGGAGGCAGACTTCGCGAAAGACCCCGACAATCGTTTCTTCGCCCGACAATCGGTGCGCCGTCTCGAATACGAAGCAATCCTCAACACGATGGCGAGGTTGCGCACTGGCCAGCCCTTCGCTGATACCGGCAAGCTCGATGCGGCCGCATACACACCCCATTTCGATCGCCCGACGGTTTACGATCTCATCGACCGGCGCGTCGCCTCCATCTCCGCCACGCAGGCGCTATTCCTGATGAACAATGCCAGCGCTGCCCGTGACCTCGCCGGCAATCTCACCAATCACCTGCGCCTCGACTCCAAGTCCGCGCTGCCCGACGTGCTGGCCAAGATTTACGAACACGCTCTCCAGCGCACGCCCACCGACGACGAACGAGCCTTTGCGCGAGACTTTGTCGAACGTCGCCGAAAGCAAGCGGGCACCGCGCAGACGAGGGATGAGATTAGCGAATTCATCACGCTGCTGCTCTGCGGGAATGAAATCCTTTACATCGAATAACACGCCATGATCACACGCCTCCATTTCCTCACCCGCATCGCCGCCGCACCGGGCATCTTCGCCACGAGTTCACTTTGGGCCGATGACAAAATCGCTGCCGCGAAATCGCTGCCGCTGCATCACCCCGGCAAGGTGAAGAGCATCATCTTCTACTACTGCAAAGGAGGTCCGGGGCAGGCGCACACCTTCGACAAACCCAAGCACATCGCCAATCCAGACCTGTATCCGTTTGGCTTCAAGAAGTGCGGGCAGTCCGGACTCGAGATCGGCGATGTGTTTCCGAATTTGCAAAAGGCAGCCGACGACTTGTGTCTCATCCGCTCCGGCTACGGCGCGCTCGCGACGCACAACGAAGGCGGCATTCATATCTTCACCGCCGCGAGCAAAGTCGGTGCGAGCCTCGGTGCGTGGATGCTGCACGGACTCGGCAGCGGCAATCCATCGCTGCCCGGGCACGTGCTCCTCACAGGTCGTGTGCTCGGGGACAGGTGGGCGGTGAGCGATGGCGAGGTGCATGGCGGCGCACGATCCACCGGCGCGGGCGGACTGCCGCCGTCGTTGCAGGCGCAACCCGTCAGCGACCTGGAGCACCCCATCGCCAATCTCAAAAGCCCGATGGCCGATGCCGACCAAAGACGCTGGCTCACGGAACTCGCCGCGTCGAACGCCGGATTCAGCGCCCGTCATCCACACGTCGCCGAGTTGGATTCACGCACCGAGTCCTTCCTCGCCGCGCACCGGATGCAGACCGCGGCGCCCGAGGCTTTCGACGTGGAAAAAGAGGCCGCAAATCCTGCCATTCGCCAACTCTACGGCCTCGATCCGCTTCCCACCCGCAGCACCGGCACGAAGCTCCTGCTCGCACGCCGTCTCGTCGAGCGCGGCGTGCGATTCGTCGTCGTGCCGAGCATGTCCGTGCCGAACCTCGAAGGCGGTCAGGGAGACTGGGACACGCACACCCCCACGCAAGTGCGCGGCGTCATCCCGAACCTCGCCCAAGCCTGCGACCAACCACTCGCCGGGCTCATCACCGACTTGAAACAACGCGGACTGCTCGACAGCACACTCGTCGTCTGGGGCGGCGAGATGGGCCGCGGCGGTCCCGGCCACATGAACCACAACGGCAGCGCCTTCACCTGGTGGATGGCCGGCGGCGGAGTGCGCCCCGGCTTTGCCTATGGCGCCACCGACGAACAAGGCTTCACCGCCGTCGAAAACCCCATCCACGTCCGCGACCTCCACGCCACCATCCTCTGGATGAGCGGCCTCGACTTCACCAAGCTCCAACACAACGGCATCGGCTTCGACACGACCTGCAAGGTGGCCAGGGAGATCATGGCGTGAGCCCGTGCGAAAACTTTGCTCACCGTCCCACACCTGGGTCTATTCGTTCCGCCGGGGGATGAATGTGATCGTACACTGGATCGAATAATTGCACGTGCATCCCGAGCTCGCCTCGGGTTGCACGACGACACCGCCGACGGGGAGGATGTTGATGAAGCACCCAGGGCGGATGCCGGCGAATTGGGAGCCAACGCCGCCATCGATGCTGCGCCACGCGGTGGAACCTTTCCGGTAGAACACCATCGAGTCGCACGCGGAAGGGGTGCCGCAGGAGCCGCCGTTGAGAACTGTCCACGGCACGTTCTTGCTGGTCTTCGTGTCATACTTCTCGAGCGGTTCACCGGTGCGCAGATCGCGCATGAGATTTCCCGCGAGCAGTGAATCCCGGAGGAGGATTGGGCGGTTGAGATTGCCGACGACTTTCGACCAGATCGGGTTTCCGTCGCTCGGGGATAGCGCGATCGCTTTTCGTTGGAGCAGATCCTCGCGCCGGGCTGCGTCGTGCTGGTTGAACTCCGCTGCAAACAGGAGGATGCCGTCCTTGCACAGCGCCTGGATTTCGCGGAAGCCTGCGGCTTCGCGGGTGCTGGCCGATGCGCCCCAGACGCCGCAGTCGGTGAGGTCCACTTCCTTTTCCCAAGCGATCTTCCCGGTCAGGACATCCAGCGCGAGGACGGTACGAATGAGCGGCTCAATCGGTTTTTTGTCGCTGCTGCCAGTGCTCTTGGCGCCGGGGCTGTGCCAGAACAGACCCCCGTCCGGACTGCGCGCCGGCAGCACAGTTGCAGGGCCGCGGTTCTCGGCGAAGAACAGCCGCGGGCCATTCACGACAATCGTGCTGTCGCGGATTTCCTTCCCGCGGTGAACCCAGAGCTGCTTGCCCGATGCGAGGTCGAACGCGAAGACCGCGCCGCTGAAACGCAGCCCGATATTGGTGGCTCCCAGCACCGTGCCACTGCGGAGTTCCTGCGCATTGGCTGTCGTGTCGGGGGAGGTTGCGCTGCCAAAGAGGATGCCGTTGGCAACAGCGACGTGTCCCCATGCACGTTCGATTCCGTCGGGTCCGCGCGGAGTCTCGTAGATTGACTTCGTTTCGCCGGTGATGGCATCGAGGCGTTCGCACCGCGAACCGGCGGCTACAAAGAGGTTGTCGTCGTCGCACGCGAGATTGCCCGAGACCGCGGACAGGCGCACCCGGACGGCTCCGGGAATGTCGCGTTCCCAGTAGCGCAGGCCGTTGTAGGCGTCGAAACAGAGGATCGTGTTTTTCTTCCCCGTGAATCCCCAGCCCTGAAAAAACACGCGGCCATTGCTCGCCAGCGGCGACATCGCGCGCTGGTGCCGCTCCACCGCTTCGCCCGCACCCGGTTCGCCAAACCAGAGCACGGACAGGTCCCCCTTGATGCGCTGATCGCCCGATGAACCGCTGCCGCCCGCGTCGGCAAAGGCGTGCGTCCACCAGCCCGAACCTTCGAGTTTGCCACGCACGAACTTCGACCGCGACGACGGCGCTTTCGCACCAGACCAGACACCCTCGCCCCTCCACGCATTCGGCATCTGCGCATATTCCGCCGAGCGGACCAGCAGCACGCCGCCGCAGGGCTTCAGCACCCGCAGCATCTCTGCGGCGGGCGGGGTCTTCTTCCCCGGCTCCTCGATGTGGACGACGAGATTCGCGGCGTAATCGGGGTAGTGAAATTTCTCCGCGGTGCCCGACTGGACCGTCACGCGGCTGCCGTAGAGCCCGGCGGAATCGACATGCTTGCGCGAGGCGGGCAGCCGCTGCGGATCGTTCTCGATGCAGGTGATGCGGAGTTCCGTCTGCCGCGCCAGTTCGCAAGCCAGCGCCGCCGCGTCGGGTCCGCTGATAAGCGCGTATCCCCTGCGGACACCCGATTCCCGCACGATGGCCTCGGCGGTCTGTCGGACCACGGCAGCCGCGGCGTCGGTGGGCTGCGCTACAGCGACGGGCGTGGCGGCCGCCGCGCCAAATGCGAAGCCATGGATGACCCCGCGTGTCGTGCTCACCAGCAAGCGGCCATTCGCGACAGTCAATCCGACCGCGTCGCCATCGACTTTCGCCTTCCACAATTCCTTGCCGTCGCTGGCGCTGAGGATCGCCACCTCGTCCCGGCACCCGGCGATCACCTGGTCGCCCGCGAGGATGATGGCGACGACACCGGCGCGTGGAGAGCGCCAGCGGACGCTGGATGCGATCCCGGCTGGATCCTTGAGCGGCGTCTTGTCCAGCCGGGTGCGGTCGAGCGCCGTGATGCCTTCGTATTCAGCGTTGTCGGTCTTGGTTCGCACCGACGGCAGCGGCGGCGCGTTGAACACGTAGTAGCTTTCGCCCGAGGCGACGAGCCGGTGGACTGGCATCCATCGGGAGCGGAGTGCGCCTGTGTTCACGTCGATTCCGTAGAGCGTGTTCTGCGTCCCGATGTGGATCACGTCGCCGACCACGGTGCCGTAGTCCCCGGCGGCTCCGCCCGTCGCCTGCCGGTCGAAGCCGACGAGCGGCAGCACGCTGAAGAGTTGCTTCCCGGTATCGCAGTCCACGACCAAGGGCATCGTCCGGCCACAGGGCACGACCAGTCCACGGCTGGTGCGCAGCAGATAGCCCTGTGGAGAAAGTCCGATCCAATCCTTCTCCACGTGGCCTTTCCATGGAATGGGCTGGCCGGTTTTCGAATCGAGCGCGTTCAGTGTGGGCGAGTGATACGGAAAAATCCCCGCGCCGAAAAACAGCCGTTCGCCGTCCACGAGCACGCCGGTGCGGACCGGCCAGAGCGAGATGATCTGCCCGTTGCCGATCACGCGCCGGGGCTCGGGCGCAGCATCGAATTGCCAGAGCAAACGCCCGTCGTCCGCCGCTAGACAGTACACCCTGCCGTCATCCGATCCGGCATACACGCACCCGTCCGCGACCGCTGGTGCCAGCCGCACCGGACCGCCGGTGAAAAACTTCCAGCGGACCCGCCCGGATTCCGCGTCGAGGGCGTAAATCTGGTGGTCCACCGACGAGCCGAAATAGACCGTGTCACCGACCGCGACCGTGTAGAACGCATCGTCGAATTTCATCTTGTGCATCTCGGCATTCGGTTGCGGGTCCGGCCACGCGGGCTGGGGAAGCGCTGGCGATCGGCAGGTCCATCGCTCATTCAACGGCAGCGGCAGCGATTCCGCGGTCACGCCGCTGCGCGCGTTGTCGTGCATGTAGGCAGGCCAGTCCCCGGCGAGGGCCGCCGCATTGGCGAAACAGAGAATGGCTGCCGCGGTCAAGAGGTGATGCATGATGCTTCCTTTCAGGTGAGGGGATTGATGTTCGACGGTCTGGGGTTGGCGGAGACTTGGCTTCCCGAAGGAAAGACCGCCGCCCCGACTGTGGGTGCGTCCTTCCGCGAAGCAATCTGCAATAGGGCGTCTATCGGCCTGGCCGCAGTGATACGATACAGCCTGATTGACTGAATGCCGGAGGCGGCGGTGGGGTCGCGTAGCGTAGCTCTCCAGAGCTGCGCATCACGAGGTTTCACGTGCGGATCCACCCGCGCA
>Ga0209181_10007429_pt1 | contig 15007 bp, 18 predicted proteins | sample MAT05_FD_187208 | JGI IMG/M metagenome (GOLD analysis project Ga0209181, IMG submission 187208) | Freshwater microbial communities from Lake Fryxell liftoff mats and glacier meltwater in Antarctica - MAT-05 (SPAdes) (version 2) | ecosystem: Environmental > Aquatic > Freshwater > Ice > Liftoff... | reverse complement strand
GATGTAATTCGTCACCAATAAAAACCACCGAGCTGTCATGCTTTTTAAGCTGCGGCAAGCAGGCTTGGGTCAACAACCACTGTGCCGTTAAACCGACATGTAATTGTTTGACGAAATCATCGGGCTCAATGGTTTCCAATGGTGCAAGACCTTTGAACTCGACAGCGCAATGCAACACGCCATGCAAACCGCCCAGTTCAGCAGCAATTTTGTCCGCCATGGTTTCAAAATCGGCCGCGTGCGCACCGGCCATATCCAACGGGTACATTGCTGGCTCGGGGCCGAGTTTTTTGACGGCATCGTAGGTGCGATTCAACTTAGGCACTTTGCGACCCAACAGAACCACGCTGGCTCCAGCAGCAGCGCAGGCTTTGGCACTGGCTTCGCCCAAGCCGCCATGCGCGCCGGTAACTAGAATCACTCGGCCCTTAAGTGCGTCGGCAGCCGGTGTTGGAACTGCCGTCATGCGTTTTTCTGTGCCTCGGCGACTAATTTGGCGAGCTCGCCGCTTTCAAGCAATTCCACCGTGATATCGCAACCACCAATCAACTCGCCGTTGACGAACAATTGCGGAAAAGTCGGCCAATCGGAATAACGCGGCAAGTTCGCGCGAATTTCCGGGTCTTCCAAGACATTAACCGTGTAGAAACTGACGGCGCCGGCTTGTTTCAAAGCTTGGCTTGAACGGCTGGAAAAACCGCACATCGGGAATTGCGGCGTGCCTTTCATAAATAAAACAATAGGATGGCCTTCTACTGTGGCTTTGATTCGATCATTAATTTCGTTCATAGGGTTCTCTCCTGAATAGCTTGCACATATTGCAGACACAGATGGCGGTCGCATTAGGTAGAATTATAGTCCTCTTAGACAGCAAACCACTCATCCCGGAGATTGAAATGGCCATCGAATTACCCGCCCTGCCCTATGACCGCACCGCCTTGGAACCGACTATTTCCGGTGAAACCATCGATTTCCATTACGGCAAACATCACCAAACCTATGTGACCAACTTGAACAACCAAATCAAGGGCACCGAGTTTGAAGATGCCGATTTAGAAAGCATTATTCGCAAATCGCAAGGCGGCATGTTCAATAACGCCGCGCAAATTTGGAACCACACTTTCTACTGGAATTGCCTGTCGCCAAACGGTGGCGGCGAACCTACAGGCGCTTTGCTGGACGGAATTAACAAAGCCTTCGGTTCTTTCGCTGCCTTCAAGGAACAATTCACCCAAACCGCTTTGACCACCTTCGGTTCCGGCTGGGCTTGGTTGGTACAGCGCCCCGATGGTTCGCTCGGTTTGGTTAGCACGCCAAATGCGGCAACGCCTTTGACTGGCTCGGATAAAGCATTATTGACCTGTGATGTCTGGGAACATGCGTACTATATTGATTACCGCAATGCGCGCGCGAAATATGTGGAATCGTTTTGGAATATTGTGAATTGGGAATTTGTGGCTAAGCAGATGGCGTGAGTTTTTCTTTGCGTTGAATAGAAAAAGCCGGGAAATACCCGGCTTTTTTATTGATGTATTTAGCCAAGAGGGTGAATGAAAAAAATGTCCAAAAACATGGCTTTTCTGTATTTAAATCAATCTACCCCCTTTTTTGTTGTTCGTGAGCATGATGAGTCATACAGTGTCTTGTCATCGCCCATCTGGTGAATCATCATGCAAACTGCAAAGCAAATTGTTCACGAAATCGCAGACAACCTAAGTGCTCAGGCGACTCTAGAAGATGCTATGCATTCACTGTATGTGAGGCAAAAATTAGAACGCTCACTTGAAGCGGCTGAACGTGGCGATGTCATATCGCAAGAAGAAATGGAAAAACGCTATTTACCTCATGCGAGTTAAATGGTGACATTTAGCAAGGGAATATCTTGATGATCTCCATCACTACATTGGCCGTGATTCTCATTTTTAAGCAAATGCATTTGTTGAACGTATTCTAAAAACCACACAGCGCCTAAAAGACTTTCCGCTCATTGGCCGCAAAATACCAGAGATGGACGATGATTCCATGCGCGAAGTTATCGTCCAAGGATATCGCGTAATGTATCGTGTGATAGAAGATCGTATTTTAGTGCTTGCCGTGATGCATGACAGCAAGGAAATTTTCAGCAGCACTCCCGAAACTGAATAAGTTAGAAGTTGAAATCTATCTTTAATTCAACCGTCCGAATTGTCGGGAGTAGCGCAGGTTTTTTTATTGACTGGGTATGCAAATTAAAAGAATCTGGACTATCCCTGAGCTACCCCTTTTTTCTTTATGTGAAATAAAAGAGCCGCAGAAACCCGACTTTTTTGCAGGAGCCCGCTTGAGGCCGACCTCATACAGGAACACAAACACCGAACAGCATCGCCCGTAAGCGGCCTCCTACGGCTTCAATCTTGAAATAGGTGCTTGCACTTGTGCCTTGCGATTTAGATCGGAGCCAACTTGTTTGAGTGCTTCGAATAATTGGGCATGCGAATCTGCACGCAAAGTCGCGTGCCCTACTTTTCTGCCTTCGCGAGGTAGTTTTCCGTAATCATGCCAGTGGCCATGGGCATTCGATAACACCGGTGCTGCCGGTGGCATTTCGCCAATCCAGTTCAGCATGCAGCTGATGCCGATGGCGGCGGTGCTTCCGAGTGGCAAACCAAGGACCGCGCGTAGATGATTTTCGAATTGCGAAGTTTCGGCGCCTTCAATCGTCCAGTGGCCGGAGTTGTGGACGCGCGGTGCCATTTCGTTGGCAAATAATTCGCCGTCTTTTAAAAATAATTCCAGTGCGAACACGCCAACGTAATCTAGCGCTTCGGCGACACGCTTGGCGTAGGCCAATGCGGTGTCTTGCAGGGCTTCGCAATCGGTTGCCGGTGCGAGACTTGCCGAAAGCACGCCATTCTCGTGCCAGTTTTCGGTTAATGGCCAAGCGCGCAGCTCACCATTGCGACCGCGCACTGCCACGACCGAAATTTCACGTTGAAAAGCAACAAAGCCTTCAAGAATCAAACCCACCCTTGATGCCTGGCCGCCGAGTGCGTCCCAGGCCAAATGAATGTCCTCGGCTGTTTTGATACGGAACTGGCCTTTGCCATCGTAGCCAAGACGTCTTGTTTTCAAGATGCACGGCAATCCGATTTCATCAATTGCTTTTTGTAAATCTTCGCGCGATGAAATATCGGCGAACGGCGCCACCGAAATGTTCAATTCGCGAAACAGGTTTTTTTCTGCCAAACGATCCTGTGCAATCGCCAAGGCACGTGGGCTTGGAAAAACTGGAATTCGCTCAGCTAACCATTGTGCACTTTCGGCAGGCACATTTTCAAAATCGAAAGTCGCTACATCCACTTTGGAAGCAAACTCGGCCAGTGCATTTTCATCGCGGTAATCGCCAACCACCATCGGTACAAATTGGCCGGCACAGGCGTCGGAGGTGTTATCCAGAACAAGAAAACGCAAGCCCAGTGGTGCACCCGAAAGCGCCAACATGCGAGCCAGTTGCCCGCCTCCCAGAATTCCGACGATCTTGGTCATGGCAGCCGTGGATCGGTGTGATTCAGCACATCCTGCGTTTGTTTTGCTCGGAAGGTATTCAAGGCTTCACGTACGTTTGAATCTTCAAGCCCAACGATGGCCGCGGCGAACAAGCCCGCGTTGGCAGCACCGGCGGCACCAATGGCGAAGGTGGCGACAGGAACGCCTGCGGGCATCTGCACAATGGAGAGCAGCGAATCGAGGCCATTGAGCGATTTGCTTTGCACTGGCACTCCTAGCACCGGCAATGAAGTCATCGCGGCCAACATGCCGGGCAAATGCGCTGCACCGCCTGCGCCTGCAATAATGACCTTGAGTCCGCGATCGGCAGCAGATTTTGCGTAACTGACAAGCAAGTCGGGGGTTCGGTGCGCCGATACCACCTGCACTTCAAACGCGACGCCCATGGCTTCTAGGCGCTCAGTGGCATGTTGCATGGTGTCCCAGTCGTTCCGAGACCCCATCACGACACCGACAATAGGCGAATTTGCTGGACTCATAGCGTCTGCTTTCCCCAAAAGGCTATTCTATATGGGCGGCTCCATAAATTCATAGTTCTAAGCAAGACAAGGCACAAAAGAAAAATAGTGACGAGCATATGGAAAATATGTGAGGAGTTATTTTTCCTCTGTCACGCGGTATTGCGAGGATATAGGGATTTATGGAGTTGAAAATTTGTATCTGAGCACAGGAGCACTACCCATGGATCGAAAACTACTGGATATTTTATGCTGCCCCATCAGCAAACAGCCTTTGGCGATGGTCAATAGCGCCGAATTGAATGCCTTGAACACGGCAATTGGCGGCGGCAATGTACGCAAAAACGATGAAACTGCGCAAACCGTTTTACTAAAGCAAGCGCTCATTACCCGCGACCATAAAATGATTTATCGGCTTGAAGATGATATTCCGGTGTTGCTGGCAGACGAAGCCATAGCGACTTCGCAAATTGCCGATTTCCCGCGTTGAGGTATTGATGCATTCTTTTTCTCCGCCCGATCAAAACATCATTGATGAAAATATTCGTAGTGCCATTGCCGAAGATATTGCCGCTGGCGATGTCACCGCTGCCTTGCTGCCGGATTATTTATCGGAAGGCTATGTGCTCTGCAAAGAAAAATGCGTAGTCGCTGGCCGCCCGTGGTTTGACGCCTGCCTGAAAGCACTCGACCCCAAGGTGAAAATACATTGGCATGTGAATGAAGGTGACATGGTTGAACCGATAAAAGTGATTTGTACTTTTGAAGGCAGTTCGCGGGCAATGGTATCGGCTGAACGTTCGGCTTTGAATTTTCTGCAAACCTTGTCGGGCGTCGCCACCGTGACGGCAAGTTATGCGCAGGCCCTGCAAGGCACTGGTACACGAGTACTCGATACGCGCAAAACCATTCCGGGATTACGGCAAGCACAAAAATATGCAGTGCGTGTTGGCGGCGGCGTCAATCACCGCATGGGTTTGTATGACACGGTAATGCTCAAAGAAAATCATATTCATGCTGCGGGCTCGCTAAGCGCTGCGGCCCTGCATGCGCAAACACAGTTCCCTGCCCTGCCATTGATCATTGAAGTAGAAAACCTGACACAATTACATGAAGCCCTAAAAACGGGTTGCACCCGCATTCTTATTGATGATTTTTCGCTGGAAGATATGCGTGCCGCCGTCGAGATTGCCGCAGGAAAAACTCCGCTGGAAGTTTCGGGCTCGGTAACTTTCGAACGTCTGGCTGAAATTGCAGCTACCGGCGTCGATTATGTTTCCATCGGTGCATTGACCAAGCATCTGCATGCCATCGATTTTTCGATGAAGCTTGGGAAATATTTGTAGCTATTCTTCTAAATAATTCCATTATCGGCAAACCAGACCCTGCCATCATGAAATCAAAAAGCATCGTCATCCCCGAATGATCTTATCGGGGACCCAGTGACTTCATATATCAAAGCAAAGGCGCTGGATCCCCGCCTGCGCGGGGAAGACAATGCTCCACTAGTGTTTATTGGCCAAAATAATTCGATGCCTTAAACACTTATTCAGATTATCTAGAAGATTAGCTATAGAACTTCGCGCCAGTAAAAAAAGCCCGCGCATTGCGCGGGCTTTTTTATGAACGGATCAACTATTTATTTCTTGATGACCAACACCACCATCACGATGATGGCCGCGAGTATCAACATGCCAGCGATATACTTGGCATAAGGATTACCACCACCGCCACTTGAAGACTTTGCCGGTGGCGATGCCTTCATCTGTGCCGTCGGTGCATTCATTTCCATGCCCGGAGCGACCAGAATAAAACGTACGGCATCAAGGCGTAATTCATCGCCTGGATTCAGGAAGCCATGCTGTACCCGTTTATTATTGATGTAGGTGCCGTTTGAAGAACCTAGGTCTTCAACCGACAAACCATCGGGAGTCGGTTTGACTAAAGCGTGGCGGCGGGAAATTTCATCGGCCGGAACCGAAATGTCACACTCGGCAGCGCGGCCAATGACCACTGGGCCAGTGACTGGAAACACCTTGCTAAAGACCGCGCCGGAAACACCACGCAATACATACTTAGGCACCGCCATGCGAACACGGGTCGCTCCGGAATCTTCATCGGGATTGCCACTGGCAACGGTGGAGCTTTTAGCCACCTCCACGATTAAATATTTTGCCTGCACGGTGCCGATAAGAAGATTGTCGCCCGCGCGCAAGGACATTAGATCCGCCACCCGTTTGCCGTTAACTTCGACCGGGCCTGCACCAGATGGCACCTGTAAATTTGCGCCGGTTTGGGTGACGTGAATCGCACAATGTATCGGCAAAATACCCGGCATTGTCAGTACCACTGTCGCTTCTGCGCTAGAACCGATCCGGTTCACGCCAGGATTTAACAGTACTTGTCCATGTTCACCATTGGGAAAAACCAGCTTCATTCTCGCTCTCCTGCGAATTATTGAGGCCAAATCTCAGCCCCTACCCTCTATCTTATCTGTGCTTGAGCAAAATCGGCAGGGGGTAGCCCTTGCTCATTCATCACAGCTTACACACACTGGCGGTATGGATACGATATTAATACTCATGATAATGGCCATTCCGGCAGGACTTTTCTGGTCCTCGGGCAGGTCGGCAGCGGAAATTGCGCTGCTGTATGGTCAACGCGCCTGTCAGCGTGCAGGCGTGCAATGGCTGGACCAAAGCGCGCATATGATCGCCATTAGGCTACGCCGCGGCAGCAATGGCTGGCTCAGTTGGGAACGCAAATTCCTTTTTGAGTACTCACACAACGGCGATGACCGCTATGCCGGCCATGTGGTTTTATTAGGGACCGAATTAGTCGGCTTAGTGGGGCCGATGCCCACGGTTGACGAGAAAAGTGGGGAATAAAATACGGGGCTGGAGCTTAGGGATTTGGGGCTACCAACCATAGCTAATCTTCTCGATAATCCGAATAAGTGTTTAACGCATCGAATTATTGTGGCGAATTATACAAATAATAGAGCATCGTCTTCCCCGCGCAGGCGGGGGTCCAGCGCCTTTGCTTTGATATAGGAAGTCACTGGGTCTCCGACAAGAGCATTCGGGGATGACGATGCTTTTTAATTTAATGATGGCAGGGTCTGGGTTGCCAATAATGGGATTATTTAGAAGAATAGTTATAACTCGCAGCTCCCATCGTTTACCCGCTTTTAACCCTAAGCCCCTAACCCCGCTTTATTTCACCACTCGCAAATGCGAGATATTCCTTTTCGGGCCCTCGGTATTACTATCAGGCGGGTCTGGCATATCGTCGGGATTTTCTTCGTGCATCATGATGCCGTCATCGGGCAACATCATTCCTTGTCCAGTTTCCAAGGCGTAAATGGCAAGCACCGCCGCCATCGGCACAATTACCGCTTGGCTAACACCACCGAAGCGCGCCATAAAGCGCACTTCGCGATTACTCAATTCCAGGTGCGCCACTGCGCGCGCGGCGACATTCAATACGACACGACCATCTTTGACGGCCGAACGTGGCACTTGCACGCCGTCGCGAGTGGCATCAACAAGTAAATGAGCGGTCATGTTATTTTCATTGATCCATTCGTACAGCGCCCGTAATAAATACGGCCGGTTGGATGTCATAACGGGGGGAATGTTTTTATCGCTCACTAATTTAACTCGCGTAATACTTTTTCTTCAGGCGTCAGGCTACGCATAAAACCGGGATTACGGAATATGCGCATACCGTAATCTTCGATGACTTTAAGATCTTTATTCAGCTCGACACCTAAACTCGGCAAGCGCCAGATGATCGGCGTCAAGGCACAATCGGCCAGTGTCATTTCCGGATTCAGGAAGAATTTCGATGCTTTGAACAAAGGCAGCGACTGCATCAATAATTCTTTCATGCGCTTACGGGCTGCTTCGGCTTGCGATTTCGTACCACCCTGAATGGCTTGTACTTGCGGCACCCAATCCTGTTCGATGCGTTGCATGGCCAAACGAATACGAGCGCGGGAAAGTGGATCGACCGGCATTAACGGTGGATGCGGATAACGCTCATCCAGATATTCGCAAATCACTCCGGCCGAATACAGCACTAAATCGCGCTCAACTAATGTTGGCACCGAGTGGTACGGATTTAAATCGACTAAATCTTCTGGCGGGTTGGCGGTATCGACCGGAATAATTTCGTAAGTCACGCCTTTGGCAGCAAGCACTACACGTACTCGGTGACAGACCACACAGTCACGAGCAGAAAATAAACTCAGGGTGTTGCGTAAACGAATGCTGGTCACCATGGGCATACCTCATCGAAAATGGCCGGTGCGCTAGAAGCGCACCCTATGCGCTTACGTTGCCCCAAACACACCAGCTTTCGCAAGCCTTTGTTACAAGAAGTAACGTCTATGACAATAAAAACGAGGCAGACTGGCCAATAGACACAAAAAAACCGCCGGATGTGCGAGACATGCGGCGGTTTTATCGCTCTGATTAAGCTTGTTTAGTGAATGTCACGCCAGAATTCCACTTTCAGCAAATACGCCATGAAAGTGAAGAAGGCCAGGAACAGAACAACCCAGACACCTACTGACTCGCGTCTGATCGCATTGGGTTCACCGACGTATGCCAGAAAAGCAGTAATGTCTTTGGCAACGCGATCATATTCTTCCGGCGACAAACGAGGCTTTGGTGACTCGGCCAATTCAAAACCAATAATACACTCGCCTTTATATTCGCCAACGGCACAAGGCTCAGCCTCACCCTTGGCATTCTTGTGCTTGGACTCGGTTTTCGCGTGCTGCATGCCTTGCAGTTCCCAGAGCGGATGCGGCATGGAAGCGCCGGGAAAGACCGTGTTATTCCAGCCGGTCGGACGTGATTCATCAACATAGAACGAGGTGAGATAGTTATAAGTCCAATCTGCACCTTGAGCTTTGGCACGAGCTACCACACTGAGATCAGGCGGCGCTTTACCAAACCATGCAGTGGCATCAGCTGGATTCATACCCGTTTTAATAGTTTCACCAATTTTCTGATCGTTATAGATCAGGTTTTGTTCGACTTGTTCTGCCGTTAAACCCAGATCTTCAGACAAGCGTGAGTAACGATGAAAACTAATAGCATGGCAACCGGAGCAATAGCTCATAAAGAGCGATGCGCCACGTTGCAGTGCTGCCTTGTCGTCCAAATCTACTTGCGCAGATTTCATATGCACTTCACCGCCAGCCGCCAATGCTAACGCTGGGGCAAGTCCCGAAACCAGCAGGAGACTCAATAAGAGAAAACGAATCTTAGTCATGCATGGTCACCCGATCAGGAACTGGTTTGGTTTCGCCGATACGGCTCCACCAAGGCATAAAAATAAAGAAGCCGAAATAGAAAGCAGTCAACGCACGCGCAATCCAGGTTTGCGTGGTACTGCCAGCTTGCATACCCAACCACATCAGCATCAAGAACGAAATGGTAAATAACGTGATCATGACCTTACTGAAAGTGCTGCGGTAACGGATGGATTTGACCGGACTACGATCCAGCCATGGCAAAGCAAACAGAATTAATGTGGCGCTGACCATCACCATCACGCCAAAGAATTTGTCTGGGACGGCACGCAACATCGCGTAGTAGGGCGTGAAGTACCAGACTGGCTTGATGTGCAATGGCGTTACCAGAGGGTCGGCTGGAACAAAGTTATCGTATTCCAGAAACAGGCCACCCACCGTAGGCACAAAGAAAATAATGAACGCTGCGATGGTCAGGAAGAAACCTGCACCAAACAGATCTTTGACCGTGTAATACGGATGGAACGGAATTCCATCAACATATTTACCAGTTTGGGGATCTTTGACTTTCTTGATATCAACACCATCGGGGTTATTGGAGCCCACTTCATGCAAAGCACCCAAATGCAGCACCACTAACAGAAGAATGACCAAGGGCAGTGCAATAACATGCAAGGCAAAGAAACGATTGATGGTAGCGTCGGAAACCAGATAGTCACCACGAATCCACTCGGTCAGTTCCGGACCGATGACGGGGACGGCACCAAACAGATTAATAATAACCTGCGCACCCCAATAGCTCATTTGTCCCCATGGCAATACATAGCCCAGAAAGGCCTCAGCCATTAACACGAGGAAAATCAGTACGCCCAGCAACCAAACTAATTCGCGTGGTTTTTTATATGAACCGTAAATCAAGCCACGAAACATATGGAAATACACGGTGACAAAAAACAGCGAGGCGCCGGTTGAGTGCATGTAACGGATAATATCGCCGCCGGGTACGTCGCGCATGATGTACTCAACCGATGCAAACGCCTCGGCTGCCGATGGTTTGAAATGCATGGTCAGGAAAATACCGGTAACAATCTGATTGACCAGCACAAGCAATGCCAATGAACCAAAGTAATAGAAGAAATTGAAATTCTTCGGCGCATAGTACTCGGACATATGCTTTTTATATGCTGGCATAAAACCCGGCGCGCGGTCATTAAACCAGCCGGTTAAACCCGACACTGCCTTGTCGATAACAGTCATTACGCGGCTCCTTTAGGTGCGACGCCCACGATAATCTTGTTTTCGTCAACGAAATGGTAAGGTGGAATTTCCAAGTTTGAAGGCGCCGGAACGCCTTGGAATACACGACCAGCCAAATCGAAACGGGACTGATGGCAAGGGCAGTAGAAACCGCCTTTCCATTCAGCGTCGTAAACTTGGGGCAACATTTCCGGCACGAACGAAGGCGAGCAGCCTAAATGGGTACAAACCCCAACGATAACGGCAATATTTTCTTTACCTACAATGGTGCGCGCTTCATTTTTGGCGAAGGCAGGCGTTTGATCCGGGTTGTCCGATTTAGGATCGCGCAATTTGCTATCTAGACTCGGCAGCACAGCCAACTGCTCTTTAGTCCGTTTGAAAATCCAGACCGGTTTACCACGCCATTGCACAATTATGCGCATGCCCGGTTCGTTATCAATTTTACTGATGTCCACGTCCACCGGGGCACCGGCAGTTTTTGCCCGTGCACTCGGTTGGAATGAACTGATAAAAGGAACAGAGGCCCCGATCACGCCAATGGCACCAACAGCGCCGGTAGCGATTAATAAATTACGACGGGAACTGCTGACTTCTTCGTTGGCCATTAGGCGCTCCGATTACTAGCTAATATAAATTCAAAGATGCAGGTCAATCCCCGACGCTGCAAGACAGCGTATTGTAACGGATGGGCTTAGCAGGCGACAACGGATAAAACGTGAAGGCCTGCGTGAAAGCCAATAGTCGGCTTTTACAGCGCCTCGCGATAGCGCTCGGCCAACTGCCCTACCCTCGCGACATAAAGTCGGGTTTCTTTGTAAGGCGGCACGCCACCGTAGCGATCAACGGCACCCTCACCAGCATTGTAGGCCGCCGATGCCAGCGTCACGTCTTGTTTGTAGCGCCTGAGTAACCAGGCCAAATACTGCACGCCGCCATTGATATTTTGCGCTGGATCAAACGAATCGTTCACCCCAAAACGTCTTGCCGTGGCAGGAATCAACTGCATTAAACCCTGTGCGCCCTTGTTCGACTGCACATGCGGGCGATAAGCCGACTCGGCGTGGATAATCGCGCGTACGATTGCTTCTTCAACGCCATAAGCGAGCGAGGCGGCTTTAATTTCAGTGGCGTAAGCGTTGGTGTTCAGGCGCAAGGCGCCAAAACTAATCGAGGCAGGAATGGCGCAGGCATAACAGGTCGGCTGGGAAAAAACCGCGTATTCGGTTTTGATAGCGACCACATTGCTTGCGCCCTTAGGGCGACGACTACTAAAATTCTTGATGCCGTTTTCATCGACATAGGAATAGGTCGTGGATTGCGCCATCCTTAAAAACTTCGGAGCCTCAGGCAGCTTAGGGGCAGTCTTAGCCACCGATACAGGTGCAGAGGCTGCCGACCCGGTTTTATCTGATTTTTCTCCAACACTGGCAGCCGAATCTGCCACTGACGCAGCCGCTACCGGGCTCGGATTACTTTGTTGCGGAGCGGTTTTGGCCACCACAACACAGTTGGAACCGGCAATTTTCTTGTTGGTGTAATTGGAAACACCGTCGCTACCAATACATTTGTAAAGGTTGCCGGCGTTCGCGGTGCCCGTCAGACCAAACAATATTAATAGACAAAGTGTGCGCATGGCGGCAGTTTCTCCCTATTTTTTATAAATTCCAAGCGTTTAGAGCAGATTAATGATGGATTAGGGTCAAATACCGCTAAAATACGCTTCCCTATCCTCCCGACCGGATTAATAGCCATGACCGGGATTCCCGCTGCTGGTAAGTTGTTCATTAAAACCCACGGCTGCCAAATGAACGAGTACGACTCGGACAAAATGGCAGACGTACTCGCGGCCGAACATGGCCTGGAGCTGACCGACAACGAGGCCGATGCCGACGTTATTCTGGTTAACACCTGTTCCATTCGCGAAAAAGCCCAGGAAAAAGTGTTCAGTCAATTGGGCCGCTGGAAACAGCTGAAAAAAGACAAGCCAAACCTGGTGATCGGTGTCGGCGGCTGTGTGGCTTCGCAAGAAGGCCATGCCATCATCAAGCGTGCACCTTATGTCGATTTGGTGTTCGGCCCGCAGACCCTGCATCGTCTGCCGCAAATGATTGATGCCAAGCGTGCCACCGGCTTGCCGCAAGTCGATATTTCATTTCCCGAAATCGAAAAATTTGACTGCCTGCCCGAGCCTCGTGCCGACGGCCCCACCGCCTTTGTCTCGATCATGGAAGGCTGCAGTAAATATTGTTCATTCTGCGTGGTGCCCTACACCCGTGGCGAAGAAGTATCACGTCCGTTTGACGATGTCTTGCTCGAAGTTGCGCAACTCGCCGCTCAGGGCGTGCGCGAAGTGAATTTGCTCGGCCAGAACGTCAATGCCTATCGCGGCGCCATGTTTGAATCAGAAGACAAAGCCGATCTCGCTTTGCTGATTCGCGCCATCGCACAAATCGAAGGCCTAGGCCGTATTCGTTACACCACCTCGCATCCGATGGAATTCAGCGATTCATTGATTGAAGCGCATCGTGATGTGCCCGAACTGGCATCGTTTTTACACCTGCCGGTGCAATCGGGTTCGGATCGCATTTTGACCGCGATGAAACGCAATCACACCGCACTTGAATACAAGGCAAAAATTCGCAAACTGCGCGAAGCCAAACCCGATATCACGATTTCGTCAGACTTTATTGTCGGCTTCCCCGGTGAGTCTGATAAAGATTTTGACGCCACCATGAAATTAATCAAGGACATTGGTTTCGACCAAAGCTTCTCGTTTATTTATTCGAAACGCCCTGGTACACCGGCATCGAATCTGCCAGACGATACTTCCGATACCACCAAACACGAACGCCTGAATCATCTGCAAAAAACCATTACTGACAACGCCCGTAATATTTCCAACGCGATGATAGGCACCACGCAACGTATTCTGGTCGAAGGCAAAAGCAAAAAACATGAAGGCGAGTTGACGGGTCGTACCGAGAATATGCGTTACACCAACTTTATTGGCCATCCGCGCATGATTGGCCAGTTTGTTGATGTATTTATTACCGATGCGATGACTAATTCGCTACGTGGGCGATTAGTGATTAATGAAATGGAAACTGTCTGATTAATGAGGCCTGAAATGTTCTTTCCGCTAAAACGTGTTTTTTCATTCTTTGTTTTTTTGATTTTGTTTTCCGCAAGTTTTCAAACCATTGCTAAAGACTCAGCTGCCACAGTATCGGCCCGCCCCGCCGAATGGGCCACCCCGCTTGAGGTTAAAGGTCTCCCAAACCTGCATCGTGTAACACCGACTTTATATCGCAGCGCTCAGCCCGACAAAACCAGCGGTGATTCAATCGCACAACTCGGCATCAAGACTGTTTTGAGCTTCCGCAAACACGACCAAGACGAACCCCTGCACAACACGCCGGGCATCACATTCAAGCGTTATCCTTTATACACTTGGGATATTGAAGAAAGAGACATTCTGGCAGTGTTAAGAATTTTGAATGATCCTGCGAATCAACCCATTCTGGTTCATTGCACGCACGGTGCGGACCGCACCGGCTTGATGATGGCGAGTTACCGCATGATTGTTCAGGGCTGGAGCAAGGAAGCCGCCATCGCCGAAATGAAGCAAGGCGAATACGAGTATCACGTTATCTGGAAAAATATCGAACGCACAATCCATAAGATGGATATTGAAAAGATGCGCGCCGAACTTTACGCCGAACCATAATTCGCTATCCAACAACGCGCGAAAACGCTAGTCTGGAAATATGACTCAAACCCATCACAACGACTTTACACTTAGCCCGGACGATCCCGAACGCCTAGCCAACCTTTGCGGCCCCTTCGACGAACATTTGCGGGAAATTGAAATGCGGCTGGGCGTAGAAATCGCCAATCGCGGCAATGTCTTTCGCGTTAACGGCGACAAAAAAGCCGTTGAAGCAGCAGAACGCTTTATCAAAAAATGTTTTGCTGAAACCGTTGAAGAAACTATCGACCTACAAGGTTTGAATATTCGATTAGGTACTGCCGAGTATCAGCGCTTTTCGGCGCCGGAGTATTCACCGCAGGAAGTGACCATCAAAGTAAAACGTGGCGTGGTAAAAGGCCGTGGCGAAAACCAGGCCAAATATCTGCATGCCATTGCTACTCACGATATTAATTTTGGCATTGGCCCGGCCGGCACCGGCAAAACCTATCTTGCCGTTGCCTCTGCCGTTGAAGCCTTGAACGAATCGCGCGTTCAACGCATTTTGCTGGTGCGCCCGGCGGTGGAAGCCGGTGAAAAACTTGGCTTCCTGCCCGGTGATTTAACCCAGAAAGTCGATCCGTATTTGCGCCCGCTTTATGACGCGCTTTACGAAATGTTGGGTGTTGATAAAGTGGTAAAACTACTAGAACGCAATGTGATTGAAATAGCGCCCCTCGCCTACATGCGCGGCCGCACCTTGAACGATGCTTATGTCATTCTTGATGA
>Ga0209181_10007427_pt1 | contig 15012 bp, 13 predicted proteins | sample MAT05_FD_187208 | JGI IMG/M metagenome (GOLD analysis project Ga0209181, IMG submission 187208) | Freshwater microbial communities from Lake Fryxell liftoff mats and glacier meltwater in Antarctica - MAT-05 (SPAdes) (version 2) | ecosystem: Environmental > Aquatic > Freshwater > Ice > Liftoff... | reverse complement strand
GATATTTGTAGGACTTCTCGTCGTTGTCGGCCAGCATTATGATTGACATTGAAACAGTTCGGCAAATCGCCTTGTCGCTTCCTGAAGCAACCGAAGCACCTCATTTCGACAAACCGTCGTTTCGAAATAGGGAAAAAGATATTTGCGACGCTTAACATCCCGGCCAATCGGGTGTGCGTCAAATTATCGGTTACGGATCAGGATCTCTTTTCAACCTTCGACCGAACCGCAATTTATCCGGTACCCAACAAATGGGGCAAACAGGGAACCTGGCGAACGTTCCGGGTGAAACGCTCACCGATGCCTTAACGGCGGCTTACTGCGAAGTAGCTCCCAAGCGGCTCTCTGAACAACTGAAAACAAACGATTTTGAGTAAAATATTGACCCCCGCCCTTACTTTTCGCCTTGCTACCGAGGCTGACCTGGTCACCATTGTTCAACTTCTGGCCGACGACTCGTTGGGTGCACTGCGGGAGAAAGTTGAACCATCACTTTCAGACAACTACCGGCAGGCTTTTGAGCGAATAGCAAACGATATCAACCATGAGTTGAGCGTAGCCGAACTGAATGGCGAAATCGTCGGGACGTTTCACCTCACCTTTATTCAATACCTGACGCACCAAGGTGGATTGCGGGCACAGATCGAAGCCGTGCGTGTTCACTCGGGCCACCGCGGGTTGGGAATTGGCGCACAAATGTTTGCTTATTCTATTCGCAGAGCCAAAGAAAAAGGCTGCGTTATGGTACAGTTGACCACAGATAAGAAACGCCCGGATGCGCTCCGATTTTATGAATCCCTGGGGTTTGTGGCTACCCACGAAGGGATGAAACTCAAATTGTAATCTAAGTCCTGTTTCCAGGTTGCGATTTTTTGGGTAGGTTTGGGGTCAGTAACTTGTATCCCCACAGTTGAACACCCTATCGCTAAGGGCATTTACGCTTAAACTGGTTGACAACATTCTAATCCATGTTACTCCATGATAAAATCTCCTGATAATCATTCGCCGGCACGTACAATCCTGCTGGTGATCGGTTTACTGGGCCTGATCCTGACCAGCATTTTTCTAAGTCGTCGCAGTGTTTACCATATCCAGGAGACATTCGTATCCATTTACACGGATAGACTGGTGCCGACGGGCATGATTGTCAACCTGACGGCAACGGTCTACAGGAAACGGCTGTTGCTCGAAACCTACTCGCTGGCACCCAAAAAGCCGGATATGACCCTACTGTCATCAACACTTAACCGGCTCAACCGGCGGATAGATTCGCTGCTGACCGAATTTGAACAAACTAAGCTAACGGTGAAGGAGGCCGGCCAACTTCAACTGCTTAAACAGCGGCTGGTCGTTTATAACCAATTGGAAGGGGAACTCATGACCAATTTGACTGATCTCTTTAAAACGCGACGGGTTCTGTTTGCCGCCAGCAGTAGTACGTCCTTCCTCCAAGTAGCGCAAACGCTCGACGAACTAGCCTCCCTACAACTTACAGTCGGGGAGGAACTGCTGGGCGAGTCGAGGAGCCAAAGTAATTACATCTATGTGCTGACTGCAGTGCAAATAGGCTTGGTGCTGGTGATCGGGATAAGCCTGTTCTGGCACAGGTTCTGAAAGCAAGCAAATCCCCACGCTCAAACTGGGTAAAGTGGTTGGTGAGCCAACGGCGGGCTGGATTGTTTTTACGTCGGCGGCCCAGCTTATTGATGGCTCATCCATTCGACTACCATTTTCGTGCATTACCGACAATACGGGGAAAGACATGGAGTTAGCGCCGAGGCCGGTTGATGTGTTGGTGTCTCGGCCCATTGGCGAGAGCTACACCGATCAAAACCTACAACTAAGCGTAGCCGTGAAGGAGCTCATCAAACAACTGGATGATAACAAGCCAAATAAGGTTTCAAACGGCAAATAAGAACTAAACCTGCATTCAGTTGGGTGCAGGCTTAGTTTGATTAACTCTTCAATTTTATCCAATTAATAAATTTAAGGTACGGATCACAACTGTTTAGCAGTAAATTGGATCTAGTAAATGCAAGGAGTAAATTGGCACGAAAATTGCCACGCCTAACCATACCTGTACGACTAGTTTATGAAATCTTTTTTACTGCTCAAACGTCTCAATTCCAGTCTGTTTACTAGTACACTGGGCTTCTTTTCGGTCGCGATTTTTGTGGCAGTCGTGGTGCTGCTTGTCATTCCGTATAGTGCGGTTAAGATTCTGGCCCGTTACACACCAATCGGTCGCGTTCCAATCCCGATGTTATTAAGATAATGCATAAAAGCCAAGTTAAAAATGGGTATCAGGACTTCGGTCTTGGTATCCATTTTGCATTACAGGAGTTGTCTATGTCGTCTCGAAGATTCATTGGTACGTATAAAAAAAAGATGTGTAGATAACGTTTAGTAAGACGTGCTACGATGATTTTAAAATACGTATATACCCCGTCGTAAAGGGTTTTACTTTTAAGGCATAATTGACCTAATTGCATATCGCATGAAACAAACTTTTTACTTTTTATGCTTTCTCGTGTTCAGCGCACTAACGGCCAGGGCACAGATAACACCAATACTCGAAGATGCGAAAAAACAGGCTTCTAAACTGAATAATCAGCTTCTAAGTATTTCCAAAACGTACCAGAAAAACAAACGGCTTGATTCTTCCCTGATCAGCGTGCCGTCGATCCGATTCGACAAGAGTACAGAGCGAATTCTGGTAAATGCCGTTGCCGAAACGGATACGCTTGCGATGCGGGCGGAACTGATTCAGGCGGGAGCCGAACTGGTTAGCAGTTATGGCCGGATTATTACCTGTTGGGTTCCCGTAGCCGGTTTAGCTGCGCTTGATACGCTGAAAGCCTGTCGCTTTGTGCGCCCTGCCTACCGCCCACGTCACCGCACAGGCCCCGTAACCAGCCAGGGCGATAATGCCCAACGATCCGATGTGGCCCGGACAAACTATGGGGTAAACGGAAAAGGGGTGAAAGTGGGTATTATGTCCGATAGTTACGCCGTCCTGCCTGGTGTTAATGCCAGTATTTTGGCGGGTGAATTACCAGGGATTGGCAATCCAAACGGCTTCACCACAGCCGTCACCAATGTGAAAGATTACACCTTGTCGGATGCTTCCGACGAAGGGAGGGGAATGCTGGAGATTGTTCACGATGTTGCTCCCGGCGCGCAGCTTTACTTCAGAACGGCCTATTTTTCCAATACCGATTTTGCCACCGGTATCCAGCAATTAGCTAACCTGGGCTGCAAAGTGATTGTCGATGATATTGGCTACTTGGAGGAGCCATTTTTTCAGGACGGAATTATTGCGCAGAGTGTTGATAATGTGCATAATACTAACGGGGTGTCGTTTTTTTCTGCCGCTGGCAACTCCGGTAATGTTTCGTACGAGAACAACTATTTGGGGTCTGCATTCAACCCTTTAAGCTATACGTCGACTACGGCGCATAATTTCGGAACAGTGGCCAATCCTGTCTACTTTTTGCCCATAAGTTTGGCGTCGCTCCGGGAGATGATGCTTACTTTTCAGTGGGACAACCCGTTTTTCTCGGTTAGTGGGGGAGCTGGGGCTACTGCTGACCTCGATATTTATTTACTTAGAAGTATACCAACGACGTTTCCCCTCTCAAGCTCATTGATCCTGGCGGCTTCCGAAGATTTCAATATTGGGCGAGATGCATTGGAGTTTTTAACGTACCAGAATAACACCGGCTCGACCAGAACATACTATTTGATGATTACCAAATACGAAGGGACAAACCCAACTCGCCTGAAATTCATTGAAAACTACGATGCCACCTTTCCCGCTTCGGCAACATCTATTGTGGGGGTGGGAGCAAGCACCTGCTTTGGCCACCCCAATGCTGCCCGAGCCATTGCGACAGGAGCCGTTCCGTTTTTCAGAACGGCAGCTTTTGGGGTAAATCCACCCATTATCCAAAGCTATTCGTCGCGGGGGGGGACTCCCATTTATTTTAATACGGCTGGTGTTCGGCTGGCAAGCCCCATTACCCGGCAAAAGCCCGAAATAGCCGCTCCTGATGGTGGAAATACCTCCTTTTTCGGAAGCGACAGTTCGCAGGATACCGATACTTTCCCCAACTTTTTCGGTACATCAGCATCTGCACCCCATGCGGGAGCCGTTGCTGCACTGATGCTTCAGGCAAATCCAACCATTACGCCAGCCACTGTAAAAACAGCCTTGACAGCTTCCTGCGTCGATATGGACGACCCAACAACGGGTACATTTGATGTAGGGTTCGATTATGCTACGGGGTTTGGTCTGATTCAGGCCGATGTAGCTATTAAGGCTGTTAAACCGCCATCGTTAACCTGTACATCCCTGGTTTCGGGCAACTGGAATAGTACGGCCACCTGGTCTTGCGGCACTATTCCGGTGGTAACCACCTTGGTTACGATCAATTCGAATCACGTCGTTACGATCAACGGGGGCACCGTCAGAGCTAAAAAGGTGGTGTATATCGGGACCGGAAAACTCAGCTTTTCTAACAATAGTATTCTCCGGCTTGGGGAGTAGTGAGGAAAAGTGGTAATTGGGTAATTGTATTTACCCAATTACTTATCATCAATCTTTAATATTCTCCTTAACAACCCGCGCGGTACGGGTCCGAACAGCCGAAGCAACAAAGAAGCCAGTGGCAGCTTTTCCGGTTGCGCTCAGGTTACGAATGTTGGTTGGCACGTTGGCTGGGGGAGAAGCAAATAGCCCCCCATTGGTAACTTGTGTCTGTAACTCGATGAAGAAAAAGAAGGCTTCAGGCGTAATGGACTGTAGCTCTACCCGCACAGTATCATTACGGGCATAAAATTGATCGGGGTTGATGGCCTGCCGGATCGGTCGAATGAAAAACAGGCCATCCGTATCACCACCAGCACTAAAACCGGCATCATATACCGTAATAATATCGTTGGGACGGTTCTGTAACTGGCCATTTCTGAAGAACCGAACCCGGTAATAGTCAGTTGCTCCCGGTATATCTCTAGCGTAAAACTCGGCCTGAAATCCCTTCTTGTCAGAGAAGGGGCTAATTTTCTCTTCAGTAAAAAACAGGGAGTCAATCTTAGGGACGCGGTTCATGCGCGATGCCGATATATATTGCTCATCCTTAAATTGGACACCAAGCGTGTACGTTTCACCAATGCGTCCGAGCGTGTCGCGGGTGGTGGCTGGTTTCCACGAATAATACCCATCGTTGTCGGGGTCGGTGAATTCATAAGTACGGCCTTTGCTGTCGCGGATACCGACCAGTGCGCCCGTTGCCGGAATGGCGGCTCCATTTTGTAAATAGGGCGCCGTCTGCGTGAGCCGGATGCGTTGCTCGCCCGGCTGATCAGTTATCCAAGCATCTACTGACAGTTGGGATGGTCCTTCGTCGATATCGGCATCAATGACAGTTTCGCAGGAAGAAAGGAGTAAAAGAGCGACGATTTGAAAAGTAAAAAAAGCAGCTTGCTTCTGGTTCGTTTTCATGGCGTTAGTGAGTTAAAATTTGAAGTTGTACGTTACCGAGGGAATTGCTGTGGCAAAAACTGAATAGCGTACAGCCTGTGTGTTATTGGTCACGTTTAACCGGCGTGTATCGCCGAGTTCGGTGCTACGCGGTACATCGATGTACGTAGCGGGTTCTTGCTGGAAAAACACGGAAAACGGGTTTTTCCGGGCGTACAGGTTGTACACCGAAAATACCCAGCTATCTTCTTTACGCTTGCCAGGCCGCTGCTTGCCTTTCAGGGTAGCGGCAAAATCGAGCCGGTGATACACTGGAATCCGGTAGTTGTTGCGGGCGTTTTCGGCGTTGTGCGGCACCACATAACCCTGGTATTCATAGCGGTTAGTGGGGAATGTTGCCGGGGTGCCGCTACTTATAACAAACGTGGTGGAGAAGCTCAAGCGTTTAGGTGTTCCATCGGCCCGACGAGGGTCAATCAGCAACACGGTGTTGAGCGTGTGCCGCCGGTCGAACCGTGAGGCAAACCACTGCCCCTGGTTGATACCCGCTACCTGCCGCTCAGTTTTGCCCAGCGTATAGCTAATCCAGCCATTGACAACGCCGGTGTTCTTTTTGATATAAAATTCGGCACCGTATGCCCGGCCTTTTCCGCTCAGCAGATCGCCTTCTAAGTATTTATTGAGCAGTAAATCGGCCCCGTCGATATAGTCTAACTGGTTCTGCAGCCATTTGTAATACACCTCCACTGAGGCTTCGTAGGTGTTGTCGCGGCTGTCTTTGAGGTTTCTGAAATACCCACCCGCAATCTGATCGGCAATTTGTGGCCGGATGTTGTTAGTCGATGGTGTCCAGACATCCAGCGGTGTGGAGGCTGTTGTGTTGGAAACCAGGTGAATATACTGAGCCAGTCGGTTATAACTCATTTTCAGCGAGCTATTCTCCGTTAGTTCGTATTTGGCCGAGAACCGAGGTTCCCAGTTGCCGTAGGTCGTGATCGTTTCTCCGCTCTTGTACTGGCGGGTTTGGTCCAGAATCGGGAAGCGCCGTTGACCCGCTGGCACATCGGTCTGGAACTGGTACGACTCGCCCGGCCCTATGTAGTTGAACAGTGAATAACGCAGGCCATACTGTAGCTGCAATCGGGGCGAAACCTGCTGCTCATTACCCACATAGAGGGCGTTTTCGAGCGCATATTTGCTTTCTAATCCGAAGGTGCGAACTACACCAGCACTGGCAGCGGTGGCTGTACCCGGTCTGAAGTCGTACAGGATACTCTGCCCCCCGAACGTGATCGTGTTGTTACGCAGAAATAGCGTAAAGTCGGGCTTGATGCTGTAGTTGAGGATCTTCGATTTCCAGCGGAAATAATCGTTTTTATTCTCCTGCTTCCGCTTCAGGTCCGTGTCCAGCGTATAGTCGTAGTTGCTATAAAAGGCTGTCGTATTCAGAAATAATTTGTCGCTGAATATATGATTCCAACGGAACGAAGCGGTGGTATTCCCCCAGTTGAATCCGAAATCGGACCCGAACACATCGCGACCAAGGTAGCTCGACAAAAAAATCGTGTTTTTGGTATTGATGCGATAATTTGCCTTGGCGGTCAGATCATAAAAATAAAATTGAGCTCCCTTTAGATTGCCCGTCAGAAACGGCTGGGCCAGAATATCAGCATACGACCGGCGAGCAGCCACGATAAACGAACCTCTGGCAACGCCATCTTTGTTTTTGAATAAGGGGCGTTCGTAGGATAATCGACTGAAAATTAGTCCAATACCACCGTTTACTTCAGGCTTTTTGGCGTTGCCTTCTTTCAGTCGAACGTCTAATATCGACGAAATGCGTCCGCCGTAGAGCGACGGAATTCCTCCCTTGATGAGTTTTACATCCTTTACGGCATCGGGGTTGAAGACGGAGAAAAAACCAAACAGGTGCGATGAGTTATAGACCGGGGCCTCGTCCATCAATACCAGGTTCTGGTCGATGTTGCCACCCCGGACGTTGAATCCCGTTGCCCCCTCGCCCACGGTTGTTACGCCCGGCAGGAGTTGAATAGCCCGCACCACATCGACTTCACCCAGTAATGCGGGTATCCGCTGAATAGTGCGCACGTCGATCTTGTTCACCGACATTTCAATGTTTTTGACGTTGTCTTCTTCCCGTTCGGCTTTCACCGTTACTTCCTGCAAATCGCGACCTTCTTCGGCCAATTCAACATTCGATCGGATATTTTGGGAGCTAAGGGTAATAGGAATCGTTTGTTTTTTGAAACCAACAAACGATACAATGAGGTTATACGAGCCAACAGGCAACGATACGGCGTAGTAGCCATAGTTGTTGGTGACCGCACCAGTACCTAATTCCTTTACATAAACCGACACGCCAATCAGTCCCTCCCCATTTTTAGCATCCTTAATATAGCCGCTGACTGTGTATTGAGCATTGGCAACGGGTACTTTGGGAAGACCGTTTTGAACGGTGGATTGCCCTTTGACAATCGGTACGGCTAGCAACGCTAGCCCAAGGCCGAAAATCAAGGCAGTACGAACGGTAGAATTCATAGTTCAATCTGACCGCCGAAGCGGTTGTGATGGTTTTAATACTCCCTATACAACTCAAAAGTAAGCGGGTTGATTGCCGAAAATCTCAAAAATTGGACGAAGCAGTGAATACACGGCTTGAACGGTCGGAATCATAAGACAAAACCAATACTTTTGACAAATAACAAGTGACCTTCCCCTATCTAGTATGCTCCAAATCAAGAATATTTCGAAAGCCTTCAGTGGCCGTACCGTATTAGAAGATATCAGCGCGACGTTTAATCCCGGCACTACCAGCCTGATTATTGGGGGTAGCGGTACCGGTAAAAGCGTGCTGTTAAAGTGTATTATTGGCCTGGTGAAACCCGACCAGGGAGAAGTACTCTACGATGGACGCGATTTTCTGAAAGGTGATGAAGAAACGGTTAAAGCCATTCGGCGCGAAATGGGTGTACTATTTCAGGGATCAGCCCTGTTCGACTCTAAAACCGTGATCGAGAACGTACGCTTTCCGCTCGAAATGCTTACTAACATGAGCGAAGCGGAAAAGCAGGATCGGGCTGAGTTTTGCCTTCAGCGGGTAGGATTGGAGCAGGCTGCCAAGCGGATGCCCTCCGAGATTTCGGGCGGTATGAAAAAACGGGTAGGCATTGCCCGCGCCATCGTGATGAATCCCAAGTACCTCTTTTGTGATGAACCCAACTCCGGTCTCGATCCACTGACGTCGATTAAAATTGACCAGCTCATCAAAGAAATCACCGACGAGTTCAATACCACGACCGTAGTGATTACCCACGATATGAACTCGATGATGGAGATTGGCGAACAGATTACTTTTCTGTACGAGGGCCACAAAATTTGGGAGGGCAACAGCGATACCATCACTAGTTCGACCGTGCCTGAGCTAAAGGAGTTTATTTATGCCAATAAACTGCTGCGGGACATGGGGAAGTAAACGAGTGCAGGGGCGAACAGGTAACTCAAATTGTTACAGAACACAATTGCTCTGTTCGATTAATTTCTGGCATAGGTGACAATTGTCACGGAAGTGCTTAGAGCCAGGGTCGTATTTCGCTTAAAATTCAAGCGGTTATGACTTCACTACAAATTGCTGGCTTTTCAGCCTCCATTCTCATTGGCGTTAGCTTAGGGCTGATTGGCGGTGGTGGCAGTATTCTGACGCTGCCCGTTCTGGTATATATGCTGGGCTTGAGTCCGGTTATTTCCACGGCATATTCGCTCTTCATCGTGGGCACTACCTCGTTGGTGGGGTCGGTGAGTTTCATGCGGCAGAAATTGGTTAACTACAAAGCCGGGATCGTTTTTGCCATTCCTTCATTCATTGCGGTCTTTCTAACCCGCCGGTACCTGGTGCCGGCCATCCCCGATTCCCTGTTCAGCATCGGTGGCTTCGAGCTAACCAAGAATATCGCCATCATGCTCTTTTTCGCGTTGGTGATGCTGGCCGCGTCCTATTCGATGATCCGCAACCAGAAAAAAGAACCCGAACAGGAGCCGGGCGAGCTTCGGTTTAACTACCCCATTATTGGCCTTGAAGGATTGGCAGTAGGGGTGCTAACCGGCTTGGTCGGTGCCGGTGGTGGTTTCCTGATTATTCCCGCGTTGGTGCTACTGGCCCGGTTGCCCATGAAAATGGCGGTGGGAACCTCCCTGCTCATCATTGCCGCCAAATCGCTGATTGGCTTTCTGGGCGATATGTCTAACATCGCCGTTGACTGGACGTTCCTACTCGAATTTACCGCGCTGTCCGTTTCCGGCATCTTTCTCGGCACCTACCTGTCGCGGTTTGTACCCGGCGAGAAACTAAAAAAAGGATTCGGTTGGTTTGTTCTGGTGATGGGTATCTACATCATTACCAAAGAGTTAATATTCCCGCCCGGCGTAGGTGATAAAAGTCACTGACATCGCTTTGCCACACCCCTACTTTTGATTCACAAACTTCAGAACCAGCAAAACAAACACGATCATGTTTTTCCAACACATATACGACAAGAGTTTAGCGCAGGGGAGTTACCTGGTCGGTTGCCAGAAAACGGGCGAGTCGATTGTCATTGACGCCAAACGGGATGTTGATACGTACCTCGATATTGCCCAGCAAAACGGGCTGCGCATCACCCACATTGCCGAAACCCATATCCATGCCGACTTCCTGGCTGGCTCGCGCGAGCTGGCGGAACTTACCGGAGCCACCATGTACCTCTCCGACGAGGGCGGTGCCGACTGGGCCTACGAATTTGACCACGTTGGGCTGAAAAACGGCGACGTAATCTCCGTTGGCAACCTCACCCTGACGGTGATGCACACGCCGGGCCACACGCCCGAAAGCATCAGTTTCCTGCTGATCGATAAACCCGCCACAATAGCCCCGGCCATGCTGTTTACGGGCGATTTTGTGTTTGTGGGCGATATTGGCCGTCCCGATTTGCTCGAAAAAGCGGCTGGTCTGGTCGGAACGCAGGACAAGGGTGCCCACGAGATGTATCAGTCCATCCAGAAATTCTGCGACTTGCCCGACTATGTCCAGGTGTGGCCCGGTCACGGAGCCGGTTCTGCCTGCGGCAAAGCCCTCGGCGCCGTAGCCAGCACCACTGTTGGCTATGAGAAAATTCGGAACTGGGCGTTTCAGCACAACGATGATGAGCCGGGCTTTACTGAGTATCTGCTGGCCGATCAGCCCGAGCCACCCCGGTACTTCGCCATGATGAAGAAACTCAACAAGGTGAACCGCCCGCTGCTGATCAGCGTACCTACTCAATCAAACCTTACTGCCGATGCCGTTGAAGCGGCCCTCGACAAGGGTATCAAGCTGATTGATACGCGCAACAAGGCCGACTTTGCCAAAGGCTTCGTTCCGGGTAGTCTGAACATTCAGGGCAACAATACCTTTGCTACGTGGATGGGCTGGTTTATGACTTACGATGAACCGTTCATTCTGGTGGCCGCCGAGGATCAGATTGAAGACCTCACCCGCAAGCTCATGCGCATCGGCTTAGATAACATGCTGGGCTATATCGACGACGTAACAACGCTTGGCATTGCCTTACAGACGAGCGATGTGATTGATCTGGATACGTTCAAAACGTACCTGAATCGCGACGATGTTCAGGTGGTGGATTTACGCGGTTCGTCAGAATACAACGCCGGTCATGTTGAAGGGGCAGAGAATGTGTTTATCGGTACGCTCGACAAAAACCTCGATAAGATCAGCCGCGACAGGCCCGTCGTTATTTATTGTCAGGGGGGCGACCGGGCCACGATTGGCTACTCGCTGCTGGTGCGCAATGGCTTCACGAACGTGAAAAACTACTCGGGCAGCATGAACGAGTGGGTAGCCAACGGCAATCCGGTTGTTACAAAAGATATGGAAGTGGCCGCTTGAGGAAACGTTTTTGCCACCTTTGCTAAAAAATAAAATCCATGCGTCTTCTTCTGACAGTATTATGTATTAGCTTTCTTCAATGGAGCTGTGAACAGGGCCAGCCAACGGTACAAAACCTGAGTGTGGCAGACTTCAAAAAAGCACTTGAAACGACTGCTCTAAAACAACTGATCGATGTGCGAACCGATGCCGAAGTGCAAACGGGTACCATTACCAACGCCGGCCAGTGTGATCTGTCGGGCCCGCATTTTCAGCACCAGCTTGACCGATTAGACAAAAACGTTCCGGTTTACGTGTATTGCGCCGTGGGTGGCCGCAGTGCGCAGGCCGCCCAAATCCTGGCCCAAAGCGGGTTTAAGCAGGTTTATAATTTAACGGGTGGCGTTCAGGGTTGGGTTCAGGCCGGTAATTCTCTTCAACCTTTTCAGCGGTAGACTATGGAACGATATGTCAAGGCCTTTAGCGACGGGTACACGGGCTACTTCAACTACTTCGTCAACGAAATTCTGAACCCCGGCTGGCACAACTACTTTTATTGGCTGGTAGGGTTATCACTGGCAATCTGGTTGCTCGAAATTGTCTTCCCCTGGCGCAAAGACCAACCCATTTTCCGGCAGGATTTCTTCGTCGATCTGTTCTACCTGTTCTTCAATTTCTTTCTGTTCTCGCTTGTTGGCTATAATGCCCTCTCCAACGTTGGGGTGCAGGCGTTCAACGATGTACTGGCCCTGTTCGGCATACAGAACCTGGTGGCCGTCGAAATTCAGTCGTGGCCGGTCTGGGCACAGTTATTGACTTTGTTTCTGGTACGTGACTTTGTGCAGTGGCACATTCACCGGCTCTTACACCGGACCCCGTGGATGTGGGGATTTCACAAAGTTCACCATAGTGTTGAACAGATGGGTTTCGCGGCTCACCTGCGCTACCACTGGATGGAGACTATCATTTACCGAACCCTGGAATACGTACCGCTGGCGATGATCGGTTTTGGTATTCAGGATTTCTTTATTGTACATGTGTTTACGCTGGCGATTGGTCACCTCAACCATGCGAATTTCGACCTGCCGCTGGGGCCGCTTCGTTTTTTATTCAACAGCCCGCAGATGCACCTGTGGCATCACGTTGAGAAACTGCCCGGCGATCATCCGCAGGGGATCAACTACGGCATTACGCTGAGCATTTGGGACTATCTGTTTCGTACGGCCTACCAACCTTATAACGGAAGTCATCTAAAACTCGGCTTTCCAAATCTGGTGAAGTTTCCGCATAAGCTTGCCGATCAGTTGCTGTATCCCTGGCGACAACCGCAGCCTGTAAACCTGCCGGTTCCCGAAAAAAGGAATACGAAGCGGGCACCCGGAAGCCAGCCCTGATTTTTTGCTGTCCCGACCCCAACAATTGCCTTTTCGATAACCTGACCCCTGTTTTATATCATGAAAAAGCCAGCCAGTCTGTTCAATTCAACCTTTCAGGCTTTGCTCTTCGGCAGTTTAACGCTCGGCCTTGCTCCCTTTGTGCCGGAGCCGCATTTGTTGGGCAAACTCCGCTGGTTATGGGGTGGGGCTGTGGGCATGCAACTCACAGACTGGGGCGATCTGTTACTGCACGGCCTGCCGTGGATAGCCTTGATAACGTACACGATGTGGTTTTATTCGCGGGCTAAAAAATGACGCCGACCAGCTTTCAGGCTGATTATAATCAGGTTCCTTTTGTAGCATTTATCACAAAAGACCGACGGCCAATTGCTGAATTTTGACCTAACATTTAAACCAGATGTAGCCATGAAAATTGAGCAAATGTACACCGGATGCCTGGCCGAAGCCGCCTATTACATCGAATCGGCAGGGGAAGCCGCCATTATTGACCCGCTACGGGAAACCAAGCCCTACATCGACCGGGCAGAGACCGATCAGGCGCAGATCAAGTTTATTTTTGAGACGCACTTCCACGCCGATTTTGTATCGGGCCACCTCGACCTGGCCGCTAAAACCGGAGCCACTATTGTATTTGGCCCCACCGCCGAGCCTGATTATCCGGCCTGCATTGCTACCGACGGGGAAGAGTTCACCATTGGCGCCATCAAAATCCGGGTGTTGCACACGCCCGGCCACACCATGGAGTCGTCGACGTTTTTGCTGATTGACGAAATGGGTAAAGAAACGGCTATTTTCACCGGCGACACGCTCTTTATCGGTGATGTTGGCCGCCCCGACCTGGCCATTAAAACCGACCGAACCCGCGAAGACCTGGCCGGGTATCTCTACGACAGCCTGCACCAGAAAATCACGACCCTGCCCGATGATGTCATCGTCTATCCGGGCCACGGAGCCGGGTCGGCCTGTGGCAAAAACATGAGCAAAGAAACCACCGATACCCTCGGCAACCAGAAACGGTTCAACTATGCCCTGCGGGCGCAAAGCAAAGATGCTTTTATTAAAGACGTAACCGCCGGCCTGACCGCGCCCCCGCAGTATTTCCCTAAAAATGCGCTGCTCAACAAAATGGGGTACAACGCAATTGACGAGGTCATGCAACGGGGCACCCAGGCTCTATCGCCCATGGCGTTTGAGGCCGCAGCCAATGAAGAAAACGCGCTGGTGCTTGACGTTCGTGACGCTCAGGATTTTGCCGGAGGTTTTGTGCCTAATGCCATCAATATCGGTCTCGACGGTCAATTTGCGAGCTGGGTCGGTACGCTGGTTACGGATCTGAGACAGCCGTTGCTGCTAATAGCGCCCGAAGGGAAAGAGGAAGAAGCTGTTTTGCGGCTCGCCCGCGTTGGCTACGACAACTGTATTGGCTACCTTAAAGGTGGTTTTGATGCCTGGGAGGACAGCGGCCGGGAGGTCGAGGCAATTCCAGTGGTGTCGGCGGGGACGTTTGCTGGTCGGTTTGCTTACAACCCTGCCCTGCCCGTTTTCGATGTTCGGCGTAAAAGTGAGTTCGATGCCGAACACGTCATTGGCGTAGAGAATCTCCCGCTGGAAAGCCTGAACGACAACATGGCCCGTATTGACCGAAACAAAACATATTATGTACACTGCGCAGGCGGCTATCGGTCAATGATTGCGCTCTCCATTCTGAAAGCACGCGGCTTTGACAATCTGATTGATGTTGCGGGTGGATTTGCCGCTATTAAAGTCACGGACAAACTACCATTGACGGATTACGTTTGCCCCACAACGCTCCTGTAAAGTCTATTTCCGTTTTCAGTATATTTCCCATTGTTTTGTATTCGTTGATACAGACCGATGGGAAATGTCGTGTGATATTTATTACAGAAAAGTAGCCGGGGAAGCATCTCCTTTGGCATCCTCAAAGAGGAAACAAACTACCAATGAAACGTTCTCCTGAAGATCGGCAAATGCGAAACCTGATGGTAAGTCTCCGGCTGCTGACCGGGCTTATTGCTATTGTGGCCGGGCTGTTAATATCAATGCTTTTTTTCCAGCGGACGGGTTCTAATCCGGCGGTTAGTGAGTCGGTTGCCCCGGCCAATACTATTGCCCCGGATACCAATTTTGTCAATCTCTGGCAGGCTCCGTCCGACTGGCGTATGATGCGTCTCGCGCCAGATGAGCAAAAAAAGGTC
>Ga0209181_10007426_pt1 | contig 15012 bp, 14 predicted proteins | sample MAT05_FD_187208 | JGI IMG/M metagenome (GOLD analysis project Ga0209181, IMG submission 187208) | Freshwater microbial communities from Lake Fryxell liftoff mats and glacier meltwater in Antarctica - MAT-05 (SPAdes) (version 2) | ecosystem: Environmental > Aquatic > Freshwater > Ice > Liftoff... | reverse complement strand
AGTCTTGTGTCTGAAGTCTTGTGTCTGAAGTCTTGTGTCTGAAGTCTTGTGTCTGAAGTCTTGTGTCTGAAATCTTGTGTCTGAAGTCTTGTGTCTGAAGTCTTGTGTCTGAAGTCTTGTGTCTGAAATCTTGTGTCTGAAGTCTTGTGTCTGAAATCTTGTGTCTTGTGTCTGAAATCTTGTGTCTGAAGTCTTGTGTCTGAAATCTTGTGTCTTATGTCTGAAATCTTGTGTCTTGTGTCTTGTGTCTGAAGTCTGAAGTCTTGTGTCTGAAGTCTGAAGTCTGAAGTCTGAAGTCTGACTGTAGACTATTTTTGCCCCCAACGGTAACTGTCAATTTTGAAGCCGGCCAAGTCTAATACGCGGTCAGTAACGGTAGCAGCCACGGCTTCCATAGAATCGGGGCGGGAATAAAACGACGGACAGGCCGGACAAATTATACCACCAGCCTCGGTGACTGTTTTCATATTGTTAATGTGTATCAGACTCAGGGGCGCATCGCGGGTGAGCAATATGAGGCGGCGGCGCTCTTTGAGGATAACATCGGCGGCGCGGGTAGCCAAATCGGTGCTGACACCCGTAGCAATACGCGCCAACATACCCATTGAACACGGACACACGATCATCGTATCATAATGCGCAGAACCGGAGGCAAAAGGTGCATTGAAATCATTTTTATCGTAAAATGAGAATGGATAGGCAGCAAAGTCGGCAGATCCGATCTCCAATTCCCAGTTAATTTTGGCATTATTCGACAAAATTACGCCTACGGCCTCCCATTGTTCCTGTAATTGTGCCAGCCGATCCAGCAATACTTTGGCATAAATGGAACCGGAAGCGCCGGAAATGCTGATGACTATTTTTTTGGACATAGTGGATGTGCGTGACGGAAGGGTGTCAGCATAAAATACTAAACTTGGGTAGATTAGTTTTTTGAGTGAAAAGGAATCAGATAGGATTGATACTTTATTTTGACATCGTTCCAAATGCTTTCTACAACATCTTACTCCAAAATTAGTTCTTGCACACTGGTTTTTCCATTCTTTTCTGTGGAAAATACATAATTTCCTTTTTTGAGGTAATACTTGCCAGTATCCGATTTTTCTATTTCAACCGATTTTTTTGCCTCTTTTTGTAGCGTTTCCCGATACTTTTTTATAGCATCTTCCTGCACATCAAATGCGTATTTCAGGATATTCATCCCTTTCCGGCATTCAAAAGTGCCAGTGCGCAGTAGTAGTCCTTCTTTTGTTTTGACCGACCAGTTGGCGGCACCTCCCGCATTGGCATAGATCAGTACGGGCAGTTCGGGGTCTTTTAGTTCCTGCCAGGATGCTTTTTTGCCCCAATTGCGACCGATTTTTTGTTTGGAGAATTCAAAGAGGTGAATATCGGCCGCCAGCACGTCCGGGGTAAGTTGTTGTACCGGTTTCATGTTGATTTTAAACATAGATCGCCCGTGTGTACCAATTACTAAATCTCCGGTCTTGGCTTGCAAGACCATATCATGCACGGGTACATCAGGGAAATTGCTGCTTAACGTTTGAAATGTTTTGCCGCGATCTAAGGAAATATAGGCGTTGTGATCCGTTCCTACATACAGCACATTCGGATTAACGGGGTCTTCGCGCACGACATTCACGGGTTCGGCAGGCAAATTTTCGCCAATGCGTGCCCAAGTTGCTCCAAAATTTTCGGAAACATACAGATAAGCCGTAAAATCGTCGGAACGATACCCGTTGAGACTAACATACACCCGACCGCGTTCATGAGCGGAAGCCTGCACCCGCGAAATCCATAAATTTTGTGGCAACCCATCGGATATTTTTGTCCAAATGTCGCCCCCGTCGCGGCTGACGTGCAGGAGGCCATCGTCGCTCCCGGCATAGAGCAGACCAAATTTCAGCGGGCTTTCGTGGATGGCAGACAAGGTGCCATAGGGGACATTTCCTTTCCTGCCACCGGCGGTCAAATCTCCGGAAATAACTTCCCAGTGCTCGCCCTGATCGAAAGAACGATACAATTTGTTGGCCCCAAAATACAGGATATCCTGATTGTGTTGACTCAGGTGGATGGGCGTTTGCCAATTGAACCGCAAGGGACGCTCGCCCAATTCCGGTCGTGGTGTGATCGGTTTCGTTTGCCCGGTGGTCTTATTTACCCGGAAGTAATTGCCAAACTGAAATCCCGTGAATACGGTATTGTTATTGCGGGTATCCACTTGCACCTGCATTCCGTCGCCACCGAGGAGTTCTTTGTAGGGATACTGACCACTCTGATGCCAATCGGAAGAGGCTTTGTAATCGGAAGGGCCTGTCCAAACGCCGTTGTCCTGCGCACCGCCATATACATTATAAGGTTCTGCTTCGTCTGTTGCAATGGCATAAAACTGACCGACGGGCGGGTTATTGCATTTTATCCAGGATTCGCCATTGTCCCAGCTGATGTTGAGGCCGCCGTCGTTGCCATTGATGAGGTGGCCGGGTCGGTCGGCATTCACCCAAAGGGCGTGGTGGTCAGCGTGTACATTATCCCGACTGATCTTTTTCCAGGTTTTCCCGCCATCGTCGCTGCGAATGATAAAAAAGCCCATCAGATAGACCTGATCGGGGTTGTTAGGCGCACAGCGGACATTGGAAAAATAGTAGCCATACGTGAAATTGATCATTTCCAGCGGCTCTTCGTGGGTTTTTCGCCAGGTTTTACCGTCGTCATCGCTGCGGTACACCTCTGCTCCTTTATAGTTGGCTTCAAACAAATTAGCATTGGCATCTTCGAGGTATTCCACCAATGCGATGGGCTTTAACTTGTCTTTTTCTATCAATCCCTTGACCTTTGAGGCCGTATATTTTTCCGGAAAATTGTTATTTTTCAGATAAGTGGCCAATTTATCGTCTGCTAACGCCAAAAAACTGCCTTTGTCCATGCTTTTCAACTGATCTTTGGTGAGGGCATCCGTTGCCGGAGTGGTTTCCTTTTTGGGTTTTGCATCCTGATTGTCAATGCTGGCAAATAGGGTGGTGACCCCATTTTTTCGCCCGGCGCACAGGCCGATTCTTCCGGCGTTGACCCCCGTCGGGAATCCGCTTGCGGGGGTGCTGACGATATTCCAATTTTCGCCACCGTCGGTGCTTTTCCAAATTTGACTTCCGCTGCCGGCACCTTTAAAATCCCAGGCGTGGCGCTCGCGCTCCCAGGTAGCCGCGTAGAGGGTGTTGGGGTTGCCGGGATCCACTATGAGGTCAATAGCGCCGGTATTTTCATTGGCAAACAGGGTAGGTTGCCAGGTTTTGCCTCCATCGGAGGTTTTGTATACGCCGCGTTCGGCATTTGGGGTATATAAATGCCCCAATACGGCGACCCAAACAATGTCGGGATTGTACGGATGCAACACAATGCGCCCGATGTGGTGACTTTCTGACAGTCCGAGGTGTTGCCAGTTTTTCCCCGCATCTGTGCTGCGGTAAATGCCCGTTCCGGCGTAGGAAGAACGGCTGGAATTGTTCTCGCCCGTACCCACCCAAAGCACTTTGCGCTGCCAGTCCACGGCTATGTCGCCAATGGTCATGCTGGCTTCGTGGTCGAAAAGCGACTTGAAGGCCGTACCATTGCTTTCAGAATACCAAAGGCCACCGGAAGCATAGGCCACATAAAATTTGGTGGGGTCAGCGGGATTCACTTCCACATCATTGACGCGGCAGGAAAAAATGGAAGGGCCAATGCTGAGGGGTTCTAATGCGGCCAGCAGAGAATTGCTTTTGAGTTGCTGCCGCTGCGCAAAGGCGTTCAGGCGGGCATCGGCCGGGGTAGCGGCGGACTGCTGCGCTATTGCCGGAAAAGCCAGACAAAAAAACAGACTAAAAAGGAGGGTGTAATGTCTATACATAGAATAAAGTGTGGGAGGGTGCGGAAGTTGATTGCCCTATTGCTGATCGTAACGGAGCAGGTTAAGCAGGTATTCGCCATAACCGCTTTTTATATAGTGATGACCGAGGCGTTCTAATTGTTCGTTATCAATAAAGCCCATTTCCCAGGCAACTTCTTCGATGCACCCGATTTTGAGGCCCTGACGATCTTCTATAGTTTCGATAAATTGGCTGGCCTGCATGAGGCTTTTGTGGGTACCGGTGTCCAACCAGGCATAACCCCTGCTCATGACGCGTACCTGGAGTTTGCTCTGTGCTAAATAAATGCGATTGACATCGGTGATTTCGTATTCGCCGCGAGCACTGGGTTGCAGGTTGCGGGCCACTTCTACCACGGAGTTGTCGTAAAAATAGAGACCCGGAACTGCGTAATGGCTTTTGGGCGCTTTGGGTTTTTCTTCTATGCTGAGTGCTTTGAAATTGCGGTCAAATTCTACTACCCCGTACCGCTCCGGGTCGGCTACCTGATAGGCAAATACGATACCACCTGTGGGGTTGGCACAGGATTGTACCAGATCGCTCATACCGGCTCCGTAGAAAATATTGTCGCCGAGAATGAGGGCAGCGGGGTGTTTTCCGATGAAGTCGGCACCCAAGACAAACGCTTGGGCGAGGCCGTTGGGTACTTGTTGTTCCACGTAGGAAAAGGACATGCCGAGGGCGCTGCCGTCGCCGAGGAGTTCCCGAAATTTGGGCAGATCATGGGGTGTGGAAATAATCAGGACTTCCCGGATACCCGCCAGCATTAGGGTAGAAAGCGGGTAGTAGATCATGGGTTTGTCGTAGACGGGCATCAGTTGTTTGCTGACTGCCAAGGTCAATGGATATAGCCGGGTACCGAGGCCGCCGGCGAGAATAATGCCTTTCATGGGGCAAAGGTACAAGAAAGTGGCACGGGAATGAATTAGTTGATGGTACTTGCATAAATTTTTTTTGCAAAAAAAATTTATGCAAGTACCATCAACTAAGTAGTCCACAGTCAATAGTCGGCAGTCCACAGTCTCACAAATCCTTGATAATAAGGTAATTAATGAAATTACAAACTACGATTATTGCTATTTACCTACTTAACCCAAGTTTCGTATGTAGCCCTCAACATTTTTTGGGAAATTAGTTCTACCTTTGCTCTGATTAAAACGGGATAAAGATATGTTTTTTAAAAAAAAATCGTCCGTGGCCGGATTTACTACGACTTGGTATGAATAAACGCAAATCGGGTGTTATCGTTCACAAACGGCTACCGTATTTGGGGTGCCTTTCCGGGTTGGATTCCGCCGCCCGGCTGTTGTTGTTGGAGCGGATAGAATGCCTGTTGCTGTATCGTTATGACAACGAAGCGTGTGAGGCGTCCGTTGAGGCCCTTGCGGTGGGTTTTGTGAACAAGTACTATAGTCGGCACGCTGGCCATAATTCGGCGCGAATGCCCTTGGATGTCGGCGGGGGCATGATTGCGGCCGAAAACGGGGAAGAGCGCATCTTGTTGCAAAGCCACAAGGTACTCCGGTCACCAGAGGTTGGGGGCGAATGGTTGTTGTGGCAGGCTATGGAGGAATTGGGTATTAAGCAGTTTTTAAGGGGTTGTGAAGGTTGGGCAGAAAAGGATATTGACGTATTTTGTATGAGCCTCTTGGGCCGTGCCTTGTACCCGGCATCGGAATTGAAAACGTCCTTGTGGCTTTTGGAGCAGTCCAGTGGCCCGGACTTATTGGGGGCCAGCACAGACCTTGGGGACGATGCGCTCCATCGTTCAAACGCCAAGTTGTTGGGCATCCACCGTGGACTGGAAGCACATTTGTACGGGCGGATGGACAGTCTATTGGGCTTTGAGGGCCTTCGTTTTTTGTACGACATGACAAATACCTACTTTGAAGGGCTTATGGCGGGCAGCACTTTGGCGCAGTTTGGCCGCAGCAAGGAAAAGCGTTCGGATTGTCGCTTGGTGAGCATCGGTTTGCTGGCCAACGAGTGGGGCTTTGTGAAACACAGTGATTTTCACGCGGGGAACATCAGCGAGCCATCCACGTTTGCCGGAGTACTCAAAGTGGTGCCGAAAGGGGAGGGAATAATGATGGATGCGGGCATTGGCACACAGGAAAACATAGGGCAGGCTGCGGTACTCGGCATCCCATACATGTGCGTAACGCGGGAACGGTTCAGCCCACAGGAAATGGACTTCAGTGGCGCAACCGTTTTCGAGCACCAGCCTTCCAACAAGACCAAGCCCTATAAAGTGTCGGTGTATGTGAAAGAACACACCTTTACCGTGGGAGAGAAGGTGTTCGGCGACCGTCTGATCTTTGTCAAAAGCGAGGCAAAAGAGGGAAAAGAGCAGGGTATGCTGCAACGCCAAGTGCAACGCATGGAAAAAGGCCTCGAACTGGTCAAGGCGGCCTTGTCCAAGGCACCGTGCAAAAAAGACCTGCAAGCCATCCATGAGCGCATCGGACGGCTGAAAGAAAAAAATGCCTCCGTAAACAAGGCATTTGACATAAAAATCCTTGCGGAAGGCACCAAGGCCAAGGCCATCGAATGGAAATACGACCGCAAGGTCGAAGTCTATAACGGCACCTACGTTATCCGTACTTCCATGCCCGTCGCATCGGCACGCCAGGGATGGGAAACGTACCACCTGATGACCCAGAGGCCGTCAACAAGTGTTGCAAAAACGACTTGAACAGGAGACCAGTTTACCACCAAAAGGACGATTCCATCAAAGCGCACCTCCTGTTGACCATTATAGCTTGCGGTGTCGTCCACTTCATCCTGCACCGATTGGCCAAACAGGGCATCCATTGGTCTTGGAAAGAGGTCGTAAGGGTGATGAACACTCAAAAAACTGTTTTCTCCGAATTCCAAAACAACAATAGCGAATATATACTATATTCCCAATGGAGTAAGCCTGAGCCAAAAGCCGCTCAAATATATGACGCTTTGAAATATGAACACGCCAGAGACCCGGGATTCTTTTTCAAGGCCAAAAATAACAGCACGTAATGTTGGGGGCTACATACGAAACTTGGGTTAAGAATTACTGCAGCAATTTCTCATTTGGAAATACAACAAATCGGATCAAGTCGGAGATGATACAGCAATCCATAAAAAAACAGCGAAAATCTGCCAAATCCGTGTTGTCAGCGTTCGCACTGACACAACGGCCGCAGGGTAAAAGTCAAATGAGGAATTACTACTAATAACCATTTAATTGCTTTATTACCAATGATTTACAAGACTGCCGACTGTCAACTGCCGACTGAGGACTGTCAACTGCCGACTGCCAACTGCCGATTGAGGACTGTCAACTACCGACTACTTACTACTGAACTGCCCATCCATGCATACCGATCACCAATATATCGAAGCTTTGCGCCACAATGACCCAAAGGGCATTCGCAGTATCTATGAACGATACGCCGTAGAAGCCCTGAAATGGGTAAAAAACAACAACGGCACTGCTGATGATGCCCGAGATGTTTTTCAGGAAGCAGTATCTATTCTATTTGAAAAAGCGCAAAATCCGAATTTTGTACTCACCTGCCCAGTGGGAGCCTTGCTCTACACCCTCTATTCGCGACGCTGGATAGATCATTTGCGCACAAAAAAACGCGAGTACACGGTAAGATTAGTTGAAGAAACACGATATAATCAGGAAACCACCTCCGATGTACTAAGCATTGCCGAAGTAGCAGAAGAGGAAGCCGTCGAACAGCGCCGGATTGCCCAGGCTTTTGCCCAACTGAGCGAGGTTTGTCGCCGATTATTTGCTTTATTAGCCGAAGGAATCGCTCCCAAAGAAGCAGCATCGCAATTAGAAATGAACAGTGTGGACACTCTTTATCGCCGTAAAAACGCCTGCGCCACAAGGTGGCGGGAATTATTAGGGTGATGAGCAATCCATAAAAAAATGTCAAAAACTATTCATCCATCACTCATTACCCAATTATGGAGGAGCAAGATTACTTATTGATTGATAACTTCTTCGACGGACTACTCTCGGAAACTGCCCGTCAGGAAGTGTTGCAACGCGTGGACAAAGAGCCGACATTTGCTGCGGCATTTGCCACCACCCAAAAAATGCAGGAATGGCTCCGCCGTGAACCCCGCAGAAAAGTATTTGAACAAACCACTGCTGCATTGGGACAGTCATTTTTCACGGAAGAAAAAGAAGAAAATTTAGCAACTAAATCGGTTAAGACGATCCCCGTGAATAACCCGGTGATGGGTTCCAGGCCGGGCGGCTTGATGAAGCGCGGCAATATATGGGCCATTGCAGCCGCCATTGCCCTGTTAGTGGCTGCCGTGTGGTTTGTCATGCGCCCTCAACCTCCACTATATCAGCAATTTGCGCTGCATACCCCGCCGCAATTTACGGAACGGAGTGGCGCATTCACCGCTGCTACCACCGCTGAAACATCTTTTAAAAAAGGAGATTATGCCACCGCCTTGACCGCTTTACAGCAATTGGCCCAACAGCGACCCGACGACCCAACCGTAGCGTTTTATTCGGGCGTTTGTCAACTTGAACTCCAGCAGACAAATGCCGCCAGGGCTGTTTTTACAACGTTAGCCAATGGTGTATCGGTCTGGCGCGAAGAGGCCCAATGGTACGTGGCGTTGACGTATCTAAGAGAAAATGATTTGGAAAAGTGCAAACAAGTGCTGGGCACCATCCAACCTGATGCTGAGCGATACAAGTCGGCAGTGAGGTTATTAAAAAAACTTTGATAGTATGGGGGGAGAAGACTTCAGATACAAGACTTCAGACTTCAGACACAAGACTTCAGAGACAAGAGACTTCAGATACAAGATATTAGACACAAGACTTCAGACACAAGACTTCAGACACAAGACTTCAGATACAAGACTTCAGATACAAGACTTCAGACATAAGACTTCAGACATAAGACTTCAGACACAAGACTTCAGACACAAGACTTCAGATACAAGACTTCAGATACAAGACTTCAGACACAAGACTTCAGACAAGAGACTTCAGACATAAGACATCAGACAAGAGACATCAGACATAAGACATAAGACATAAGATACAAGACATAAGATACAAGACATAAGACATAAGACATAAGACATAAGATACAAGACATAAGACATAAGTGACGTACGTCGGGTCGTCCACGCCCGACGATATCGCGGAACACATCAGAAGCCCCGTAACGTATTTTTTTGAAACACAAAAGAAACAAAAGAACACAAAAGCCCGTAGAGTGTACTGTACGTTGGGTCGTCCACGCCCGACAATATCGCGGAGTACATCATAGGACATCAGACACAAGACTTCAGACACAAGACTTCAGACTTCAGACACAAGACTTCAGACTTTAGACACAAGACTTCAGACAAGAGACTTCAGACAAGAGACTTCAGACATAAGACATAAGACATAAGACATAAGACATAAGATACAAGACATAAGACATAAGTGACGTACGTCGGGTCGTCCACGCCCGACGATATCGCGGAACACATCAGAAGCCCCGTAACGTATTTTTTTGAAACACAAAAGAAACAAAAGAACACAAAAGCCCGTAGAGTGTACTGTACGTTGGGTCGTCCACGCCCGACAATATCGCGGAGTACATCATAGGACATCAGACACAAGACTTCAGACACAAGACTTCAGACTTCAGACACAAGACTTCAGACAAGAGACTTCAGACAAGAGACTTCAGACAAGAGACTTCAGACACAAGACTTCAGACACAAGACTTCAGACACAAGACTTCAGACTTCAGACTTCAGACACAAGACTTCAGACACAAGACTTCAGACACAAGACTTTAGACACAAGACTTTAGACACAAGACACAATGGTTTTATAACTCGTAACCCAAGTTTTGTGTGTGGGTAGTCCCAAACAATTGAAACAACTTTCGCAGCAGCGGGCATCGCGGAGTACGCTACGGTTCCCCGTGGAAGGCTCTTATCTCACGACTCTAAATACCGGCTAATTGCCGGAAAGACCGCATTTGCTCCTCCGAAAAAGCCCTTTTGGGCAAGATAATAGCTGAAAAACCAGTGGTAAACATCAAAAACGAATCAGGTGTTTCCGCAGCATTTTTGAAGCCATTCCACTGATAATCAGCGGAAAATGTTTCTCCATAAACAATCAAATGTTCTGTGTCAAAAGTACAGCGACGCTTTTCGAGCATTTGAGGATTGGCTTTAAAGATTCTGCTGGTAGAAAAACGCAGCGTGAAATACCAGATAGCACCTATCAAAGCAAACGTAAAAATGGCGGCTATTAAGGAGGTAACGGTTAATCCGCCATTTATCAAGGGCCAGCCAGCCGCCAACAGCCCCGACGCTGCAAGGATATACATGGTTTTTTTACCTGCTCCCTTGCGATAATAATGGGTCATAAAGCCGCGAAAGTCGGCTTCAGTGTATTGAAAGTTGATTTCGTTTTGCACGAAGTTGGTGTTTTAAGTGTTTTAAGTGTTTTGGTGTTTTGGCATAAGCGTGAATACATCAACAATTATGTGATCATCAATCGTCAATCAAAAGGTTGGGCTTTTTAGTGCCGGGCAAACAAATCAACAATTAGTCAAATCAACGTCTCAACAAATCACTTACCCTTTCGCCGAACGGACATATACTTCCTGATCTTTGTATTTGGAAGGGCATTTCAGCAGCATATCGCTGGCTTCAAACACATCTCCTTCCATTTGCCCGGTCAGTACAATTTGTTCTGAGCGTTCAAAGTCCTGTGGTTTTCCGGCGCGCAGTACTACTTTTCGGGTCTCACCTTTGTCGTCGCGCAGCCAAAAAGTTAGGTAATTCGGGTTGTGTTCCGGGTCATAATCTACCGAGCGGTCTTTTACCAGCTGTCCGACCAATTTAACTTTATCACCACTTTGGGCAGCTTGTTTGAAATTTGCGTAAGTGGTTACGTCTTTGCTGGCAGTGATCAGGATACCAATGGCTATAGCAATGATGCCGATCGCAATAATATGTACTTTTTTCATAGAGGTAGCGTAGTATTGTATAGTGAGTATTGTGTACTGAAATTGTTGGTTAGAAGTGAAAACGCCAGATACAAGACTTTCTGTATAGGTAGGTACAGGTAAATCTTACACCTGGCGTTTTGTTCGTCAAACAAAGTATCTTCAGCGCAATTGACCGCACAAAAGTAAGAAAAATTATTTACTCGTTCCTTAGCGGTTATTAAGAAAGCGCATCAGCAGGTACAAAAATTGCACCAATGCAGCCAATGCAGCCGCCACGTAGGTCATTGCAGCCCAGGTAAGGGCATCTTTAGCACCTGCGTATTCCGCGCCTTTGGCAAACCCGCTGTCGTCCAACCAAACCAATGCCCGGCGGCTGGCATCAAACTCTACCGGAAGGGTGATGAGGCTAAAAACGGCTGTGATGGCAAAAACAACGAGTACCACAAACATGATAATCGGGTTTTTCATAAAAGACATCCCGACCAAACCCAGCATGAACAGGTACTGCTGTACGCTGGAAGCGATATTGACGACCGGCACTAAAGCGGAACGCATACTCAAAAAAGCGTAAGCCGTAGCATGCTGAACGGCATGGCCACATTCGTGCGCCGCCACTGCCGCTGCCGCTACATTGCGACCGTGATACACATCATGACTCAAATTGACCGTACGATTTTGCGGATTGTAATGGTCGGTCAATTGGCCATCTACCTGCGTGATTTGCACTTCGGATATTTTATAATGCCGGAGCATAGTGGCCGCCACTTCGGCGCCGCTCATACCATTGGTCAGCGGCACCTGTGCATATTTGTTGAATTTGCTTTTGAGTACAGAACTCAATATAAAACCGATACCGGTAAAAATAATGCTAATCAGAAAAAGTCCCATCTTGAATAAAAAAGTTTTTTAGTGAAAAAGAACCTATCAGACAGTTGGCATCAAAGGGTCAACATTTTGAATGGTTTCTAACAAAACGAAAAGTTTGTAAAAAGTAACAAAATAAACATTTTAAGTGCATTTTGGTTCATATTTTGGGTTTATTCAAAAAAAAGAGCACCACCTAAACATAGATGATGCTCTTTTTTTCTACATTACTCTAATGGGATACACATAAAAGATGCACTCAAAAAGTATGATATACTGATAAAAGTTATGGTGTTTTTTCCGTAAATAAATTGATTGATTGGTATCAATGTAATTTTTTACAAAAAAATTACATTGATACCAATCAATTAATTTATTTACGTGTCACCCCTACTACGGATTTGGAATAACCAATTCCTGACCTACCTCAATCTCGTCAGCACTGTCAAGAATATTGGTATTGGCTTCAAAAATTTGCTTGTATTTCATCATGTCGCCATAGTAGTGCTTAGCAATTTTGCTGAGGCTCTCCCCTTTTGCTACCGTGTGGCGGGCATAAACACCAGGATTGGCTACCGTGATCTCTGCGGCAATATCGGAAGGGCTGGCACCTCCGATTTCCTTGATTGCATCCCACAGTTGGTCTTTTTCGTGACCGGTTTCAACGGTACCCCACATGCGGAGCATACCATCTGCTTCTTCTACGCGGCCATCGCGAACACCAAGGCGCTCGCCCAATGAGAGTACACTTTGATACTTGTCTTTTACTGCCATTTTATTAAGTCAGTTTAGTGAGTGATTTGAATATTTTTTCAGTGATGCCGCTTCTGACGGCGTTTGAGCCGCAAAGTTACATTTTATTTTAATTCTTACTCGAAAATTTATTTTTGGCAATGATTGAATTCAATAATTTAGGAACGGTGTCAGCATAAAGTACTAAACTTAGGCAGATTATTTTTGCTCAAATAACGATCTTTTTGGGCTAATAATGGGGTTATTTAAACAAAAAGATGGGCAATTTGAGTGAAAAGGAATCAGATAAGATTGATACTTTATCTTGACACCGTTCCTTATAATGCATTAAACACCTGGATTTACACGAATTGGTCAAATCCCCTCAACTGAAATTGTTCTAGATCCTTCGGCGAAATTACCCGCCAGTCGCCGTATTTCCGAAACCACGTAGCCTGCCTTTTGGCTAAATTGCGCGAGTGCTGTTTTATTTTTTCAATGGCTGTTTCACGAGCAATATGGCCGTCAAAAAAATCGAAAAACTCTTCGTAACCGACCGTTTTCAAAGCCGGAAGATGTCGGTAGGGCAGGAGTAACTGCGCCTCGGCTTCCAATCCGGCTGCTATCATAGCCTCCACACGGGCATCAATGCGGGCGTACAACTCCTGGCGCGGCCATTCCAATAATAGGTAATGTGGCACAAACGGGCGCTCTGATTTTTCTTTTTGCACATAATCAGAATAAGGTCGGCCACTTTGCAGGCATATTTCCAATGCCCTGTGCAGCCGGGCCGGGTTCTGACGGTCTATTCTCTGAAAATGAACGGGGTCAAGGCGCGCCACTTCGGTTTGCAGCCAGGCAAGCCCGCCCGATTGTTCGCCTTGGGCCACTTGGTGTTTTACCGCGTCGGAGACCTCCGGAAACGCATCCAACCCCTCGCAAACGGCTCGCAGAAACAAACCCGATCCGCCCGTTAAAATGGCATAATCGTTTTTTTGATAAATAGTGGCCAGCGTTTGTAAGGCCGCCTTTTCAAAGTCGCCAACACTGAAATTATCCTGTACGCTCAAGCTGTTGATAAAATGATGGCGGGCAGTGGCCAACTCTTCCGGTGAAGGCTTGGCCGTCCCAATGCTCATTTCCCGGTAAAACTGTCGGCTGTCGGCAGAAAGGATTTCTGTCTTCAATTGCCGCGCCAGCCGGATAGCGAAGGCAGTTTTGCCGGTTGCCGTGGCACCTCCAATGACGATCAGGTGTTTCATCGGCGTTTGGGCTTATATTTTGCAGCTTCTAAAAACGCCTGGGCATCTCGCATTTGCAATATTTGTTCAAAAGTGGCATCCGGGTTGCGTTTTTTATACGCTTTTACTATTTGCCAACCGATCCAGTTGCCCACCTCGCCCGGCGCTTCCTGAAATACGACGGGTGCATTGGGGCTGGGTGTTACTAGTTTTTTAAACTTATTAAAATCGGTAGAATATAGCAGACTTTGCGACAGCAGTCTTGCCCAAACTTCTTGCTCATTGGCATAACAGCCTTCCATTTGTTTGCGGGTATACCCCATTTTCATACTGTCGGGCATTTCGGGCAGCAAGCAGTCTGCCATGTACAGTACCTTGCCGTTGTACAACATCTGTTCAATCAACTGATTTCCCGGCGGTACATCAGCCATGTTTTGCACCAATGCTTTTGCCAAACGGATGGGTATGTAGTCTTTTTGAAACTGCCGTCGGATGTAGGACGGAAAAATTTCAGGGTTGTAGCCACGAAAATTTTCACCCAAAAACATATCCAATCCAATACCGCAAAGACTGTCGCCCGCCGTAAAAGCATCCGTCACGTATTCAGAAACGATGGCATTAACTTGCGGAATTGGTTTTTGGGGAAAATAATATTTATAATATTTAAATAGTTGGTTTAATTCTTTTTCTGTGCCCGAAAGATCAGCGTAAACCCGTTGAACGGTATCGAATAAAAAACGGACAGAAGGCGCGGTCAGGAAACCTTTCAATGCCTGATCGGGCGTTTCTTTCGGGTTAGCCGGGTCGTGGATCATGTTGACACAAAACAGGGTCATCAGGTCGGGATAGCGTTGCGCTAAAGCCTGCATTCCGCTGCTGATATGGGCGGTATCCAAAGAAAAAACATCCCGATCAAATCGCTGGATTTTGATGTCCATTGGTATCTGCGAAACATTAGGACGGGGCGTAGCATCGTCATCGGCACATTGAATACAGAGCAATACCAATAAAAAGAGACCAAAAAGCGCTCTGATTGACAAAAGATGACGCACTATGTGAAAAGGTATTTTTGACATTTTTTAAAATTTATTATTTGTAAGACTTCAGACAGCAGACTTCAGACACAAGACTTCAGACAGCAGACTTCAGACACAAGACTTCAGACACAAGACTTCAGACACAAGACTTCAGACTTCAGACACAAGACTTCAGACACAAGACTTCAGACACAAGACTTCAGACACAAGACTTCAGACACAAGACTTCAGACACAAGACTTCAGAC
>Ga0209181_10007420_pt1 | contig 15018 bp, 9 predicted proteins | sample MAT05_FD_187208 | JGI IMG/M metagenome (GOLD analysis project Ga0209181, IMG submission 187208) | Freshwater microbial communities from Lake Fryxell liftoff mats and glacier meltwater in Antarctica - MAT-05 (SPAdes) (version 2) | ecosystem: Environmental > Aquatic > Freshwater > Ice > Liftoff... | reverse complement strand
TCGAGGAAGTGAGCGAGGCCCTCGCGGTCGGCGGGGTCGTCGATCTGGCCGACGTTCACGACGAGAGAGGCGCCGGATTTGTTGAACTTCGCGTCGGAGACGAGGAGGACGCGGAGGCCGTTATCGAGGACAAAGCGGCGAAACTGGGCGGTGTCGGTGGGCGCGACGAGGCGGGGCGGGAGCGGGGGGGCGAGGGCGGCGGCAAAAGCCGACGCGGCGGCGAGGAAGGCCAGGGTGGGAGCGATAAGACGGGACATGGGGGAATGGTAGGCAGAGACCTTAGCCGGCGATGCGGTGCCGCCAAGTGTTTGGCGACGAAAAGTCGGCGGGCGGGACGGGCGGGCGTGGGCCGGGATGGACGGTTCGGATTAGGCCGGTCGAGTCCGCACTCCCCGCGATGCCCTCGACTCCTGAGCATGAGGGCCGCAGCTCTCAGGGAACTTCGTAGAGTTCGACCGAGGTGGCACCCGTCGCGCCATTAACCCCGTTGACGACGGCCTTATTTCCCGCCGCGAGGGTGGAGATGGCGGTGGCGTCGCGGCTGCCGGCCGCAACGGATCGAACCACGTGTTACCTATGTCTGCGGATCGAACCAACTGTTCGCAGACTTAGGTTCGAGAAACGTCCCAAACCGAGCGCTTTCCGAAACCGTTGAATCTATCAAGCACCTGTAAAGTTTTTCTTCGGGGCGAAATCCGCTCGCTATTGAGTAGAGCGCCAACTGAGTGGGGTTCATGGCGATAGCGATTTTAGGTGGAGGAATTTTAGGCGTCTGCACGGCACTGGAGCTGGCAGACCGGGGCCACCGTGTTGTACTTTTTGAGCGGAATTCCGAACTGTTTGCCGAGGCGAGCCTTTATAACGAGGGTAAACTCCATCTTGGTTTCGTTTATGCGGCCGATTCTTCGTTTCGTACGGCCGAACGCATGATTCATGGGGCGTCCCGTTTTGCTGAAATTTTGCAACGCTGGCTGCCGGCATCGGTCATCGAAGCTCTGCCTTCGTCCTCGTTCGATTACATTGTGCATCGCGACTCGATGCTGACTGTGCGGACGATTGAAGACCATTTTCAACGCGTTCGCGCCGCCCTCATTGAGTCGATGCCCGCGAATCGTTCTCCGCTCCCCCTCGATTCGTCGCGGCCTCACTGGCGTCGTCTTTCTTCTGAGGAATTATCCCTTCGTTATAATCCCGGTCGCGTCGACGCTGCGTATGAGACGTGTGAACTGTCGGTCGATCCGTGGTTGATTGGCCAGCATCTCCGTGCGGTTGTGCTGGAGCACCCGGGAATTGAGCTGGTGAGACGTGCGCGGGTAACCGACGTCTGGGATCGCACGGATGGAAAGTACGACGTTCATTTTGAACAGGACGGGGTGCGTCACCGCGGGCCGTTTACTGGCGTGATCAATGCGCTATGGGCGAATCGTCCGGCGATCGATCAAAAGTATGGCTTGCAGGACCCCGGGCCGTGGTTCACCCGTCGAAAACTGGGCGTCAACATCCAGGCCAGCGGGAGTGGGTCCGCCATTCCCAGTTTTACCGTGATGCTCGGACCGTTCGGCGATGTCGTGCGGTATCAATCCGGTCGTGTTTACCTATCGTGGTATCCGGTTTGCATGATTGGGACGACCACGGGTACGGAAGAAACCGACTGGACGGCGGTTCTCCATAAGATCGATCGAGCTCATATTCGCCGCGTGACGATCGACGCGCTTTCGGAGCTTTGCCCGGCCGTTCGAACGCTCGCCTCGATCGATCCGGAGAACTATGTCGTCAATGGCGGGAGCATCTTCGCCCTGGGCAAGTCCGACATCGTGGATCCCAAGAGCCAGCTCCACGAACGCTTCAATGTCGGGGTGAACAGCCGTGGAACGTATCTATCGGTCGACACCGCTAAATTCACTTTGGGGCCGCTGATGGCGCTTGAGACGGCAGAGCGGATGAGCGCAATGATTTCCACCAGGTCTTAATCATGGCGCAAATCACCGTTTGTGTGCCGGTATATAATGCTGCGGAGTTCATTGCTGAAACGCTGGATCGCGTCGCGGCGCAGACTTTCACCGACTTCAAGGTTCTGATTTCGATCGATCGGGCCACCGATCGCTCCGAGGAGATTTGCCGGCGTTACCTGACGCGTCCCAATTGGGAGTTGATCGTTCAGCCGAAAAATCTCGGTTGGGTCGGCAACGTTAATGCGCTGATCGAACGGGTGGACACGCCCTATTTCTGTATCACGCCGCACGACGACCTGCTCGATTCGCGCTACCTTGCAAAGCTTTACGCCGTGGCCGAAGCGGACACGGCGATTTCGTGTGTTTACTCGGATATCCAGTCCTTTGGAAGCCGTGCAATGGCCATCGCACAGCCCGAGATTCGTGGTGGACGCCTCGAGCGGGTGTGTGACTTTTTCCTCAATCACTATGTAGCAATTTCGTTCCGGGGCTTGATCCGCAGGAATCATCGGAACGACCGCCCCTTTCTTCCTGAGGGTTTGCGACGCAATTTTGCCGCGGACACGGTTTGGATTCTCGACCTTGCGGTCCGAGGCGAACTGCGGCGTATTCCGGAGTGCCTCTACTTTAAGCGATATATGAAGTCTACTGTCCATGCCGCATGGTCACGCTGGGAGCGGCAGGAGGTGCTTTCGCTCTGGGCAGAGCAGGCGGCGCACTGCGTGCAACGCGCGCTGCCTCATTTCGACGATGCGGATGAGCGCACGATGATTCTGGCAGCTGGGCTGATGCGCGCCAGTGGGGCGAGCCGACCGTCTGTATTTTCGCCGCAAGATCCGCTCGAGACGGCGATGGCAGCGCCTGCGTTCTGGTCGGAATTGAATCGCGTGCTGCCGAAGCTGGATCTAAAAGCGGTGATGTCGCCCGCAATCGTCGATCGCCTCTTTGCCATCTCGCGGTATCCGTGGGATAACCGCCCCCGTCCGGCAACGCTTCAACAGCGGGTGCGGCGTCGTTCGATCCGATTCTTCAGGCAACTGACGGGTGGGTGGCACTAAACACAACGTCATTATCGATTGGAAAGGGTGCTAAACAGACCAAAAACGACGCAAGGCGCCTCTGGGACTGCCCCAGACGGAAAACCGAGCCTCGACGATTTCGATGAGCTCGTCGATAAAGCGCCGGCCCGAGCGAAGGTTCGCTCCGGCGATAGGTAACGGTCACGTCCTCGCAAAAAGACGAGGTCTGCTTCACACTCCAAAACCACCGCGATAGCTCTTGGTGAGAAACTCGTTCGCTGCGGGAAGATTGACTATCTTCATTGCTGTGGAATCCCATTCGATGCGGCGACGAGCGCGGAGGGCCACATTGCTGAGGAGCACGGTTTCGGTCAGGCGCGACGAATACTCGAAGTTTGCCCCCGCGGGAGTGCCGCCCTTGCACGCAGCGATCCATTCGGCGAAGTGGTTGCCCCCGGGAATCCGCGGGATCGATTTTGGGGGCAACGACGTCGCCAGCTCCTGCATCTTCGTTTCCGGAATGATGCGGACTGTGAAATAATTGGCCTGGGCGATCGCGGATGCTTTGGACCCGACAATCAGGGTGCTGTTTTCCGGCAGTTGGCGATTTAACTCCAACTCGGGCGGTAGCGACGGTTCCATGCCGCCGTCGTACCAGACCCACTTGACCGGCGGGCGTCCTCCTTTGCCTGGAAATAAATAGGTCACCACCGAAGCGGTGGGCGCGCTGATCTCGGTTGCGTGCGTGCTCACCGCGTCCACCGAGGACGGCGCCGGGAGATCGAAGGCCCAGAAGCCGCCGTCCATCATATGGCAACCCATGTCTCCCAACGCGCCAGTACCGAAGTCCCAAAAGCCGCGCCAGTTGAACGGAAGGTAACCCGGATCGTATTCCCGTTGCGCCGCGACGCCCAGCCAGAGATCCCAGTCGAGGGAGGGTGGAGCGGATGGCTTCGTTTTGCTGTGATCGACACCTTTCACGCCCTGCGGCCAGATCGGGCGATCCGTCCAGCTGTGAATTTCCCGGATGTCTCCCAACACCCCCGCTAAATACCATTCCTTGAGCATCCGCATGCCTTCGCCGGCGTGCCCTTGATTGCCCATTTGCGTCGCGACTTTTTTCTCCGCGGCAAGTTTGGCCACTTGACGCGCCTCCCATATCGTGTGTGTGAGCGGTTTCTCGACGAAGACGTGCTTGCCCAGATGCAAAGCCGCCATGGCGATCGGAAAGTGCATGTGATCCGGCGTAGAGATCGTGACCGCGTCGATCGAATTACCGAGCTTGTCGAACATCGCCCGAAAATCCCTGAAACGCGCAACGTCGGGATAAGCTGAATACGTCTTTTTGGCGCGTTCGTCGTCCACATCCACAAACGCCACATGGTTCTCGTTTTTCGTGCCTTCGACTGCGGCACCCCCCCGTCCGCCCACTCCGATGCACGCTACGTTGAGTCTCTCGTTTGGCGCCTTTCCCTGCTGGCTGCGCATGACGTTCGGGAAGGAAACGATAGCAGGCGTCAGCGCTGCGGTTTTCATAAACGTTCGTCGAGTAAGCGACTTGTGTGTCATGTGGGAAGAGTCGTTTAAATGTGTTTCAAAGGGAAAGACTGCGGTGGATCTCGCTTTAGAATCGAAAAATTTACACTTTCGTAGGTCCGCCCAAGGCGCAAAGGACCACCGCAACTAACAGTAGGATCGATCTCGAGGGGACCTCGTGTAAAGCAAGTTTGCATCAGCTACGGACGCATTCGCTCGCGCCGGAAAGAACCGGTTTTTAACGTTCTTAGCGCTCGCCCGAAGATTTCCGCAACGCATGCTGCCGACTTTCCGCGTTTTAAACCGATTCGTCGATTCTGCCCTTTCTTTCCCTCCGATGAAAACTTCCCGTCGTCGCTTCCTCACCACCACCGCCCTCGGCGCCACGGCGGCTCCGTTGTTGTCCTCGGCCCTCGTGGCCGCGACCTCTGCCAAAGAAGCGCCTGCAAGGACGACTTCATCGGGCACCGCCGGACCGTCCGCCTCGTCCGCCCGGGTTTATCTCCGGCAAAAGCATCGGAATCTGTTCAACGGCGACAGCTGCGTCTTCTTCTACAATCCGGAGATTTTTCAATCCGATGACTTTACGCTAAAGACCAACCAAGGCAAAACCGGGAAGCAGACCATCGCCGTGGGGGGACCTTTTTCCGCGAAGGCGATTCGCAATTATGTCGATACGCTGGCGAAGAATGGGGTGGATACCTTCCTCATCAATGCCAACGCCTCGAAGGCGTGGTATCCCAGCAAAAAGATCCCCAGCATTCTCGACGGCTATCGCCGCGGGGATCGGGAGTTTTTTCGGGGTCATGCGATCTGTGCCGGCGTGACCGATCCGGCGGAGATGGAGGGCTTCCTCGACCGGTTCGAGGCGTTCTTCGGGCTGTATCAGGATTTGCTGGATGCCAAGGTCGACTGGCTCGCCGAAGCGGCCAAGGCCTGCCACGACCGGGGAATTTCACCCTGGGTGAGCGTCCGGATGAACGATTTTCACGGCGCTAAAAATATCGAGGGCAGTTTCTTCAATCACCCGCTGTTGAAAATTCCGGAAATGCGGCTGAAGAAAGGCGCTTATTCTCCGACGATGCGGGATCCGGGCTATCGCACGCCGCTGAATTTCGAAAAGAAGGAAGTGCGCGATTCGACGATGAGGCAGATCGAAGAGGTGGTGAACGACTACGACTTCGCGGGGCTGGAAATGGATTGGTGGCGCAATCCGAATTGCTGCGAGCCCAACGCGACACCGGAGACGGTGGCGACGATGACCGACTGGTTTCGCGAAATTCGAGCGCTCACGCAGGCACGCGCCAAAAAAACGGGGCGGCCCTATCCGGTGGGCATGCGTATTCCAGGGCGGCTCGATACGGTCAAGAGCATCGGCATCGACGTCGAAACGCTTTGCCGCGAGGGAATCGTCGACTTCCTGTGTCCCTCCGGCTTTTGGTGCACGTCGTGGGAAATGCCGCACGACGACCTTCGCCGTCGGCTCGGGGAAAATGTGGCGATTTACGGCGTGATCGAAGACGGGGCCAATTCGCTCGGTGCACGTTCTCCGGAACATAATCTCACGCAGCGCCTGCGCTACATTTCCTGCAGCGCCGAGATCCTGCGCGCCAATGCCGCCGGCAAGCTGGTACTCGGTGCCGAGGGTCTCGAGTGGTTTAATTTCTACTGCACCGATCAGGCCCGCTTACCGGGGCTGACCTCGGACTACAGCCTGCTCCGCGGGATGAATACGCTCGAAGCGGTGCGCGGTCTGCCCAAGCACTATTCGTTTTCGATGTGGGCAAATTTTTTCACGCAGATCCCGTTCGAGCTGCCCAGTCAGCTGCCGGCCGTGCTCGACGCGGGATGGCTTCATCCGTTCCGTCTGCCGATGTGTGCCGAGCCGGCGGACCGCAACCTCGAGCTGGTCCTCCAAGTGGTGCTTAAGGCCGAGGATACCTTCACCGCGTTGCCCGTCTCGATCAACGGCTGCTGGCCGAAGCTGGAGTACACCAAAACAGACCGTCTGGTCTTTCCCTGCGGTTCGCTTTCTCACCACGTCCCGGAGAATGTCGGTTACGATTTTCTGTTTCCGATTTCTGCGGTGCGCGACGGTTGGAACGAAATCGTCGTCGAAAACGGAGGAGCGAAGCCGATTACCGTGGTCTGTATCGAACTCGCCGTGCGGCCGATCGGGGCGTAGCGAGGCTCAATCGGGCTTAGGCGCTCGCCACGCCCGAGTCGAATGTCAGGCGGGCTGTTCCGCACTGGCGAGCGACAGCCGGTGGGATCCCACGTTTCTCTACTTCCAGGATTCGTCGAAGAAACCGGCGTCGACCACCCGTCCGGGCCAGCGGGGCCCGGGCGCTTCCCGGAGATCGACGACCGCCCAGTCGGGTAGCTTTGGCGTTTGCAAGGCATTGCTCGCAGAGCCTTCCGCACGGAAATCGATGCCGCTGTTCAGAACGACATAACGTTTCGGATTGAGCGGGTTTGGGAAGATCAGGATCGGGGCGTGCTGTCCGGCGTCGTAGGTTTTTCCGTGTACCTCGAGTCCCTGGGCAGTCCAGCGTAGGGGGAGTTGGGCGAGCATTTGGGCGAGGACCGCGTTCGAGGACGGATCGCCCCAGAGCACGAGATTCTTCGTGGCGATGTCTTCGGGAGTGAGCGCTTTGTCGCTCGTGACTTCGACGTGCCCGCGGTAAAGATGGCGCCAGAGGGTCACCGCGCTGCCGAGTTCCGCTTCGACCCAGGCACCTACGGTGGCGTTGAGGGGCTTTCCGGTGGGACGGACAAAAATGAATCCGTCCATGAAGGCGTCGTCCACCGGTCCGGTGAGACCGGGGCGCTTTCGCAGGGCCCCGTCATCGTCGGCAAGCGACCACCGACCGCTTTGTTTTGCAAAACGAAGCGCAGCGGTCGCACTTGCTTGACCGATCGCGACGGTTTGGCCGTCGAGCACGACGCTCTTCGGTCGAAGACCAGGCAACGAAAGCGCGGTGACATTTTTGGTTTCGGCGGTGACCTTGCCCTCGTCGGAGAGACTGGCCTTCACGTCCGCTCGGTCCCAATGGCGTTCCATGCCCTCGACGCGCACCCATGCCGACTGCGGGTACCGCAGAGTATAGGTGGTGAAACGAATTTCACGCGGAGTCGTCTCTCGTCCCTTTGCGATCGAGTCCTCCATGCGGGCGTTTAAAATCTTGAGCGTATCCGGATGATATTTATGGGCCGTTTGCGGTCCGATGAGCCGTTCGAGCTTCAGGCCTTCGCCGGCCATGGCCGTTTCCATGATGTCGGCCGCTTGTTTCTGCGGGTCGATTTCTCCGCTATAGGCGACGGTGGGAACGTTGAAAAAATTGCCGGCATAGATCGTGGCGTCGTAGAGGTGCCAGAGCGTTTTTTCCCATTCGGTGCGCGGCTCTTTGCCGGGCGCGAGGGCTTTGGAGAAGGCGGGCGTTTCGGCGAATCCTGCACCGGGGGTGGATGCGCACCAGAGTCCGGAATAGTGGGCCGTGAGATGCCAGGTGCTGCCGCCGCCCATCGAAAAGCCGCCGACGGCGATACGGTTGGGGTCAACTCGGTACTGAGCGCGGACGGCGGCGAGTGCCTCCATCACGTCGACTTCGCCGGCGAATTTCGTGGCATTGCAAAAACGACCGTACGGCACGAGCACGAGCGTATTGGCCGGGAGGACCTGCGGCGGCCCCGCTTCGCGCTCGGCGAGGAAGGCGAGTTCGGTGCGGCGTTCGTTGCGGCCGAGGAGAAAAACGAGCGCGGGCGTTTCTCCCGCGTCGAGGGTGGTCGGTACGAACAATCCGTAGGGCTGCACCGAGTTGTCCAGCTTCGACCGGTAACCGCGGAGGACGAGGCCCCGGGCGTCGAGCCAGGGAGCCCGGTCTTTGCGCAATTGTCCGGCTCGCTCGCGGCCAAGGTCGAGGAGGTGGCGTGCGTAGGCGACTTCCTTGGCAGAGAAGAATTCGTCATAGCGCAGAGCCCAGTCGATCGCCTTGTGCAGGACCTCGACGTCCGGGAGCAATGCGCGCCGGGGGGGCGGGAGGTCGCGGGCGAGTGCGGCGATTTCGGCCTGGAGCGCGTCGGCGCCTAATGTCAGTTCTACTCGTTCCGTATCTGTAAGTACAATACCGGGAAGCGGAATTCGCTTAAACGGCCCCGGTCCCGGTGCGGGTTGCGCGCCGGCCACGGTGCAGGCGTGCAGAAGGACGAGACCGGTAAGAAAAAGGCGCATAAGGGCAAAATGCTTGCAGGGCGATCCGACCCTACGCGCCGGGCGAAGATGAACAAGTCCGAAGGGAGTAGTCCATTGTGCGGGTGGACCTGCGGTCCTTACCCGCGGATCCGCAGCACGGCCGCGGCCGATCACGCACTGTCGCCTAGGTCGAGCGAATACCGGCAAGGCGTTTGACGGGGTCTCGGAAGAAGATGAGGAACACGATCATCACCGCGGTCGCGCCGAGGGCGGGTGTCATCCAGATGCCTTGCCAGTCGTGGGCGATGGTTCCTTGGGCGACCGGGAGGACGTGGCTGCCGAGGACGCGCCCGGCGAGATAACTGCCGACAAACGCTCCCGCGCCCCAGAGGATGAAGGCGATGAAGCCCTGGACCGCGCCGCGGATGCGTTCGTTGGCCTCCCCGTCGACGTAGAGCTGGCCGGCGATGAAGAGGAAATCGTAGCAGACGCCGTGCAGCAAAATGGCCGCAAAAATCAGCGGCGTGCGCAGGTCGGCAGAGCCGACGCTTTGGGCGAGGAGGAAGTAGCGCAGGGCCCACGCCAGGATGCCGATGAAGATCGTTTTCTTGTACCCGAATCGCTGGAGAATCACCGGAAGTAGGAACAGGAAAATAACATCCGAAACCTGCGCGAGGGTCAGTTTCCCCGCGACATTCGTCCACTGCAGCTCGGTCAGATAGATCGAGACGAGGACGAAGTAGAAATAAAGCGGGATACAAATGAGAAACATACACCCGATAAAAATCGCGAAGGACGGTTTCTTCATCAGCGCGAGCGCATCCAAACCCAGGATTTCGCCCAGGCTGACATTTTGGCCGATCTTCTTCGGCGGCGTGTTGGGCAACATCAGGGAGTACAGGCCGAAGAGGAACGAGGCGCCCGCCGCCAGCTGGAACTGGAAGGCGGATTGCTCGCCCTTGAAAAAGCTCAGGGTCACTCCGCCCGCGATCCAGCCGACCGCGGCGAAAACCTTCACGCGAGGGAAATCCACTTTGGAGTTCTTCAGGTGCGTCAAGGAGACGGAGTTGCCGAGCGCCAGGGTGGGGGCGAACAATGCGCAGTAGCCGATCAACACGGGGTAAAAGCCGCCGAATGTATCCATGCGGCTCAGGACAAACATGACCACGGCGCCGGCGATGCCGAGGAAACCCAACAATTTTTGAGAGGCGAAATAGCGGTCGGCGATCATGCCGACGAAAAACGGCGAGATCATCGAACCGATCGCGAACGCGCCGTAGGCCGCACCGATCTGGGCGCCTTCGAACTTCAGGGTGTTGGCCAGATAGGCCGCCATGCTCGCGTACCACGAGCCCCAGATGAAATACTGCAGAAACATGAAAACCGAGAGCTTGATTTTGAGAACGCGTTGGACGGGCATGACAGGCTGGGGGAAGAGCTGAGTGGACGTTGGCTTCGGCGGGACTGGAATGCATTCGGGGCATCTTCACGCGATGAGTGCCGTAAACACCGCGGACATGGTTGAAAGGGACGATTTAAGGTTCTGCGAGCCGGGAAATCGACCCCGCATCATTTGTCTGCGGGCGAGGGACGCGTTCGAGAGGGCGGCACCGCCCATTGCAAGGCGGCGGGCAGCGCTCGCGCCCACGCCTTGAATTCATGAAAACCGTCGTGTTCGACGTAGGTGACCTTGTGACCGCGATCGCGCAGCGCGTCGCGGAAGGCGGTGACGGATTCGAGTTGGGAGATGTCCTGGAGGACGTCTTCTCGGTGGCGGACATTCCTCTGGGTCTCGCGATTGCCGACGGTCAGGTAAAATGCAGTCGGAAGCGGATCGCGGAGTGTTCGGATTCGATCGGTGAGCCAGGCGCCGTTCGACCAAAAAGAGCCCGATTGGGCGATGACTTTCCGAAAACGTCCTGGACGCTGAGCGGCGATAAAAGCCGCGGCCAAGCCGGAATAGCTGGCGCCCACGATCGTGCGTTCGGTCGCCGCAATCGAGGCGGGCTCGACTCGTTCGAGCATCGGAAGGACCTCTTCGACGATGAACGAGGCGAAGGGAGCGTAGCAGGGGCATTCTCGCCAGCGGGCTTCCGCGCTATGGATCGAGACAAAGACAAACCAGCTGTCTGCGATTTCGCCTTGAGCGAGGAGATCGTCGATCGCCGCGGAAGCGCCGAGTCGATCCCGGTGGAGTTCCCCGTCGAGGAAAACGACGAGCTGGGTCGCACTTTCCTCCTGTGCTGGAGGCCGGATCCAAACGGATCGCCGGTTGTTCAAATGAACGCTGGCCAGAGTGTGGAGAGTTTCCTTCATGCCGGTGCGATCCGTCGTCGGGATCCTCGCTTGGGAGCCTTTACACCGTGGATCGATCTGGTTCTCCAGAAAAGAATTCCGACGATTCGTCCCGTCCGCACCTGCCTGACCGGATCCGCGGTCGACGAGACCTTGCGCTACCGAGCCCCGAAGCGCAATTTCCGGCGGGTCAAAAGAGCCCATACGTTTGCGGGCGTTCCTTTTGCCGACGGCGAAATGGTTTTCCACCTGATTGGTTCGGCCAACCGAGATCCGGACCGCATTGCCGGTCCCGACCGCTTCAATCTCCATCGGGCGAAGATCGAGCACTTCTCCTTTGGGTTTGGTATCCACTTTTGCCTGGGCGCACCGCTCTTGGCCCGTCGCCGGGCCGTCCGGATCGCGTCCGGGGTGTTGCGTGCGCCCGCCGCCGCTATTCCTCGCCGGTCCAAAGATCGCCGTCGACCGGTTTGAACATGCGTTCGGCGCCCCGGAAGCTCCATTTGTCGGAGTCGGGATAGTGCCAGACGTCCGTGAGCGGATTGTCCGCGACGAGCAAAAAGTCGAGGTGGTCGCCGCCGACGTTGGTGAGTTGGTGGGCTTCGCCGGGCGGATACACAAAGACATCTCCCGTGCGGACGTTTCGTTCCCCCTCGATCGAACGCGCTTTTCCCTCGCCGTGGAGAATGAGGTAGAGTTCCCACTGGGCCGAGTGGGAGTGATACGGACACCCGCATTGCCCGGCCTCGAGTCTGCTCAGTTCGAGGTCGAAGGGGTGGCCGCCGAGGCCGGTGGGAGTATCCCTTTGCGCGCCGAGCGCGATGGAGAGTTCTTTGCTGGTGCCCTGAAACTTTCCTTGCGGCGACGACCACGGGATCCAGCTGAGCAAGTCGGAGGAGAGCTTGCGAAACGAGGAATCGGGCGGGGTCAGCGCGATGGGAGCCGGCGAATCCGTTCGGGCGACGAGTTCTTCACCCTCGTAGTAGTGGGCGGAGAGGGCACGGAAGTATCCACTCGGTGGACGCAGGCCCCATTTGTCGGAGTCCGGATAGTAAAAACCGTCCAAGGGCACGTTGTCCGCGATAATGTAGACGAGCAGATCCTCCGTGCCGATGTTGGTCAGTTGGTGAGTCTCGCGCGGCGGGTGGACAAAAACGTCCCCCGGATGAACGCGGGTATCGCCCTCGGGCGTGCGCACCTGGCCTTCGCCGGAAATGACGTAGAAGAGCTCCCATTGCGCCAGATGCGCGTGGTAGGGGCACACGGAGGCACCGGCGGGAATACGCCGTTTCTGCAGATCGAGCGGGTGCGAGCCTCCCCAGGTGCCCACGTTGCGGATTCCGCCCAAGGCGAGCGAAATGTCCTGGCAGAAGGAATGGAATTTTCCGCTGGGGGATTTGCGTTCGTCCCAGGGAATGTCGTCGAGGTGGCCTGCGTTCATCGGCGGGAGTCCAAGGATTATTCGGCGACGACCGGATTGCGGAGGGTGCCGATCTTTTCGATCTCCACTTCCGCGGTGTCCCCCGGAGCGAGCCAAAGCGGAGGAGTGCGGGCGTAACCGACGCCGTGGGGCGTTCCGGTGAGAATGACCGTGCCTGGCAGGAGAGTGCGGCTGCCGCTGAGAAAGCTGACGATCGAGGGGACGTCGAAGACCATGTCCTGCGTCGTCCAGTCCTGGCGGACGGCGCCGTTGATCCGCGTGATCAGCCGCAGGGCGTTGGGGTTGGGAACCTCGTCGGCGGTGACGAGTTCCGGTCCGAGGGGACAGAAGGTGTCGAAGCTCTTGCCGTGGCAGAACTGGCCACCGCCCAGTTCGAACTGCCAGTCGCGCGCGGAAACGTCGTTGGCGATCGTGTAGCCGAGCACGTAGTCGAGTGCGGATTCCCTGGATACGTTCTTGGCGGGACGGCCGATGACCACAGCGAGTTCGCCCTCATAGTCGACCTTGTGACTGGCGCAGACGGTGGGCAGCACGATGGGATCGCCCGGATTTTGCACTGCGGAGGTGGTCTTCATGAACCACATCGGCCGGGCGGGGACGCCTTTGCCTCCCTCCTCGGCGTGTTTCCGGTAATTGAGTCCGATCCCAAGAATGTTCACGGGCGCGAGCGGCGCGAGGCGTTTGCCCGGAAGGACGACTGCAGACGTCGCTCGATAGGAACCGGAGAACGGATCCCCTTCGACCTGACGAGCGGAGCCGTCGGGCTGCAACGCGGCATAGGCGGGACCCGTGGCGGAGAGGTGGCGGATAAGGCGCATGGACTTAAATGAGAGCCGAAGGAGCGATCTGGAAAGGCTGAAACACGGTGGAGGCTAGGATCTTCCCCGCTTCCGGCGGACGGGCTCGTGACGGATGCGGGTCGGGCGAACCCATTCCGAGGGGTTCACTTGGGGCAAAAATTGTGCGACCACTGCTCCGGTATTCGCCGACCAGTCGATCATCGGAAAACCGCGTTTGGGCGCCGGCTGGCCGAGTATTTCCTTCGGTTTCGAGTCGGGCGTGGGCAGGGGTCGAAGGTGGACAACGCCGTCGGTAAGTTCGAGATGAGAAATCCCGACCTGCCCCAGCCCTCGCACGGCGACGCGAAGCGCGGCGTGCGGATCTTCCACCGGGACTGCGAATTCCCGACGGATGCGTGTGCGTGGACGGGCGGCTTCCGCACGGAATTCGATCGTGAAACGACCGCCCAGTTCGCGCCACGCGCCGTCCGGCGCCTGCTGTTCGACCACGATTTTTTGCAAAGCCGGTGCAAACGAATGCACCATAAGCTGAAGCTGCCAGCGACCGCAGACCGGCGCGGCGGAATGCGCAAGGGACGGTTTGCGGCCGCACGCGACAAGCCAGCGCCGCCACGCAAGGAGGCGAGAGAGATCGGACTCGAGGATCCGCGCGTTCTGACCGCGGCCGTTGGCTTCCCGGGTGCGCCTCCACATCGCGTCGGCGGCGGCTTGGCCGACCCGGAGTCGCTTGGCAAAGTCGGTGCACTGGGTGCGCAGCGACGAGAGGAGCGCACGGACGGGCGTTCGTTCGCCTTTGGTCAGGAGACGACGCAGTTTCCAAACGCCACGCGCCGCCGATCGAACGAAGACGTCGCGTTCCGCTAGGTAGCGTCTGAAGGCCACGCTCGCGGCGAAAGCGGGTGGAAGTTCGCGTGGGGCGAGGCGACCGAAAAACCGCGCTTCGGCCGCAAAGCGGGCAAACGATTCGCGCGTACTGGTACCGTCCCACCGATCGCCGATTTCCCAGCGCGCGTAACCGGAAAACGGATAGCGATCGCAGGCGAGGGCATGGCGGGTCCATTGGGCGACGGTGCGGGAAGGGGCAAGCGGCTCCAAGCGGGCGAAGCCCTTGGCGAGCATGAGTTGGGCGTCGTCCGCTTCGGGATTTGTCCAGAGGCTCGCCGCGGCGGCGTCCACGACGGTGGTGGTTTCGATCGCCAGACGGTAGGCTTCCCACGAGGTGACGAGAAAGCCGGCGGCCTCCACCTGCTGGCAACGGCGCCACCAAGCGCGCAGATTTTGCATGCGTTCGCCAAAAATGGGCAGAGGTTCGAAACGAAAGGCCCCATTCATCGGACAGCCCCAATAGTCGATCCCTTGGGCGCGCAGCGTAGGGACCAAATCGTACTCGCGAAAGTTGTAGAGCTCCATCCGAGGCAGCGCGCGAAAGGGATAGTAATACCAATCGTAGGCGGAGATCCCTCGCGGCAGAAGAGGAATCGCCTCGGGAAGCAGCGCGAGCATATCCGCCCACATTCCCAGCTTGAGCCCGCGCGCGCTGACGGACGCGTGCAATCGGGTGGCGTAGCTCGCAAAATGGGCGGCGAGGCCGATCTCGGCGATTTCTGCGCGCGAGCGCGGATGTCGTCCGAGTTGGAACGATTCGTCGAGTCCCACGTGGATCTTCCCGGCAGTGCAAAACGGAGCGACGTCGTCGAACAGTCGGTTCGCAATCTCCAGCGTACGCGGATGGAGCGGGCATAACTGCCCACGTTCCTGGGGCGAGCCGTCGGGATGTCGTAGT
>Ga0209181_10007419_pt1 | contig 15025 bp, 10 predicted proteins | sample MAT05_FD_187208 | JGI IMG/M metagenome (GOLD analysis project Ga0209181, IMG submission 187208) | Freshwater microbial communities from Lake Fryxell liftoff mats and glacier meltwater in Antarctica - MAT-05 (SPAdes) (version 2) | ecosystem: Environmental > Aquatic > Freshwater > Ice > Liftoff... | reverse complement strand
GCTTTCTTTTCACCCAGATGACCCATCTTTTTGATTAAATAGCCCCACTATTCGCTCAAAAAGATAGCCCATCTGAGCAAAAACCAATCTATCTGAAACTTACAAGTTATTATTTGCCCGTTCCTTTGGGAACGCGGCACCAATAACTTAGTCATTTGATGCCACCCTTTGTTCCATCATACGGTCGCTATTTTTCTTTAAATAGCCCCACTATTCGCAGAAAAATAGTGTTGTCTGATGAAAAAATGGTTGACCTAAAATGACTAAGTTATTGGTGCCGCGTTCCTTTGCTTTAGTCAATCAGGATTTTTTGAAAAAAACATCGCCGTGCATCAACAAATTGGTGGCCGCTCTATTCTATTGCTGCTAATCTCGTAATCTTGCGCATCTGCTCATTTAATGATAAATATGAAACCTGTTACCTGTTTCCTCCCGATGCTGCTGCTGACCTTGTTTTCCTGCGAGAAAAACGATGTTAAGAAAGAAAATGCCGCTCCACAGGCTCAAAAAACCAATGGTGGATTCAGCATGGCAGCGGTAGAAGGCTTTGTCGCCAAGCCAACCGCACTCACAGAGAGTGTCACAGCAAGTGGCGCATTGCTCCCCATGGAGGAGACCGAACTGCATCCCGAAGCCAGTGGACGTGTCGTGTCACTCAACTTACCCGAAGGACGCAGGGTGCGAAAAGGTGAGCTGTTGATGAAAATTTTTGATGAAGATCTAAAAACCCAGTTACAGAAACTGGAAACGCAGGTCAAACAGGCAGAAATTACCGAGTCGCGCCTGAACGAACTGCTGAAAGTAAAAGGCATCAGCCAGCAGGAGTATGATCTCGCTGCATTACAGGTCCTAACCCTGAAATCCGAGATGGATCTGGTACGGATCAATATTGCTAAAACGAACCTCCGGGCACCTTATGACGGCATACTGGGTTTGCGCAATATCAGTATCGGCGCCTACGTCACGCCCGCTACTGCCATCACTACCCTTCGCTCGGTCAACTCCCTCAAACTTGATTTCTCCGTACCGGAAAAATACAGCACTTTGTTGCGTCCGGGGCAGACGGTTCAGTTTAGTGTGGAAGGTAATGCCAAGCCTTACACGGCCAAAGTGTTGGCGACGGATCAAAGCATTACTGCCGACACACGCAACCTCACTGCCCGCGCACTCGTATTGGGTAATCAAACCGGATTATTACCAGGCGCATTTGCAGAGGTAACATTATCGTTGGGCAACAAAATGTCGGCCCTGTTAGTACCCAGTCAGGCACTCATCCCACAGGCAAGAGATAAAAAGTTGATTATCAGCCGAAATGGGAAAGCGCAATTTGTGACCGTAAAGACCGGGATCCGCCAGGCGGGTATGATTGAAATTACGGAGGGCATTCAGGCTGGCGACACGGTGGCTACGACCGGAATGCTGTTTTTGCGACCAGATTCACCCTTGCAGTTTTCAAGTATTAAATAACGATGCACTACTTTCCCGCACAACGACTGAAATTGTACCGCAATTTCAAATCATTAAAGGTCGACGACTTTTATGGCGTTGTGCGCTACTATGAGGAGTTCGAGGAAGGAATTCGTGTGTTGGACTTCGATGAATACTTCGATTGCACCTTTACTTATGCCAACAGCCTGTGCCAAACCGGGCAGTATGGCAAGCACGTCGTTATGTGCGACCACCTGCTCGAACTGGTGATCATGGAAAATGTAGAAACCTGGGGCGGTGGCAATGTATATGCCGAAATATTGTTCAAAAAGGCTACGTCTCTTCTCTATCTCCGGGAGGACAGTCAAGCGGAACATGTCCTTCGGGAACTACTCAAACTCTATCCCGACGACCAACCAACCCTGCGCGCCCTGCGCGGTTGCCTGCTTCGCAGCCGTCCCCCCTGGCTGCTCCAAACACGCGCCATCGCTGTTGCATTCCTCTTACTCACCGCCATATCAATTGCCGCTGAACTCTTCATCATCAACCCGTTTTTCAGCGATTATAACACGCTTAGTCGGCATGTAAACAACTTCATGATGGTTGCCGGAGCGATGGTGCTCGTTATTGGTGAATGCCTACACCTCGGACGCAGTTACCGGGGTGTATCCAAGTTTGCTTCAAAAATGAAAAAGCGCAAGCACATGCATTAAAAGCACGATTTCCCGATCAATATTCTGTATCGTCCGGAATGTCCCGTCCATCCTCTTCGTCGCGGCGGCGCGTTACAATGATGTGATCGTCTTCATCAGAAGCGCCTTCATCAACATCATCATCCTCATCTTCTCCCTGACCGTCAAACTCATCCCCGACTTCCACGTCAGCGATTTCAGCACGCAGGTGGCCTTCATCGTCGTAATCTTCATCTTCTTTGATGAGCCGTTTGGCCTCCAGAATAGTCATGCGGATGAGATAATAAGTATCATCTGTCTCCAAAGGCAGAGCGGACACTTTTTTGCCTTCTTTGTCGGTGTAAGTGACAAGGCTTTCTGCATATCCAGACGGGTATTTGATTTTTACCTGCCGGGTGATGTCTTCCGAGAGAGCATCATAGTCTTTGACAACACGTTTTTTAGCCAAGGCTTGGGCGGAATAAGATGATTGATAATCAGCGTACTGTGGGATACGCTTGGTTCCCATTTGCGGCAAATTTAAACGAAAGGCGGTTGAAACATCAAAATTATTTTCTCAACTTTTTTTCTGGGAAAAAATATCAGCCCTTGTAATTGGCAGACCGGCCTCGAAGTCGCCCCGCATCTTGCCCAATATTCAAATGCTGATCTAATGCTCCCGAATTTCTACGATCTCCACCCGCCGCTCGCGCGCGGCGGCCGGATGATAGACTGAATTGCGCTCGTCCGACAGATTGTCACTGACGCCGGCATGGACAGTCGTTTCTCCAAAACTGGCCTCTGTGATTTTGAGTTGACCACTGCGCAAATAAGGTTGCAACAGGCCATCAGAATAGACCTCAAACTGGTTGCGAACACTGCTGATGCGACGTTTGCCAAGGTTCAGGTTATAATCACTTTGGGCTCGCGGGCTGGTGAAACCTTTGATGATTACTTCCACCGACTCCTCATTTTGAAGGCGGGCCAGCAGCAAGTCGCAAAGTTGGCCGAGGCGATCGTACCCCTGCCGGACTTCGCTCTCAAAAAAAACATCCACTTCACTTTCGGCTTGATCCGCTTTTTCACCTTTCAGGCCCGCAGCGAATCGCTCCCGGTATTCCCCCTGACGCTCAAAATAAGCCAGCGCAGTTTCTCCATAATTTTTTTGTGTAGTAGCGCGACGGGTGCGCTTATCCGGCTCGTCATTGTCAAAATAAAGCGGCAGTCCGACGAATTCCTGCAATTTCGGCGGGGCAACCGCAGGGGGTATGACCGGAACCTGCACGGCTGGCGGCGGTGTCTTGGCTGTCAGTGCCGAAAGGGTGTTGATGCTGTCCGGCTGTTGTGGCGGCAAAGGAGGCTGCGGAGCGGGCAACTGGAAAGCGAAAAGATCATTGCAGCAGGCTTTATTGGACTCATCCAGATAAAACGAACCGGGACGGTTGCTGCTTAAATATCCTGTGCGTCCGTCGGGACGAAGCGCAAAGTAGAGGTCATTGTAACTGGTGTTTAGCCCGGCGCCCATGTTTTTCGGTTCGGAAAGAGTCGCTCCTGTTTTTTTAGAGGAGAAAATATCATAGCCACCCATGCCTTTCGATCCATTTGAACTGAAATACAATTGCTGTGTAGGGCCGTGAAAAAACGGGGTGGCATCGTTTTCCGGCGTATTCACAGCGTCTGCATTTACAGGATTGGGAAATGGCGGCAACCGCGTGATTTTTTTACCCGGTAGAGGCAAATTGCAGGGGCAGAAAAAATTGGTGTCGAGCGGCAGGCTCCACAAGTCGAGATTGCCCTTGCCCCCCGGCCGGTCGCTGGCGAACCAAAGAACAGGGCCCATGGCTATAGAGTCATAGCCGACGGCAGGTTGGGTAGTGGTGTAGCCCTTTGTATTGACAACCTCGGGCAGGCGGAGTGCCGGCAACCACCGGCCCCGGCGGTCCAGTGCGGTCAGCCAAAGTTCGCAGCGGATATCGTTCGCATTGATGTTTTTGCAAATGGTGAAAAACAGATACCGGCCGTCGGGAGTGAGTGCCGTGTGGGCGATATGGGCAGTATCGGTAGCCGGGAATCCACGACCGATCTCGCGGGCACGACCCCCTTTCACCGACATCGTCAGCTTGGTGATTTTGCTTTTGGGTTTTCCAAACGCCGTTTTTTTATCAAAGCGATAAGAAGAGAAAAACAGCGTATCGCCCGCCATCATCGGCGCAAAATCGCTGTATGGACTGTTTATTTCTTTTCCAGGGTGGGTAATGATTACTTCCTTACTGGCTGCAGCAGTCATTGCCTGTGCGATGCGACAGGCCTCTATTTCAGCTTGTGCTCTATCAAAATAAGCGGAGGCGGAGCTGGGTTTTTCAGACAAAAATTTCTCGAAATAGGAAATCGCAGCCTCATAATCGCCCTGGCTTTTTTTTACTTCACCCAACTGGAAATCTACGAGTGGATATTCTTTACGCTTTCTTTTTTCGGTCGTCAACTGGGCGTAAGCACGCTCTGCTTCAGGGAAGGCCTGATACAGCCGGGCACTTTCAGCAAATTTCCATAGTACGGACGCGTCATCATCGTTGCGTTTCAGTACCGTACCATAATGCTGGAAGGCTGCGCCCCAGTCCTTGCGCTTGAACGCGTCGTCACCTGCCCGCTCGTAGGCGTGGAGGCTTTGGGATGACATGGAAGGAGCAATTAAAAATAATGAGAAAATCAGCAGTGGGAAGACTCTCATAAATACTTTAAGTGAATGAAGGGGGTTGTGTGTTCAATGGAAACTCCTGGATTAAAGCAAAGTCGTTGTGGCATCATGGAGTTTAATTGGTATATTCTTATGTCTAAAAAATCGGACATGTTTTCACTGCTTTTAGTGGCGGTACCGGTATATTGCGGTATACTACACCAATCTCAAATCCGCCCCGATAATCAGTAGCCACCTTGAATGGCGACGTATTCACATCGTAACTCAGCCCCACGGTCCAATTGTTGCGTTCGAATTGTACCGCCGGAATGATTGCGTCCCCCGTTCGGGTGGCCAGCGAAAACTGAACCGCCATCATATTCCCGGCAACACTCGAAAGAATACTTCTCACACCTGCTCCGACCACGATTTCCCGTGCGCCGGCCATTTGTTGAGCCATACCAAACGCCACTAAGTCAAGCCGTTCGGCGACTTCAAACGTTCCGCCGATATTTAATGTTACCCGCATCGGAAGGCGAGTTTGCGCAGTTTGGTCAAAACTGAACTTTGGTCGGTTGAGGTGGCTGGCCCCGATACCCGCATCCAGGCGGTTGCGGGAGTCGGCAGGACCATAATGCCAGTTGGCTCCTCCGGAGAGTGTTGGGACCAAGCCGGTCGAGTTGTTCAACGTTTCCATACTGGGCAGGTTGCGGTCGAAAACATCTCCTGTCCACTGATTTTTGAAGGTCAGCCCTCCCAGATCAACGCCCCGTTGGGCGAAGCCGAACCCAAAACCTACCCCGATCGCCTGGGTTTCTCCAAGTGCTTGCGTCACTGCTCCCGTCACACCTACTTGTGTCCAGGTCAGCGCCCCATCCCCTGCCCGGTCATGTTGAAGCAAAAAGCCTACCGAAATCAGGTTAGTGCCGCGTTGCAAGGCTTTCCAGTCTGCTGCTCCGGCAAATGACTGATAGGATACCGGCACACTCGACCACTGGCTGCGGTACAATCCGGAAAACCGCATATTGCCCTCAAACACGCCTGTCGTTGCCGGATTGGAGTGGAGCGGATTGAGGTAAAATTGTGAATAATGCAGGTCTTGACCAGACACAGAAAGCCGAAAAAGAAAAATCAGGAAGAGGGTAAAAATCGAAAGGCGCATATCAAGGAATGGTGGTGGAATAAAGGTCCAAATTAGGGGAGACGGTTTTGTTGCTATTGAGGCACGAGGAGGGCGTTTAGTGGTGCCTAAACAACCGACGAGTAACAAAAACAGCGGCAAAACAAGTCCTCCTAATTTGGACCTTTATTCCAGCACCGTTCCTAAGGAACGCGGCACCAATAACTTAGTCATTTGATGCCACCCTTTGTTCCATCATACGGCACCTATTTTTCTTTAAATAGCCCCACTATTCGCAGAAAAATAGTGTTGTCTGATGAAAAAATGGTTGACCTAAAATGACTAAGTTATTGGTGCCGCGTTCCTTAGATGATATTTCGCGGTTTACACGAAGGTAAGACGCAGATTTAGGTTCAAGAAGCAGCCACAGAATTATTTTTTGAGGTACCTGTTTTTTGACGATTTTATTACAAATAAAAGAGTCAATGTTCAGGCGAAAAAGGATTGTTTTGTCGGAAAAGCAGAACGGGCTGGAATGAATTCAGGTTTTGTTCGACGAGGCACTACCTTACAAAGATCGGGAAAGTTGCACAATTGGAAGCGTTATCAGAGACATGCCCGGGCACTTTGTAGTTGCGCAATCCTTGTTTTCCTTGGAAACACCAGGACGAGATAAGTTCATGTGCATGAAATGCAATAGGTTTGCCGTCGCGAACCATCGCTTACCCGCAGCAGTTTGATCTGCTGTTTTTTGAAAAAAATATGCGCATCCAATCCGACATCCTTGTTTTAGGCTCCGGCATCGCCGGACTCACTTTTGCCATCAAATCCGCGCGGCAGTTTCCCGACCGCCAAATATTGGTACTGACCAAAACGGATGAAGGCGAAAGCAACACCCGTTATGCGCAGGGCGGCGTGGCCGCCGTCTGGGACGGTGAAAAAGACAATTTTGAAAAACACATCGCCGATACGCTCGACGCTGGCGACGGACTTTGTAAGGAAGACATTGTTCGGATCGTCGTGGAAGAAGGCCCTGAACGGGTACGGGAGATCATCGAATGGGGTGCACGTTTTGACAAGGAAAAAAATTCTACGGATTACGATCTGGCGCGGGAAGGCGGCCATTCCGAGCATCGCATCCTGCATTACAAAGACCTGACCGGCTGGGAAATGCAGCGGACCCTTATGGAAGAGTCCGCCCGTTATCCCAACATCAAAGTACAGGAGTATTATTTCGCACTTGATCTCATTACGCAACACCATTTGGGGCGCATGGTCATCCGGGTGACGCCCGATATAGAGTGCTACGGTTGTTACGCACTCAACAAACAGACCGGTCAGATTGACACGCTGCTCGCCCGCGTCACGATACTTTGTACAGGTGGAGCGGGACAAGTCTATAAATCCACCACCAACCCAGTGATCGCTACGGGCGATGGCGTTGCAATGACCTACCGGGCCAAAGGCCGCGTGGAAGGCATGGAGTTCATGCAATTCCACCCTACCTCGCTTTACAACCCCTCCGGAGAAAATCCCTCCTTCCTGGTATCGGAAGCCGTCCGCGGGCATGGCGCCATCCTGAAAAGTGCCGAAGGTGAGGAGTTCATGCATCTATACGATCCGCGCCTCTCGCTGGCGCCCCGCGATATCGTGGCGCGGGCCATTGACTCTGAAATGAAAAAACGCGGTACCGACTGCATGTACCTCGACTGCCGCCATTTGGAAAAAGAAGATTTCATCGCACATTTTCCCACCATCTACGACAAGTGCGTCAGTATCGGCGTAGACCCCATGACCACCATGATCCCGGTGGTACCGGCCTGCCACTATATGTGCGGCGGCATCCAGGTAGACGAGCACGGGCGGAGCAGTATCCACCGGCTGTACGCCGCAGGTGAATGCAGCAGCACGGGGCTTCACGGCGCCAATCGCCTCGCCAGTAATTCTTTGCTCGAAGCGATGGTATTTGCACACCGCATTTTTCTCGATATACAGGGAAAAGTGGACCAATGGGACTTTCAGAACGAGGTGCCGGACTGGAATGCCGAAGGCACCACCGATCCGCAGGAAATGGTGTTGATTACACAGGGAATGAAAGAGTTGAAGGACATCATGTCCTACTACGTCGGCATTGTGCGCTCCAATGTTCGTTTGAAACGCGCCTCGGACCGGCTGTTTTTGCTGTACCAGGAAACGGAAGACCTGTACCAGACCACGGTCGTTAGCCCGCAATTGATGGAATTGCGCAATCTGATCACGATCGCTTATCTCATTACCCGCTCGGCCTCGCACCGGCGCGAGAGTAGGGGGCTGCACTTCACGACGGACTATCCGGGGCAATTGCCGTTTGTGGAGTATTCGGTGATGTGATCAATTCCTGAAACTCACCGCCTTATCCTTCGGGTATTTCACCGAATAGGAGAAACGCACGCGCTTGTTCTGGTTGGAAGCGAGGTCAAGTTCCCATTTCAGTTTGCCCGACTCGGTGTTGTAAGTCGCTCCGTCTTTATCGAGCAGTTCAATTTCTATTTCCTTTTGTTTCGACACGGGCACTTGGTCGAGCACCTCGATGTGCACGGGCAGCGACTTGTTGTTCTTGATTGTAATTTCGTAGGCAAACGTTTCCTTGATCGTCGAACTGAACACTTTTTTGCGTTCGGTAAAATCTTTGGGCTGTACCCGCTTGATGGCTATTTGCTCGTCCCGGCCCAATGAAATCAGCAGTGTATCGGCAGTCATGTTGGGGTTTAATTGAGTTTGGCCCACATAGGTGTCCTGATAAAAAATATTGGCGACACCTGGCAAGAGGTTGTATTTGCCATAATCGGTGATCTTGGCGAGCAGGAATACAGCAGGGTCTAGTTTCGGGACTGCATGGTATTCGTACTGCGTCGGGATGTCCTGCTTGTCTACGGACAGCACATGGTCTTTGCCGTTGGCCAGCACATCCTGCGGCTTTTCGATATCGAAATTAGTTACAAAATCGGCCGCATCAAACTCTCCTCCGGCTAGTTCCGTTGCCAACTCAAGCATATCCATATCCTGAACAGGTGGCGGAGCACCTTGCACGCGGATTCCGTCAATGTAATAATTGGTTGCATTTGAACGGGCACCTTTTATGGCGATTTCGTCCGTTACATTGCCCCGTGCCAGGTCATTTGCCTGGGCCAGATTTTGTGTCTGCGCCAGGTTGTAGTATTGATCTTTTTGCTTACCCTGCTCTTCCATTTTCTTGTACGCGATCACGGGTCGGAAGTCCGCGAACACGACCGACATGACAGGGCGGTTGTTGTTCATCGTTGGATTGGCGGTAGAGAGGTGCAGGATGACAGATTTCCAGTCGAAACCAGTCTGGTTGCTGACGTTGGCTTTGTAAGCGAGTTGGAGAGGCTTGTCCAGACCTTCGGAGCGCAGGTCGTAGAGCGGCGACCAACTGGCTTGATACACCAGATAGGTGCAGGTAATTTCCAGGCTTTGGGCGCCAGTCGCGTCCAGTTGAAGGGCAATTTCGCCGGTCTGGTTGGCAGCGTTGGGTTGTATTTTTTGGAGTGCTTCCTGTAATTTTCGGTTCAACTCGGTCAGTTTGCGCTCCCGCACGGTGAGTTGTATCATCCGCTCCTTGATCTCTAGCAATCGCTGGCGGTAATAACCGACGGCTTCTTTCAACTCGTTGACGCTGAGCGAAGTCGTGGTGCCGTTGCTTCCAATGGTGCTCACTTGCAACATTTTTTGTTCGATCAGGTTCTTTTCACCCTGCAAGACTTCCCGCTCATCGCGGATGCGGGTAAAATCATCGCCGACCATCAGCAGCGAATCGCGCAGCACTGGCGCGCGCGGATTTTCCGCAACTGGACCTGGAGTGCGAAGGCTGAACACCGCCGAACTCAAGATGGCTGTGCCCTTGATTCTTACCTGCAAACTATTGGCGTTGAAGTAGGGCGAAAGGTTTTCAAAAATCACTTCGGAGCTACCTGCCGGAACACGAACGGTAGCGACGCTGCTGATCTTGGCCCCGCTTCGGTACACGGTGACCTCCGTGATAACGGGGGAAACGCGGTTTTCGGAGCGAAGACTGATAGATTGAAAAAATACAAGGACAAGGAAAAAAAGGGCGTTGCGCATGGGTGAGAGGCGTTGAGTGTTGAACAGTGTGAAAAGTACAGTGCAGACCAGATGCGGCAGGCAGGAAATTTACACAAATTCCAATAGTCTCTCAATAGCAATTCAACCCCGCCGGGGTTGCTCCCGCATGCTTCGTTTCACGGGGTTTTAACTAGTGCTATTCGTATTTATCCCTTTCAGGGTTTTAGGGCATTTGAGATTCGTCCAATCTTTTATCTATTGAAGTTGCCGATCAATGTAGACAATCAGGATGCTGATATCAACCATTTCATCAACCTTTATCAACTGCCTGGCTTTACGAACGCCTCCCATTCATCAACTCCTCAATCTCCCCGGCCTCCATCGGAATATTTTTAAACAGGTCTATCGGCCCGTCGTCGGTGATCACGATATTGTTCTCGATGCGGATGCCCAGATTTTCCTCCGGAATATAAATGCCCGGCTCGCAGGTGAAAATGTTGCCCGCCTTGAACATATCGTAGCGGAACATGATGTCGTGCACATCCAGGCCGAGGTGGTGACTGGTGCCGTGCATGAAGTATTTTTTGTAAGCCGGATTGTCTTTGTCTTCCTTTTCCACCTCGTCGCGACTGATCAGGCCGAGGCCGATCAGTTCGCTGCTCATGATTTTTCCGACCTCTTTATGGTATTCGATGAGCGTAGTGCCGGGCATTAGCATGGCGCAGGCGGCTTTCATTACCCGCAAGACAGCATCGTACACCGCCCGCTGGCGCTGCGTGAAGCGACCGCTCACGGGTATGGACCGGGTAAGGTCGGCATTGTAATTGGCGTATTCGCAACCAAAGTCCATAAGCAGCACTTCACCGGCCTGACATTGGTCTTTGTTCTCGATGTAGTGGAGCACACAGGCATTTTTGCCGGAGCCGACGATGGGCGTGTAGGCGTGGCCGGTACCGCGGTGGCGGATAAATTCGTGGATGATCTCGGCTTCCACCTCGTATTCCCACACGCCGGGCTTCACAAAGCCCATTACCCGGCGGAACGCTTTCTCGGTGATGTCAATGCAATGCTGAGTAGCATCTATCTCCCACTGGCTTTTGACCGATTGCAGGCGTTTCAGGATGGGCTGTGCGCGGTGAATGGCGTGGGCCGGATAGCGACACTGGATGTCATGCGCATAGCGCAGGTCGCGGTATTCGACAGGCGAGAGAAAACGATCGTTCTCGTTGAGATTCAGATAGATACCTTCGGAAAGCAGAATCAGTTCATTGAGCACCTGCTCGGCTTCATCGAGGAAATACACCTTTTGAATCCCCGAAGCCGCCTTTGCTTCTTCCTTCGTGTACTTGTGGCCTTCCCACACGGCCAGGTGCTCATTGGTGCGTCGGATGAGCAGCACTTCTTCGTGTTCTTCCCGTGGACAGCCGGGAAACAAGAGCAACATCGTCTCCTCCTGGTCAATCCCCGTGAGCCAGTAAAGCCCGGCATTTTGCCGGAACACATGATACTGGTCGCCGGAGCGCGGCATCATGTCATTGGCATTAAAAATGGCGACCGTACCGGGCTTCATTTCGGCAACGAAGCGCTTGCGGTTGTGCTGGAACAGTTCCGGGGAAAGTGGCTGATATTTCATCCGAGGGAAGATTAACAGGTTGATTTTTTTGGGGCGCAAAGTAGGGCGTTTCCATCAATCAAACTCAATGGTATCCCCGGCCTTATACTTCGATCCCGTCTCTTTTGTCTTAGGCATTTCCGGTTCGCCGAATAAATTGACTTGTGGAGGCGCGGCCGGAGCAGGCGCCTCTTCTTTTTTAGGTGCCAACTTGGATTCGGTCGGCTCGATTTCTTTCACCGCACTCAGCATCTGGTCGCCGAGGCGATTGCCCACCGCTTTCCAGCCTTTCGGTTCCATAAACTCCCCGAGCGATACCTCGCCTGTCATGGTTTTGCCCTTGATTTTCAATGTATACCGAATGCGCGGATTTTCTTTCACCGAAGCAAACAGAATTTTCGACTTGGCATGATCGGTCAGGAAAGAATACCGTTCCTTGGTTTTGGTGGTCTCGATGCGGAATCGTTTGACCATCGTCCAGCCTTTGTTACCATCGAAATGGACCGCGCTTACCACTAATTCAGGCGTCAATTTGCAGAGGTGGAGAATTTCTTTCATCTCGAAACGCTGCTGCACATCGGTGTCAATGACCTCGTAGGAGCCGTCGTTGTAGAGAATAAAAATGCTGTCGCCCGTATCGAATTCGCCCAACAAACCACCGCGCTCCTGCGTGTTGAGGCGGCCTGTAATGTCGTCAAACCACAGTTTTTGAGCGCCGATGGTGCTTTTGCCGACTTCTTTCTGCTTGATTTGCTTCACCGGATATTTGGTCAATACATTGCCCAGCGAGTCGCGGCCTTTGATGGCAAGTTCGGCAAAATCGTAGTCGAATACTTTGATTTTAGCCGTCGAGCCGGGCGTGAGTGTCACCAGCACCACTTCGCTTTCGCCGTTCGGGTTCACAGTGAGGTAGAGCATTTTGGAGTTTTTGGACTCCGCACCGAGTTGGTAATCTTTGTCACGGGTGATGGCGGTCACGTTGAATCGCTTGACAAACGTCTTGCCCGTCTTGCCATCGGAATAGGCCATGTTGTAAGTCGTGCGCTCGTCGTTTTTCTTCCAGACCGCCACGTGTACAATGTCTTTTCCGACAAATATCTTCTCTCCAACCCGCACCACTTTCATCACGCCGTCGCGGCGGAACACGATGATGTCGTCAATGTCCGAGCAATCCTGCACCAACTCGTCTTTTTTCAGCCCCATGCCGATGAAACCTTCGACGCGGTTGACGTAGAGTTTGGCATTGTTGGCGACTACTGCCGAAGCCTGAATCGTGTCGAAGGCAGCGATTTCGGTGCGCCGCTCCCGGCCCTTGCCGTGTTTGGAAAGTAAGTTCTCAAAATACGCGATGGCATATTCCGTGAGGTGCTCGAGATGATGTTTGGTCTGTTCGAGTTCAGCATTCGTTTTCGTGATCTCCTCGTCGGCTTTGAAGGAATTGAACTTGGAAATTCGCTTGATCCTGATCTCCGTGAGGCGCAGGATATCCTCCTCGGTGACTGCCCGCAACAGTTTGATCTTCTTGGCTTCTTTGGCATAACCGGCCTCCTGTGGCGTAATCACGTATTTCTTCAAACCCTTGTCAATCGTCTCAATCACGGCCTCCCAGGTTTCGCATTCCTCGATGTCGCGGTAGATGCGCTTTTCGATGAATATCTTTTCGAGCGAAGCGAAATGGAGTTTTTCCTCCAGGTCGTGTTTCTGGATTTCCAGTTCCTGGCGCAGCAGGTCCTTCGTATTCTCGGTGCTGATGCGCAGCAACTCGTTCACATCCGTGAACAGCGGCTTGTTGTCAATGATGACGCAGCAGTTGGGACTGATGCTCACCTCGCAATCGGTGAAGGCGTAGAGCGCGTCAATGGTCACGTCAGGACTGACGCCGGGTTGCAACTCAATCTCGATGTCAATGTTGGCAGCCACCTTGTCCACCACCTTTTTAATCTTGATCTGGCCCTTTTCGTTGGCTTTCACGATGGAATCCATCAGATCGCCAGTGGTGACGCCGAAGGGAATTTCCGTGATTTGCAGCGTTTTTTTGTCTAATTCCTTGATTCTGGCGCGCACCCGGAGTTTGTTGCCGCGGGCACCGCCATTGTAGTGGGAGGCATCCACCAGACCGCCTGTGGGGAAGTCAGGAATGAGATCGGACTTCTTGCCTTTCAGCGCAGCAATACTGGCTTTGATGATCTCGATGAAATTATGGGGCATGATCTTGGTCGAAAGACCGACCGCGATGCCCTCCGTGCCGTGCGCCAGAATGAGCGGAAATTTCATCGGCAAATTGACCGGCTCGCGCTTCCGACCGTCGTAACTCATCTGCCACACGGTGGTATCGTGGTTGAACGCCACGTCGAGGGCAAACTTTGTCAGCCGCGCCTCGATGTAACGCGGAGCCGCCGCGTTGTCGCCCGTCCGGTAGTCGCCCCAGTTGCCCTGGCAGTCAATCAGCAGTTCCTTCTGACCCATGTTCACCATCGCGTCGCCGATGGCAGCGTCGCCGTGCGGGTGAAACTGCATCGTCTGACCGATCAGGTTGGCCACCTTGTGGTAGCGCCCGTCGTGCTGCTCGAACATGGCATGCAAAATGCGCCGCTGCACGGGTTTCAATCCGTCTTCGATGGCCGGCACCGCACGCTCGAGGATGACGTATGAAGCATAGTCCAGAAAGTAGTTCTGGTACATCCCCGACAGGGTGATGACCGAGTCCTCATGGTTGATGGACGTGGTGGGTGGGGTGGAGTTATCGCGTTTTTGCTTTGCCATGTTAAGTGACAGGGGAATGCTTTTGCGCAGGGGCCATACTGCTGTTTTTTTCTGTGAAAAAAAACAGCAGTATGGCCCCTGCGCAAAAGCATTTACAGTTTTGAGAGGGCATCGTGTTTTTAGGAACGCGGCACCAATAACTTAGTCATTTTAGGTTAACCATTTTTTCATCAGACAACACTATTTTTCCGCGAATAGTGGGGCTATTTAAAGAAAAATAGCGGCCGTATGATGGAACAAAGGGTGGCATCAAATGACTAAGTTATTGGTGCCGCGTTCCTTAATGTGCTCGAAGGTCTTGGCGCGGTGTGGGTTTATTGGCTTGTTGGATGATGGTTTTGGAGGGCAAAAGTAGCACGGTTTATGCTTTTTTATAAAACTTTTTGTTTTTTTATTGAAATCTGTTCAAGGTTTTTTTAATGGCTACCCGGCAGAGCCTACGCATTAAAAGTGTTTGACAAACCTGTTTGATCAAATAAGACCCAAGCGCAGTGTGTCATTCCGAACGTAGTGAGGAATCCGAGGCTGGAAGCCCCTAAATTTTTGGCTCAGGAACGGGCAAATAATAACTTGTAAGTTTCAGATAGATTGGTTTTTGCTCAGATGGGCTATCTTTTTGAGCGAATAGTGGGGCTATTTAATCAAAAAGATGGGTCATCTGGGTGAAAAGAAAG
>Ga0209181_10007418_pt1 | contig 15027 bp, 13 predicted proteins | sample MAT05_FD_187208 | JGI IMG/M metagenome (GOLD analysis project Ga0209181, IMG submission 187208) | Freshwater microbial communities from Lake Fryxell liftoff mats and glacier meltwater in Antarctica - MAT-05 (SPAdes) (version 2) | ecosystem: Environmental > Aquatic > Freshwater > Ice > Liftoff... | reverse complement strand
AAAGAAGGGGCGGATTCAAGTTTTAAATGCAACAGATTTAGTTTTCTTATCGGCCGCTTGATAGAACTCAATAGGTGTTAAAGACCCGAGCGATTTTCGCGGTCTGTTGTTCGAGTTTTCTTGTACTGCTTCGAGCACTTTTTCCTTCTTTTTGATATTGGGCATATTTCATTCGATGCAGGTTGTTTTCAAAATAGGTAATGGTTTTTGAAAGTATTTCTGGAACTGATCCGCCGAGCGCTTGCTTGAAACTTTTCAATTCCCGCAGGATAAATTGCGCCCCTCTGGTCTTATGTTTTAAATCGTGACACGCACTTTCAAGCCATTCTTTCCGGTCTTTTTCGGTTTTCTTGAGCACCGTGCTGACATCCGCGAGGTACTCGGTGGCATGGAAAAAATCGAGGATATGCACTGTGGCATGCCGCTGAAGATATATCCAATTGTCTTTGGCCCCATCGGCCAAACCCAAATACCTTACCCTAGAAAAGGCGGCCTTAACTGTTTATTTTTCGACCATGATTCAATTCCATATCTTCACATACGGCCCCTGCTGCAAGATGAGAATATTTCCAACTGATCATTTGGCTAAACTTTGGCGTGTAACTGCCCCCCAATAATTGAGCCTTCACTTCCAGCGGAACCAAAATCTTTCCGCCAGAAGACCGCTGATACACATGCCGGATTATTTCAACTTCACCGTGCGGCGTTTGGTACTTTTTTTTTCCTGCCCACGGCTCGTAAATTTTTCATTCCCCTTAATTTGACTTTGCCCCGCAGTATTAAAGCCTTTAAGCGAAAAAACCGTGGCTATCCGCCCTGCTTCTGCGACGGCAGCCGCTATCTGCTCTTCCTGCTCAAGCATACTGCCTTCAGGCTTTATTTTCATCGTGATGATTATGCTGCCATCTTCTTCAAACTTGTATTCAGTGGCCATATTCTGTATTTTTGACCCTAAATGTACATCAAATGGGAAATACACCCTGCAAACATCACGATATTGATCCCGAAAAATGGCTCATCGATGTGCTCAACCGTATCAACGACCATAAAGTCAGCCGACTGGAAGAACTGATGCCACAAAACTGGAAACCCGCGACGGAAAACTAATCCGCAGTACCGGAATAAAAATCTTGATACCAGAACCGCAAAGGTTACGGGAAGAAAGAGAATGGGGAAGATGGGGTTCGTCGTAGGCTTACGCTGCAAATGCACAAAACCCGGTCAGCAGAAGCGTGGCCGGGCGCACTTGTTTCGGGAAAAAAGCATAGCCGAGGGCGGCAGAAGCAGCCACGTGGCCGAAAATAGATGCCATGTAAATTGGGAGTGAAAACGTTCGGTCACCTGCGAAAAACAGATCCCAGTTTTTGCTGCAATGCCACCGCGTTCTGATGGTAGGAGTGTTCGGGGTGTGCAATAATGTTCTCTAACCTGCTTTTGAAATTTTGGTCTTTTGTACGGCTTGCCGCTAAATAAGTCAATACCAGGTTCCACTGTGCTTTCTCCGTGAATTTGAATTCGTTGCCTTGTGCGGCGGTTTGGAAAGCGGTAATAGCCAGGTCGTAGTTGTTCAACTGCATGGCTGCGTGGCCGAGATAAAACTGCGCTTCGGTATAACGGGTGCTGTTGGCCGGAACACCTTGAAAAACATCGGCTGCCTTTTGGAAGTCATTGGTTTTCATTGCTTTAAATCCAGGTTCCAGGAAATTTTCGGTAGCCGAGCCAGATCGAATCGTTGCGGCCGGTGGTAGATCATAGTTCGCAGCAAAAAGTGCCGTGTCTGTGTATCCCGCCCCTGCTGAACGAAACAACAGGAATCCTGCCAGCAGGATAACACTCGCTGCTACTGCCCACCGGCTCCAATTTGGGCGCATCTCCACGACCTTTGCACGCGGCGGATTTGCGCTCAAGACCGCAGTGCCCTCCGCCGCCCATTCCTGCAACTGTTGGCGCAGCGACTGCTCGATGCCTTGTTCGATGGCTGCATCGCCCCATTGAAAGAGGTCGTAAGCCTGGCGCAACTCGGCATTGGAAGCCAGTTCCGCCTCAAAATCAGCCCGTTCTGCTTCAGGCATTTGACCCTGTGCATATCGCTCAATGCGTTCAATGTAGAATCCTATTTCCATGAGATGTAAGCTGTATAAGAGGCGTAAAAAAAGTCAACGGTCAAAAGCCAACGGTCAAAAGTCAAAAGTCATTTTCCTCTTCTGAACAATCTCCAGCAGCGACAAGTGGCAACGGTATTTTGCCTTGCGGGCCATGTCGGCGCTGGAAAAACCGAGCGAATCGGCGATTTCTTCCATAGAGTACGATAGTTTCCAAAGTTCCAGGATCTGTCGGCACCGGTCGCCCAATTCACTGAGCAAGCGATTGAGCAAGTCCTTTTGTTCCTGCGCAACCAGTTGTATTTCAGGGGTCAGCGGGTCGGTATCATCTTGTACTGGCACTTCGGCCACCGTAGTCGCACGGCTCAGTTTGCGCATTTGGTTCATCCAGAGGAAACGGCAAATCGAATATAAATAGCCCTTTAACGGTGCTTCACCCCGAAATTTGCCTTCCCGAATGTTTCGGTCGAGCACGATAATGCCCTCGTGAAACATATCTTGTCCTTCGGTTGCATCGCCCCGGTGGTTGCGGACGTAGGCAATTACCATACGCTGCAATTCCCGGTCATCGTAGATTTTTCGCAGCGCAGCCTGTCGGGCGGTACCGCCTTGCCGGATGGATTCGAGGAGTTGTTGGTCAATGTCTGTGATGCTGTTCATCGGTATGTGTTTTGAGCAGGGCAAAATGTACCCACGTGCCCGATTGTTTTTTTCGTTTTTTTGCTGCCGCAAGGTAGGAAGGGAACGATGAATGATAAACGATGAACGATGAACAAGGCGTTTTTCTGCAAATCAACCCACTCCTCCGACAAAGAAACGTGCACAAACTGATTTTTTTTACATCGCTGCTGTTGCTTCTGCTCGTCGGCACGGGGCAAACACCCGACTCGACTTCGGCTCGCCGTATGTTGCAGCAAGCACAAGTATTGCTCGATTCGGCGCAGTATGACGCGGCCCTGGTGCAGAGCCAGGCGGCCCTCGTTTTGGCACCGGAAGGCACCGTGCTCTGGGGAGAGTGTCTGCTGGCCATGGGCGATGCGTTTTTAGAGCGCGATAATTGGGATGCTGCACAGGACCAGTACCAGTTGGCAATCGTTTTTTTTGAAAAAAAATTAGGGCTGCAACATCCGTTCACGGCATTCGCTTTCAACAGTTTAGGGGAACTATTTTATAAAAAAAAGGACCATGAGCAGGCAACTTTTTTTTACAAAAAAGCCCTGGCAGTGCGACAGGCATATTACGGCGAACAGCATGAGTCGGTAGCAGCCTCCTACAACAACCTGGGCAATTGCGCGATTTCCAATGGTCGGTATGAGGAGGGGCTTGCGCTGCACCGCAAGGCGCTGGAGATCCGTACCAGCGTCCTCCCGCCCGAACATCCGGACCTTGCCACCAGTTACAACAACATCGGCAACTGTCTGCTGCTGTCCGGCGACGCGGCTGCGGCCTTGCCCGAACTGGCGGCTGCCTTGCGTATACGCCTTCGGGCGTTCGGCCCTGCCCATCCCAAAGTAGCCCAGGTCCGCAGCAACCTCAGCAATTGCTACGCCGCCCTCGGCCTGCACAGTCCAGCCGTGGAGCAATGTCGGCTGGCGCTTGATATCCGGCGGCGCCTGGTGGGCTGGCAACATCCTTCGCTGGCACCCGCGCTCGAAAACCTCGGCGATCTCTATTTTAATGGCAGCGACTATGTGGCCGCGCTGGACTGCTACCGCCAGGCATTTCATATTCTCAATGATGGCTCGCTGGACGAACACGCACCGTCGGTGGCTGCGCTCTGGCATAAAATCGGTCTTTGCTACCAGTATGAACGCGATTACCCGAAAGCGCTGGAACTGCATTTGAAAGCGGAAAACGGTTTTGTCGCCGCCTTTGGAGCCAGTCATCCTATGGTGGCCGGGCTGTGGAACAACATCGGAAATTGCTGTGCCGGGATGAACGATTTTGATCGGGCAGTGGCTTATTACCAACGGGCAGTGGCGGTTTTTGAAAAAACGGATTTGAGCACCGACCTGGCGTTGACTTACAACAACCTGGGCTTGGCGTATCTGGAGTTGCAAGTTTCCGAAAATGCCCAACTTTCAGGAAATCCGATGCTGCGTCGTGCCCTTGAATTTTTCCAGAAAGCCGAAAAAATACTGCCCCCGGATCCTTCTGTTGAACTGGCTGCCTGTTTAAAAAATCAAGCCCTCGCCCTCGAACGCCTCGGCCAGCCAGCGGCCGCTCAAACGGTGTTCAACCGGGCGCTGCAATGCGCATCGGCTACCGATCCGATGGCTATGATGGAAGTGCTGGCAGCCCAAGGCACGGCACTTTGTCAGCGCGGATTGCAACGGCGGGATGAAACGGCATTGCGCCAGTCCGTATCGGTGCTGACTGCCGCGTTGCATCTTTCAGACAGTTTGCGGCTGGGATTGACCGCTCCGGCTTCCCGCCAGCACTGGACGGAACAGCAGTACCCCGCCTTGCAGAGTGCCGTAGAAGCAGGGGTTGCCTTATGGAAAATGACCGGGCAGGAGCCCTTTCTGGAACAGGCATTCGGATTTGCAGAACGCAATCGCAGCCTTCAATTGCTCGACAATCTGCGACATGAACAGGCGGAGCATTTTGCCGGTATTCCCGACTCCCTGCTCGAACAGGAACAGCATTGGGGACAAGTGCTCAACCGCCTGGAAAAGCAACGGGCGATGCTGGGCAATGGAGGCACTGCCGAAGTGCAAACCGCGGAAGCAGGCATGGCGGAAGCGCGGCAACAGTTGGCGGCCCTGGCGGAACGGTTTGAACAGATGTCGCCGGAGTACTGGCGGATGAAGTATAAAATTGGTACCGTTTCAACGGCAACGGTGCGGCAGCGCGTGCTGACGGACGGACAGCGGGCGCTGGTGGAATATTTCGATGCGGACAGCGTCTGGGTTGTATTTGTGGTAACAGCGACGGAGTTCAGGGCGGTGCGCTGGGCCAAAGACCCCGCCATGGAATCAGAAGTACGGGCATTCCGGGAGAGTATAGAAGGCTATCAGTCAGCGGCTGGTGCGTCGGTGGTAGAAATATCGGAGCGGTATGGCCGCATGGCCTACAGCCTGTTTCAAAAAAATGTAGCGCCCGTACTGGCAGCGGCACCACTGCCGCCCCGATGGACGCTGGTGCTCGACGGGCTCTTGACCTACTTGCCCTTTGAGGCGTTGCTCAGTGAACTACCCACTGATTTTCAGCGCTTTAAATCCCATCACTACCTCATGCGGGATGCGCAGATCAGTTATGCTTATTCTGCTACGCAGTTGACAGAGTTGTTGGCCACGCCGATTCGGTTGGCGCCGAAGCGGCTATTGGCAATGGCCCCGGCATTTGATGGAAAGGGTTCGGGCTTGCGGGCTTTGTCGCACAATCAACCGGAAGCAACGGCGGTGGGCGACTTGTTCGGCGGAGATGTGCGGATAGGTGATGCCGCTACGGCTGCGGGGTTTTTGGCATCGGCGGGCGATTATCGCATCCTGCATTTGGCGACGCATGCACAAGCGCGTTCAACGGTAGGCGATTTATCGTATTTGGCGTTTAGCCAGCCCGCCGACTCCTCCGGAGAGGCTTTTGTTTATCTCCGTGATTTGTATTTGCAGCGGTTGCGGGCAGAACTGGTGGTGCTGAGCGCTTGCGAGACGAGTGCGGGCGAGTACCGCATGGGTGAGGGAATGGTGAGTTTGGCAAAAGGTTTTTTTCATGCGGGTGTGCGGAGCGTAGTGGCGACGTTGTGGAGTGTAGACGACGCGAAAAACGCAGATCTGATGCTGCGTTTTTTTCAAAGGATAAAAAATGGCGACCCGAAAGACGCTGCACTGCGAACAGCCAAACTGAATTATTTGAATGCACATCCGCACGATGAAGCGCATCCGGTCTATTGGGCGGCAGCGGTAGCGGTCGGCGATATGCAGCCGGTTGACTTGAATGGGGTAGGGGGATGGTGGAAACTTATAGCACTTGCGATAGTGGCAGCAGTAATCGTTCAGCAAGTGATCAGGCGACTGCGCCCAACGAAATAGGTACGTCGTTTCGTCTTAAGTGCATAGCACCTGCCCACAGTGTTCACATTTTTACCTGCTCTGCAATGAAACACCTCGCCCTTTTTACTTTGCTCTTCCTTACATACATTTCACAGGCATCCGCCCAGCGCAAGTGGGAAATGGGTGTCACTGTCCTCGCGGGCAATTACACCACAACATCCGATCAAACCAAATGGTATTCGGGTAACACTTATTCGGAGCGCGAGCGTATTTCTCCAGGTATGTCCACTTCTCTGGGGCTGTATATACAACGGCGCATAGTGCGGGGGCTGGCAGTGTCCGCCGGATTGAGATACACCCTGAGCCAGTTCACGACGCAGCGTGATATGAAAATGTCTATCCCTCAATCTGGCATAGACCAGACCCGTACTGAAAGCGCCATAGAGCAGCGCATTTTTGCCCCCATAGAGCTGCATTTTAATGCCTCGCGCTGGTCATTGGGAGTAGGCGGCGGCGGCTCCTACCACCTCAATACAACTCTTGAGTCATGGTACACAGACCACCTGAATCCTTTACCGCCCATTACCACGCTACCCATAGTTTTTTGTGGTGCGGGCTTGACAGAATGGCTGATCTCTCCCGGGTTCCAATGGCTTTGGTCAGGTTCGCTGGAATATCGGCTGGGCAAAGCGACGCGGATTGGACTAAATGCCATTGTATCGTTTAAAAAGAACCAGATCAATGGGGGGTATTACTTCGAAGATCCCACTTACCAGGGCCTAACAGGCAGTGGGTTGCCCGTTTTCCCCAGAAGCCTGAGTGTTTCGCTGCGACACAGTTTTTTGAAATAGGCATTCGGCATAAAACCGGAGCATCAAAAAAGCCCCTTCTTCGCGCACCGGGAAGAAGTCATAAGTCAACAGCCAACAGCCAACAGTCAATCGCCCCTTCTTCACATACCGTGAAGAAGGGGCGATTGTATTAAATACTACCCTTTTTCACGCTTTTTTACACTTTTTTACCACTGGCGCCCCGGCATCGCCTGCACTTTTGTCCTCTCAAACGAAGCAATTAAATATAAGATATTTTCTGAAAAAAACTCGCTTCGCCTGGGTACAAGATCATTGCCCGAAACACATACCAGCACTGATCAACACAACCATCCATCCATTCCCCAATCATCACATTATCCATCCATACTTGATATGAAATACTCGATCTTTCAACTGACCATCGCCTTTTTATTTGTTGCGGTCGCTGCGGTTGCTCAACCCAACAAAAAAGTCGCTCCGGCACTGTCCAAATTCCTGAACACGGATTTTATGCTCAAATATCGCGACCTGCGCATCGGTGCAGAAAGCGCGGCCATCGGCGTACAATCTAAAAAAGACGAAATGAAAGCGTCGGATCTGGTCCGCTTGAGGAGTGCTTACGACCAGACTGCGAGCCGCGCGAACAACCTGCTCGATAACATCAAGCAAGATTTCCTGAACCAGAAAAAACTGAAAAGTATTGCCGAATTCCCTGAAATGTACTCCGACGGCCTGCGCTATAAATTGCAGGAACTATCTGATTACTACACGGCCAATTTTCAGCAGGTACTCGCTGATGCACAGGTAAAAAATGTGGATGGAAGCGCGGTGCTGATTCTGGTGATCGAACTGATCAGCCTGAGCAAGGGCCTGACCGACTACTTCACTGCGGTGCGCCGCGAAGCGAAAATGTACACCGACGCTTACCTGCAGGAACACCTGGTGCAGCCCTATCGCTGGCGCTACTGGGACGAGATCAGCGGCAGCACGTCGCCTTATGAAAAATTCAAAGAGACCAGCACGACCGACCTGACCAAGCCCTCCCCGGGGGAAGACCTGCTCGACAAACAAATCCAGCGCATCACAGACAAGGCCACCACGATTGACTTCAACGGAAACGCTTCCGATACGGATTCGGGTTTCAACCCGCAACCGGAAAATGGCACGACACAAGGGACTGATTTCCAGTACAATGACTGGTCGCCCACAACCGATACGACTGCTTCCGACGGTCAAATCAAAAAAGACACCGTGAGCGCCCGGGATACCCGCCCCGGACAACCCAAGAAGACGACCAAACCCGTCACGCCAGCCAAGCCTGGTACACCGCCTGCAAAAACAGTCAAACCCGCTGCGACAGGCGGCATCAAGCCTGAAGATAAATCCAACCAGTAAATCCACCACATCTATTCAACAGCCATGAAAAAAATACTCGTTTTCCTTGCATTTGCCTCAGCCCTGACGGCAGCATCGGCCCAAACCGGCATCATCAAATCCAATATCCCCGACGGCGCTGATCCTGCTGCCATTGACATCGAATTCCTCCCGACGGACGCGGTCGTACTGCCCGGCGGCGATATCCAGATCGGTGTAGCCCCCAGAGGCAAAGTCAAAAACATCGGAACAAAGCCCTATATGCCCGGCGGTTCACCCCTCAACATCGTCATCTACCAACTCAAAAATGGCAAGTTCGAAGTGGTCAAAACGACCCAGGTGAACGTCCTGCAAGCAGGCGCTACGTCTACCATTGATTTTTATACCACTTATATCAAAGGAAAAGAACAGCCTCCAACCTTCAAACTCGAAGTGCGCTCCGTGAACGCCAACGTCCCGAACCCTGACGTGAACATGAACAACAACCGCCGCGAAGAGAAAGCCAATTAATTAACTTCAACCTTCAATTACACCATTCAAATCCTTCGCAGGCACATGTTGTTTGCGAAGGGTTTTTTCTATAAATGAACTTGTAAAAATATCCATTTCAATCAACCTTCTTTTACGATTTTTAATACTTCTTTACCCTTCGGCCTTTTGATAGCCCTGATCTTTGTATCATCAAACAAACAAACAAAATGTCATTCACCACAACAACATTTTTCAACAGTATGACCACGATCAAAAATTTCTTTTCGCTCCTTATAGTCGTTGCATTTTGCTTCAACTCCAACAGTTCCACCGCCCAAACCGGCGCATCCAATGAAACTGCTGAATTCGTTCGTGCTGCTAAAGAAGCAGAAGAAGAAATTGGCCTGTTACTGCCTGCTGTACAAAAGATCCGGGAGGCCGCAGCCCGTACGCAATGTATCCTTTTATTGGAAAAAGCCCAAAAACTCGCAGATCAGGTTGAACGCAGCGGTGTGAAAATGACTGCTGCTCAGTATGCCAGTTACCAAAGCCAATTGAGCAGAGTTGAAACTGACCTGAATAAAATTCTGGGCAACAGCACGACCCCCAGTGCGGGTGCTCCTGCACCAGGTACCGTAGGAGCCTGCCACAAGAGCTGCCATGACGCATTTGGCAACGGATTTGGCGGCGGGAAAGGCTGGAATCGCTTCGTATGTAAATTGGGGTGCATCAAGGTGAATTTCCCTGGCGGCGGCAGCGCTGGTGGCTAATATCCTTGGCATTTCGCTGTAAGCCCTCGCCGGACTCCATCCGCCGAGGGCTTTTTTATAGAAATGTATGGCTACGCGAATGCACAGTTATCTATGTTATTCTCTTCATGGAAAACAATTTTTCTACCTGGCGGGCACAAAACTGATCTTTAAAACACAGAAAAGCATGAAATCCAAGTCCGTTATCACTTGCCTGATTGTTGCGCTGTTAATGCTCGCGTCCGTTGCTGCCCGCTGCCAGGAGCCACTCCCAATTTTCTCTGCCGGGCTCATCTTCGAAGATTCCACCTACGACGCCTTGCCCCGTCAGAGCGCGGAGGACGGCAGCAAAGCCGACCTTCCGAGCCAGGTAGACCTGACGCCTTACTGTCCGGAAATACGGCATCAGGGCTATATTTTCTCTTGCGTCGGTTGGGCGGCAGGTTATAGTGCGATGTCCATACAACGCGCCATCCTGAACAAATGCACAGACAAACAGGTGATTACACGCAATGCGCACTCTGCACTCTTTCTGTACAACCAGATCAAAACGGAGGATTGCCGGCAAGGCGCGCGCATTTCGGATGCCCTTACTTTTTTGGAAAAAAACGGAGACTGCCTGGCGCGCCAGTTTGACTTTGAGGTGAATGACTGTGAACAACGACCTGACAGTTCTGTGGTGGTGACTGCGCGCCGGTTTGCCATCCAGGATTTTTTGACCTTGTTTGGTGCAAAAGAAAAAGACGAGATCAAGATCCTGCGGGTCAAAAAAGTGCTGGCAGCCCAAAAGCCAGTCGTGGTCGGGATGGCCGTGTTGCGCAATTTTTATGACCTCAAAAACGCTCAGTACTGGCATCCCATGCTCGGCAATACCACGCCGACTGGTGGCCATGCCATGGTGGTGGTCGGTTACGATGATCAGCGGGAAGCCTTCCGGCTGATGAACTCCTGGGGCAAAAACTGGGGCGACAATGGTTATATCTGGTTGAAATACAAAGATTTCGCTGATTTCTGCAAATACGCCTATGCGATGTATCTGCTCGCGCCCGCCCCAATGCAGCCAGCCCCGGACAGTAGCCATGCCCCAACCACTCAACCACCCATCACCCCATCCACCCATCCGCAAACAGCACCCCAGCCAGTGCAGGAAAAACCACTGATCGAATTATCCGGCCTGCTTGAATTTCGCACATTTGTAGGGTGGACCGCACAGACGCAGCTGCCCATGTTCGAGACTGCTGAAGTGCGCTCAGCCGGCTCAACCACCTACCAATTGCAACGGCGCGACTGGCCGCTGGGCCAACGGTTCCAACTGCTGGCGACTGCACCTCGTACGGACGGCTATCTGTATGTGTTCAGTGTGGATGCGCAACGGCAGGTTCACTTCCACTGGCCCCGCCAACAGGTGTTGAATGAGCAGTTTGCAGGTCAAAACGAAAGTGCCTTGCTGGTGGCAGGCAATACACAAATTGCGATCCCTGGTGCAACAAAAGTATTGAAGTTGGCACATCCCGGTACGGATCGGCTGGTGCTGCTTTTTTCAAAAAAGAAAATTGAAACCGTACAAAAACTAGCTGACATCGTGGCGCGCAAGGAGGGGGATTTTACTCAAAACCTGCGGCAGGTGCTGGGCAAATTTGCTGTTCCGGCATCCGATATTACCTATTTTTCCGACCGGATCGGCTTCGATGCCAGCACCCGAAGCGATGGCTGGATCGTGCCGCTGGTGCTAGAGGTGGAATGTGTGGAGCCGTGAATGGTGGAAGGCAATCGGCCAACGCTACTGCAGAGACCTTTACAGCATCAAGTGCAACAGAAGAAGTATTATTTCTCCATAAAACAACGTGTACAAGCATGGAGAGTCCTATAAAACGCGTTGGAGTAATGCGTATCTTTGTCCATTGTCAATAACATCCATCGTTCAAAATATGGTTGCCGAACAGAATGTACCCGTAACCTCGCCAGCGCTCGCTCAACTGCGCTGGGAATTTGTCACCCTTTTAGGGAAAATAGAAAATACTGAAACACTTCGTCGGATGTTGAAGCTCTGTTTGATAGCTTTGCAAGAAGAAGATACAGAGGAAATATCTCCAGAATTGCTCGCTGCCCTGGAGCGCGCAATCGAAGAAAGTTATGACGAGACTGACCTGATTCCAAATGAAGAGATTACTCAACGTGCCTACCAACGGCTCATTTTGGACAGCCGAATCAGCCCTGAAAAAAATCCTTACCGTTGATCTCATCTTGACATATTGTTCCCCTCGAAAAACGTGCCCCAGCAACACCGCCTGTTGTTGGGCACAGCTACCCATGCTGTTTTTTAAAAACTCAAAATCAATACGATGCGCACCATATTTTTTTTCCTCTTTCTGGCGATCGTCTGCTCCGCCGCCGCCCAAAATCTGAAGACGGACTGGGAAAAAACCTTTCCAAACGCCGGCAGCGATGCTTTTCACTCGATCATAGAAGCCTCCAACGGTTACCTCGTGGCAGTCGGTGAAACCACCTCAAAAACCCGCGGCGGTTCCGATGGGCTTGTGATAATTTCCGACCATAGCACGGGCCAAACCCTGGCCGAAGTGCGGCTGGGCGGTCTCAAAGACGATGCGCTCTATGCCGTCGCCCAAACCTTCGACGGGCATTTTCTGCTGGCGGGTACCACGGCTTCAGCGGGCGCAGGCAGCTCGGATGCCTGGCTGGTGCTGGTGGACGAGCGCGGACAAAAAATCTGGGAGACCACTTTTGGTTCGGCAGGCCGCGATGAATGTCGGCGAATGGTGCTGTTGCCCGACGGCTCGGTGTTGCTCGCGGGTTATCGGGACGGTCAAAAGGCAGGGGACATCTGGTTGTTGAAAGTGCAGGACAAAACTGTTTTATGGGAAAAAAGCGTGGGAATGGACGAGTTTAAAACTTTGAGCGGCTTGGTATCAACAACCGATGGAGGTATCATTTTTTCTGGAAACACAGGAAAAAAAGCCGAAAACGGCGCTGATAATGTGTTTTTGGCAAAAGCAGACTCAAAAGGAAACATGCTCTGGAAGAAGTTTTTTGGCGGAAAAGAATGGGAAGAAGCGCTGGGGCTCATCGCCACCCGCGACGGCGGCTTTGCATTGACCGGGCTGACCAAATCGAAAGGCGCGGGCGACATGGATTGCTGGCTGATCAAGACCAGCCGCGACGGATTTCAGCAATGGGACCAAACATACGGGGGCAACGATGCCGACTTCGCCAATGCGCTGGTGCAGACCGATGACGGTGGTTTTCTGCTCGCTGGGGCTACGAAATCGCATCGCAGCGGCGCCCGCAACTTCGCTGCCTTTTTGGTGCAAACCTCGCCCGGCGGGGATCTCATCTGGAAACAACATCTGGGCAAAGACAAGGAGGACGCATTTTGCGCAGCAAGGCTCCTCCACGACGGCAGCGTAGCGCTGGCCGGCACTACCGACAGCGATGCAGGCTGGTTGATGCACGGTTCCGATATCTATGCCCGCAACGGACTGGCCACCGCCCGCGACGCAACGACGGTACAGACATCCGATGCAGTCGTGCGTACTGCCGATGGCACCCTCGCAGCCGGGGAGGCGAGCTGGGTCTCGTTCCAAATCTCCAATAACTCGGACGCTGATCTCTCCGATCTGCGCGTCCTGGTAGACAACCGCACTGGTGGTACCGACCTGACTTTCTGGAACACCAACTACTGCGGCAAACTTCGCAGAGGCGAAACCACGGAGGTGCGCGTCCCGGTGAAAGGTGACGCAAACACCGCCGAGACCAGCAACCAACAATTGGAATTCACGGTAACTGCCGGAGGCAAAACGCTCAAAACGGTTGAAAAAACGGTCGTACTCCGCAAGCCAAAATCCGCCGCACTCGTCATCGCCGGGCACACATTCACCGCCAGCGGAACTTCCGACCAGGTGACCTTGAGCGTCATCGTTGAAAATACGGGAGACTCCACTTCCCGCGTGGCTGAGGTGAACTTCATTTGCCCGCCGGGCTTGACCCCCGCCGGCTCCACCGTTTCACCCATGGGTGTCGTGTCGGCACATAGCCGCCGCGAAGTCAAACTGGGTTTTACCAAAACGGCCGCTTTTCCGGCCGGACAAACGGGGCGTTTTACTTGTGTCGTCAAAGCAGGTGGTCGTGAACAGGCCAAAAAAACCCTCGAATGGCAGCCGGGTGGTAAAGCCTCTATGGTCGCCAGCGGTCCTATCATGGTGTGGCAGGATCCTGCGCCGCACGAGACCGGTACAAACAAAGTGCGCACCAGCGACGACCATATCAGCCTGAAAATGACCGTCGTGTCGCCCAAACAGGTGAATACCAAAAACATCACCATCAAGGTAAATGGGGTGGAAATGGATGGCTCGAAATTCAACGAGGAAGATCTCTCGCCACCGCGGCAGGAGTCGTCGAAGTATGTTTACACCTACAAAAATCGCCTGCCGCTTGTACAAGGACAAAACCGGGTGCAAGTGGTGATAGATGGCGAACTGTCCGACGAACTGGACATCGAATTTGTGCCTCAACGCGCCAACCTCTACCTCGTCTCCATCGGCCCGAAACACGAGGACCTGCATTACACAGCGAAAGATGCGGCAGATTTCGCGGCAGCGTTCAAAAATCAGGGTGGTTCAGGCAAGTTGTTCAATGAAGTATTTGTCAAAACACTGGTGGCTGAAAAGGAGACCGATATCACAGCCATTAAACAGGCCATGTTCGACCTCGCCTATCAGTGGAACGACAACCAGATCAAGCCGAATGATGTGGTGATGGTATTTATCAGTTCGCACGGAAAAATTGTAGAAAATCGCTTCAAAATCCTGCAAACGGGCTATAATCCAAAGTACGACCGCCTCACGGTAGACTTTAAAACGGATATACTCGAAACCCTCAGCCCGCTGAACTGCAAAAAACTGATCTTCCTGGATGCCTGCCACAGCGGTGGAGCCAAAGAAGGTTTTGGCGGGGTGAGCCAGGCCGTGATCGAGTTGGCAAAAACCCAGCCCGGTGTCAGTACGTTGACTAGTTGCGGCTCTACAGAAAAATCTTACGAGGATAAAGCGTGGGAGAACGGCGCATTCACCGAAGCACTGATGGATGCTTTCCATAACCAGTCATGCACCGACGCGGTGGGTCAATTCAAAGCCGATACAGATGGCGACCACATTCTCCGGCTCGGCGAATTGTACGATTTTCTGCGCCGCCGGGTGCCGACGCTGGTTCAAAGCAGTGTGCTGAACGCACCGACCTCACAAACACCGTTCATGCCGGAAAGTGAGTTGGACAAGCGGCTGCCAGTGTATTTGCTGAAGGAATAAGATCCTGGTTGAAAATTTAACATTTTTTATCATCTGCTTTATTCCTTCCATAAAATTTACCCGGATTTTTGTAGGATCAAAACAATTCTAACTGACTGTAAGGAACGCGGCACCAATAACTTAGTCATTTTAGGTCAACCATTTTTTCATCAGACAACACTATTTTTCTGCGAATAGTGGGGCTATTTAAAGAAAAATAGCGG
>Ga0209181_10007417_pt1 | contig 15027 bp, 10 predicted proteins | sample MAT05_FD_187208 | JGI IMG/M metagenome (GOLD analysis project Ga0209181, IMG submission 187208) | Freshwater microbial communities from Lake Fryxell liftoff mats and glacier meltwater in Antarctica - MAT-05 (SPAdes) (version 2) | ecosystem: Environmental > Aquatic > Freshwater > Ice > Liftoff... | reverse complement strand
ATGCCCCACCAGCGACAGCAGCCGATTGTGCGCGGCGTTGTCGCTCACCAACGCCAGCTTGCGGATCTCGTGCCCGACGGTGATCGCCCCGCCGTCCAGATTGCTCGGATCACGGTCCTCGATCAACTGATCCGCGAACGTCGGGTGGATCACCATCGGCGTCTCGGGCCCGATCGCCACGCCGTGCTCCGCCGAGAGCCTCCCCAGCATCCGCAGCGCCGCCAGTGCCGCGATCAACTTCACCGTGCTGGCCGGATAGAAGTACTCCGAGTCCACCCGGAAGCCGTGCGTCTCCAGCCTGCCGCCCGCCCGTTCAACCGACAGCAAAATCTGCAACCGGTGCTCCCCTGCCCGGTCGGCCACCCGCGCCAAGAGCGGTGAGCCGCGCCGCAGGATCCGTTCGATCAGCGGCGAATCTGGGCCCATCCTCGGCTCCCGTTCACATCAACCATCAACAGCGGCACCGACCACCGTGAAGCCCGGCCCGGTCCGCGTAGCGTTCAATCGTCCTTCGGCTTCGCCACCGGCGGCGGCGACCACCGCACCAGCGGCACCGTCGCCATCGTGTGCAACCCGGGCGACGCCGCCCGCAGCTGCGCGATCGAGTTCAAGGTCATCGCGCTCGTGGCGATGTCGCCGTGAACGCCGCCCGAGAAGATCACGTCCAGCTTCGGCTCGCCTGTCACCAGCACGCGGTCCATCGGGCTCTTCTGTCCGATGCTCGCTTGGAACACCATCTTGATGAGCGTCTTGCCGTTCTGCTTGCCCACCGCGATCTGCCGCACCCCGCACGCGTGCCCCTTCTTGATCGGCCCCAGCCCACACTTCATCGCCTTGGTCGCCAGCACCGGCTCGATGGTCTCCTTCCACGTATCCAGCTTCATCCCCATGTAATACGCGATGAAGTGCATCGACTCACCCAGCCCTACATGCCGCAGCCAGCCGTCCTTGATCCCCTTCTTGAACGCGGCCTTGTCCAGCGTCGCCCCGATCTTCCTCTGAAACGGGATCCGCCGCGTCGTCGCGTCCTGGATGCGATGCACTTCCAGTGACCGCACGCTCTTGCACACCGCCGTCGCGAACACCGGCACCGTGTCCATCATGGCCCCGGGGTTCACGCCCGTTCCCAAGAGCCGCCCCTTCCCGCGTTTGGCCGCTTCGTCGAGTTCCTTCGCCAGCGCCTCGTGCCGCAGCCAGGGCCACACCAGTTCCTCGCACGTCGAGACCACCGTCACCCCGTGTCGCAAGAGTGTCCGGAACGTGTCCGCGCACAGCCGCAGGTCCGACGACGTCGTGACCACCGCCGCGTCGACCTGGTCCCACGCCGAGAAGTCTTCGAGGCGGTTGATCACCGTCAGGTCGTCCGGGCATCCCTTGACAACGTCGCCCAGCTCGCGGCCCGCCAGTTTCGGGTCGAGATCCACCGCCGCGACCACCCGCCCGAGCTTCCGCTCGTACAAATCCGCGATGATCTTCTGACCCAGCGGCCCAAGCCCGATGTGCAGAATCCGGTTCATAGACACCTCACGAGTCCCGCTCGGGCCGCCCACGCGCGGCGTCCAGGCGGACGAGGCACGATGATAGCGACAACCGGAAGCGTTATGCTCTGTCCATGCCCAGAGCCTCCCTCACAAACAAGCCGTTCCTCAACTTCGTCCGCTGGCTCGGCCACGCCGCCCTCGCCCTGACGGCCCTCGCCCTCGTCGGGTGCCATGCCACCCCCACCCCCGGCGACCAGGCGTATGTCCGCAAGGGCGACGAAATCATGGTCGCCGGCCAGCTCTTCCACACCAACGCCCCCGTCGTCCTCTGGACCGATCCCGGCGGTTATGACGCCTACCGCGTCGAGAAACGCTTCGGCCCCATCGAGAGGGCCTCTTGGGAAGCCATGCAAAAGGAGGGCAGAGGCCCCGAAACCCCTGCGCGCTACAACACGCGATTCTTCCGCATCGCCGAGAAGCAGCCCACCCGCTGGTGGCCCGACGGACCCCTGCCTCCAGAACAAATCGCCCGCCTCCGCGGCGGCGGTTGGTCCCTCCCCGAGCTGCAACAAGTAGTCGACCAGTTCATCCTCCACTACGACGCCTGCGGCACCAGCCGCACCTGCTTCCGCGTCCTCCACGACGTCCGCGGCCTCTCCGTCCACTTCATGCTCGATCTCGACGGCACCATCTATCAGACCTGCGACCTCAAAGAACGCACCTGGCACGCCACCGTCAGCAACGACCGCTCCATCGGCATCGAGATCGCCAACATGGGCGCCTACACCAAAGACGAAAACAGCCCGCTCCCCAAGTGGTATGCCAAAGACGAATCCGGCCAAACCTACATCACCATCCCCGATGACCAGGGCGACGGCGGCATCCGCACGCCCAACTTCGTCGGCCGCCCCGCCCGCAACGAGCCCGTCACCGGCGTCATCCAAGGCCGATTACTCACCCAATACGACTTCACCCCGCAGCAATACGACTCCCTCATCAAGCTCACCGCCGCCCTCGGCACCGTCTTCCCAAAACTCACCATGGACTACCCCCGCGACGCCCAAGGCGGCGTCCTTACCACCCACCTCGCCGACGAAGACCTCGTCAGCTTCCGAGGCGTCCTGGGTCACTATCACATGCAAGAAGACAAAGCCGACCCCGGCCCCGCCCTCGACTGGGAAAAAGTCGTCGGCGGCGCCCGCAAGCTCATGAGACCCCAGCCCAAATACTGATCGCTAATCCACTCCCCGCCGTCTTCGGCCCGGTAGCTCAGCCCTTGCTCACGGCGGCCCCTCCCCCGGACTCGAACCAAGATGCCCACTCCCGCCGAACAGACCGCCGCCGCGCTCGATACCTACCTCCGCGAGGTCATCGCGCCCGCGGCCGTCGTGGCGCGACGCCCGCTCGCGATCGCCGCCCATCAATCGATCGAGCCCATTCCCGCCGTCGCCGCAATGAGCGTCAAGTACCGCACCGTCCGCCCCGGCTGGCTTTGGGGCCCAAAGTGGTCCACCTGCTGGTTCCGACTCTCGGCCAAGCTCGACGCCGCCGCCCGTCGCCGCCCGCTTCATCTCCGCTTCAGCACCGACACCGAAGCCCTCCTCTGGCACGACGGCGTCCCATACCAGGGCCTCGACGTCAACCGCGAGCTCGCCCGCCTCCCCGCCCCCGCCATCACCCGCGACGGCCGCGTCGAGCTCTACGTCGAAGCCGCCTGCAACCACCCCTTCGGCGCCGTGGGCCTGCAATGGGACATCCCCGAAACCATCCGCCGCTGGGAGAGCGCCACCCCGGGCCGCCTCCTCGTCGCCGAACTCGTGGAGCTTGACGACGCCGTCGACGAGCTCGCGCGCAGCTTCGCCTTCGCGCTTGGACTGATGCGTGAGCTGATCCCTCCCTCGCCCCCGATGTTCACCCCGCTCCAGCCGTGGCTCGCTAACCCGCCGCTGTGGCAAAGCGCCCGCGCCGAGCAACTGGGCCAGGCCCTGCGTCGGGTGATGCGCCTGTGCCGCCCGGGCTCGGTCGTCTCCAGCGCCGCCGAGTCGATCTCGATCCTCCGCGGCGTGCTCGCCCAGCCCGCCGCCGCCAGCACGCCCGTGGGTCACGCCGTGGGCCACGCCCACATCGACACCGCCTGGCTCTGGCCCCTCCGCGAGACGCGCCGCAAGTGCCTGCGCACCTTCAGCAGCGTCCTCCGCCTCATGGAGCGTGATCCCAGTTTCGTCTTCCTCTGCAGCCAGGCGCAGCAATACGCTTACGTCGAGGAAGACTCGCCCGCCCTCTTCCGGCAGATCAAGGCCCGCGTCGCCGAGGGCCGCTGGGAGCCCGGCGGGGCCATGTGGATCGAGCCCGACGCCAACGTCCCCAGCGGCGAATCCCTCGTCCGCCAGCTCCTCCACGGCTCCCGTTACTGGCTCAACCAGTTCGGCCCCCGTGCCAAGCAACGCTTCCTCTTTCTCCCCGACACCTTCGGCTTCCCCGCCCAGCTCCCCCAGCTCATGCGGCTCGCTGGCCTCGACACGTTTATCACCAACAAGCTCTCCTGGCACGACACCAACCCCTACCCGCACACCACCTTCCTCTGGCGCGGGCTCGACGGCTCCGAGGTCGTCGCCCATCAAACTCCCGCCCACGACTACAACGCCGCCAACACCCCGCGCGAGTTCATCCGCGCCGAACGCAACCACCGCAGCAAGCAACTCATCGCCCCGCCGCCCGCCCGCGGCTCTCACACCGGCCCGCGCTTCCTCCATCCCTTCGGCTTCGGCGACGGCGGCGGCGGCCCCACCGAGGCCATGACCCACGCCGTCCAACTCGCCGCCGATTGCGACGGCCTCCCCCGCATGCGCTTCTCGCGCACCGACGAGTTCTGCGCCGCCCTCCACGCTGACCTGAGCGCCGCCCGCCGCGCCGGCAGCGAAATCCCCGAACACCAAGGCGAGCTCTACCTCGAGCTCCACCGCGGCACCCTCACCACCCACGCCCGCCTCAAACAAGCCAACCGCGAGGCCGAGGACCTCCTCCGCCTCGCCGAGCTGCTCATCGCCGGCAGCCCCGCTCCCTGGCCCGCCGCTCAGCTCAAGCAAGCCAAGGCCATGCTCGACCGTGCCTGGAAGCTTCTCCTCCTCAACCAGTTCCACGACATCCTCCCCGGCTCCTCCATCACGTGGGTCTACGACGACGCCCGCCGCGACCACGCCAGCATCCGCGCGCTGGTCCAGCCAATCGTCGACGAGGGCCTCGCCCGTTGGTCGCAGGCCGTTGCGACCCACGAGTTCCGCGACCCCGTTCTCGTCCTCAACCCCGGCAGCTTCCGCGCCCGCGGCCTCTCCGCAGACGGCTCCACCTGGCTCGACGACCACGCCCCGCTCACCCTCTCCGCCGCCAGCGCCGCCGCCTCCCCGCCCGACGACTACCACGCCACTATCCGCGCCAATCAATCCGCCCGCCACGCCACCCTCGACAACGGCATCGTCCGCGCCGAGATCGACGCCCTGGGCCAGATCACCAGCCTCCGCAGCGCCGACGATCAATCCCCGCGCGCCGAGCTCGCCCCCCAGCCGCTTAATCAGCTCGCTACCTACGAAGACCGGCCCAGTCTCTGGGACGCCTGGGATATCGACCGCCTCCACGCCGAGCTCGCCACCATCGAGGCCCGCCCCGCCACGCGCTGGCGTGTCATCGCCAAGGGCCCGCTCCGCGCCGCCGTTGAGATCACCCGCCCGCTCGGCCAGTCCAGCACCATTACCCAGACCATCTCCCTGGCCGCCGAGGCCCTTCGCCTCGACATCCACACCCGCATCGACTGGCGCGAAGAAAAGCGCCTGCTCCGCGCCCTCTTTCCTACCGACCTCCGCTGCGAACACGCCGATTTCCAAACCCAGTTCGGCTACATCCGCCGCCCCACCGGCCCGGGCCACTCGGCCCAGTTCGAAGTCCCCATGCATCGCTGGATGAAGCTCGCCGAGCCCGATCGCGGCCTCGCCGTCCTCAACCAGCACCAGTTCGGCGGCTTCGTCCGCGGCTCCACCCTCGCCCTCTCACTCCTCCGCAGCCCCATCTACCCAGATCCCACCGCCGATCGCGGCAAGCACGAGTTCACTTACAGCCTCCTCCCCAACCCCCAGCGCCACGCCGAGGAGTTCGAAGCCGAATCACTCGTCCGCCCTTGCCTCATCTCACGCCCCGCCGCGACCAAGCCCACCGCCCGTGGCGACAATCGCCCGACGTCCTACAGCCCGTTCACACTCGAAGGCCACCCCGTCCAGATCGCCGCCTTCAAGCCCGCCGAGGACGGCACCGACCTCATCCTCCGCCTCGTCGAAGTCCGCGGCGTCCGCGGCAGCACCACCATCCACTGGAACCTCCCCACCAGGAGCGCCATCGCCGTCGACCTCCTGGAGCGGCCGCTCAAGCCCGCCGCGATCGATCACCAGCTGCGCCACGCTACGACTCAGGTTCACCTCGAACCCTTCCAGATCATCACCCTCCGCATCACTCGAGCCTGATCCCGCTCCATCTCCAAAACCCCCGCCCCGCCGCGCAGCCGTCCGGGTCGATTGAGGTCGCAGGTCCAGGCAAGCGCAAACCCATAGGCGCTTACCACGAAGGACTCCAAGAACTCGAAAACAGGCGAAACAGGGCACCCCGCGTTCGACTTCAATCTCTATCCTGACCTCTTCGCGCCCTTCGCGATCTCTGCGTTAACCGCTCCGGCGCCCGGGCGGCTTCTTGCCGATTCGTGCCCATCCGTGTCCCAAAACCTCACCCCTCCCAAGGCCAGCTCATCCGCACGCCCTGCTCGTGCAGCAGCCGTTGCACATCGTGCACCCGCTCCACCGCCTCGTGCACCGCTTGCGGCTCCAAGGCCTCCCGCAGGCAATGCGCCGCCAGCACCGCCGCGCTCTCGCCGATGTTCCACTCGGTGTGGTGCATCCGATACGCCCCGTTGGTGATGTGCGTCACGCCGATCCCTTTCCCCGCCGCCAAGACATTCTGCACCCGCACCGGAATCAGCGATCCCATCGGCACCCTGAACGGCGCCGCCGGCACGTACACATTGTTCCGCCCCGCGCAGCTCGGGTGCAGGTCGATCATGTAGTGCCCGATCCCTACCGAGTCCTCGAAACGATGCGCCGTGCCAAACCGCGTCGCCTCCCAGTTGTTCGCGAGCGTCGCGTGCCCCGACTGCCGCCGCTGCTCCGTCCCCACGTGCGCCTCGGTCACGATCGTCCGCGCGATCAGCCGCCGCGGCTCGCGGATGTACGCCGCCTTCGCAAACCCGTCCGCCGTCCCCAGCGTCCCCGCGCTCAGCTTCAATCCCGGATAGCCCTGCCCCTTCCCATCATGCCGCGGCGCCTCCGTCTGCATCCAATACAAGAGCGCCAGGCTCTGCGCCCGCGCTCCCGCCAGCGCCGCCGCCTGCTCCGCCGCAGAGACCCCCAAGAGCGGCTTCTGCCAATAGTCCATCTGCACCATGTTGATGAGCGCCACGTCCGGGTGCGCCGCCTGCGCCTCGGGCCGATACAGCCCTCGGTCCACAATCCGCCGATACCGCCACATCTCCCACTGCCCGGCCTTGGGCTCCTCCGGCCATGGGATCATCTCAAACGTCCGCTTCCCCTCCGCCGAGTGGCTCGGCACCGTCCACGAAAACAGCGGTCCCGTCCACGCGGGCGTCATGTTCGGCACATACCCGCGCCAAAACTCGTAATCCGCCGGTCGGCTCACCACATGATCCGCCCCCGGTTCGTGCTCCAGTGCAAAGCACCACGAGATCGCCTGCTGGTCCCGCCAATCGGCCTTCTGCGCCAGCGGAAAATCCCGCCGCCCGTGCAGCTCGCCGTGCAAATCCGCATGCTCCGCCCCGATCGTGTGCTCGATCCCCGCCAGCGGATATACATCCCCAAGCTCGGTCGCGTCGAGCACCATCTTCGCCTTCACCACCACCTCGGCCCCGCCCGCCAGCGATCGCAGCCGCACCGCGCGCACGCGATCACCCTCCATCTCCACGGCGGCGGCCTCGTAGCCGTGCAGTCGCGTTACCAGCCCCCTGGGGTCGAGCTCGCCCAACCAGTCCTGGATCACCTTGTGCCACACGCGCGGATCCGCACACAACCGGCTCACCCACCCGCCGCCCGGGTTGAGCCGCTCCTTCGCCGCCGCCTCGGCCGTGATGGCCTCGTGCTCGCGATAGTGCCGCCGCACGCGCCGCCGCAGTTCCTGATAGCTCCGCGTCCCGCCGAACTCCTCGATCCACTGATTCTCGTCCGGCGGCACCGCCTGAACCGTCAACTGCCCACCCAGCCAATCCGTCGACTCCACCACCACACACCGCACCCCGAGCCGCGCGCACGCCAACGCCGCCGCCGTCCCCCCGGTCCCACCCCCGACAATCAGCACATCCGTCTCACGCTCACCCATAGAACGTTCACCTCGTCACCCGCTCAGCCCTTCACCGCGCCCCCAAACATCTCCGGCTTCAAAAACCGCTGCGACATCAAGAACAACACGATGATCGGTATCAACGCCAGCACACTCCCCGCGTACGCCAGCCGCACATTCGTTGCGAAGTCCCCAAGCAACTGGTTCACCGCCACAGGTAGCGTGTACTGCTCCTGGCTCTGCAAAACCACCAGCGGCCACAATAGCTCGCTCCACGCCCCGATCACGCTGAACAACGCCAGCGTCGCCAGCGTCGGGGCCGACAGCGGCACCATCACGTTCCACCACACCTGCCACGAGTTCGCCCCGTCGATCCGCGCCGCCTCCTCCAGGCTCGGCGGGATCGCCATGAACGCCTGCCGGCACATAAAAATCCCAAACGCCGAAACGCTGAACGGGATCACCACAGCCACCAGCGAATCCACCAGTCCCATCGACACGATCGTTTGGAACATCGGCACCACGATCACCTGCTCGGGGATCATCATCGTTGCCAAGATCACCACCAAGATCAGCCCCCGCCCGCGGAACTGCATCCGCGCCAGCGGATACGCCGCCAGCGCCGCCAGGAACACGTTCAAGAACGCCCGCGACCCCGTCACCAGCACGCTGTTCAACAGCGGCCCCGCCAGTTGCCCCTGTTCCCACGCCCCCTTGAAGTTCGCCAGCGTCAGCCCCTTCTTCCATCCGTCCAAACTCAACAGATCTGTCCCCGCCGGCTGCAGCGCGATCATCACCAGCCACACCGCGGGCCCCACCGCCAACACCGCCAAGAGCACCGCCCACGCGTACAGCCACCCCGATAGCCACAGCGGTCGCGGCGTCATGCGTCCTCCCGCTTCTGCGACAGCCGCAGGTTCACCAAACTAAACGCCAGGATGATCACAAACAGCGTGATCCCGATCGCGCTGGCCATCCCGTATTCACCCTTCTCAAACGCCGTCGTATAGATCAGCGGCACCACCGTCTGATGCTCGATCGGCGTCCCCTTCACCGTCACGTACAACTCCTCAAACACCTTGAGCGCCGAGATCGACGACACGATGAACACCAGCGTCAGCACAGGCCACAACGCCGGAAGCACCACGTGCCGGAACACCCCCAGCCGCCCCGCACCATCCAGCGACGCCGCCTCCTTCAACTCCTTCGGCACGGACATCAGCCCCGCCAAAAAGATCATCATGTAGAAACCAAACCCCTTCCACAAAGTCACCAGCATCGCCGACACCAGCGTCCAGGGCCGCTCCGTCAGCCACCCCACCCCCTCCAGCCCGATCCCCCTCAGCGCCGCGTTGATCAATCCATCATCCTGCCGCAACATCGCCGTCCACGCCACCGCCGCCACGATCGTCGGCGTCACCACCGGCAAAAACAGCACCAACCGCAGCCCCTTCGCCCACTTGAGCCCGCTCTCGATCACCATCGCCGCGCCCAGGCTCAACGCCATCAACACCGGCGTCACCAGCAGATACGCCCCCGTGTTCAACAGGCAGATCCAGAACCGGTCGCTCGCGAGCAGCCGCCGATAGTTGTCCAGCCCGACCCACTCCGGCGGGTCAAACGCCGTGTACCGCGTGAACGAGTAGTACAACACCTGCACCATCGCCGCCAGAAAGAACACCCCCAATATCACCACCGACGGCCCCAAAAACGCGTACGGCGTCAGCACATGTTGGCGCAGCTTGGAGTTCATCAAGTCTTCAACTTAGAGGCCCGAAGAGCACGGACAGCAGGGGGAATCACCGAAAAAAACACGTCTCCAAATAATCGATGCTTCCTCACGCCCACGATGAGGTCCGCCGAATCGTGGTGCCTCGGAAGCCCGCGACCGCACATTCATCGCACCACCGGACCCGGCGTCGGAATCGCGTCCATCGTCCCGCCACCCGCCGAGGCGTCCAATATACGGTTCCACTCCCCCTCGATCTGCACCAGCGACTTCTCCACGTCCGCCTCGTCCAACAGCACCCGCTTGATCTGCTCCTCAAACACCCGCCGCATGTCGGGCCACTCCGCCAACGCCGGCGTAAACGCCGTCGCCTCCAGCAACGCCCGCGCCGTCTCCGACCGCGCAAACGATACCTTCGCGTCCCCCTCGTAACCCCGCCCGCCTTCCGGCAGCGGTGGGGGGGCAAACAGTTCTCTGCCCAACGACGCCCGCGTGCTCGGCAAAATCACCGCCAGTTCGCACAGCTTTTCCTGGCTCTCCGGGCTCGTCATGAACCACGCCAGTTCCGCCGCTAGCTGCGGGTGCTTGGATTGCCTCGTCACCGCCAACACCATCACCGCGATGTGCGCCCGCCCCAGCGTCCCCGTGATCGGCGGCCTCACCACCGTCGCCTCAAAGATCCCCGGCGCCACATCCTTGATCCGCTTCAGAAAGTTCGGCCCGCTGTTGATGATTGCCACCCGCCCGTTTTGATACAGCTCCGTCAGGTGCGACACCCCCGCCGTCGCCGCCTCGCTCGGCACCGCCCCCGCCCGATACAGCTCTACCCACTCACCGATCACCTTCACGATCGCCGGCTGGTTCAGCTTCGCCCGCAGCCGCCCCGACCCGTCGCCGCGCGGCTCAAACGCCACCAGCCCGTCCGACAGCAGCATCATCGGTAAGTCCGATTCGTGCCCCAAGGGCGCCGTCGCCAGAAACGCCCCCGTCTTTTTACGAAACGCCGGCGCCATCGCCCGCAGCGTCGCCCAGTCCGTCGGCAACCGCTCCGGATCGATCCCCCCGGCCTTCAGCAGCGTCGTATTCGCCAACACCGCCTGCGTCGTCAGATACCACGGCAAGGCCAGCAGTTGACCGTTCATCTCCCCCAGCCGCAACGCCCCGGCCAGATACTGATCCGCCGCCCGCTTGCCCGTCGCCTCCAACAGCGGCCCCATGTCCACAAACGCCCGCTGCGCGCCAAAGCGAGCAAACGTCATATCCGACATGTTGATCACATCGGGCGCGCGCCCCGCCGCCGCCGCCGCGATCAGCTTCCGATCCGCCGCCCCAAACGGCACATCCACCCACCGCACTTTCACGCCGGGGTGCAGCGCCTCAAACGCCGCCACCCGCTCGCGCAGATACGGCTCAAACGGACGCAGCGCCAGCGTCCAAAACTCCAGCTCGATGGCTTTGTCCGCCCCCTCGTCCCGAGCACACGAGCCCGCCGCAGCCGCACCCAGGAGCGCCGCGAAAAGCAGCCACATTGACCACACCCACGCCGGCCGTGGCACGCGCGAGCGCGAAGGGAGCATGCAGGGGATCCTCAGGGGCGGGCGTTACTGGAGCGCGTCGGTCTTCTCGTCGTTGTTGTTCCAACGAACGCGATAGGTGCTCTTGCCCGTCACGCCATTGAACAGGCCTGTGGCGTTCTCGTACGATGCGTGCCCGTCGGAAAACCCGAAATGCGCGCCGCCTCGGATCGCGGTCGGCTGATTGAACCGCCGCGGGTGCCGGTAGTACGGGATGTACGACCTCATCGACGCCAGCGCCGGAACCTCCGGAGAACGAGGGTTGCTGGGCGAAATCGAGTTGTCCGTCGTCAGACCCGAGCCACCGCCAAATCGCGCACCAGGCGTGCTCTGCGAGCCCATAGAGGACGTGGTGAAGTAGGTGATGTTGCCGCTCGCCGAAGTCTGCCCGGAACGGCCGTACGACTCGCCGATAATGAACGTGCTGCTCGGGAAGATGACCGTGTTGGCGTTGAAGTTCGCGTCAGGATTCGAGCTGGTGGGCGAGGCAATGCGGAACCGGATCGGATTACCCGCCCGCCAGCCCGCCACCAACCCGATGCCAGAACTCGCCCAGTAGTTCATGGTGTACGAACGACCGCCCTGAGGATGATTCGGACAGATCAATGCGCCGCCGCCGATCGTCGAAACACTCCCCACAACATCTTCTGAGTTCATCTGCGGCCAATACGCCCCGAGGATGTCCGCGTTGTACCACGAATAGCCCGTCTCGTTGAAGGGCGCAGGGAAGCTTTGCTGCTTATCCACGTTGGGCGGATACTTCCCGTCGTGGTCGTTGGAGTACTGCGTCAGGGCCAGCGTAATCTGCTTCACGTTGCTTACGCACTGCGTCGCCTTGGCCGCATCCCGCGCCTTCCCCAACGCCGGCAGCAGGATCGCCACCAGCAGCGCGATGATCGCGATCACCACCAAAAGTTCAATCAGCGTGAAGCCTCGACACCGGCCGTTTGTGCGCCTCAAGTTCTCTCGACGGATGATCATCGCTGTGCTCCTCGGTCAGGCTCGCTGCGGCCGGAATCGGCATCCTCAGCGGGCAAAGGTCGGAACGGTTCGTCCCGCATGGGGCTTATTCTATAACACTCGGCACACTGGTGTATACACGTTCGGGCTTTAGGGATGCACGGTTCGGAAGTTCTTCAAGTTTGGCTCAGGTTCGGGATTCGGTCGTAGATTGTCGGCGGATCAGTTCCGCCCTCAGCAGGACAGGGCCCTGTTGGGGTCGGTCGTCGTGAAGCATGTCGAACAGTGTCTTGGCGGCCAATCGCCCCATCTGCTCCAGCGGCTGCCGCATCGTCGTGAGCGCGGGTGACAGATGTTGGGCACTGGGTGGGTCGTCAACGCTGATCACCGACAAGTCATGGGGAATCGACCGCCCAGCCTTGTTGGCCGCGGCGTACAGATCGAGCGCGAAGTAGTACCCCGCCGCCAGCATCGCCGAGGGCCCCCCCTCCCCCGCGCTGGCCCGCAGCATTTCGACCACCATCTCGCGGTCGTCCGGGTTGACCCGCCAGCCCGGCTCGCGGATCACTAGCCGATCCTCGACATCCAGCCCCCGCTCGCCCATCGCGGCCCGGAAGCCGTTCCAGCGGTCGATGTTGTTGCTGACGTCGATCCCCCCGCCCAGGTAGCCGATCCGCCGGTGCCCCAGGTCGGCCAGGTGATGCACCGCCTGCCGTGCGATGTCCGCGTTATCCGAATCGATCGCGTGGACACGCGGGCGGTCAAACGACGCCCCGATCACCACCACGCCCGGTCGGTGCGAACGCCCATGCCCGTTCATCTGCAGATTCGCAGACGTCCCGAAGAAAGGCACCTTGTCGAGCTGCTCCTCGCGCGGGTTGACGTAAAGGAACCCGTGGCATTCCTTCCGCCAATCCTCGCCGAAGCGCAGGAGTACCAGGTCCGCCCCGATCTGCGCAGCCCCGCGCCGCACGCCCTCGAGAACATGCCCGTGATAGAAGTCCGCCAGCGAGCACTCGTCATGGAACACCACGCCGAAGCGGAGGCCCTGGTTCAGTTCCGCCCGCCGCAGATATTCCTCGTGAACAAACGTCCCCCGCCCCTGCCCGCGCCGCAAGACGCCCGACGCGACGAGTTCTTGAAGGGCCCGATGGACGGTCACCAATGAGACCGACAACTGGTCCGAGATGGCCTTGGTGCTGGGGAGCCGATCGCCGGGGGCAAACATCCCCGCGTCGATCGCCGCGCGTACCGAGTCCCGGACGGCCTGAAAGAGGGGTCGCCCCTGTTCAGCCCGGATCGGTTTGAGCTCGGCAAACTTTGACATCTTGAAAAACCCGCCCGGGTCGCTAGACCCGGGGGGATGATTGATATTAGCAGATTACCGACGACGACGGAAAGCCACCAGCCCGCCCAGGCCCAAGAGCGCCGCCGCCCCGGGGGTTGGCACGGCGAAGATGTGGACCTGCTTGAGGCCCGACTGCCCGCCGGCATCGCCGAAGCTCAGCACGGCCAGCGTGTTGCTCGCGGCGTCATAGGAGAAGTCGAAGAAGCCGATGCTGTTGTTGGCCGCATCGGCGGGGTTGAAGTTGAGGTAGCTGATGGTCTGCGCGACGCCCGCGAGGTTGATGGCGCGGAAGACGCTGGACCAAAGCTGGGACCCGGCCGTCGAGCCGCGGTTGTTGAAGAACGCCAGGTCGCCGAACGTGCTGCCACGAGCGATCTCGATGTTCTGGCCTTCCTGGTTGGGGAACTGGGCGGGGAGGTTGGGGCTGGCCACCAGCGCGAAGGCGCTGAAGGAGTTCTCGCCCGTACGCGCGGCCCGAGCCACGGTGTTGTTCACCCGACCCCAGGCGTCGCCCGTGGCCGGATCGAAGTCGAGACCGCGGGGGAGCGCGGGGTTGGCCACCGGGCCGGTGCCAGGGAACGGTGCCGTGCCGAGGCTGCCGCCCGTAGCCGTCGAATGGGTTTCGGTCCCGGTCGCCGCATCCCGAAGAGCGCGGTTGCTGGGATTGGTGTTGAACGTGCCCCAACCAGCACCCGCGCCGCTAGCGGCACCGGAGGCGTTGAAGCCGGGGTCAAAATCGCTCCATCCGACGCGGGCGTTGATGCCCCAGACCGGCGCGGCCGGGGTCGTCACCGCAGCGTCCCAAGAGGCCAGGCTGTCGTTGATCGCCCCGCCACCCTCGAGGCCAGAGAGAACGCGACCGTTCTGCACGGCCAGCGAGCGGTAACCACGGCCGCTCGGGATCGACTGCACGCCGAAGGAATCGCCGAACGAGGGCGAGCCGTAGACATCGCCGATCTTGGAGATCCCGACAGGGCGGCCCCCGGTGCCGCTGTTGTTGTAACCGGCAACCCACAGGCTGCGGCCGTCCCAAGCCACCGCCGAGCCACTGGTGCCGATGAACTTGGCGCTGATGGGGTTGGCCGTGATGTTGGTCAGGTCGATTGTGGCCAAACGCTCCAAGACGATCTGGGCGTTCGCCGCACCTGCAAGACCCGCCACAGCTACGACGCTCAAACAAAGATGACGCATTGTCTCTCTCCTTCTAACCGGTTTTCGAAACACTCTCTCTTCTCACACAGTTGACCCCGGCGACCACACGTCGCACGGGGGATCGATCCATCGTTCACTTCACGGGCGCCGCCGCCCCGTTCTTGATCCGCACGCCCAGGTGGTTCGCCACGGCCCGAAACTTCCCGTCGCTGGGCTTGTTCATGAGCTGCTCGCCGCCGACCGGCGCATACACCAATGACGAAGACCCGCCCCCGTCCAGATTGATCGCGTCGCGAGCCCCCAGCTTGATCATCAAGTCGCCCAGCTCCGGCAGCGTCATCCCGGCGCTATAGCCCGGCTGCCGACCGTCGATCACCACGATGATCAGCGTCTTGCCAT
>Ga0209181_10007413_pt1 | contig 15042 bp, 7 predicted proteins | sample MAT05_FD_187208 | JGI IMG/M metagenome (GOLD analysis project Ga0209181, IMG submission 187208) | Freshwater microbial communities from Lake Fryxell liftoff mats and glacier meltwater in Antarctica - MAT-05 (SPAdes) (version 2) | ecosystem: Environmental > Aquatic > Freshwater > Ice > Liftoff... | reverse complement strand
GCCTGTCGCTGCCCAATCTCGAGCCGGTCTCGGGCTCCTACAGTGCCATCATCGGTCCGGTTCCGCCGGCCGCGCCCAGTCGCCGTAACCTGCTCAGCCCTCAAGGCGTCGCCTGGGTAGGGGCGCTCGAGATCGGTCAACCCCCCGGCGCCGTCGCGGAGGGCATGAACTTCGCGTTCTTCAATGTTGCCCCTGCCGACCAGCAGCTCGCAGACATCACACCGGGCTCTGCGATCGTGCTCGAGAACCTGCACCCGAGCCAGAGCATGTTCACGTCACGCCTACCGACGACGATACCTCGCGTCAGAGGCATCGATCCGGCCTCGGGGCGCCCCATCGAGCCGCAGCTCCGCTGTGACACCGTGTGGATCGACGGCGATCGCGAGACGGCATGGCTCGTCTTCCGCGGAACAGTCGACTTGGTGCGTCCTGACTTGCCTGTGAGCTTGTCGGTCGAGATCCAGCGTTGGCAGGCTGCGGCGGTGCTCACCCCGATGGCCACGCAGACGATGCTGCACACGCATACCGGCGGCGGCAGTAGCAGCGCACCGCTTCCGTTTGCTGGGCAGCGCGGCCCCTCCTTCGGGTCTTACGCGCAACCAGAAGGACCCACCGGGTACAGCTACAACGGGCCCAACACCGCGCGACTGCGCGAAGAGACGACAGCCGACTTGCCCGAGAAAGGCAGCTACCCGCCGCCGCCGGGCCCCAAGCGATCGATCACTGCGGAGATTCTCCTCCAAGCGCAGCCCCAGGCTTTGCCCTTCGGGCACGAATGGGAGGCTGGCACCACCGGCGATCTAGAAATCACACACAGCGGCGCGGGGCCGGTCCGGCAAGACACCTCCGAGATCGACAGCGTGACGCCATTGCACGCGACCGAGCCTCCCCCGCCGCCCTCGATCACCGGCGCGCTGCCGTTCGCCGACGGCTCGTTCGCAGCGGCTGCGCCTGCAAAAAATCGCACGCCCAAGGGCTCGCCTGGACCCATTCCCGAGATCAGCGAGACGAAGCAGCCCGAGCTTCCCCAGGGGCTGTTCGAAGAAACGCGCGGGCCGATCTCTGCACGCGGGCCGAGCGCTCTCTTCAACATCGATTCCGCGCCGGCCTCCGCCATCACTTCGCCGACGCAACCGGGCCCCGTGGCCGACACCGCGCCCGGGGCAACGATGTTGGACGAGCCAACTCCGCCCGCTGACTTGGCGCCGAGCGAGCCTTCGGCCGACGCCGTCGCGCTTCAGCCGGCAGCGCCCACTCTGGCTGCCAGCCCACCGGTTGCGATCGAACCGCCGCCTGCCCCGCCTGCGCCTTCCATCGATTCGGATCCGACGCCGCTGCCCGATGCACCCGAGCCTCCCGCTCCCACGCGCGACTCGGTGACACTGGAAGAGGCTGCCGCGATCCGCGCGCAGCTCTCGCTGAAGGGCGCGGACAAGCAGGCTGTATTCGCCAAATTCGAAGTCGCCGAAGCGAATTGGTCGCGCCTCGAGCGCGAACACTTGATGGCGATCGATGAAGGCGTTCGCGGCGGCCGCAACGAGCTACTCGACCGCTACGACGACGCCTTTCTCGCAAGCCAAGATCAGGTCCGGGGAGCGATCGACGGCCCCGGTTACGCCAAAATTCAAGTCGCCCGCGAGCGCGGCCAGCTCGGCGCGGTGCTCGAGGAGCTGAAAGTGGTTCGCGGCGATCTCCTGCGCATCGACCGCGTCTGGCGGCGCAGGCTGGCGACCGATCGCGATCTCGCCGAGCGCGTCGAAGACGAGATGGAGCGACTGCGCGACGAGAAGACCTGAGCTTGAACTTCTTATTTCACTTCGAGCTGGCAGCTCACGACGCTGATCCCAGAAGCTCTGCGGCAGCTTGCCCATGCCCAGCGAGTCGAAGAAGCTCTCGCCTGCCTTCACCATGTCTTTTGCGTTCATGCCTTTGGCAACGAGACCCTTGGTCACGTCGAGCGGCACCTCGCCTTTGAACGGCTCCAGATCGTCGTAGATGTTGCCCCAGGTCTGAGACCACATGTTGAAAGCAAACAGCGCGAGCGCCGTGAGGCGCAAACAGGTGTGGGTGGGTCGGGGCATGACCGCCCGAGCTACTCGCAACAGCGCCCCCCTCGAAATGACGATGGCAGGTGCCCGAAACCGTTTTCGAATGATAGCGTTGGCGCGTGGGAGGACAGGCCGCGAAACCGCCGCTCGCGCTGGAGCGGTACGCCACACTCAACGCCGAGATCGAGGCTGGCGAAGACCTCGCGGCGGTGCTCGAGCGCGAGTCGGTCGCGAAAGAGCTGTGGCTCTCGGCGCAAGCCTTCTGGCTGGCGCGCATGGCCGAAGAAGCCAGCGGCAAACGCTTCGAGACCACGACGCGCTATCAGGCGCTCTTCAACGCGAAGCGCAAGGTGTTCGAGTCTCGCTTCGAACGCGCACGCAAGAAGCGAGACCGCGTTCCGCCAAAAGGGCCGCCGATCGAGGTGCTGGCTGGTGCCAACGCAGAGCTTGCGCGGCCTCCGCATACCAGTTTGCCCGGCCTGAGCTTCCCCGAGCCACCTCAGGTGAGCCCAGCCACTGCACGGGACCCGTACCCGAGCGCTGCCGGCGGGTCGAGCGCCGGGGGGGCGGGTCCGACGACGGCGCGCGACGTGAGCCCCCCCTTCATGGCCGGGGCAGTTCCATTCGTCGCCCATCCGCCGAAGCCTGCGTTCACTAACGCGCAGGCCGAGCCGCCTCCCCCAGAGACTCACCCTCCACCCCAGACCCAAGAGGCGCCTCCGCCTCGCAAGCATCACGCGACCGTCTCTTTCGAGCTCCCAGCCATCGCGAAGCCGGCCACCCCATTCGCAGCAGCTCCATCGGCTCCGCAAGGAGTTGCTGCGCCCGCCGCTCCGCCGGCTGTTTTGGCTGCGCAAGGAATTGCTCCGCCAGTGCCGATTCCTCCGCCGCTGCCAGCCAAACGCGACCTCGGCTCGACTTGGGCAGCCGCCGACGACTCACCGTCCATCGACGTACCCTTTCGCAAAGACGCACCGGTGCGTCCAAACGAAACAGCGCCGCTTCCCGAGACCTTGCAGCGCGAGCTACGCGAGAGGCTCGGGGTCCCGGCCAAGCGGAACCTGGGCGCCACAATGATGGCCGATTCGACGTTTCTGAACGCGGAAGCGACCCCATTCAAGAAGGCTTCTTCAGCCGGCCTGCCCGCGCAGCGTCCACTACCACCGGGGAGAGCCGGTGCTCCGCTACCGGAGCCGCCCAAACCGGTACCGCTCGCGGCAGACGACGATGACGACGACTCGCCGCGCACGAAGATGGTCGACCCCGAGGCGATGGCGCGTGCCGTCGCGCAAGCGACTCCTTTCGCGAACGCCGGGCCTCAACGAAGCCTCTCGCCTCCGTTGGCGGTGCCCAGCGCGCCCACCGCGCCGCTGCCTTCTGGTCCGGGGCCAAACGCGAACAAGCCAGACGCCGCGAGCGGCGGCGTCAAGAAATTCAGCATCAACGTTTTTGCGTCGCTGACGGCGGAGATCGCGGAGAACCCAGGCGACGCCCAGAACATTCGCCACCGTTATGGCGTCAGCGACAGCGAGCATCGCGCAGAGTCTGGGCGCTGGACGGCGGAGTTCAATCACAGCGAGGAGCTGCGGCAGCGCTACCTCGGTATCGTGCAGCGTTATCGCGGCTACATTCAGCAGAGAAAAGGCGGCTGAGGCAGATTGCTGATCGCCCGCTCGCAGCGTAGTCTCTTCCGACATCTATGAGCGCAAAGGTCGAGTTCAAGCTCGTCGGGGAGGCGCTGCCAGCGGACGTCGTCACGACTTCGTACGACTTCGTCGAGCGACTGTCGACGCCGTACGAGGCGCTGGTGACCTTCAACACGGCAGACGCAACGTTCAAGCCGTCTGCGTGTCTGCGAGCCTCGCTCACCCTCGAGGTGCTCGACCTCGACCGCGGTCGACAGCGAACGCTCACCGGCATCTGCGATCAATGCGAGTTCGTGCATCACGAGGGCACACACTTCATCTTCCGCGCTCGGCTGGTACCGCCGATCGCAGCGCTGGCGCACCGCCAAGACAGCCGCATCTACCAAGACAAAGGCCCGGTCGACGTCATCAAAGAAGTGCTCGCCGCGGCTGGCGTCGAGAAGGTCGAGTGGCACCTGGAGACCGAGTACCCAGCGCGCGAATACATCGTCCAGTACCGCGAGACCGAGCTCGATTTCATGCATCGCTTGATGGAGGAAGAAGGCATCTTCTACTTCTTCAGCCACGCTGAGGGCGAGGCGAGCATGATCATCGCCGACTCGACCACCGCGATTTCGGAAGAGCTCGCATCGCCGACGGTGCTCAGCATGTCCGCCGGTCTCGGTGGCACCGACCCGATCGCCGACTTCTCCGTCACGCGCTCCCTCGCCACCAGCTCGATAAAGCTCCGCTGTTACGACTTCGAGAAGCCGCAGAATTTCCCGGAGTCCGCACAAGATGCCGACGAGGCCTTTCCCGCTCCCGTCTACGAGTACCCGTCCAACTTCAAGACGGCGGCCGACGGTCAGCGTCGGGTCAACGCCCGCTTGAGAGAGCTACGACGGAACGCCGACGTCGCCACCGGCAAATGCAGCGCGTCGAACCTGGAAGTCGGCAAGATGGTGTCGGTCGTCGGTGGCGCGCAAGAGATCGTCAATCGCAACTACGTGATCACCGAGCTGCGCGGCAGCGGTAAACAGGCTGCCAGCGGCGGCGCTGCGGGTCGCGGGGCTGGCAACACGGTCGGGGCTGGCAACACGGTCGGGGCTGGCAACACGGTCGGGGCTGGCAACACGGTCGGGGCTGGCAACACGGTCGGGGCCGGCAGCAACGCAGTCGAGAACGAGTTCAGCGCCATCCCTGAAGGCGCCCCCTTCGCTCCACCACGCCGCACCCAGAAGCCCCGCATCTACGGCGTACAGACCGCGATAGTCACCGGGCCGACCATGGGCGAAGAAGAAATTCACACGGAGAAGTACGGGCGCATCAAAGTCCGCTTCCGGTGGGACCGCGTGGGCCAGCACGACGACAAATCGAGCTGTTGGTTGCGCGTGATGCAAGCGCCGCTCGGCGGTCAGGTGATCATCCCGCGCGTCGGTTGGGAAGTGATGATCGGCTTCTTCGAGGGCGATCCGGACAAGCCGTATGTGCTCGGCCGTATCTACAACGCCGAGCGTACCCCGCCCTATGCTCTGCCTGGCGCCAAGACGAGTGGCTCGATCAAGGGTGCCTCGTCGCCCGGCGGCGCCGGCAACAACGAGATCAAGATGGGAGACAGCGGCGGCGGCCAAGGCTTCGATGTGCACGCCCAGAAAGACTTCAACACCACAGTCGAGAACGATCAGAACGAGACTGTCGGCGTCGACGACGCGCAGACAGTGAAGGTGAACGCCAGCCACTCGGTGGGCGCGAATCAATCGGTGAGCGTGGGCGCCGACCAAGAAGTCAACGTCGGCGCCGTCGCTTCCGCGAACGTCACGGGCAACCTGTCGATTTCGGTCGGGGGCAACGCGGTCGACAATGCGATCAGCAACTACATCGAGAAGGTGGGCGCCGATCGCGGCTACTCCGTCGGTGGCGACATGCTCGTCATCTGCAACGGCATCGCACACACCGTTGCCGCAGACGTATCGAGGAGCGTCGGTGACGTGATGTTGTCCGGCACCATCTCGTCGTTCTCCGACAGCGTCGGCGGCAACTACACCGAGACGATCGGGGTCGCGAAGATCGATCTCTGCAAAGCTTCGTTCGGCGAGACGATCAGCGGCAACAAGAACGTCACCTCACTCGCCGCAGAGCTGCACATCTCCAAGGCCGACTATGCCTCCACCGCCGGCAGCATGACGACGAACCTGGTCGGCGGCCTCCACTACTCGAAGGTGGCGGGTGACTTCAGCGTGAAGGCGCCGATGATCACGCTCATCGGCGCCATCGGCATGTTCAAGGGCGGTAGCTCCGAGCTCAAGCTCGGCGGCGGGCCCATTTTGGTGAAGGGCTCCAAGGTCTCGATCGAAACCGCGCTGATGGTCCATCTGAGCACGTCACTGAAGATGGGAGACTGAGCCATGGCCGAAGAAGCACACGGCACCAAGGCGACGATCGAAGTCGCAGGCGAGGCGTACGACGTTCTGTATGCCCGTGTCGACGAGCGGCTGGACGAGGTGCCCCGACTCGAGGCGCGCTTATGGAAAGACGGGGAGCTGCCACGCCCGAAAGCGTTGCTCGACAGCGAGGTCGTTTTTCAGATCGGATCTATCGAGGCCTTCGATAGCGGTCGCAAGTTCAAGGGAACCGTGACCGAAGCCGAGCGTCGCTTCGATACTGCCGGCCGTCCGTTCGTGCGCATTGTCGTGTGCCCGGCGCTGTTCAAGACCACCAAGCGCACGGACGTGCGCACGTTTCAAAAGCTGAAGGTCGACGAGATCGTCCAAAAGGTGGCCGACACAGCGGGCTTCAAAGCCAAGTTCTCACTCGTGGGCAGCTACGAGCCGCGCGACTACGTGGTGCAATACCGCGAGACCGACTTCGACTTCTTGCGGAGACTGTTGTCCGAAGAAGGCGTTGGGTTCGCCGTCGATCACGAAGCCGACGAGGTCGTCTTCTTCGACGACCCGCATGGCCTCGGCGACGCCCCCGAAAAGACGCTCACCTACCGCGCCGAGTTCGGTTTCGAGCAGGCCGAGGCCAGTGTGTTCAAGGTGAAGCAGATCGATCGCGTCGTGTCGGACAAGATCTTCATGCGCGAGTACGACCCCAAGCGACCACGCTTCAATGTCGAGGGTGAAGCCGAGAGCGCCGACGACGGCGAACACGGCCTCGAGACATATGTGTTTCCCGCGCGCAGCGTGAAAGAGGCAACTGCGAAGCGCTACGCCCAGGTCCTGCTCGACGCGATTCAATGCCGGCGCGACATCGTCGACGGCTCCATGACGTCATGGTCGCTGGCGCCAGGTTACCGCTTCAGCATCGAGGGCCATCCTCTTGAGGGGCTCAACACCGAGCTTCTCGTGCTCGCGACCACCGTCGTGCACTACAACGAACGAAGTCAGGCAGGCGGGCTCGACTCTGCCTCGCGCACGCAGGCGAGCTTCGAGGCAGTCCCCACTGCGCGCTGCAGCTACCGACCCGAGCGGCGGTCGCGCGCCGCGATGGTCCCGGGCGTGCAGACGGGCCTCACCACGGGTGCCTCCGGCCAAGAAGTACACGTCGACGAGAACGGCTGCGTGAACGTGATCTTCCCATGGGACCGTCTGGGCGCAAAAGACGAGACCGCCAGCCTACCAATGCGCACGCTGCAGCTCGCCACCGGTGGCTCGATGTTGTTGCCCCGAGTCGGCTGGGAGGTGTTCGTCCAGCACGACGAAGGCGACACGGATCTGCCGTTCGTCACGGCTCGTGTTTACAATGCGCTCACGCCTCCGCCTTATGCGCTGCCCGGCGGTGCCGCCCGAAGCTCGATTCAGACGGCGACCACACCGGGCGGCGGCACCAGCAACGAAATGCGCTTCGACGACACGAAGGGCAGCGAAGAGATGTTCATCAACGCGTCCAAGGACACGAGCGTCACGGTGAACAACAACGCCACGACCTCAGTCACCAACAATGCCACGCTCGATGTCGGCTCCAACCAGACGGTCGACATCACGAACAGCCTCACGACCAGCGTCGGCGCAAATCAATCGATCGATGTCGGCGGCAACCAAAAGAACGCTGTCGAGACCTTCAAGGTCGACCAGTGCGTCGACCATGCCTACGACATCGGCGGCAATCGCGACATGAAAGTGGGCGGCGACCACAAACACACCGTCACCGGCTCCGAATCGGTCGAGGTCGGCAGCATGAAGACGGATCTCGTCGTCGGAAAGATCAGCGAGAGCGCGGGTGGCGACATGAGCCTGACGGTCGGCGCCGCGCGGGTATCTCTCGCCGTCGGCGACTACAACACCGAGATCGGTGGCAATCACACCGAAAACATCAGCGCGGTGAAAGCCATCGTTTCGTTCGCCGACACGTCCTCGACCTGTGCAGGCGACGCGATGACGAAGATTGCCGGCGCCAAGGTCAACCTGGTCGACGGCGATCGCATCGAGAGCGCCGCTTCGATGTTCACCGCCGTCAGCGCAGGCGCCAAAATCGTGAAGGCAGACAACATCGTGTTCGAAGCGGAGAACGCCATCACTTTGGTAATGGGCGCCTCCCTTCTTTCGATCACGCCAGCCAGCGTCGCTTTCCTGGGCCTCTCGGTGAAAATCGACGGGGACGTTGACGAAACCGCAGCCTTGATCTTGGACAACTGATGAGCCGCAGCCTGATCACCTACTTTCAGATCGACGACGTCCCGGCAGACAGGGTCACATCGTTCGAGCTCTGCCGTGATCTCGGGCGACCAGCCACGCTCGAGATCGAGGTGCGCTTCACGGAGGACGTCGCCGCCGAAGGCGCTCTGGGCAAGCAAGCACTTCTGCAGTTCGGTTTCGACGGCGAGCCGCAGCACGAGTTCGTCGGCCTGGTACAATCGGTCACCACCGTGGGGTCACCCTCGACCGGCGCGGTGGGGGTGGCCTCGAGCGGTTCGAGTCACTCGATCAAGCTGCGCGTCGTCTCTCAAATCGCGCTGCTCGACAACGTGATGACGGCCTGCATCTACCAAGAGCTGGACGTCAAAGAGATCGTCACCAAGGTGCTCGAGACCTACGGCATCCCGAGCGATCGACAGAAGTGGCAGCTCGCGGGCTCGTACGCCAAGCGCGAGTACTGCGTGCAATTCTTCGAGAGCGCGCTGTCGTTCGTTTCTCGGCTCTGCGAGGAAGAGGGCATCTACTTTTCGTCCATTGTCGAAGAAGGCAAAGAGGTCATCGCCTTCTCGGACGATAGCCCTTCGTCGGCTACCATCGACGGCGAGGCCGAGCTCCCCTTCCGGGGCCAGCTCGGCTTCGACAGCAAGACCGACGCGATCTTCGCCATGCGCGAGCTCGCCATGGTGCGCTCCGGCAAGTTCACCCTCCGCGACTACGATTTCAAACGGCCGAATCTCGACATGACCTCCGTCGCCGAGGCCGAGTCCAACACCGATCTCGAGCGGTACGACTTTCCCGGTTTGTACGTCGAGCCCAGCGTCGGAAAGCAGCTCGCACAGGTGCGCCTCGAGGCCGAGCAGGTCGATCACGAGACGATCGAGGTGCTCGCCGAGTGCCCTCGCCTCCACGCGGGCAAAACGTTCGCCATTTCGGAGACTCCGTTCGACGACATGAAGGGGGAGGTGTTCGTCGCGCGCGTCGTTCATTGTTATGGGCCGCGCGCCAATCGGTTGTTGCGCAAATTCGCGCTCCCCAGCAGCGAAATGCTGGATGTGTACGTAGCCGAAGCCAAGCTCATCGCGAAGGACGTGAAATTTCGCGCCGCGCAGATCACACCGCGACCCATCGCGCACGGGCCGCAGACGGCGCGCGTGGTTGCGCCCGAGGGCGCCGAGACTGAGGCGATTCACACGGACGAGCACGGCCGCTGCAAGGTCAAATTCCATTGGGACTTGGCGCCGGAGCAAGACGACAAGGCCTCCTGTTGGATGCGCACGGGGCAGCTGCAGACCTCCGGCTCGATGGCGCTTCCCCGCATCGGTTGGGAGGTGGTGGTCGAGTATCTGGAGGGCAACCCCGACCGGCCCGTGGTCACAGGCAAGCTGTATAACGGCCTGTTCATGCCTCCTTACGCCTTGCCAGAGGGCAAGACGCGGACCTCGATGCAGTCTTGTTCGACGCCAGGCGGTGGTGGCTCCAACGAAATTCGGCTGGAAGATCAGGCCGGCGGCGAAGAGATCATGATGCACGCGCAGCATAATCAAACGATCGCCACCGCCAACAACAAGAAGTCGTTGGTCGGCAACAACGCGACGCGTGTGGTCGGCGTCGACGAAACGATCACCATCGGCTCGAACCAGACCACGAAGATCACGATGGGGTCGGAGACGACCGTGGGCGGCGACCAGACGATCTCGGTCGGCGGTGACCGCAACACCGCGGTCAACGCAGTCACCTCCCTCAACGCCAGCGGCTCGAGCACCACGTCGGTGGGCGGCGACCATTTCGAGATGGATGGCAACCCGCTCGAGGCATTGTTGGCGATCGCAGCCGAGGCGGCGATCGCCGCCGCCGAGGCCGCTGCTTCGGCGGCTCTCGATCGCGTCAACGCTGCCATTCAAGATCGGGTCGACCAGGTGATGGCACCGATCAACGAGCTTACGGCGCAGGTGGAGCAAGTCGGAGCCGCGATGGAGGCGGTCGCCAATGGCGACGTCGGTGCCATTGCAGGCATGGCAGCCGACGCGGCAGGCTTGCCGATGCCACCGGGGTTCGGTGGTGATTCAGCGGGTGGCGGTGGTGAGGGCGGCGCGGAGGGCGGCGCGGAGGGCGGCGGCGCGGAGGGCGGCGAAGAAGCCGCTGCCGAGCCCAGCTACACGGAGCAGCTCGGTATCGACGCCGCCGTCAACGGCGCCATCGAACAAGGCATCCACGGCGCAGCGGGCGCGCTCGGGTCGGCGCTCGGCCTCGATTCGGCAGGTGCCGGCGGCTCCAGCGTCGCCAACGCCGAAGGCCCTGCGGGTGACGTTGCCGGTATCGACCAAACTGACCGCGCGAAAGGCCCTGGTCACAGCCTGCACAAGGTGGACGCTTCGCTGTCCGAGGACATCGGTAGCCTTCGCATCCAGGCCTCGATTCAGGAGATCCACACCGAGGTCGCCGGCAACATGACAGAAGACGTGGGGCTCGCCAAGGTGACGGCGATGTTCGGCAACATCACCGAGACCACCGCCGGCAACAAAACCACCAACGCGCTGGGCACGATTGTGTTCGCCAAGGGCGGCGAGACCGAGAACGCCGATGGCAACAGCACGACGATGGTGGGTGGTCTCATTTACGACAAGATCGGGGGCGGTTATTCGGTCGAGGGCGGCGGGCCGACGACGTTCATCGGCGCGTTCCAGAAAATGGAGGCCGCTACCTCCATCACGTTCAAGTGTGGGGAGAGCGAGGTCGTCATCGACGACAGCGGCGTTACCATCAAGTCCCCCATCGTCGCCTTCCTCGCCTCCAAGATTCAGCTGACGAAATCGGTCGCTCAGGTCTAGTTGCTCCGGTAGCGTCGCTTCTTCGGATGTTGCCCAAGGTCGAAAACGACACCGACTTCGTCGCCGAGCCGCATTTGCTCGCCGATAGAGATGGCGAGAAGCTCTGCGCGATCGTCAAAGCGACTTTCGAGCTCTGGCCCGGCCCACCGCGAGGCGCTGACGGCTCGTTCGTGATCGCACCCAAAGCCAGGCGACGGCGGGTGCGGGCCGCCGACGTGCCATGGGGCGAAGAAGAGAAGAGCAGCATTCTTTTGCCCGCCGATCTTTGCATTCGCAAGCCGGCGACCGACGTCATCGTGGTCGCCGTCGCGCACGCGCCGCGCGGGGAAGCGGTGCCGTCTTTCGATGCCGGCGTTCGGCTGGGAAAAGTATCCAAAATCGTGCGCATTACCGGGCCTAGGGTGTGGGTGCACGAGGGCGACGCGCTGACCGATCCTCGTCCAGTGAAGTCACTCGAAGTTCGCTACGACTGGGCATTCGGCGGCAGCGACGACAGCGACCCGCAGAAGCTGGTTGAAGACGCGCGCAATCCAGTCGGCCTGGGCATCCGCGCGACCCTCTCGACGCTCGACCGTTCGCAAGCTCCGCAGATCGAAGATCCGCTCGACCCGATTCGTACGGCGCGAAGCAAGCCTCGCCCCGCCGGCCTTTCTGCAATTGGCCGCCATTGGGAGCCACGTCGTAAATATTGGGGTACCTATGACGCCGATTGGCTCGAGAACCGCTCCCCGCTGTTGCCCCCCGATTTCGACGACCGCGCCAACCTCGCCGCTACCGCCGAGCTCATCGCCTCCCCTCATCTCACCGGCAACGAAGAGGGCGCGCTGACCAACCTCACACCGGGCGGTGGCACGCTCGCCTTCGTGCTGCCGAAGATCCGTCTCGGCATCGTCTTTCGGGTGAAGGACAGGAAGCCCGAGATGTTCACGCCCGCGATCGATACGGTCATCCTCGATACGCTGTTCGTCCCGCGCGAAGATGACGACTCCGGGGCGCCAAAGGGCCCGCCGATCACACCATTGGTCGTCGAGCTGGTGTATCGGGCGCACGTGGTGGCCCCGAGGCGCTTGCAAGACGCGACGATCTTCGTGGAGGAGAAACGACGATGAGAGGCCAAGGCTCAGTCTTTGCCGTCGGCGCTCGCTCGCCGATTGGGCTCGACGCCAAACAGACGGCATTCTTGTTGCGGTCCGGCATCCCGGCAATCACCGCCGCGCCGTTGGCGAACAAGGATGGCGACGCCGTCACGATGGCGTTCGATGCGACAGTCGATCCGCTCACAGTCGGCGAAGAACGAGCGGCGATCATCGCCCTTGAAGCGCTCCGCGAGGTGGCCCGCGCTGTCGGGCCCTCCGCCAAGAACCTCAAGCTTTGCTGTGTGCTCGCCTTCCCCGAGCCTCGGCCCGGCCAAAAACGCAGCGAAGCGAATCATGCGCTCGCCGCGTTCGTGCGGCGCGGTCTGGCGGAGACCTTCGGCGACCCGCCCGTCGACGTGACGATGCAAGGCTCCGCCGGTTTGGCCTATATCCTGCCTGAGGCGCTGACACGTCTGGCGATGCGTGAGTTCGACGCGGTGCTCGTGGGCGGCCTTCACAGCGACTACGACCCGCTCGCGATCAACGCGCTCGACGTCTCAGGCCGCCTGTTCTCCCTCGAAAACACGGACGGCGTCATTCCTGGCGAGTGCGCGGCATTCGCCCTCATCGGGCGCGACGATTTCGGACATTCTATCGGCAAAAAACCGCTCTGCAGGGTGCTCTCGGTCGCGTCCGAGACAAGCGAGATCACACCATACGACGACTCCAGCGCGCTCGACGCGACGGCGCTCGCGCAGGTGTTTCGCTCGACCTGCTCGGTGTTGCCCGATGAGCTCAAAGTGGGCTGGGCAATCGGCGATCATGGCTTCGAGCACTATCGAATACGCGAGCTCTACGCTGCGCTGGCGCGTACTCACAAACAATGGTGTCCGCCGATCGCGATCGACGCCCCTGCGCAGCGCATTGGGCAGCTCGGGGCCGCCGCGCTGCCGCTCGGGTTGGTGCTGGCCGCCGAAATGTATCGCCGCGAGTACGCTCCAACCCCTTGCGGCATGCTCTTCGCCGGCAGCGACGGCGGCGAGCGCGGCGCCATCTTGGTCGGCTCCGTTTGAGCGCCGCAGACCCCGAGTAGAGACGCTCTGCTCAGATCTCACTTCTCTTCTGGCTCTCTCTTCCCCTCCCGCAACGCTCCGAAGCGCTTGGCAAGCTCCGGGTCCTTGGCCAGACGCGGACCGAAGTGTGCGAGCGCACGCGACAGCTCCTCTGGTTTGAGCCCCAGCTTCTCCAACGCGTGACGGGGGTCGCTCGAGCGCTCGAGCGCACTGATCGCGCGCGCAAACTGCTCCAAGGTCAGGCTCGTTGGCCCCTGCGCAGCCAGCTGTGCCTTGCGGAGCGCCGCCTCGTAGGCGACCAAGAACGGAGGTACGGCGTCGCCTGCGCTGTCCATCGCGCGCGACATCTCCAGCTCGACGCGCTGCTCGAGCTGGTCGAACTGCGGCTCGTCGAGCCCGTGTTCGACGAGCAAGTCGGCGCGCGGTCGACCTGCGCTGAGGCCCGCGACCACCGCCGCATACGTTTCCAGGTCGGTCGGCAACATCCTTGGTGCGTGGGGCGGGATGAAAGCATTCAACCGAAGGTTGATCATGGACAAAATTCCTCCGTGCCCTTCGCAACAAGAGCGCGCGCAAGCGCCCGGTCTGAGGTTTCACTCGGCGCGGAGGGAAACCAGACCTTCGGTTGAATTCAACCTGGCCTGCGCCAACCGTCACTCTCGAGCTTCCGACCACCCAGCTGGTCGGCTACGTTTCGCGCATGACATCCTCCGCGGATGACGCTTCGCGGCTCGCTCCGATCCCCGAACACGTGCAAGCGATGGAAACGGCCCTCAAGCTGTTGCACGCCGCTGGCGCCGTATTGGTCGAAGCGCCCGCCACCAGCTTCGATCTCGCGCCGCTCGCCCGTCTGGTCGAGCGCGCGATAACTTGTGTGCTGGACGCCTATGACCTTCGACGTGACCCGATCGCCGCCGTGCGCGATGCGATGGTCGCGTGCGACGAAGCCCAAAGCCAGGTCGACCAAGCGAAAGCCTTCGACCAAGGCCTTTCTGGTGTCGCTGACTGGCTGCGCGCCGCTCGCGACTGGTTACTGACGCCCGAGCAAGCATTCGCGACCATTCGCAAGGCGCCTCCCGTCGCGCGCGACCTGCTCGCGAGCCATGATCGACCGCAGCTTCATCGCGTCGAGCGACCGTCCATCGCTCCCCGCTTGCGGGTCGCCACGCCGCTGCCCCCCAAAGCCCAGCCGAAGCCTCCGATCGCCCCGGAGCTGCAAGCGCTGCCAGCAGCCGAGCGCATGAAGAAGCTCGCGGAGCATTCACGTCAACTGCGCGAAGAAGCGGCCCAGCGCCGGGATGCTCGCGCGCAAGCCCGCGCCGAGAAACGCAAGGCCCCGGCAGAGGGACCGGCTCCGCTCCCCGGCTTCACCAAAGAACGGCACGCGCAGCTGAGCCCGGACGCTTTCATTGCCAGCAAAGCTCGCGAGCTGTTCGAGGACGTTGCCGCGATGGGTCTGCAGCGCACGCCGTTGCTCGGCGATTTCTGGCGCGGCTCGCTGGTCTTCGATCAGCGCCTCTTACGAGACATCGACGCATTCGCAGCCCTAGGCCCGAGCGCTCTCGCTCACGTCGAAGATCTCGTATTCAACACCCCCGCGAAGGATGCCTCCGCGGCCTTTGCCCTGGGCATGATCCTGGGCTCCGTCGAGGGCCGCGACGCACTCGCAGCAGTGGAGCGGGGCCTGCGCTTCCTGGGAATCGGCGAGAAAGCGCAGGCCCCGCTCCACTGCTGCGAGTGCGTCGCGGCCCTCGA
>Ga0209181_10007412_pt1 | contig 15043 bp, 7 predicted proteins | sample MAT05_FD_187208 | JGI IMG/M metagenome (GOLD analysis project Ga0209181, IMG submission 187208) | Freshwater microbial communities from Lake Fryxell liftoff mats and glacier meltwater in Antarctica - MAT-05 (SPAdes) (version 2) | ecosystem: Environmental > Aquatic > Freshwater > Ice > Liftoff... | reverse complement strand
CTTCCAGATCGGCAAAATCATCGTCTCCGCTGGACTGGCTTGAGGAGTCAGACTGGGTGAAGAGGTCTTGACTGATCAAGTCGTCCAATTCGGCAAAGGCATCGGTATCTGCTGCCTCAGCCTCGTCGGGTGCAGCAGATGATGTCGTTAGCGGTTGCAGGGCTGGAGAGGTCAGATCGCTGACTGTGCTATCTGTAGATGGAAAGTCTAAGAAGTCGAGAAAGTCGTCATCCGATTGGGCGATCGCCTCTGATAGGTCTCCCTCTGAACTGGTACCTACCGCGAGGAGGTCATCTATATCACCAAACAATTCATCTGTTTCTAAATTGGCAGAGGCATCCTCCGGGAACCCATTTGCTAATTCAGCATCTAGGTCAAATGTCTCTGCGTCTGGAGCGGAACTACTCCCGACGCTAGCGATAGCGGTAGATAAATCTGCCTCAGATCCAGCTGAGTCAACGTCTTCAAACCCCAACATGGCTTCTTCGAACCCAGCGCTAAAGTCTAGATCGAAGGGATTTGGAGCCGAATCTGACGTGAGTTGATCTAAATCAAGTTGTTCTAAATCAATTGGATGTAGATCAAGTTGTTCTAAATCAGTTGGATCTAAATCAAACAGACTGGACTCGTCGAACATTAACAGCTCAGATGACGATTCAGATCGCTTCGGCTCCACTGGCACGGGTTCAGATAAAGATAAATCGTCTAAATCGTCTGTCCAGAAGGCATCCAAGCCTTCTGGCATAGCAAACGGATCGCCCGGTGCCCCATCAGCCGCAAAATCAGCAGGAATCTGTAGCTCTTCTATAGGCAGCTCTTCTATGGGCAGCTCTTCAAAAGCGTTTATAGGCTTGACTATGGGCGCTTCGAAGGTAAAGGCGTCTGCAAAGGAATCCACGGAGGGAGGGATCAGCCGCTCGTGGGGATCAACAATGGCAGGGTAATTCGCCGCCGCTGTGGGATCATCCCACAGGTCAGCTGTCACATCGTCGCTGTCTGCTCGATCCCAAAGGGAAGGAGCAGCGGGCAAAGATTCTAGCCCCTCTTCGCTGTCTAGGGCATCCATCCAAGAGCGCGGCGCAGATGTCGAGTCAGCCAACCCCGTATCAGAAAAATCGGGATCAAAGGTGAACGGATCTGCTGGCAGCGATTCTTGTGGGGCGCTCAGGTTTTCTACTTCTGATTCAACGGATAAATCGGCAAGGGACAGGCGATCGCCATCTGACTCAGCAGCCTCAGGGGTAGATTCAAAATCGGATTCGAGATCAGACTCAAAATCAGGAAAAGCATCTGCAAAATTGCCCAAGCCGTGATCTACCGCCAGTTCTGAGGACAAATCGGACGGCAATGCCTCTAAGTCAAAGAGAGATTCTAAAGATTCATCGCGGTCTGGCACAAAGGTGGCTGAAGCCTCGGCATTCACCTCTGCAAAAAAGTCTCCGAGTCCTGCTAATTCATCTCCAGGTTCTGCGTCCGCTCCAGGTGCTTCGGCAACCGGGTCAGTAAAAAATAGCTCTGCCGCAGAGCTAGATTCAGCCGCGTCGAAATCAATCCGTTCCATGTCTAGATCACTGGCCATGTCTAGATCACTTGCCAGGTCTAGATCACTGGCCATGTCTAGATCACTCGGATCGAGGTCTAGGTCGGTAGAAGCTAAATCAAAGGGGTTAACGCTTAAACTCTCGCGCCGCATTGCGCCCTCGGCATTATTTAATAACCCAGAGAGATCCTCCTCTTCCTCTGCTGGATTTGGCAAGCGCAACTCTAGGTCATTCAACTCATCTTGCCCAAACAGCAAATCCGAAAAGTCGCTGACATTACTGAACTCTAACGGTTCAGGCAATCCGGTTTCAGCATCAATTAGAATTTCCTCTTCTTGCCAGGATATCGCCATGTCTGGCGTATCGCTTTCAAACAAATCGGCCAAGCTGTTGAGTTCTGCCATGCCCATTTCCGAGCCGTTACGGCCTAGATCTGGTAAGCCCGACATCGGCGTAAAGTCTAAGTCTAAGCGTTCAGGAACGCTCGTGGGTTGAGCCAACTCGTCTGGCTCGAACGCCGGTGACTGGGCAAAGGGCGGCAGAGTCTCGGGGTCTTGGTTAACGGTACTTTCACTGAGCCAGCTGATATCTGCTGCAGATTCGGGTGCTGCGATCGCCGACAGATCGCTCACATCGACCAGAAAATGCTCTACGGGCTGCTCTAGGTCTATCCGATTCGCATCCGGCGCTGTGGCGATGTTCTCAAACAACAGATCGGAACTCAGATCTAGATCGGGGAAGAAGTCGTCTAGCGGCGGCAGTAGAGCGAGGAGGGCGTTACTGGCGGCGATGTCGCCCGAGCGACTTGCCAGGACGCTTTCTTGAGCCTGTTTAATATCTCGAATGACGACCGGAGCCAGGGTTCGAAATGAGTTGTCGGCATAGGCGATCGCCCGTTCTGCCAAATCTAATAGATCGCCCCAACCCTGGATCTCAAACTGCTGACCCAGCTGGTTTAGCGAGCGACACAAATTCTGTAGGCGTTCACGAGTGCCTGCGGTATCTCCCTGCTTAAAGAGCTGCAACATTTCCCGTAGACGAGCGGGCACGTCGCTTTGGAAGATTAGCTGGAGCGCACTCTCCTCAGATACTACCGGTTGAACTGTGGGCTGAGCCGCCGTGACAACAGCGGGAATCGGAATAACCGTTAGCTCTACATCGTCGGGAGGTGTGACACCAGACTGCGCGACTAATGCCCCCAGATGGCTGTTTAGAGCGACAAAAGTAGGCTGTACCCCTGCCATGACCTCGGCAGCCTTTTCGTCTGTCAACCCAAACGGGCCTTGGAGTTGCTCCAGCAGTTCATTTAAGGCATCAAACACATCAAGCAGCAGCGTTTCTAAGCGTTGGTCTACCTTGATCGAGCATTCTTTGAGAATTTTGAAGTAGTCTTCTAATCGGTGCGATGCCGTTTGAATGCTGGTCAATCCTAGCATCGCCGCCCCGCCCTTAACCGAGTGAGCCGCGCGAAACATCTCACTGGCCAGATCCGGATCTTCGATGGTGCCTTGCAGATTCAGCAACCCCTGCTCAATGGTATTGAGGTGGTCTTTTGCCTCCTCAATAAAGTACCCCATGATCCGCTGTTGTTGTTCCGACAGCATAGCAGTGTCCCTCTGAATGCGTAGGGCGATCGCCCAATAATTGAACTGCCCAATTAGGCGGGAGAAAACCCCAAGTTACCTAATCAAGTTACCTAGTATTGCTACTTAATGTACCCGATCCCGCAATTTAGCCGATCAACCCATTCGTTTTTTCTCGAACGATAGGGTTTCTCAGGCAGAGGCTGAGCGTCAGTTCGCCGCCACCGCGCCTATTTTTCTACTCGGAAGCGTTCTACCGAATTGAGTAAGTCGCGCGCCACACCCACTAAGCTTTGCAACGACCCAGATACCCGCTGTGCCTCTTGCGACGTTTCTTGAGCAGTTAACTCAACCGACTGCATGACCTGAGCTACAGCCCGAGACGTTTCGGTTTGCTCTACAGTATCGGCAGTAATAGAGCGCACCAGCACATCAATCCGGTTGGATACCTGAATGATGTCTTCGAGCGATCGCTTGGCCTGTTCGGCCAGACGGGTGCCCTCAATCACCTGCTGAGTGCCTTCTTCCATGGCGGTCATCACCGACCCGGTTTCACCCTGAATTTGCAAGACGATCTGCTCAATTTCCTTGGAGGCTTTGGCGGCTCGGTCGGCCAGCTGGCGTACCTCGTCGGCCACAATGGCGAAGCCCCGTCCAGCTTCTCCAGCTCGTGCTGCCTCAATACTAGCGTTCAATGCTAATAAGTTGGTGCGGGACGCGATCGCCGAAATCAACGCCACAATTTTGGAAATTTCCTGAGATGATTCGGCTAGCCGCTTCACTTTGCGAGTTGTTTCGGCCACTGTTTCGCGAATTTCCAAAATCCCTGATACAGTTCGCTCCACAGCTTCACCGCCTTTGAGCGCAGTGGCCGACGCTGAACGCGCCACTTCCTCTGCTTCACGGGCGCTTTCTGCCACCCGCTGAATTGAGTCGGTCATCACCTGCACTGAGTTGAGAGTAACGGCCAGCTCCTCGGCTTGGCGCAAGGCATCAGAGGAGAGCGATCGCGCAAAGATTTCATTCTCAGTAGAACTCTTACTCACCTGTCGGGTGGCCTGTTTCACCTGCTGCACAATTTCTCGCAGGTTTTGAATGGTCAAGTTAAACGAATCAGCCACTGCACCCAGCACGTCTGCCGTCACCTCGGCCTGCACCGTCAGATCTCCGCGAGCGGCTCCTTCTACATCGTCTAAGAGGCGAATCACCTGGCGCTGCAAGTCTTCTTTTGCCTGTTCTTGCTCCTCTGCCTTGCGTTGAGCTTCGCTGGTAGTGGTAAAAATTACCCGTGCCATCTGGTTAAACCCGGTCGCCAATTGACCCAGTTCATCTTCGGCGTAGACCGTTGCTCGTGCCCCCATGTTGCCCTGCGACACCGAATCGAACTGAGCCTGCAAATCGACTAGCGATCGCCTAATTTGCTTCGAGGTAGCCCAGCTTAATGTAGCGGCAGTACCAGCCCCAAACAAACCCGCAGCCGCAGCCATAATCAGCCCCGTCTGCTGGGTATAGGGCACCACCGTCGGCTTATCTTTTTCGGCCACAAAAAAGTTAGAGGCTAAATTGCCTACAACCGCCACAGCCAGCATCGACACTACCCCAGTAGCTCCCGCCACAATCCAGCGCTTAGTTGCCAGCGGCGCATTTTCTACAAACGCCAGCCAGCCCTGCTCTACAGCTACTTCTGCCTCTATAGTCCGGCCATCCGTTTGGGCAAACATGGGCAGTGCATCGGACGTCCCAGAAATGCTAAAGATTTCGTCTTCCCGAATCACAGACTGATCGATCCCGTCTGTCAGATCAAATCCGCCATTGCTTGAGGAAAAATCTCCTCTGTCCATGCTCCCAAACCCAGATCCCCCTACCGAAGGGCTAGTAAATTCAGCCGACTGATTGATCTCAAAATCGGGCAAACTGCCCAAATCGTCGAACTCGTCAAACTCATCTAGAAAATCGGCGCTGCTCGCAGCACGGCTAGAGTTGACGCCTGAGTTGCCCGTGGTGGCAAAATCATTTAAGTCATCTAGCTCATCTAGCTCAAAGCCACTGTCAAATGGAGACACGTAAGTGCTCCCATCCAGCTCCGGTGCATCAGCCCCAAACGTTGGCGCACCTGACCTGTCGGAGTTGTCATGGCCAAATCTTGACTCAGCTTGAGCAGCTGCCTCAAACTCTTCCGGCATCATAAAGAACGTGTCTTCTCCCCCGTGACGAGGGCTAGTATCCGCCTGATTTGCCGCTGCGCTTGGAAACGAATAAGTAGAATTAGAGTCAAACGACGGGGTCGTGTAGGGATCTGAACTGGGAAGCCGATCCGCATCCTCTAGGGATGCAAAATTTTCATCGCCTAGCTCAGGAAAGGCAGAATAGTCGCTATCGAAGACACCAGAAGACTGTGCCGATGTCTCAGCCGACTGGTTGAAGGTAAATGGATCGTTGGTAGTGCTGTAGGGACTGGCAGATTCAGCATCGCTGCCGAGCGCAAACGGATTGTCTAACTCAGGTGTAGATGATAAGGATTCACCTGAGAAATCGTCGGGGGTTTCAAGGCCAAGGTTGTCAAAACTGAACGTGTCTGTAAACTCACCATTGGGATCAAAGGAGGACTGAGCCGTGTCGGTGGTGCTCAGAAAATCGTCATCAATATCGGCAAAGCTATCGTTGGCAAAGCCGCTGCCGACAAACCCGCCATCGGCAAATCCGCCATCGGTAAACTCATCCGCCCCAAACGACTCTTCTTGCCCAGTGGGTTCATCATCGCCGCCAAATTGGCTAATGGTTGCCAGTCCACTGTTGGCATAGTCTAGATATTCTGGATCGGTAGTGAGACTCAAAACCGACTGATACTGCTCTCGGGCGATCGCATATTGCTGCAACCCATAGCAATAGATATGTCCCCGCAGCAGCCGAACATTCGGATCGTCGGGGTGGCTTTCGACGAGGCGATCGATGATGGCAGCGGCGTCCTCATACTTCGCCTGCATGTAAGCTTTTTCAGCCTGTTGATAGTCTTGTGCGTACTCACTGCTTGATCCCATTTGCCCTCTCCTTGCCCATGCAAGTATCCGAATGTGCTAAACGTTTAGGCTGCCCACCGCGCCGAGCGAAGAATCGCGACTTGGTCTAACAGCCTGAGGAATCGACTATTCTCGTTGACAAGCGTCCACTCGCCTCGAATAAATGGAGCCATCCCATCTGGAATGTTGATCGGCATCTGTACGTCATCAATACTGAGCCAATCCATTTCGTTGATCCGGTCTACGGCCAGGCCCAACATCGTATCTTGGTCTTCGACTGCGATCACAGAAATTTCTGGGCGATCGGTACTCAATGGAGTAGAGTCTCCCAAAAATTGGCCTAAATCAGCCACCCAGACCACTCGCCCGCGCACATTAAGAGTACCTAACAATAGCGGAGAGACATTTGGGATGGGCGTAATCCGGTCGGGCGGTAAAGCAATTACCTCTTTAATCCCCATCGCTGGTAAAGCAAATTCGTCGCCTGATGCCACAAAAAACCTCAGATGCAGCTCACCTTCAGGGCTTTCTAGCTCCTGAAACTCTGCTCCTTGATCTTGCCCTCGACCCGTTAGAAAATCCGGATTGCCTATCATGTATCTCTACCCCTATCCTCGCAACAGTTGCTTGACCGTACCCACCAACTCAGTCGGCTGGAACGGCTTGGCAATGTAGGCATCTGCCCCCTGCTTCATGCCCCAGTATCGATCAAACTCTTCGCCTTTTGAAGAACACATCACGACAGGAATGTTTTGAGTTTTTGGATTCGCTTTGATCTGACGACAGACTTCGTACCCATTCATCCGAGGCATAACGATATCTAACACGACTAGGTCGGGTGAATGACCTTCGATTTTTTCTAAAGCTTCTACCCCATCACTCGCAATAGTGACATTCAGACCACTGCCTTTGAGCAGATCTGTAATCATCGCCCGCTGGGTCATGCTGTCTTCTACAACCAAAACTGTGCTCATAACTCCTTATGCTGTAACTATAAAAGATAGAAGTCACCAAATAAAAATTCCTAGCGTGAAGTTTTGGCATCCCTAATGCTACTTTAATGATTGAATATTAGTCTGAATCTTAACCTCAATCAGGCTATGTGCGTTTAGCCCTGCCTTGATTGTGCACTACCAGTAGAGGTAGAGATTGGTGAAGACGAGTCAGTCATATCAAGTTCTAACTCACTTTCGAGGTCTGCCGCCAGCAATTTTTCAAAGCCGGGATGGGCGGGATCTCCAGGCCCGACGTACTTTTCGACTAGGGTGAGCAGTTCGTATTCACCAAATGGCTTTGTCAGGTAGTCTGTGGCTCCTACCATTCTGGCTCTAACGCGGTCAATAAACCCTTCTCGCCCGGTCAGCATGACGATTGGGGTTTGCCGAAAGACGGTCGATTTGCGCAGCATGGCGGAAATTTCGTAGCCATCCAGTTCAGGCATTGAAATATCACACAAAATAAGATCAGGCTTCAATTGAAACACTAGGCTCAGTGCCTTCAGGGGATTGCCAATAGCGGATACCTCATAGCCATGCTGTTGCAGAATATCTTCTACAGTTTGACGGATAGCGACGCCATCGTCGATACAAACCACCCGAGGCACGCGGTTAGGGCGAGCTAGCTCCAAGCTGGGTGCCAGATCAGGTGAGGGATTCAGTAATTGCACTAGTCCCTGCTGGACGTAGGGATAAACGACACGGGCAACGGTGAGAATGTCGCGGTTTAGGTAGCGGGCAATTTGGCGGATGGATGTTTTGCTATCCATCCAGGTGGTGAGGGTTTGAAAGGTGTTGGCTTTGAGTGTGGCTCGGAGCTGCTCAGGGTTGGCGATCGCCGGACATTGGTCGGGCGACTGAATTTGTGGATGAAACCGTTTCCACTGCTGCACCTGCTTCATGATTTTCATGACTAGGGGGCCAATCTCCAGGGTGGTCAATTGGGGAGACAGGGCAGAGCTAACCTCAAATATAAAAGATCCGTGATGCAAGCTCAGCAGGTCAAACAAGGTTTCGTGCACCATGCTTTGGATGATGCTACGGCCTTGAGCCGGGGTCAACGTCCGGTTTTCTAGCAATGCCCACAGATGTCCATATTCTGGAGCATTGGTGGTGGCGATCGCCGCTGACTCACTCACTGAACCCAGCGCCTTTTCTAACTTGTAGCGCCGCAAATGATCGCGCAGGCGCTGCAAATTTCCTTTCGCATCTCCAGCATAAATAATTTGCCCGTTTAGAAAGAAAACGAACCAGGACTTTTCGACGGCGGCTTTTGTAACCCGATTCCATACAGCGCTGCCACCCGACAACCCGTCTCCCGATGGACCCGTCCAAGAAGAGCCATAGGCTTCCACCAGCAGCTCGCCCGTTCGTTGACCCAACTCAATGAGCTGTAGGATGCTGCGGATATCAATCTCACTCAAGTTACCTTGCATGCAGCCAAATTATTCTCCTGGAGACATTTGAGATATTAAGCCAATCTGTCTAAGCCCGAGGCACCCACAAAAAATATCAGATTCTATGGCTTAATCGACAAGGTTGGAGGCGTCGAGATGGAATTAGGTTGATCTAGCTTTAGATCTAGGATTCCCCGATTGCTTCAGGGAATAGACAAGATCTGAGCAAAATTACTGAAAGCTGGGCTGGGTAGGGTGCCAGAGCGACTGAATATTTCCCAGTTGAAACTTGAAGCAAAAAACAAAGCTGCCTAAAAGCTACCTGAGGTCAGATGTTTGCCGAACTGGGTGTCGCTACCGCCTCTGGTCAACACCAGCAACCAACCCCGACACAGTTCAACCTCGAACTCTCATCTCTTCAGAATTACACGGTTCAGATTACACGGTTCAGACTATACAGTTAAGCAGCACTGCAATTGCGGATAAAGCTTGCACTGTCTTCTCACTATAGCGCTCTCTCGAAACTCTTCAAAATCATGACGCCTAGTGAAATGCAGCTGATGCTGGCCGCGACACGGACGAGCGCGCCGCTCTTTTTGTCAGCTGACAAATAATCTAAAAAACTGAAAAATATCACACCTTGTATCTGCTGCATGTACTCAGTCTGCACTTGTTATTGGATTTACATAAAATTATTGGATTTACATAAAGTAGAGCAGCATATGCGATTCTCTAGCCACCTTGATGGGGTGATGGTGCTACATTTGATCGGAAAGGTGATCGGAAAAGGCAAAATGCTTGACTGACTGAACCCTCTGCTCCTTAAGTAGAGAAGTAGAGTATTGTTAGGCGCACCTGTTATACCCTGTACTCAAACGCGAACAGCGAGTGGATCGGGCGATCGCTCTCAGTCCGATGTTGCTGAGGTAACTGTACCTCTGATTTGGCCACCAACCGATCGAGGGCTGATAGCAAACGCGATCGCAGCCTCAAACTAGGAGAACGCGCTAAAATCTGTCGTGAACTGAGCATAGACACTGAGCATAGACACAGAAGAGGATATCGGCGTGCTGTATCTAGCGGAAGTCAAGAGAGAAAAAAGAGTGCTGGGCAGCAGCAAGGCTGAGCTGAAGCTGCTGGCCTGTCAGCGCTCCGAAAATAGCTGGAGTGCCGTACAGGGCGAGGAAAGCGTTCCTGCTCCAGATGATGCTAACTATATGGCTGGCATCCTGGTTATGGTGGAGCTGAGCGGCAATCGGCAGGTACAGCGCCACTCCGAAGCTGGGATGCAGCTGGTCAAAATCTTGCAAAACTTCTCTCGATTTCAAGAGAAATCTAAGACGCAAGAAGATGAAATTGAGCAGTGGAAGCAGTCTTTAACCTATCAGAGCCAAGAGCTGAACCGTCGAGAGCTGGAGATGGAAGCCCGACAGGAACAGCTCCAGCAAATGGAAGAGGATTTTGAGCGGTTAGAGCAACAGCGCCAAGAAATTGAGACCGATCGCCAAGATGTGGACAGGCTGCGCAGCGAATTTGAGCGCAAGAGCCAAGAATTAGAAGGGGCATGGGCACAGCTCCAGGGGCAAATGAGCCAGCTGAAAGAGCAGCAAGTGCAGTTTAATCAGATATCTCAAGCCTCTGTCTTAGATGATGCCAAGGCTCAAGAAATCCAAGAGCTATTAAATCGGTTATCGGGAGCCATTGCCCCAACGGAAGCAGTCCGCGAACAGCTCAATCTCTCATTTGACCTGCTGTCTCAACGGCAGCATGTGATCGAACAACATGGACAACATTTAGAGCAGCAGCGAACCTCTGCCCAGCAAACTCAGACGGATCTAGACCAGAGAGTGCAAGCGTTTGAAACGCGTTGGCAAGAGTGGCAGCAAGCCCAAACGCACCTAGAGAATCTGAAATGTGAACTGAGTGCTCGCCAAAAAACGCTGGAGCTAAAGCAAGAATATACTCAAGCGTTGGTGACTCAGCTGCAAAAGCAAGATAGCCTGCATCAGCAGTTCTGCTACTTAGCAGAGACCTCTGACCGAGTCAAAATTGGGGCAAAGGTCGATCGAGAGGCTCTAGAGAAAATGTCTCTAGAAGAGTTAGAAACCGTGGTTCGAGATTTGGGGGGAGATCTGGAAAAGGTTTCTCGCTTTGTCAACAGCCAGGAAGAAGAACTGACCCTGCAACAAGATACGATCAATGAGGTGAGTCAGCAGATTCAAGGAGCGAGCGAATACGATCGCCTGCGGATAGAGTCAGAGCTGGCGGACGAGCAAGATCGTTACAAAATGCTGAATGAAACGCTGGTGGGGCAGCGGCGCAATCTGCAAGAGCGCCGAGATGTCTTAAAACAACATCAGATCGTCTTAACCAAACGACGAGGTAATACAGCAGGCAATGAACAAGGGCAAGACATTGACATTGCTCCTGTCTTAAATCAGCTAGATGTTTTGCGGCAAGAGCTAGCCGAGGCGATTCGGCAGGCTCAGTCACAGGTGCAGGTTCTACAGCAAGAGCTGGATCAAACGCAGGGGGCTGTAGACCAGCAGCGGGGAGAGCAAGAATCTCGATGGCAGGAAGTCAAACGCTGGGAGCGTGAACTGCTAGAGCAAAAAGCCTCAACGGGTGAGCTGTGGGGTCGAGTTAATGCCTATCAAGAGTCGCTCCAACTGATGCAAGAGAGCGCTAGTGGGTTGAGAGAGAAGCTGGATGCGATCGCCCAGATGATGGCTCAGTTCCAAGAAGCTAGCGATTTTCAACTTCAGGCGATCGCTGAAATGCGTCAGACCATCATGAGCCTTTCGGAAAACCGGACGCCCGAGTTTGTGGCGTGAGACACCCCATTGCAGGGATAAGTTCTGTCTTTACGGCTTGGCTTTCCGTACTTTTTTGGGGCGAGAGGTCAAGCCTTTTGTGATTCCCACGCAGATCCATCCGGCATGATAGCTCTGGATAAATTAGCGTTCTGGAAATTGACTTGGGCAATTTTTGCATTAATCAAGACCGCTTCGCTCAGGTCTGCTTCGCTAAGATTTGCCCAGTTGAGCTTGGCACGGTACAGGTTGGCCTTGTGGAGATTAGCGCCCCGCAGCGAAGTCCAGCTCAGGTTTGCGCCTCGGAGGTTAGCTTGGCTCAGATCAGCATTGGTGAGATTGGCACTCATAATGCGGGCACGGCTCATGTCAGCTGCGCGCAGGTTGGCTTCTTCTAAGCTGGCTCCATGCAGAATTGCCGCCGTTAGGTTAGCGTTCTCCAGCACAGCTTCATTCAAACTGGCATTGGTGAGATTAGCGTTTTCCAAAATAGCTCGCGTTAGATTGGCGGCCACCAGTCTAGAGCGAGTTAAGACCGCTTCACTCAAGTTGGCATCCACCAAGATCGCTCGATCAAGCATGGCTTCTGCCAGGTTGGCTCCCGCCAATATCGCTCGACTGAGGTTAGCATCCGTTAGCTTAGCCCCTCTCAACCCTACTTCCGTCAGATTCGCATCCATCAAGTTAACCTGATGCATCTCTGCTCCAATCAAATTTGCCTGGGTCAGATCAGCTTCGCTTAAGTCGGCATTAACCAAGACGACTTCTCGCAAATTGGCTAGCCTCAGGTCGGCTCCCCGTAAGTTTGCCTGACTCAAATTGGCTCGACGCAGGTTAGCTTCGCTTAAGTTGACTCCCCTTAGATCAATTCCGGTGAAATCAATTTCTCGAAAATCTCGTTTACCTGCTGCATAATGACTAAGCAGTTCATCAACATTCATGGGGTTGGTCATTGTGGCTGTGATGGGTGGCTCATCGTTATAGAATTCCCCTGAATATGTGGGCAATCCGCATTTTTTAGAAAACCTGTCGATGCTCCCTCTCTACAGCGTAAAACAAGACTGTCAAGATTCCTGATTTTTACGTTCCGCAGTCTTTCTAATCGTAATTCTCGCTGGGGTTAGATGCCATTAATAGATTGCGACCCCTCTTAAAATGAAAACTATTGTCTAAAAGGGCTTGGGAGTTTGAGAAGATAAAGTCCTATGCCATGTCTTGGGGGCTGCCTGCCTCACGTTGATTGAACTCAGCCCAGACGTGAATAGGCGCGCTGAATATCCCCTTCCATATATCGTTGAGGAACGCTACAGAATGTCTGAGAATACCAGAAGTCAGGCTGTAACCCAAGGTGTACAGCGCAGCCCCAACCGCGCCATGCTACGCGCGGTTGGATTTCAGGATGAAGATTTTAAAAAACCCATTGTGGGAGTGGCCAGTGCCCACAGCACCATTACGCCTTGCAATATGGGCATTGCGCCGTTAGCCATCCAGGCCGAAGCAGGGATTCGGGCGGCTGGAGGTATGCCTCAAGTATTTGGCACCATTACGGTCAGCGATGGGATTTCGATGGGGACGGAGGGGATGAAATACTCTCTGGTATCGCGCGATGTGATTGCCGACTCGATTGAAACAGCGTGCAGTGCCCAGAGTATGGATGGCGTCTTGGCCATTGGCGGCTGTGATAAGAATATGCCGGGTGCCATGATTGCCATGGCGAGAATGAATATTCCTGCCTTGTTTGTCTACGGCGGCACGATCAAGCCAGGGCATATAGATGGCGAAGATTTGACGGTAGTGAGTTCGTTTGAGGCCGTTGGGCAATATAGTGCGGGTCGGATCGACGAGGTGCGGCTCATGTCGGTGGAGCGGAATGCTTGCCCTGGGGCGGGTTCCTGCGGCGGCATGTATACGGCTAACACCATGTCGTCGGCGTTTGAAGCGATGGGCATGAGCCTGATGTATTCGTCTACGATGGCGGCGGAAGATGCTGAGAAGGCAGAGAATACGGCGCTGGCGGGCAAGGTGCTGGTGGAGGCGATTCGCAAAAACCTGTGCCCGCGCGACATTATCACGCGCAAATCAATTGAGAATGCGATCGCCGTGGTCATGGCGGTCGGTGGGTCTACCAATGCGGTGCTGCACTTTTTGGCGATCGCCTACTCTGCCGGAGTGCCCTTAGTGCTCGATGATTTTGAAGCCATTCGCGCCCGCATTCCGGTGCTGTGTGACCTCAAACCATCGGGTCGCTACGTCGCCACCGATTTGCACAAAGCCGGAGGCATTCCCCAGGTGATGAAAATGCTGCTCAGCCACGGCCTGCTGCACGGCGACTGCCTCACCATCACCGGAGACAGCATCGCCGAACGGCTAAACGACATACCCGATGCCCCTCGCCCCGACCAGGACGTGATTCGTCCCTGGAACAATCCGATGTACCCACAGGGACACTTGGGCATCTTGCGGGGCAATCTGGCTCCAGATGGGTCAGTGGCCAAGCTGACGGGGATCAAGAAGCGCAGTATTACCGGGCCAGCCCGCGTGTTTGAGTCGGAAGAAGACTGCCTGGACGCTATTTTGGCCGGTAAGGTAACGGCGGGCGATGTGCTTGTGATTCGCTATGAGGGACCCAAAGGTGGCCCTGGAATGCGTGAAATGCTAGCTCCTACCTCTGCCATTATTGGTGCAGGCTTGGGCGATTCAGTAGGGCTAATTACCGATGGTCGGTTTTCGGGCGGCACCTATGGCATGGTGGTGGGGCATGTCGCTCCGGAAGCGTTTGTCGGCGGCACCATTGCCTTAGTGCATGAAGGCGACAGTGTAACGATTGATGCCGATGCTCGACTGTTGCAGGTGAATGTATCGGATGAGGAGCTGGCGCAGCGACGCGCCCAGTGGCAACCGCCCCAGCCGCGCTATACCAAGGGCGTACTGGCAAAATATGCCAAGCTTGTATCGTCTAGCAGCGTGGGTGCGGTCACCGATCTCGATTTGTTCTAAGGCCAATCTAAACAGCTTAGGAATGAGAATTAAATAACTCCGCCATTTTTCTGTAGGGGCGAACGGCCGTTCGCCCCTACCAGCAATCAAATTCCCGATCTGATTAAATCCATAATCCTTAGGGACTTCCAAAAAATAAATAGTTCCGGTTGGAACCGTGACCTAATTCGCAAGGGGAGGTGAATTAGGTCAACTGACATCTTGCCGCTTCGTGGCGTAGCGGATATATCTTTAGGGGTAGTTTTAGATTCGGCAAGCCATCTGTCAAACTAACCTCTAGACTGACTGGACTTAGAATGCATGGCGTTGAATCAGGTATGGGTGCAGTACTCCCACGGCCCAATTCATTCTTTTTTCTATGGCTATGAGTAATCATGAGGGTCGTCTAGACCATGCTGTCGCCTAGAACACGTCGCCTGCAAGAATTTACCACGATGGTTTAGAGTGCCCCCAAACCTGATAGATTTACGTGAGTATCGGCATGAAAGATTGAGCACCATGAGAGTCTTAGTTATTGGCGGCGACGGATACTGTGGGTGGGCAACTGCGCTTCACCTGTCGAGTCGAGGTTACGAGGTGGGCATTCTAGATAGCCTGATCCGGCGACATTGGGATAACGAATTGTGTATTGACACATTAACTCCCATTGCTCCGATTCAGACTCGCCTACAGCGCTGGAAAGACTTAACCGGAAAAACGA
>Ga0209181_10007411_pt1 | contig 15044 bp, 15 predicted proteins | sample MAT05_FD_187208 | JGI IMG/M metagenome (GOLD analysis project Ga0209181, IMG submission 187208) | Freshwater microbial communities from Lake Fryxell liftoff mats and glacier meltwater in Antarctica - MAT-05 (SPAdes) (version 2) | ecosystem: Environmental > Aquatic > Freshwater > Ice > Liftoff... | reverse complement strand
GTGCAAATTTACAGGCGTGATATCCACAATTTCCATACGGCCTTCCGCGCGCCGAGAGACTTCCAGCGCACGGGCGAACGCATGCCGCGAGCTATGCCGGCTTGTGCCCTCGATGCAACGCCACCACTCCCGCCGCCAAATTCCAGTACTCCACGTTGGACAATCCCGCCGTTTGCATCATGGTCTTCAGCGTTTCTTGATCGGGGTGCATGCGGATGGATTCGGCCAGATACTGATAACTCGCTTCGTCTTTCGCCACGAGCTTGCCGATCTTGGGCAGCAGGCCGAATGAATACGCGTCGTAAGCTTTTTCGAGCGACTTATGCACCTTGGAAAACTCCAGCACCAGCAAGCGCCCGCCGGGTTTGAGCACCCGGGTCATTTCTGCCAGCGCGACGTCTTTGTGCGTCATGTTGCGCAGACCAAAGGCGACGCTGACCAGATCAAACGAATCGCTGGCAAACGGCAGCTTCTCTGCGTCGGCCAGCGCGTTCGGCGTCGCGAGACCTTCGTTGGCGAGGCGATCGCGGCCGACTCTGAGCATCGCCTCATTAATATCGGTCTGCCAAACGTTGGCGGGGCCCGCTTGTTTGGCGAACGCTTTCGCAAGATCGGCGGTGCCGGAGGCAACGTCGAGCACTTTCTCACCGCGCTGTACATTGGCCAAATCCACCGTGAACTTTTTCCACACGCGATGCAAGCCACCCGACATCAGGTCATTCATGATGTCGTAATTGGACGCCACCGACATAAATACGTCGCGCACCTTAGCGGCTTTTTCGCTTTCGTCGACTTTCTTGAAGCCGAAGTGGGTTTCACTCATCGTTTTTCCAGAAACGTTGTTCGCTGTATGCCGTCACGTGTTCGATTTTCCAAGCGGGGGCCGCATCGCCACGCCGCACCAGCTGATAGGTCGTGTTGAAACGCTGGGGCGCTTGATTATCACGGTGAATGGTCCAGCTCAGATCAGCGACGAAAAAGTGGGGCCCCTGTGCGATCAAGGCATTCTCCACATACTCGGCGCGCAAAAACCCTGAATCACGATACATCGCACAAAGCGCTTCGTTGTTTGCGATCAGCGCTGCTGCGTCAACGAATAAACCTTCGTTGGACGAATGCGAAATCATTGACGGCACCTGATAGAACGCCGAAACCGCGCCGCCGTCGAGGCGGTTGAACGCGTCACGGTAGGCATCAAAGAATTCGCGAATATCGGCGGGCATGTCGACTTCTACGCGTTATCCACGCGAAGCGGCGGCGCGTTCCAGCCGGGCCATGTAAGTGCGCCAGTATTCGTGCTGGTTGACGCCCAGATCGTGCAGGTATTCCCACGAGTAGAGCCCGGTATCGTGGCCATCGGAAAAGGTTGGCTTGACGGCGTAGCTACCGACCGGCTCCAGATTGGTGATATTCACCTCCCGTTTGCCGACCTGCAGCACCTCTTGGCCAGGCCCGTGGCCGCGCACCTCGGCGGACGGCGAATGTACGCGCAAAAACTCGCACGTGAGACGAAAACGATTGCCGTCGTCGAAGGTGATTTCGAGCTCGCGCGACTTTTGATGCAGCGTGATTTCGGTCGGGCGCGGCGCTTTGGGCGCAATAGTCGGGGAAGCCATGAGTATTCGGGTCTATCGGGTGGGCCAACCGCAATTGTAGCTTGCGGAAGAAAACGCTCTTCGCAAGCTCTTGCTGTCACATAATCTTCACATACCTGAAATATCATGCAAGAGACCCATAAAACAAGGTGAAACAACTGACGGTCAATCTCCGGCCCTCGGTTCCATATACAAATGAACCCGACCATCCTCGTTGTCGAAGACGAACCCGCAATTCAGGACCTGATTCAGATCAATCTTGAGATGGGCGGCTATCGTGTACTGGTCACGCCCTCTGCTGAAGGCGCGCTGAAGCTGGTTCAGCATGAACTGCCCGATCTGGCGTTGCTCGACTGGATGCTGCCTGGCATGAGCGGTGTTGAGCTGACGCGCAAGTTGCGCGCCGACAGCCGTACCAAGTCGTTGCCGGTGATTCTTCTCACGGCGCGCGGCGAGGAAGAAGACAAGCTACGCGGCCTCGAAACCGGTGCGGACGACTATATGGTCAAACCGTTTTCGCTCAAAGAGCTCGAAGCGCGCATCAAAGCGGTGCTACGCCGTCGTGCTCCGGAGCTCACGGAAGACACTATCGAATATCACGGCCTCAAGCTCGATCCCGCCTCGCATAAAGTCACCGGCAGCGGTACCACGTTGCAGATGGGCCCGACCGAGTTTCGCCTGCTGCATTTCTTCATGACCCACCTCGAGCGCGTTTATTCGCGCACCCAGTTGCTCGATTTTGTCTGGGGCGACCATGTGTTCATTGAAGAACGTACGGTCGATGTGCACATCCGCCGTCTGCGCTCCGCACTGACGCCTTCCGGTCATGAGAGTTTCGTGCATACGGTGCGCGGTAGCGGCTATCGTTTTGCCCGCGACGAATAGTCCGACGGATCCACCCCGGCCAACCGGGCGGTGGCGTAACATTCAGCTAGCGTTTGCCCTTGTTGAACGGTTTCCCCACACCCCATCCGCCGACTGATCAATGTCTCCCGCGCTCTTACTGATGTACACCGCGCTGCTGCGCGTCGTCGTGGTCGCGATAGTTGTTGGCGCGTCAGTTGGTGTTTTCGGCGGCTGGGCTGCGGCCTTCGCGACCGCCTCGCTGGTGATTTTGCTTGGCTTCGCCTATCACGCGTGGAAGCTCTCGCAGCTCTACATCTGGCTGGGTACCGAACATCGTGCCGCCGACGTGCCGGATGGGTTTGGCACATGGGGCGACGTCTTGTCTGACTTGTACCGCGTGATTCGCCAACATCGCGTGGAACAGCAATCGCTGTCCGATTCGCTGGCGCGTTTCCAGCAGGCTGCCGCAGCGTTGCCTGATGGCGTGGTGATGCTCGACAACGAGAACAATATTGTCTGGTGCAATCCTGCGGCCCAAGAGCACTGGCATATTTCGCTCGATCGCGACCTGATGCAAACCATCACCTACATCATTCGCATCCCGGAGTTCAACGATTACCTGGCGGCACGCAACACGAATGAAGCGCTGACGCTGAAGTTCAACCAATCGCTCGCACTGGGCGGCAGCCGCGACGTATCGTTGGCCGTACAGTTGGTGGCGTTCGGCGACCATCAAACCCTGCTGCTGTCTCGCGATATTTCGGAGCGTGAACGGCTCGAGCGCATGCGTAGTGATTTTGTCGCCAACGTTTCGCACGAGCTTCGTACGCCTCTCACCGTCATGGCCGGCTTCCTCGAAACCATGCACGAGACCGATATTGCCGGCGGCACCAAGCCTGAACTCCTCAAGCGATCGCTCAACCATATGTCGCAACAAACCGAACGCATGCAACGTCTGGTTGATGATTTGCTTACGCTCTCGCGGCTTGAAGACTCCCAGAACAAACTGGCGGAATCGGTCATCGACATGCACGGGTTGGTGCAAGCGTCGATCAACGACGCGAAAGTCATGTCGGGCGGACGGCACGACCTAAGCGCTTCGCTGGCGGCAGCCTGGCTGACGGGCAATCGCGACGAGATTTCGAGCCTCGTTTCGAATCTGGTCTCCAATGCGATTCGCTACACACCGGACGGCGGTCGCGTGGTTGTGACTCTTAAAACTCGCGGACCGGAAGGCGATCTGGTGTTTAGCGTGAAAGACGATGGCGAGGGTATCGCTGTCGAGCATCTGCCGCGCCTCACCGAACGCTTCTATCGCGTCGACCGGGGTCGCTCACGCGCCTCCGGGGGCACCGGTTTGGGGTTGGCGATTGTCAAACACGTGCTGATGCGTCATGGCGGCAAACTGGAGATTGAAAGTTCGCAAGGTTCGGAAGACCACGGCTCGACCTTCAGAACGATTTTCCCCGCCAGCCGGGTCATGGTCGAGCAGCCGAAGCCGCAAGCCGTTGCCGCCTGACGGCAATCGCGTCTCTGTCGCAACAGCTTTCACAACCTCTTTGCCACCTTGATGCACGAGGTTTGCTACACTCGTGCCATGTCTTCCGACCGCATTTCCCCGACCTCCCCCGCCTCCGCCGCCTCCCTGACGCCGCTTTTTTCCCAAGCGAGTTACTCCCGCCGGTTCACCCTAGAGAATCTCGATATTCGCGGGCAGGTCGTTCGCCTCGGCGATGCTTGGCACGCCCTCATGAATGGCCGCGACTATCCGGCAGACGTAACGCGCTATTTTGGCGAGCTGGCCTGCGTCGCGGTGTTTGTCGGCACCGGCCTCAAGCATGCGGGCCGCGTGACCCTGCAGATTCAAGGCGCCAATATCAATGGCACGGTTGATGCCGTGCCAAAACGCTCCGCCAAGCTGGCGGTGGTCGATTGCACGCACACGCTCGGACTGCGCGGCATGGCCTCTTCCGGCGGCGACGCACATGCGACTGTGGCAGCCGAAGATAAGTACCAGACCGGTGGGTTTTCTGAATGGGTCGGTGGCGGCACGCTCGCCATGACCGTGGCCAATAGCGATTCCGGGCAGATGTACCAATCGATTGTGCCGATTTCCGGACTCAGCGTCGCGGAGTGCTTTGAGCATTACTTTGACCAGTCAGAACAATTGCCAACGCATCTTTGGCTGGCCGCTACACCGCAAGGCGCTGGCGCGCTCATGCTGCAAAAGCTGCCCGGCGCGGATACACGCGATGTTGATGGCTGGGCACGCATGGAAATGTTCGCCTCGTCGGTCACCGAGCGGGAGCTCGTCGGAATGCCGGTCGATCTTCTGTTGAAGCATTTGTTCGCCGAAGAAGACGTGCGTCTGTATGAGCCAAAACCGGTGCACTCGGAATGCAAACGCGACGAAGAAAAGGTCAAAAACGTGCTGCGCTCGCTGGGCCGCGCCGAACTCGAGTCAACGCTCGCCGAATACGGTGAGGTGATCGTCAAAGACGATATGTGCAATCAGGAATACCGGTTTGATCCGGCCGCCATCGCCGCGCTATTTGATGAAGAAAATAGTGCCAAACCCTAGGCAGGACGGGCGTTTCCGGACATAAACGGCTGAAAACGCCCGTCTTTACTTGAGTTTGGTTCTCTCTAGAATGCCGTCCAGATGCTCAAACCCAATGAAGGCGATGGTTACCGTGCCGTTATTCTTCTTGTCGATCTTGATGGTGACGTTGGTGCCAAGCTTGTCGGAGAGATCCGTTTCGAGGCGGCGTAGGTCGGCGTTGTTCGACAGCGCTGTCTTGCTTTTCTTCGGCGGCGCACTCGACGATTTGGCGAGGCGCTCGGCATCGCGTACGCTAAGGTTCTGGTGAATGATCTGATGCGCCAATTCCACCTGCTTGGATTTGGCCAGCGAGAGCAAGGCGCGCGCATGACCCATATCGAGCTTCGCCGACATCACCATGTCTTGCACCGGTTTGGCCAGTTCGAGCAAGCGCAATAAATTCGACACCGCTGAACGCGAACGACCGACCGCCTTCGCCGCCTCGTCGTGCGTGAGTTTGAATTCTTCGATCAGGCGTTGGATGCCCGCCGCTTCTTCCATGGCGTTGAGGTCTTCGCGCTGAATGTTTTCAATCAGCCCGATTCCCAACGCGGCATCGTCGGCAATCTCGCGCACCAGTGCCGGCACGCTTGCCAAGCCCGCCAGCTGCGCTGCGCGCCAGCGGCGCTCACCGGCAACAATCTCAAATTTACCCGCCGACAACTCGCGAACCAGAATCGGCTGCACGATGCCGCGCTCCTTGATGGAGTCGGCAAGCTCTTGCAGCGCGGTTTGATCCATGTGCGTGCGCGGCTGGTACTTGCCCGGCTTGATATCACCAAGTGCGAGTTGGCGCAGCTCGCCTTCGTTATTCTTATCCGGCTTGTTGCCACCGAGCAGCGCATCCAGTCCGCGGCCGAGGCCTTTTGGTTTGATCATTTCAGCATACCTTGTTGAGTGATTCGACCCTGGCCGCAGAGGCGTCCGTACAGCCCCTTGGGTTTGATCATTTCAGCATACCTTGTTGAGTATTCACGCCGCTTCCTTGATGGCAATTCCGTGCCGCCCCAATAGCTCGCGTGCAAACGCGAAGTGCGCCTGCGCACCCTTGCTCGAGGGGTCGTGAAGGATCACCGGCTTGCCGAATGACGGCGCTTCGGCGATGCGGATGTTGCGCGGGATCACGGTATCAAATACTTTGTCGCCGAAGTGGCTCTTGATTTCATCCGACACCTGGATCGTGAGTGAGGAACGCGGGTCGTACATGGTGCGTACCAGCGCTTCGATTTCGATGTTCGGATTGAGATTGGCTTTAACTTTCCTGAGCGTGCCGACCAGATCGCTGAGGCCTTCTAATGCGTAGTACTCGCACTGCATCGGAATGACGACTGCGTCGGCCGCGGTTAGCGCGTTGACGGTCAGCATGTTCAGCGCCGGCGGGCAATCGATGACCGCAAAGTCGTAGTCGGCGGCGATACTGGCCAACGCTTCTTTCAACCGAAACTCACGGCGCTCGATCGCCACCATCTCGATCTCGGCTCCCGCCAGCTCGCGGTTGGCGACCAGCACGTCATAGCCCGCCTCGGTGTTGACGCGCGCCTCGCTGGCGGGATATTCACCAAGCAATACGCCATACAATGTTTTCTCGGATGCATTCTTGTCCACACCACTACCCGTGGTGGCGTTGCCTTGTGGGTCGAGGTCAACCAGCAACACGCGTTGCCCATAGTGCGCCAGTGTCGCCGACAGGTTGACCGCGATGGACGTTTTACCAACGCCGCCCTTCTGATTCGCTACTGCGTATGTCTTCATTACTGCGCTTTCTCAACCTGCTCAAGAATGACCAAATGCCGTTTGCCATCGACCTGCGGCACATGCAGTTCGACCACATCCACCACGCTAATACCATCCGGTAATCGCGCCAGCTCGTCGTGCGGATAGAGGCCCTTCATCGCCAGCAGCTTGCCGCCCGGGGCGATCAGATGCGCCGCGCTGCGCACAAAGTCGGCGAGCTCGGCGAAGGCACGCGAGGTGACCAAATCGAAACGGTGCGGCGGTTGAAACGCTTCCACTCGTTCACACACCACGCTGGCATTTCGCAATTCGAGCTCGCCGATGGCTTGTCGAATGAAGGTGGTTTTTTTCTGCAACGAGTCGAGCATGACAACCTCAAGCATGGGCGCGGCGATCGCGAGGCAAATGCCCGGAAGCCCGCCACCCGAGCCGACATCAAGAATCGATTTTGCCTGGCCCAAGTGTGGCACCAGCGCAAGACTGTCGAGTAGATGTAAACCGATCATGCGCGCAGGTTCACGCACGGCGGTCAGGTTGTAAACCTTGTTCCATTTGTCCAACAACGCAACATAAGCGAGCAGTTGCTGCTGCTGCTCGGGCGACATCGCCATATGCAGTTGTTCGATGCCTGACGAAAGTGCGCCGGCCAGCGATGCGTTTGAGGTGTTTTGGCGCAAGGGCATGACGGCGCTCACGCGACGCGCTCGTCGGCCGCGTGCGGCGCGTTTGCTGCGCTTGCCGCATTTTCCGCATTTTTCTCCGAGGACGCCGTGTTCATCGCTGTGCGCGCCTCGGCAAAACCTCGCTTGAGGTGCACCAACAGCAGCGAAATCGCCGCCGGCGTGATGCCCTGGATGCGCGAGGCCTGACCGATGGTTTCCGGCTTGTGCTGGTTGAGTTTGAGCTGCACTTCTTTCGACAGGCTGCGCACTTTCGTGTAATCGAGATCATTGGGCAGTCGCAGCGACTCTTGCGCGCGGCCGCGCTCGACTTCGTCTTGTTGACGGTCAATGTAGCCCTGATACTTGGCGGCAATCTCGACTTGCTCGGCGACGGCAGGGTCGGCTACGCCAATGCCAGCGACGGGCAGCGTCATCAATGCGCGGTAGGCAACGTTCGGGCGACGCAGGAGATCAAACAACGAGTAGTCGCGTTCGATGTCCTGCCCGATGACCTGCGTCATCAGCGCCGCATCGACGCGGCCGGGCTGCGTCCATATCGCTTTCAGGCGTTGCGTTTCGCGCGCCACCGCTTCGCGCTTGGTCTCAAACGCGGCCCAGCGAGCGTCATCCACCAAACCCAGTTGCCGACCGATGTCGGTCAGTCGGGCGTCGGCGTTGTCCTCGCGCAATTGCAAACGATACTCCGCGCGACTGGTGAACATGCGATACGGCTCGGTCACGCCGCGCGTAATAAGATCGTCAACCAGCACACCAAGATAGGCCTCATCACGACGTGGACACCAACTGTCTTTTTCCTGCGAGTGCCGGGCCGCGTTGACACCAGCCAGCAGGCCTTGTGCCGCCGCCTCTTCGTAGCCGGTGGTGCCGTTGATCTGTCCGGCGAAAAACAAGCCGCCGATGGCCTTGGTTTCAAGTGAAGCCTTCAATCCGCGCGGATCGAAATAGTCGTACTCAATGGCGTAGCCGGGGCGCAAGATGTGTGCGTTTTCAAGCCCGGGAATGGATTGAACAAGCTTGATTTGCACGTCGAACGGCAACGAGGTCGAAATACCATTCGGGTAAAACTCGTTGGTTGTGAGACCTTCTGGCTCCAGAAAAATCTGGTGGCCCGCCTTATCGGCAAAGCGATGAATCTTGTCTTCAATCGATGGACAGTAGCGCGGGCCTACGCCCTCGATGACGCCGGTAAACATCGGCGAGCGATCCAGGCCAGCACGAATGGCGTCGTGTGTTTGCTCGTTGGTGTGTGTGATCCAGCACGACACTTGACGCGGATGCATGTCACGACGACCTAGGTAAGAAAACACCGGCGTTGGATTGTCGCCGGCTTGCTCGGTGAGTTTGGAAAAATCAATGCTGCGACCATCGATGCGCGGCGGTGTGCCGGTCTTGAGCCGCCCTACCGGCAACTTCATTTCGCGTAATCGCGCAGCAAGCGTGACTGCCGGCGGGTCGCCGGCGCGTCCGGCGGCGTAGTTTTGGAGTCCGACATGGATCTTCCCGGCCAAGAAGGTACCGGCGGTTAACACCACCGATTTAGCCGTGAAGTGAATGCCCGCTTGCGTGATAGCGCCCATTACACGAGGGTTTCCATTACTTTCGTCGAGAATCAGGTCATCCACCGCCTGCTGAAACAGCCAAAGATTGGGTTGATTTTCGAGGCGTTGCCGGATCGCTGCGCGGTAGAGCACCCGGTCAGCCTGCGCGCGGGTAGCCCGCACCGCCGGCCCTTTGCTCGCGTTCAATGTCCGGAACTGTATTCCTGCCTCGTCGGTGGCAATCGCCATGGCGCCTCCGAGCGCGTCAATTTCCTTGACTAGGTGCCCCTTGCCGATTCCCCCGATCGATGGATTACAAGACATCTGCCCCAGCGTTTCGATGGCATGAGTAAGCAAACACGTCTTCGCCCCGCCTCGCGCAGCCGCGAGCGCAGCTTCGGTGCCGGCGTGGCCGCCGCCGATCACAATCACATCAAATTTAGTCGGGAACTCCATGATTTATCGAGAGTTTTTAGCGTTTTGCGCGGAAAAGTAGTAGCCCGCAAGTTTACGGTAACACCGCCCAAAACGCTATGGCGGGGCTTGGCGCAACACGGGCTTCAGTAGCTTTTCAAGATATGCGTCGACGTCTTTGGTTGCGGCCACCCGCGCAACGTCGTCGCCGCCGACATGCACGCCATTTCCCAACTTCGGATTGGCGCGATTGCGGATGTCGGTACGAAATCGCACTGAAGTGCCTGGCACATCAAACCCATGGTAAGCGCCCGGATATTGGTAAATCTCGGCGGCACGGCCGGCCGATTTGGCACTGGAGATCAATGCCTCACATGGCGGCGCGGGCGTCCAATCGTCTGCGGCACCGATGAAAATGGCCAGCGGAACAGCAGGCTTCAAGCTGTTGCGATTAGCCGCGATGCAACCCGGATAAAACGCGAGCGCGGCGGCAAAACGGATGCCGGCACGCTGGGCGGCTTTCCAGTGCTTACCGCTGTCGTTTACGGCGTACAAAGTGCCGGTGGCGCCGTGTGAAAACCCCATCAGGAACACCCGATCTTTAGCGACAAAGGGCAACGAAAACAGGTACTGCAGTCCGCCGTAAGCGTCTCGCGGGCGTTCGCGGTCTTCGAGAATGGGCCGTTCGGACTGGGCGCAAACCTCTTTGTGGCCACGCGGATTGAAGCTGTCCACCAAGAGCGCGACGTAGCCCTTTTCGACCAACCGCTCGGCCCAAAAGGAAACCCCGGCACGAATCTGTCCTTTAGCGTCGATCATGCCGCTACAGCCGTGCATGAGAACAAAAGCGGGCATTGGAGCTTTCTCATCCAGCGTAGCGGGTTTGTACAGATACCCAACAAGCTTCGTGGGATTGACGTCCTCAAGACTCGGGAATTCCACTTTTTCCGGCGTGACGGTAATGGCGATAGCCAGAGTGGGCAGCATCATTAGCAGACCCGATAGCACCACCAACAGCAGCCCCAACCCAAAACAGTGAAATTGTTTCACGTGAAACACGCCTTTCGATAATTGCTACTTGCCGATGCAGAACTTGCCAAATATTTCGCCCAACAAGTCATCCGGCGTGAATTCTCCAGTGATTGACGACAGCGCCAACTGCGCCAATCGCAACTCCTCGGCGAATAAGTCGAATTGTGCTACGTTTACCCCCGCGGCCGTCAGGTGGCCGCCGGCCTCCGCCAACGCGAGTATGTGGCGCTCGCGAGCCATGAATACCCCCTCGCCGGTTGGCTGCCAGCCGGCTGCGGCGAGGAGCCATTCGCGCAATGCGGGTATGCCCTCTCCGGTGAGCGCGGAAAGGTGCAGCGCGCCTGCGGTGGAGGTTTGGTCGGTATCGCGCTGCGCCGGCCGCCCAAGCAGGTCGATCTTGTTATAGACCCACAGCACCGGCAAGCCGGTTGGAAGCTGCGCGGCGATTGCCGCCTCCTCCTGTGGTATTGCCTCCCCGGCCTCTGAAATCAACAGGGCGGCCCCAGCCTTGCGCACCGCCATCCAAGTGCGCTCGATGCCGATTCGCTCCACCTCATCATTGGTTTCGCGCAGGCCTGCAGTATCAATCAAGTGAATCGGCACACCGCTGATATGGATGGTCGCGCGCACTTGGTCACGTGTCGTACCGGCAATCGGCGTGACGATCGCGACCTCGTCGCCAGCGAGGCGGTTTAAGAGGCTCGACTTACCGACATTCGGACGACCGATCAGGGCAACCGAGAGCCCTTCGCGGAGCACCGCGCCTTGCTTGGCTTCCCGCGACAAATCTGCCCAACGCCCGCGTATTTGCCCGAGCTTTGCCTGCTGCGCCGCGCGGTCGGCGGGGTCGATTTCTTCTTCCGGAAAGTCGATACACGCTTCAACGTGCATCCGCAGATCCGTCAGCCGCTCGACGAGCGCATGCACCCTACGCGAAAACTCGCCCGATAGCGATCGTGCGGCCGATTTGACGGCTTCTTCCGAGGCCGCGTCGATCAAATCGGCGACCGCCTCTGCCTCGGCCAAGTCCAGCTTACCGTTCAAGAACGCGCGTTCCGTAAATTCGCCCGGCCGCGCGAGGTTGGCCCCCAACGCCACACAACGTTTGAGCAGCGCCTGCATCACCGCCGTACCGCCGTGGCCCTGCAGTTCGATTACGTCTTCGCCTGTGTAGGAATGCGGCGCTGGGAAATACAACAGTAACCCTCGGTCGATTATCGCGTTGTCGGCATCCCGAAAGCTCGCCAGCGTTGCGGTGCGCGGCGCAACCGTCCTGCCACTTAACGTCTGCGCCAGGTCCGCCAGATTGCGACCAGAAACGCGAATAACGCCCACGCCACCTCTGCCGACGGGGGTGGCGATTGCAGCGATAGTCGTTGGGGAGGAAGGTTTCACGTGAAACATCGAGATCGGATTAACTCCGCCATTGTGCGCGATTTGCCCATAAAAAAGCCGTCGGCACTCGCGCGCCGACGGCCTTGTGAGGTTGCGACGCGCTAGCGTTTCAGCGCAGTCTTGACGGTCGCCGCGCCAAACGTCTTGTTGATGTACCACTGCTGGGCAATACCGAGAATATTCTGCATGGTCCAGTACAAGACCAAACCAGACGGAAAGAAGAAGAACATGATCGAAAACACAATCGGCAAGATCAACATGACCTTGGCCTGGATGGGGTCGGTCGGTTGAGGGTTCAGTTTTGTCTGAATAAACATCGACACGCCCATCAACACCGGCAGTACGTAGTAAGGGTCGGGGGTCGACAAATCCGTAATCCATCCCATCCAAGGCGTGTTGCGCAATTCGACCGCCCCCAGCAACACCCAATAGAGCGCAATGAAGAACGGGATCTGGATGATGATGGGAAGACAGCCGCCCAACGGGTTCACTTTCTCCGTTTTGTAGAGCTCCATCATCCCCTGGTTCAGTTTTGCCTTGTCATCGCCGTAGCGCGCCTTTAATGCCTCCATTTTCGGCATCAGCGACTTCATGTGCGCCATCGATTTGCCCGCCTTTTGATTTAGCGGAAAAAACACCAGTTTCAACAAAATGGTAAAGGCGATGATGGTCCAACCCCAGTTGCCGATCAGGCTATTGAGGAACGACAAGACAACGAACATTGGGTAAGCGAGCACCGTCAACCAGCCGTAATCAACCACCAGACCCAAGCCGGGGGATAGCACCTCGAGTTTCTCTTGTTCTTGCGGGCCGATATAGAGTGGCATCGTTATGCTCGCGGACGCGTTCGGCGCGATCGCGCCAAGCTGTGCGCCGGCCGTTACAACCGGAACGATGACGCCGGCTGAATACAGCGTTTCCGTCACACGCTTGGTGAAGTACTCGCGGCCACCGCTACCCTGTGGTAGCCAAGCGGATACGAAGTAGTGCTGGACCATGGCGATCCAACCGTCACCAGCTTCCTTGACGTACTCCGTCTTGTTTTTCTCAATGTCGGAGAAGCTCACTTTCTGGAATTTCTTTTGTTCGGTATAGACGGCGGGCCCGGTAAAGGTGGCGATGCCGGTAAATGGGTTGCTGCCAGAACTCTCGCCTTCGGGCGGATTCGCGTCGCGCACAAACTGGAAGTACGCTTTGGGTGCAAGGGGTGCGGGTGAATCGTTTTTGATGTCGTAACGTATATCGACCACATAACTGCCGCGCTTGAAGGTAAACACCTTATTAACCGTGACGCCCGGCGTGTCGGTGTTCGTGAAAACGACGTCGAGTTTGTCATTACCGCCCAAATCAAAACGGTCACCAGCAGCCACCCACTTGCTGGTGTGATTGGGCAATCCGTTGCCCAGTAGGCCGGTCTGGGCAATGAAGTAATGGCCCACTTTTTCTTGCATCAAGGTAAATTGTCGCGTTTTATCGCCGCGCGCAAGCTGCTTGAGCAACACGACATTTCGTATATCGCCGCCGCTCGCGTCGAGTTCCACCGCCAATGTATCCGTGCGAACGGCGACGGTTTTGGTGGAGGCGGCTGGCGCGACTGAAGGAGCGGTTGAAGGTGTCGATGAAGCACCAACGCCTAAATTCACGGTCGGGGTAGGCAACGATGCCTGACCAGCGGTTGCTACCGGTGGCGGTAATGCGGGAGCTGCGCCGCCCGGCATTCGTTGTGCCTGCTCGACGATCGGCACGGGTGGCGAAACAGGTGCCTTGTTATGCTTCTGCCACGCCTCCCAGAGAAGCAATCCGGAAAACGAGAAAATGATCAGCGCAATGATGCGTTGGGTATCCATGTCGGGCGATTTCAAGTCAGGGTTAAGGTACGGGGTCGTAACCGCCGTCATGCCAAGGATGGCAGCGCAGCAGCCGACGCGTCGTAAGGTAGCCGCCTTTGATGGCCCCATGCGTCTTCAGGGCGTCAACGGCGTAATGAGAACAGGTCGGGGTGAATCGACACTGGGTACCAAAATACGGGCTAAACACATATTGGTATCCCCGCACCAACATCAACAGCACGCGTGCCAAAGGGGACACTAGCGATCCCCGATATCGGCTGCGAGCTTGCTAAACAACGCGGTGGCGGCAAAACGAATAGTCTGCTTTACCGACCGCTTCGATGCCGTTACGGTCGCCTTTGGCAACGCCACCAGGGTCACCAACATATCGGTGCCCGCGTTGCGGATTTGGTGCTGCCGGAACGTTTCACGCAGAACACGTTTTACGCGGTTGCGATCGACCGCGCGTTTGAGTTGGCGCTTTGGAACTGCGAGCGCGATGCGTGCGGGCACAGGTGCGGACCTGACCGCCGCGCTACCGGCGGTGGGCACCGCACCACGCAAACCCGACGCATCCTCACGGATAAGTGTGCGGCCGGACAGGACAACTCCCGCCGCGGCCGCGTTTGCGCGCCGACCGTGCGCGAGCAAACGTTTCACCTCTGCTGAGGCGAGCCGCATGGCGCGAGGATAACCTTTAGCGTGGATGGGGCTAGACAGCGAGACGCGCGCGGCCTTTGGCTCGGCGGGCGTTGATGACCTTGCGGCCACCTGCTGTCTGCATGCGAACACGAAAACCGTGGGTTTTCTTGCGGCGGGCTACGGATGGTTGGTAGGTACGTTTCATGATGTCACTCTTGGATCTACTAGTTAAAGAGAAATGCGGTATCGGTCAGTTGGTTAGTCATTACATTCGACCAATCCTGCTAAGGCGATATTGGCGGCGGGTTTACTGCTATCTGCCAATGCCCGCGCTGTCACCAAAACTGTTCCCGTTGAACCGGCAGAACTCGGCATTATCTTGTTTTTGTTGGGGTTTCGTCAAGCGCGACACACGTCTCCTCCAAACTCTGCTGCTGCGCCTTTGGCCAACGCGCAGGCCAAGCGCAATCAACGCTGGCGCCCCGGCAACATCAATTTTTTACGTTTTCGCCTGTGGATAAGTCGCCTTTTCGAACGGTTTTCAGCGTAAAATTAACCCGTCTCGAAAGTACCTTTCGGGGTTGGTGTTTTGCCACACAGCGGGCACCAGTTCCACAGTAATTCTGGGTTCGCCCTCCCGCTTCGCCCCGCGTTCACACCACACCGGCAACGATAAGACATGCATCCCTTTTGGCAAGCCTGTGTTGAAGATTTCCAGCGCGAGCTATCGCCGC
>Ga0209181_10007406_pt1 | contig 15049 bp, 11 predicted proteins | sample MAT05_FD_187208 | JGI IMG/M metagenome (GOLD analysis project Ga0209181, IMG submission 187208) | Freshwater microbial communities from Lake Fryxell liftoff mats and glacier meltwater in Antarctica - MAT-05 (SPAdes) (version 2) | ecosystem: Environmental > Aquatic > Freshwater > Ice > Liftoff... | reverse complement strand
GAGCAACAGAGATGATTATCAATTTATGAAGATGTAGTAGCTATCCTTGAAAACCAGTTTCATGAACTATAATTTAATTAATAACGGATTGGGTCAGCGCTTGCCGATACATTTGCATCTAACTCAAGCGGATTCAGTCAATCCGCTGCACTCGAGTTGTTAGGCTTTTGCTCGGTGGTATTTGCCTTATCCCGCTAGCCTCCATCATTCCTTTTGATGCGCCTGAATTAGGTTGAGGGAAAGGAAGGTTTTCACGTCCAGATCGGAATACTCCAATAACACGGTTACTTCTGTAACACTCAATTGCAGATTTTTCGCAATCTTCAATCTGTTCAGAAACTTCAAATACTTTTGAAAATGTTCTTACAAAAAACCTAACCGCATCCTCTGATGGACTTGCCCATACATAAAGAGGCATAGATTTTGAATACTCAACTTTTAGCTTCGCCAGAGATTCCTCATGTAGTCTGTATTTATTCTCGTGTTTTCCATTCTTAACTAGCCCCCCAGATTGTCTTAAAGTCTGTATTAACTGGATATTGTCCCCTAGCTTATCCTCAATCTCTTGAACACATTCTTTCCACGTTTCCTGCTCAACAGCCTCAAATATCTTTTTTGAGCCGCTCTTAACTTGTACAGGAAAAAATAAACTTTTTTGTTTCCATTCAATTAGCAAATCCCACTTGCAACAGCAATCGGCAATGGAGTTCCACTCGGTTATCCTCGCGTGGACTCCGGGAAGAGCGTTTAGGGCACAGCAAATAAGACGAACTACTTCTTCGCCGGAACGATGATTTTGCGTATCTTTCTCATAATTCTTTTTGAAGGACTGTTCGTTGTGTTTTATAAGCCAGGAGTCAGGCTGATGAGCAAAACAGTGCCCAATAATGCCGAAGTCCTTATATTCAACCCAACCATCTAACACCCAACGACCATTCTCATCCTGCTGTAAATCTAGATCTCTATTCATGACGGTGAACTACCTCAGTATTGCAATTAAGCAAGTAGGACAGCCTAACTACGCTACAAACAATAATTCCCTGCTTACGAGGAAAATTCTCAAAGGAGCCTAACGATCATGTTCAGCGTCGGCTGACACATTTCGCTACACTACCAACAGCTTCGATAGTCTGCTGCAACATGCTTGTTGTGCCGCAGTGGGAACGTTTTTTAGATCAATGAATCACGAAGCTTCCACACGAAAAATGCTACCAAACATAAACCACTTGTAAACCCCAAACCAACAGTTGGAACCAAAAACCAGATCCATAATCGGTTCATCCGACGCTCAAAGGCATTAATTTCTTGTTGAAGTTTAGGAATGATATAGCAATCCGAAATGAATTGTGAGAGCTTATTCAAGACAGAGCAAGGCTTCTGAGCCCATATTTCTCACAGATGAGATCGGATTGCTATATCTGGTCCAGGAGAACGAGATGTTAACTGATATTCAGCTTTACGTAGATGGAACGCACCCCAAATCATCTTCGTGACTTCCCACGCTATGAAAACGAGGAGAGAAAGCACTATAAGAAGCCCTGAAACAGCATATAGCCACTTTGGCAAGTCGTTCTTGAGTGTAGACCAAAATGTGAAGAATGCTGCATAGCCAGCCACAATAATAAGGTTCGTATATGATGCATGGCTAGCTTGCATACGTCCCATTAGCTCTAAAGCAGCTTGCACCTGCTTCTCGTACTCAACAGATGCTTGAAATTGACGCAACTCCTTAACCTCTTTTGTGAGCCGATTGAGGTGACTGTTTATCTCATTTAACCATCTATCAAAAAGCCGTGAATCCATTTCTGAATGATTAACATTTATTGTTGTCCCAGACTCTTAAAGTAACATCCCCTCAAGAAGCATCTTGGGTAGAGGATCAAACTCGTATAAAAAACTCAACGAACTGTCCCTATAGGGGTTATTTGCATAACCCCTCGAAAAGGCATAATTGAGACAATATAAGGGGGCGAGCCGAGATACGTGCGAAATAGTGCCACACAGCCCTGAAAGGCTTGAAATCTCGTAGCTGAATCGGTCTAAATTGGTTAAAAGCCGCGATCGCTGAAGTCCGTGCTACAAGAGAATTTCAAGTTTTCGTGGCACTGTTCTACATTTACCTCGGCTCGCCCCCTAATAGAAACTATTCAGATTATTGGTAAACAGAACATAGCCTGAGAGCTTTTTAGTAGCTGTATCTTTCGCCAGTGAGACGTTTCAGCGATCGCGTAACACTTCATTGTCATTTAAAAAGTAAGGAAATTAAGGGAAACTTGTTGTTTACCCATTACCTAGAAGGAATGAAGCCAGCCTCAACGTTTCGCCTTGCGATAATCCCAAGGTCGCTGATAACTTCTTGCCCACACGCCCACTTTACCTTGCTGGGCGATCGCCTCTGTTATCTCAAACCCCGTCGCATTTGGGCAACCATTGAGTTACTTGAGACGGCTTGCCTATCCACCTTATTTTTCAAGACATGAAAAGATGTCAAATAAGTTCTATTCACAGTGCCTAAGCTTTTTCTAAATGTCAAAGGCTCTTCCGAAGGGTTTCAAAGCAACCTTCTACCTCATCCCAGCTTGGGTAACTGCCGTAACAGAGATTTTTACACTGCTCAGTGTACTCTTTCGAGATTGTTTTACGTAGTTCTCCCCAAGGGAAGAGAGCAGTACTTTCTGCAAACATCAAATCAGCAGGAGGGTTATGATAATCTCTGAAATGCTCTTGACTGACCCGATCACAATCGTTTTTAAGTTTGCTGTAATCCTCGCTCTGAAGGAGTTCCTGCACTTCGCGCTTTTGAGCTAGACAAAAGAGGTCATAGTAGTGCCTAGCATAGGTTCCTATTGGTGCTCCACCACTCTGATAATGTATGACTTTTGAGTGAATGAGGAACAACTTCTCCACAAAGGTTCGCTTGAAGTGTAGTAGTCTCATGGAGAATGATGATTCATCATCAGCTTCTAAACTGTCACCAGTCTCTTGAAGAAAATCAGCAAGGTAAGAGGATAAATCAGTTGTATGTATAGGATAGTTACCACTACGAATTCCTGTTTCTAGAAGAACATTATTTTCAATGGCAAACACAGTAGTGAAAGTTGTTGGATAGCTGAAATAACTGGAGCGATTGATACCTTCTGTACTTCTTTTCTTGTCTGGTAGAAACGTCAATCCGGGATGTTCAGATACTGAACTCTCAATTGCTTTCAAGACTGTGTTCACTGCTTTGCGACCGAGAGGTTTATTAGATGCAGGTAGAAGATCTTCCTTATGCAAGAATAAATCAACATCTTCTGAAAATCTTTCAATTATTTTCCATCCTTTTGAAAGACTAGTGCCACCTTTGAAGATAACTGCGCTTGACCAGCCATCTGCGACTATCCGTAGAGCTTCTGTAACGTAGTAGTCCTTTTCAATAAATTGTTCGGTAAGTCCAGGTTGGTTGAAATGTTCTTTGGCAGCACTAATGGCATCTTGAAAATCAGAATGTTCACAGAGTTTCACTTAGCTTGCCAGTCCTTTGCATAGTGGAGATTTTGTAGAATACCGAAATCAAAGCGAGAGGATGGATTAAGACTTTTACGGAGAGGCGCTAGCTTTTTAGGACCCTTCCTGATCTCCTGACCAATAGCACCTATCATGGCTCGTACTCTAGGAGGTTCGGCTCCTGCCACTTCTGCAAGTCGCTCAAAACGACCACCCTCCTTGAAATACTTCAGCAAGTGTCGCTTAGTCTCAGATGGAGATAACTCACTTAGTTTTCCCCTAGAGCGCAGGAAGTCTAACAGTGCAGCATCAATTGTGGACAGTTTATTCCAAGTGGGAGGCCTGCGAGTGTGGAGGCGAGCATAGGGACCCAATATCTTACGGGGGGAACTATTAGCAGAGGTAGCAAACTCTCCGTGTATGGCGTTCTGAGTAGTGAAGCCAAGTAAGTTTGCAGCACTGATTCCAACAGGTTTTACTGCTGGGGTAATAACAATATTTTGCTGAATTTCGCTTTGAGATGGGCGACTGCGACCAAATCGGGTTTTGCGAGAGCAGTAATAGATCCCTTTACTGACTTGTTCCAGCTCCCCCGCTCTTGCCAGGCGAGAAAGTGCCTGGTTGACTGCAGCAGGTGATAACGACGGAAAGTCACTTTGCCGCCAATACCGTCCTTCATCATTATGAATCTCATGCCGAACTCTTGCCATGACACTGGTAGAGCGCCTTTTTGTTGTAGAGCAACGTGTTTTCATGGCTTGAAACCAATATACAGCTTCACTTTTATTGAATTTCTTTACACCCTTTTTGTCAAGTTTTTTTGCAAAAAAACTTGACAAAAACTCCGTCTAAAAAACTCGTAAACATTGTAGAACAAGCATTTCAAGCTTGAAGCTTAGAAAAGTTTTTGATTTATACGTGTGGACTCTAGAAAGTAAGAGGAAATTACTGCTTCCTAGTACGTCGAACACTAATCAGATTGCATTAAACAGTTAGGGCATGTCTGAGTCATGGCTAGAATCTTGAGCGCACCTTTTGGATAGCCGCAAAGATTGCCTCATCAATTCGGACACCACGGCGCTTGAAGCCTAGCTCTGGCAACATCTCTCGTAGGATCTCTTCGTCAGTCCGCAAACGCCCATCGGATAGAATCCAACGAATTAAAGAAGCGAGCTCGGACTGGCGATAATCGGCAATTTTGTCGCACTTTAGTACATTAGGACGTTGCCCTCTTCGATGGCCAGTGGTTATAGCCAGTTCGGGTAGCTCTGGTGAAGAACTGTTCATCTCCGTAAGAGGTATCTGAATCATCTGGTTGTTTCGGACATCGGCTTGATCGGCATATTCAACCGCTGCTTGATAGGCTTGCACCGCTCTTTCAATTTCGGCTTCACGTTGCATAAACCAGTCCGTTGACCAAATGCGATGAAAGCGCCATCCCAAAGCTTCTAGTTGTTGTTGCCTAAGTCGATCGCGATCACGAGCAGTTTGAGCAGAGTGGTAACTAGCACCATCGCACTCGATCGCTAACACAAACTGTCCTAGCTGCTTTGGATGTTGAGCGACCATATCAATTCGGTATTGAGATACCCCCCACTGTGGCAATAGTGAAATTCCTTTTGCTTGTAGCGCCTCAAAAATATCAGCTTCAAAAGGATTTAGAGGGTGCCCAGTCTGCCCTGTGTCTCCTAAGAGCTTGCCATTGCTGGTTGCATATTGCAGGTAAAGTCGTAGTAGCTCTACACCGCGCGCCTTTGACCGATTCGGGTCCATGTCTAGGTGGCTAAACGATGAGACTAGAATCATCTGCTGTCGTGCCCGTGTGATTGCCACGTTCAACCGACGTTCGCCTCCTTCAGTCAATAACGGTCCGAAGCGATAGGGAAGCCGACCTGAGCGATCTTTGCCATATCCGACAGATAGAAGAATGGCATCTCGTTCGTCTCCTTGAACGCGTTCGATGTTCTTGACAAAGAATCGCTCTGAGCGACTTTCATCAAAGAATGCTCCTAATTCTGGTCGTAGTTTTAGTGCGTTATCTAAAGCAACTTCAATACGAGCAGCGTGACTGAGACCCATTGTGATAACACCCAATGTCTGACCAGGACGTTCAGTTGCATGTTTGAGGACAAGCTCTACTACCTTACGAACTTCCTGGGATGCGCTTTCTTCCTGCCCATCCTGACCTGGGATAAACTCTGCGAGGACATGAGAAATACAGGTTGAGCCACCAGAACCTGGAAATGTGACTAGGCGATCGCCGTAGATGTGGCGGTTAGAAAATGCAATTAAAGCTTCATCCTGACTACGGTAGTGCCACAGCAACGACCAGGATGACAGGAATGATGACATCAAATCCAGCAGGCTCTCAAAGCCTGCCGTGACTGATAGTTCATCGTCTTCATCGTCTACTCCACTTGCAAAAAACGTTGTAGGTGGTAACTGATATCGATCGCCAGCAACTACCACCTGTACTCCTCGGAGGATAGCTGGAATAGCATCTTCTGGAAGAACCTGGCTGGCTTCATCAAAGATGACAACATCAAAATAACGACGATTTGCATCAAGTAACTGGCTAACCGAAAGTGGGCTTGCCATCCAACAAGGGCGCAGAGCCATGAGAACCTCTGGAGCTTCTGCCAACAATTTGCGAAGGGGGAGGTGACGTGCCTTTTTCAGTGCCTCTCTTCTAACAAGGCTCTGCTGTTCAGGATAGTCATTCATCGTAGCGATCGCCTGTTCTGCATGAGCACGACGGACGCGATTAGCCGCTAACTCTAATCTATCTTTATCAAGCTTCCGAAACTCTGTGATGATTTGTTCGTGGGCACTTCGATTAAAAGTTGCCAGAGCTGAATCCTCAGCACGCGCCTGGTCTAATTGAGATATTAACCAGGCATATCTAAACTGTCTTTTCCAAAGATGAGGACTGGTCTTCAGCCGTTTGATCTCGGTCAAAATAGCTGATGCCCCTAGCTCTTCAATCTTCTGCTCAATTTCCTGTAACCGAACCAGCTGATCCGGTGTGTTAGAGTCTGCTGCCAGTGCCTTAAACAAGGTAGCCAACTCTCGTAGTGGTAGTTGACTAAGTTTCTTTCCTAAGCACGATTCTATATGTGCAGTATTAGTTTGCAGGACATTTAATTCGCCGTCGGTAGTGTCAAATGACAGGATCTTGCAAGGGATGGATTTGGATGATGATAACGATCGCCAACGGCGCAACTGTTCAGCAGCTACAGTGACCTCCTCTAGTAATTGATGGTCCGAGGTTTTACCAGCTATCCGTAATCTATGAAGTGTTGACTTTGCGTGCTTGAAGGTACCATCGAATAGCTGCGATAGTCCTTCAACAATAAACCCACTGCGTAAAGGACGCAGTTCATGAACTCTTTTATCTAGGTCTTGCTGAAAGAGGTTTGCTGAATAGAGGGAGAGCGTATGCTGCACCTCTCTTATAAGTGAAAGCAGATCTCTTGCTTGCTCTAAGTTGCTGGGTGGAGTGAATTTGGTAATGGCAACCACATCAGTGAGTGAAGATAGGAACTTGGGGTACTGCTCATTAGCGATCTCTTTTGCGGCATCCCGTGCCCGAAGTGCTACTTTGCCAGATGCTAGCCTAGCGTTTTGCCAAGGGGAGGAAGATTGATTTAGAAGTAGACTTACCAATGCCTTATTCCCACTAGCGTCTCCCAAAAGCTGTGCCACTGTTTCAGCACTTTCAGTATTTAGTTGCTCTAACTCAGAGCCTCGAAAACGAGTCAAAACCCTTTCTTCCTCAGAAAAGCTGAGTAACTCACCTTGAACGTCATAAACGCTCAGGTTTGCAGGCAAGCGTTTTGTATGTAATCGTTCGACATGCTTGTTAAGCTGTATCCGTTGCTCCACAAACCGTCGATGGACATCATTGCTGCTGACTGGAAAGGAGTTTCGTACCTCTTCTAGGCTTTCAGCAAACTGTTGCATGACCTGCCGCCGGGAAACGTCGGCGCTATGGAAGTCAAGTAAGAGATGCCCTAGACCCTTCTGGTTTAGTCGCTGCATTACGACTTCAAGAGCAGCACGCTTCTCGGCAACAAACAGAACTCGCTTACCCTCTGCCGCAAGTGCTGCAATTAAGTTGGCAATCGTCTGACTCTTGCCAGTTCCAGGGGGGCCCTGAATGACACCACTTTTATTAGATAGGATTGCCTGAATGACCCTTTGTTGGCTGGAATCTGCATCGAAAACTAGAAATTCATTATCTGGCGAAATTTGATCTAATGCTTGGGGAACGATCGCTTGGCGAGTACCACAAAGGCTCTCACGAGCCTCTACATCACCAGCGATCGCCGCAATAATGTCATGGGCAGCCATTTGTTCAAGGCAGTCTCGTAAGTCCCGCACCATCGCCATTTTCTGAAAAGAGAAGTTGCTTAAGACAAGCTGTGGATGAACTGTGAAACCCTTAACCTCTTCAGCTAAATGGGCTAGTCTACTGTAGATACTCGATAAGTCCGGAACTTCTTCCTCAGCAACAGTTTCAACGCCATCCAGCAAGTCCTGTTGTGCAATTTCAACCGCGTGCTCTGTCTCCAACACATGTAGCAATATCGGATTAACTTGTGCCTCACCGTTGCGTTGCAGCTTCGTAATCCCTTTGGTCTGTAGCACGATCGGGACTAGAAGGACGGCGGCAAGGGTAGGGCGACCGCCATCACTACTGGTCCAAGTCGCCATTCCACAAGCTAGAAAGAGAGTTTCCAGACCTCTCTCTTCCAAGTTAGTTTGAGTACGTCGCTGGATACTCCGTAGGCAAGCAACTGTGACAGTTTCGTCAGCTTCTGGTAGCAGCTGGGCGATCGGAATAGCTTCACCGCCGAGGAGCCTTGAGAGAGCTTGGTTATTTGCCTGAGAAAAATCAAGGGCTCCAGTTTTAAGGTCTCGATAGTAGAGCAGATTATTCCGGCGCGATAAGTCAATGAGTCGGCTGATCCAGGATTGACGGACTCGCTCCACTGCCTCCATACGAGATGGTGAAATCCGATCCCTAGGAATGTTATTCATACAAACAGATTTCTGCTTATTGAGCAGGCAAAAAATTCCCGTCCTGGCGTCTTAAATCGCGAACTGGTAAAGCCAGTACCGTTAGTATTCCCAAAACTAAAGCTGAAATTATGAAGGGAGATTAAGGGCGGCAAGGTGGTTTGACAATATTCCAGACGGTTTTTATATATAAACCATTTGGAATATTGTCAAACCACTTCTCGGTAAATCTCCTTGCTTTTTTTACAGCCTCAAATAAGCCAGTAGCTTTATATCCGTAATTTGCTCGTAGGTATAGCGAAGTTCAGTCAGTTAGAGTTAGTAACTTACAGTGGCGACCAAGTAAGTTAATTAATAAAAAACATCAGAAAGAAAAGCTCTTTCATGTGAAATCCTAGTGTGAATTATGGCAACAGCACAGTGGCTTCAGGATAACCCTAAAGTTTTAGCCTACGTTTCTAGAGATCTCTATAGTAAGCTACGCCAGTTTAAGAAGACCCATAGGATAAAGTCAATTTCTGAAGCAATTAATCACATTCTAAAGAGCTTCTTTGAGCTAGAAATGTCTCTTCCTCGCTCTGCTAATGATGAGGATAATTCTTCTCAAGAGACTAGCATCAAAGTAAGAATAGCTGCCTTAGAAGCTTTAGTAGGCCAGTTAGTTTGTTCTGCAAGTGCCACAGGGAGTAACTTACCCATTGCTGATAAAGAACCTTTTATTCGTGAAGACCTTGAGAAAAGTGACTTACTACTCAGCGATAGTAAGTCACTTACTTCTCATGTAGGAAATTCATCTTTATCAAGATTAGATCCTCTCATACAGAATCAAAGCGGGAATCATCTATTACAGAAAAGGCAAGAGGCTTCTCCCATAATCCTGTCTGCTCGAAATGAAGAATTGAGCAAAGAAGAAATAGGCAAATCAGTTTTTTTTAAGAGCGATTTGGGTTCAGTAGATACGAATTTATCTAACTCTCCTAAAAACGACCAGGTATCAGATGAGTCTATTCCTTTGAACCCTTTAGTTAATTCTGTGAGCACTATAGAGAGTAACTTACCCATTGCCAACCCAGAACCTTTGACGGAAGAGGATCTCAAATCAAGTGACTTACTATCTGATGATAGTAAGTCACTTGATTTGAGATCCGAAAATCTATCTTTACCGCAATTAAATCCTCTCTTAAAAGACCAGAAACAGATTCACCAATTAGAAAAAAATCAAGGGAATTCCCTCATAGTTCAGATTAGTAAAAATAAAGAATTGAACAGAGAATTAATAGATAAGTCAGTTTACTCAAAATGTATTTTAGGGTTAATGAATAAGGGATTATTTGAATCTTCTGATAACATTCAGACATTAGCCAAATCTATTTTGGCTAATCCTTCATGTGTCTGTTTTTCTATTATCAAAAAACCTAGAATGATAAAAATGACATGCTTTTATAGAGGTTATGGATTTGAATATATTGAGGAGTGCTTTAAATTGGTTAACCAGAAAAGGAAAACCGCTTATTATAAGACCAGAGATCGCTTGAATGAACAGCTGATTGACCCTGGAAACCCTCTCGATCTTGATCGTCATGGCAAGAATATAAATGTTCCAGAGGCAAGAGATTTGGCTGTCCTTGTGAAGCAACTACGTGAGAAAGACGAGATTTTTCAGGTTTATGTTATCCCGCTCTCAATGCTATCGAGAATGCTCGTCGAAGCAGGCTTCCCCATGACCTCAAGTAACTTATTGAAAGTTAGGTTGTATGTTGCGGGAATTTTCCAAGAAGTGCTGAAATCGATGTACGCAGAGCTTCTAAAATGGATAGAACATTGTGGAAGAAACCGATATGGGTGGTAAATAGACTAGAGTGTTATGCCACTACAGCACCGATCGCCTCTTCTAAGATCTGAGCTCTAGCTTGCTGCTCTAGACGAGACTTCGTCCCTTTTCGGCGGTTATCGTAGTCCTTACGGATCGCCCTTTCAGAGTTGCCTAGTTCCCATGCAAGAGACCTTACCGCAGCATCATTATGGTCTTGATCCAGATAGTAGGTGGCATAGATTGACCTGAGCTTATGGGGGCTGATTATCTTTCCTGTCAAGCGATGACAATTGACTGTAAACACGTCTGACATTCTAGTGTATGGTTTTCCCTCCTCAGTGCAGAAGAAGAAGCTATGGTCAGGGCTCAACTTCGGACGGTAGACATTGAGCCATTCATATATGTAACTGTAGAAGTACTTGCCATCGACGAATTTTAGATTAGGAATTTCCAAAGTTTGACGCCCATAAGTCTGACCTGTTTTATAGCTGCGTGGTGTCAGATCTAGCTTCAATTTGCCATCGACATCCTTAAATAGATAGGGATAAGTATCGTCAAATTGGGCATTGGGACGTTTTTTTAAGTTCGGCAGAAATTTGAGCCTTTGAAACACTTTGATTCGACGGGATGCCCGATAAGTCAAGAAGCCTGCCAAGATATAGGTTTTGTATGCTGTAGCAATCGATGTTTCAGAGCACCAAGGACCGCCATACAGGTTGGTATCGCACTCGTAGCGAAGCTCCTCAGTAACGTTTTTGAGGATTTTGTCCCAGTCTAGCCACCAAAGTGATTCGTCTACAAGGGGTTCGCAATCTCTTCCCTGATGCCGAACGATCTTTGCCTGATTATTCAGACGACTAGTGATAAATTGACGGCAATAGGCAAGACCGTTTACATCCCCTCGATATTGGTATTTAACTAAAGCAATCAAGGTCTCCCAGGTTTGTTCCCATGTGCCGGGGCTGCGGCTTCCTCGCTCAGAGGCTAGCCAGTTATTGTAGGCATTGCCTACTTTGCAGATGTAGTTAGCATAGTGCTCTGCGTAACGGAGGGCATAGGCTCGATTCCTAGCAGCTCTGATTTTATGAACTGGCACCAATCGTTCTAAACTTAACTCCTTCAAAGGAATTCCGCTTCTTTCAAATCTAGCTTCTGAAGTAGGGTAAGCGTAGCGGTGGAGCCATCCTAGAATTCGCAAAATCAGGGTTTTACGTCGCTGGAAAACTTGAGGGCGAGTCGGAGTAATCTCTCTTGCTCCTTTATCCCAATTTTGAGCTGTCCAAAATTCCTCAAAATTAATCAGTTCTGCCTGCAGATGTTCAGAGAACTCTTCAGGACGCAGTCGATAGTCAGGCAACTTTCCATCGCGGTCGGTCAGGCGCTTATCCATATACCGACCATGTCCTCGTAAATAGCTTTTCTGATTGGATAGTTCAAGGGGAATGCGATCGCCGAACGTCCACCAAGGTTGCTGCTCACTCCAACCCAGAAAAACATTAAGGGCGCTCCGAGCAACTTTACGGCTACTAGCGGAAGCCTCTGCACGATTGAAGCCTTCTTCCTGAATTTGGAGAGCGTTCTTCAATTCCTTACAACTGGTTTGTGCCAACAATCGCTCAGCAGCTTCTTTTTCCTCTCTATTGGGAGTTCTCCCGATCGGGAGTGATAGCCCTAAACCCAGTAGCAAATATCGGCGGACTGAGGTGTTAAGGGCATTGAGATGATTGGTTGCTTTATTTCCTGGTTCATTAGCTTGTACCTGTTGTTGGTAAAAACTGAGAACATCGGCGAGGGAAATAGTTGGGAATGGTAATTTTGAAGCAGTGTTGCCCAAGAACGGGTCCTCGAATATCCACCAAGGGGTAGTCATGCACCAGGTCAGAAAATTGCGTAAGGCTCCTCGATCAACTTTTCGTAGTGCAGCAGAGACATTAAGCTGTTCAAAAATCTGTTTTTGCCTCGACCAAATATCTTTAAGAGAGCTAATTGGCATTGGTTCAAGCCGTACCTGGGCTTCCTCCATATCCATCTCTGGTTGTAATACTCGGCGTAGGGCACATTGCAGCCGATTGAAGCGATTAGCGGCTGACTTCTCTTGATAAGCAACGGTGAGACTGGCTCGGTAAACGGTGAGCACAGCCAAAAGATTTTCAGGTTCATTCATATTTAGTTGTCCAATAGTTGATGTCCTTACTGTGTAAGGAGGGTCGCGATCGCGACTAGCTATGAGATTTCCTCAATGAGACGATCGCTGTCAAAGTTCTTAAGTGTAGAGTTATAACTTTGACTGATACTAAATCATATACTTATAACTATAAGTTGTCAATCACTTTATTGAAGTAACTATCAACTTTGATGATGTCCGCGTAGAACAGAGGCAGGGAGTCAAGAGCTAGGCTAGATATAGAAATCGCTTAAACCTTTACTTATGAAGGTTTAAGCGATTTCTATCGACACTGCAATAGACAGGACTGATCTAATTGCAAGTCCAAGATTCTTTAAAAAAGCTCCCTTTTGTTATTAAAACTCTGATATCTGCTAATAACCTCTTAAAGTGAAAGCCTAAGACCTTTACCAGAAAAGGATTTCACATGTTAACCGACCATAATAACCTCCTCCTACAGAGTGCAGAAAAAATCTGCACCACTAAGCAAAGCTACCTTCGTTTAAAATCGCTTTTACACAAAATTCCCTTTGAAAGCGTCCTTCTTCAATCAACTAGTACTGATATGCCAAGCTCTTTAAGTTTTGCTAGAACAAACAGCAGGTCGCTTGAACTCCCCTTTTTGACAATCTCAAACTTTGATGGTGCCAGCTCTGTGAAGGTTGAATCAGGGATCAAACGGTCGTTTATGCAATAATCCGAATCTAACCAGAAAGATAGGTGTTGCCTGTTGCGTAAACGTGTTGCACTAGGACATCAATTGGCAACAAGTTTATGCAATCCAGATCATAGATTGCACATGGCGTTTACCTTATGCTCTAGGCACTGTGGGGCGATTCGCTGCGCTGCGCTTTTCTGTGATTGCAAGGGAATTTGACCCTTAAGTGCATTTATCGTTCCACTGATCCCTAAACCCCAGGCTGCGGTCTAAAACTTTAGTCTGGAATAATTAAAAGCTCCTGGCGATCGCGCTGGGGCTTTTTAGTGGGGGTGGGCTACTCGTCAGAATCAGCATCTTTGCTATTGGCCTGTCTGAGGAGTTCTGCTCTCATTTCTATAAGAGTCACCCCGCGTTTGGCAGCGAGATCTGAAATTTTTCGATCGATCAGGTCTTTTTTAAGGTTGAGCGCCTGCTTGACATTCGCCTGAGTCATGGTGGTCAGGGTGTTGTTATTCAGCAACGCGTCAAGCTTCAAGAGGTCTTCATACCACTCTCCAAGATTGGATAACGCAAATCTAATAATCTTTGGAGCCATGCCCTCTAAAGTTCCTTTTCTTTCACTTTTCATGACGCTTTAAAGCCTACATCCAAAAACGATAGAACTTATTTTATCTCCAAGAGTTACTAAAAAATAACTTTGAATGTACTTTCAAATAACTTTTAGTGCTATCTTCTTTCTTAAGTCCACTGAACCAACGCAAGACCACCGAGTGAACTTAGACAAGTTCAGTGAACTTAAAGAAGTTAGTCGCTAGGAAGGAGGAAGAGACTTGATCACCGTTACTGTTCGGGCTGTGTCGGAGGGCAGCTACCGACCTCAGCAATTAATGATTGAGCTTGGGTTGGGGAAAACCCAATTTTGTAAATGGGTGAATGCGCTAGGTCTATCTGAAGAAGGCAGGCGCAAACACATCTACACAGAGCAGGAAAGGACTGAGCTTCTGAGATTTCGTAACTTGCTCAATCAGTACAGAAGGCTGGAAGAGGCTTTTGACAAATGGCAGGAGCAAGCCCACTGAACTTAAATGAGACCACTGAGTGAACCTAGACAAGCCCACTGAACCTATAAGAGGACAATCACCATGACTTCCCAGAGAATCAAGAATGCGCCCGGATTTGCCAAGCCCCAAGGCTTCACTCCCACACAAAAAGGCGATCGCCCTGATTCACAGTCGGAAGCAACCGCCACCCCTCAGTCACCTGATCCCGACCGAACACAACTCGAACCCTTCGACCTAGCCCCTGCGATCGCTGCTGCTGTTGCCCTGTTGGGGAAGGAGCTAGTTGACGCACAGATTGCAGCATACCGAGAGGACGAGTTGACTGACCAAGAGATTGCCGGATACCTGCCACGTTGGGCAGTGCGCAAAGCTTCTAAAGCCAGTGCCCTGGCTGTTGCCGACAAATCCGGCACAGCCATTGCTACTACTCAAAAGTCGGGATTGGAAAGTGCGACCGCTTTTATTAAGAAGCAGCAAGCCCAGAGAAATCAGCTTGTAGACCAGGTTTCAGACGCGATCGCCTATCTCTCCGACCCCGACCTTTTGGAGTCAGACATCATGAGCGCTGCCGCTGCCAAGATTCAGGCACGATCGGGCGCTTGGGGCTATGCCGAGCCTGTGGTGGATTTCGATAATCTTTTCGCTCTGCCTGCAAGCTCACAGCGGATGTTGGGTGGTGTTTAAGCTCAATAGCAAAGGCGATCGCTGCCGTTCAAAACTGCGATCGCCCTCTACCTCGACCCTTCTCAAAATCAAAGGATTCAAAAACTATGACACATCCAATTGGATATTTCACCAGCGACGATCGCGCTCGACTGCTGACAGAACGCTTTGGCGACAAC
>Ga0209181_10007401_pt1 | contig 15054 bp, 12 predicted proteins | sample MAT05_FD_187208 | JGI IMG/M metagenome (GOLD analysis project Ga0209181, IMG submission 187208) | Freshwater microbial communities from Lake Fryxell liftoff mats and glacier meltwater in Antarctica - MAT-05 (SPAdes) (version 2) | ecosystem: Environmental > Aquatic > Freshwater > Ice > Liftoff... | reverse complement strand
ATGTAAGCCGTGTCTGCCGAGTAGGGTAGGTTCGAGCCTGACCGGCGCGCTTTGTCCACGAGGGACTCAAGCAAAAAGTGCGCACGTTCGGGGCCCTCGGTCTCAAGCACGCCTTCGAGTGCATCCAGCCATTCGCGGGTTTCTTGTGGGTCGATATCGTGCTGCAGAAAGGCGGGACGATCCATCGCCAGTCTCCTCGTTGTTGTAGGAATTTATGTCCAGATATTAGACCGTATTGATGATTGCGGCGCTATCGGTGACAAGAAAAGGCGTTGTGAACAAGAACGAGCATTGGCCATGTGAGGCGGCAACGCCTGCGGGCACCCGTTTGGCGTGGTAACGGATGGCGCAAACCCGCTGCGGCACCACCGATTTGCGGCCGGTGCCATTAGGGTTTTCCGCAATGGCGTCGTTCGGCACGCTGCTAAGTCGATTGCTTCACGAGGTTTTGCTGCGGTTCGGTCGGTCGATGCATGATTACTTGCGCTAAAACGGCGGCAATGGCCACGAAGTTGGTCTATAGCAAAAAATTACCCTAATAATCAATGACTTTCGAGCGGTTCCCCAAGTGTTTCTTAAAAAACAATTTTAAGTTATTATTATTGCAAGTGTTTAAGGATTCGGTTGGGCTCTGAACGGCCGAAAAGTGCGGTGCCTCAACAAGGCCAAGCGCTTCTTCGGTTCAGATATTGATGATCAAGATCAGATACGAACTGGTGTGCGCAACAGTGTTGCGCATCGAACAAGAAATGCGTCGTCGGGAGGCAGCGTGGCGCTGACGGATGCTTTACAAATAATTAGTGTTTCTGACCCGGGCCGGGTCCGTGGGCACAATGAAGACTGCGTCGAGTCGCGACCTGACATCGGCGTCGTGGTGCTCGCCGACGGTATGGGCGGTTACAACGCAGGCGAAGTTGCGAGCGGCATGGCGACGTCATTAATTGCCACCGGGCTGGCCCAGGCGTGGACGAAAGCAACAATCGGCAAATTGAGTCGGGAGGATGCCGCGGCTTTGTCACAGTCGATTCTGCAAGAGCAAGTGTCGATTGCCAATCGCGCCATTTACAACACCGCACAGAAAGATCCGCAGTGCGCCGGCATGGGCACCACGCTGGTCACATGTATTTACCATGATAATTTTCTCACCGTCGGGCATATCGGCGACTCGCGGCTTTACCGGATGCGCGATGATGCGCTCGAACAGATAACGAGGGACCATTCGCTGCTTCAGGAGCAGATTGATTCGGGAATGATTACCAAGGAAGACGCAAGGCAGTCGCACAACAAGAATCTGGTTACACGTGCGCTGGGTATTGATCCCGAAGTCGAGGCCGAAATTCACACCTATGACGTGGTGGAGGGGGATATTTACCTGCTGTGTTCGGATGGCTTGAATGACATGATTGAGGACGAAGAAATCCAGATGACCATGTTTGCGCTGAGGACAAATTTGGACCTGACCGCCCAGCAGCTGGTGCAGGCAGCAAATGATGCGGGTGGGCGGGACAATGTGTCCGTCATGTTGGTGAAAGTGTTGAAGAGTTTCTCGGTTGAGCGCGGCTTCTGGGAGAAAGTGAAATCGTTATTCGCATAGTGCGAATCGATGCATCAACGCAACGAATTATTCTAGGGTTACGACCATGGCAAAACTGATATTGAGCGTCGATGGAACGGTGTTGAAGGAGATTTCGCTCGCAAAGGAGCGGACGACACTTGGGCGAAAGCCCCACAATGACATCCAGGTCGACAACCTCGCGGTGTCAGGTGAGCATGCCGCCATCATCACCATACTGAATGATTCGTTCATTGAAGATCTAAATTCGACCAATGGCACGCTGGTCAACGGCAAGCCGATCAAGAAGCATTTCCTGCAAAACAACGATGTCATTGAAATCGGCAAGCACAAGTTGAAGTATTTCAACGACGCGCCAGTGCAAAACGCCGCTGCGGATTTCGAACGAACCATGATCATTCGTAGGCCGTCTGTCGCCGCTCCGATGGCGGCACCGGCAAGCCCGCCGCCGCCGTCAGGTGCAGTGCTGCCTGACACGCACACCAGCATGCGCCCAATGGCCGCCGCCGCCCCGCCTCCCGCACCAGCTGCAGTTGTTCCGGCTGCCGCGCCTTCGGTCGCAGCTGCGACGCCAGCCGCAGTGGCTGGCGCAGTACGCGAAGCGGCCATTCAGGTGCTTTCCGGTGCTGCCGCTGGGCGCACGCTTGACCTGACTAAAAATCTGACGACTATCGGCAAGCCCGGCGTGCAGGTTGCTGTGATTACCCGCCGTCCCAACGGCTTTTTCATCATGCACGTCGAAGGAACCTTGTTCCCGACCGTCAATGGTGCTACGTTAGGTGGTCAAGCGCAGCAGTTGAATGACCATGATCTGATCGAGATTGCGGGTGTGAAGATGGAATTTTTCTTCAAGCCGTAAGTGTCCGCCAGCGATCCGGCGTAGGGTGACGTGCTTGTGCCGCTATCGATCCGGCACTGCATTGCTGGTGGCCTGCGTCCCCTTAAAGGAAGATGATTGTGGCCTCTAGTGTGCGATTCACCACAGCATTCTGCGCACGCTCAGCGCATAATTATCGGCGATATAACTTTAGCGGCACGCTCGGTTTGGTGGGGCTTTAAGAATGCAAATAAAAGTACTCGGTTGCAGTGGTGGTATTGGCGGTGATCTGCGCACCACGTCGCTGCATGTTGATGACGATATCTTGATCGATGCTGGCACGGGCGTGGGTGACCTCTCGATTCAGGATCTGGCAAAGATTGATCACATTTTCATTACGCATGCCCACCTTGATCACATCACCAGCATCCCGTTCCTGATCGATACGGTAATGGGCTTGCGAAAGACGCCGCTCGTCTTGTACTCGACGAAAGAAATCCTGCAAGTGATCAAGGACCATATCTTTAACTGGAAGATATGGCCCGATTTCGCCCAGATTCCAACCCCGCAGACCGCCTGTATGCGCTATCAGGAGATTGAAGTTGGTCAGCCAATTTCGATCAACGGGCGACTATTCACGGCAATTCCGGCCAACCACGTTGTCCCTGCGGTAGGCTATCTGGTGGATAGCGGTCAGGCACGGCTGATTTTTAGCGGTGACACGACCGTCAATGATGCGCTCTGGCAGATTGCGAACGTTACGCAGAATCTAAAATACCTGATTATCGAAACCGCGTTTCCAAACAAGGAGCGCGACATCGCGATCGCCGCCAAGCACTTGTGCCCCAGTATGCTGGCCGAGGAACTTGCCAAGCTTACGCGTCCGGTCGAAATCCTCGTCACTCACCTCAAGCCTGGCGAAGTTCACCTCACCATGAGCGAGATCGGGCGCAATGCCGGAAAGTGGCGGCCGCGGATGCTCGAGCAGGGCATGATCCTCTCCATCTAGCTTGCTGACTCCCGTCTCGTTCCGGGCGTGTGTTCGGCCTGAATGAACCCTTCTTAGCGCGTCTTATATTGGTAAACTTAGCCGATCGGTCGTGCGCGACGCAAGCTTGCAATCCAGCGTGTTTCACTAATTGAGGCCATCCCATGAGTGCAGTTCTCGAACCCAAAGTGAGTAGTGGTAGCGGAGGCGCGTCGGCTGACATGTCTTCGAAGCTCGCGTTCTCGAAAAAACTGCAGGCGGTGACCAACCGGATCCACTCCACGACCAACGTGGACGAGATCATGCTTGATGTGGCACGCGACATCTGTCAGTTGTTCGATGCCGACCGATTGACGATCTACACGATGACGGACGACGGATCGGCGATTATTTCCAAAGTGAAGTCTGGCCTGAATTCCTTCAAGGACATCAAGCTGCCCTTGTCAGAGAACTCCATCGCCGGTTGCTGTGCGCTTAACAAGCGCTTCATGAGTATCAAGGACGTCTACGATGACGCTGAACTGAAAGTGTTTTCGCCAAACCTTGCGTTTTTGAAGGCGGTTGATCAGCGCACTGGATACCGCACGAAGCAAATGATGGTGACGCCGATCTTGGGCGTTGATGCCAGCGGGGGCGTTGGAGAATTAGCCGGCGTGATTCAGGTCATCAATCATTTGCCGGGGATACCATTCCCATCACTGGCCGAAGAGGGCCTTGGCGAATTGGCCAAAACGCTCGCGATCGCCCTCAAGGTCCGGCAACAGGCCCCATCGGCGATCAAGTCCAAGTTTGAGTATTTAGTCATCGACAACGTGATTTCCGAGGGCGAACTTGAGTTGGCGACGCGGACGGCACGCCGTAAGAACAAAAACGTGGAGGATATTCTGGTTGACGAATTTCAGGTCAAGCAGGAGGCGCTTGGTGCCGCGCTTGCAAAATATTTTACGGTTCAGTACGAACCGTTCAACGCGGACCGCATCAAGCCGATTGACTTGCTGAAGAACCTGAAGCGCGAGTACTGCGAGCAGGCCAAGTGGATTCCCATCGATGACGGCAAGGCGGGTATTGTCATCATGACCACCGATCCGGAGCATGTAAAAAATTCGCGGGTGGTTGAGAATATTTTTCCGAAGTCCAAGATCATTTACAAGGTGACCACGACGCGGGATTTAGACCTGACTCTGGGCCAACTGTTCGGTAGCGGTGCCGACGGGTTGCATACGGAGGACATCGGTGACTTGTTATCCAGCATGGACGACGATCCCGAGTTCCAAGAGGCCGGTGGCGATGACCTCTCCGCAGCGGCTGACAACGAGTTGGTGAAACTCGTCAACAAGATCATCATTGATGCCTACAATCAGGGCGCATCAGACATTCATATTGAGCCGCTGCCGGGCAAGGGAAAGACGGGGGTGCGTTTCCGCAAGGATGGATCACTTGCCCCGTACATCGAGATCCCGTCGAGCTATCGTAGTGCGCTCTGCGCGCGCCTCAAAATCATGTGCGATCTGGATATTTCCGAGAAGCGCAAACCTCAGGACGGCAAGATAAAATTTAAAAAATACGGGCCGCTCGATATCGAACTGCGTGTCGCGACCATCCCAACCACGGGTGGTGTTGAAGATATCGTTATGCGTATTCTGGCTGCCGGCGAGCCGATTCCACTTGATAAACTCGGGCTCACAACGAAGAACAAGAACAACCTGACGGCGGCCATCGCCAAACCGTATGGACTGTTCTTCGTGTGTGGCCCAACTGGCTCCGGCAAGACGACGACGCTGCATTCCGTGCTGGGATCGCTAAACAAGCCGGATACCAAGATTTGGACCGCTGAAGACCCGGTCGAAATTACGCAAAAGGGATTACGCCAGGTTCAGGTGAACAAGAAGGTCATTGACTTCCCGGCCGTCATGAAAGCCTTTCTCCGAGCCGATCCAGACATCATCATGGTAGGTGAGATGCGCGATGCCGAAACGACGCATATCGGCATTGAAGCGTCGCTGACGGGTCACCTTGTGTTTGCGACCCTACACACGAACTCGGCGCCGGAAGCGGTGATCCGCCTGCTCGATATGGGGATGGACCCGTTTAACTTTGCCGATGCGTTGGTCGGTATTCTGGCGCAGCGTTTGGCTAAACGTCTTTGCAAGTGCAAGCAACCGTACACGCCCGACGGTGAAGAAATGAAACAATTCATGCAGGAATATACGACCGATCTACGGCAGACGCCGCCGTGGGTAAAAGACCCGCAGGGCGAGGCTAAAAAGCTCTACGAATACTGGGTCAAAGAATACGGCAAAGACGGAAAGTTGGTATTCCAGAAAGCGGTGGGCTGTGATGCCTGCGGCGGCTCAGGCTACAAGGGACGGGTGGGCTTGCACGAGTTGATGGTTGCGACAGACCCGGTGAAAAAGATGGTTCAGGAAAAGGCGCGTGTGGCAGACCTGTTTGTGAAGTGCGTCGAACAGGGAATGTCCACCCTGAAGATGGACGGGATGGAAAAGGTCATGATGGGGCTCTGCGATATGAAGCAAGTACGCAGCGTTTGCGTCAAGTAGACAAGCACATCTCATGATTTCTCATGCACAGGTAACGTTAACCAGCCGCCGTCGGGATGATGCCGACGGAAACGAGCGCCTCTTCACCGCGCTTGAGTACCTCAACAGTGTGGGTGCGGCGCTGAGTTCGGAAAGGAACCTAGACAAGCTGCTTGAGACGATTCTCGCCGCGGCGAAGAAGATTACCAACGCTGATGGTGGAACGCTGTACCGGCTGCTTGACGGAAAGCTCAAGTTTGAGATTGTCCTCAATGACAGCCTGAAGATTGCGATGGGTGGCACCACTGGCATCCCAGTCCCGTTTTATCCCATTCCGTTACGCAATGGCAGCGGCGCACCGAACAACAGCATGGTCGCCGCTTATGCCGTACTGCACGACGAAAGCGTGAACATTGCCGACGCTTACACGGCCGAGGGGTTCGATTTTTCCGGCACGCGGGCTTTCGACAACAAGACCGGCTATCGTTCGACATCGTTTCTGACGATTCCGATGAAAAACCATGAAGGCGAAATCATAGGCGTATTGCAGTTGCTCAATGCCCTCGATGAAGCGGGGATGGTCGAGCCATTCTCGGTCGAAGATCAGCGTCTCGCCGAGTCGCTTGCCTCGCAAGCGGCGATCGCACTGACCAACCGGATGTTGATCAACCAACTTGAAATACTGTTTGAGTCATTGATCGGACTGATCAACACCGCCATTGACGATAAGTCGCCGTACACCGGCGGGCACTGCAAGCGCGTTCCAACGCTCACCATGATGCTGGCGGAAGCGGCCGCTGCGGTTAGTGAAGGCCCATTGGCGGCATTTACCATGACCGACCAGGATCGCTACGAGTTGAAGATTGCCGGGCTGCTGCACGATTGTGGGAAGATCACCACGCCGGTGCATGTCGTCGACAAGGCGACCAAACTTGAGACCATTTTCGACCGGGTGCATTTCGTCGCGCAACGTTTCGAAATTCTCAAGCGCGACGCGGAGATCGTATTTCTCAAGGCAAAGCTCGCCGCAATGAATCACCACGACGAGGACTCGGTGGTGCGTGCGGAGCGCGACTATGCGTTGGGTATCCGGCAGCTGGATGACGACCGTGAATTTGTCCGTCGGATGAACGTCGGCGGCGAGCGGATGAGCGCCGAAGATCAATCGCGGGTGACCAAGATTGCCGCTTATTCCATCAAAGGCGAGGATGGCCGCGCCATGACCTTCTTGAGTGAGAACGAGCGCAACAACCTCAATATCCCCTACGGTACGCTTACGCAACCGGAGCGCGAGATTATCAATCACCACATTGTCGCGACCATTAAAATGCTCGAGACTCTGCCGTGGCCGAAGCACCTTAAGAATGTGCCCGAGTACGCTGGCGGTCACCATGAGCGCATGGACGGCAAAGGCTATCCAAAAGGGCTGACGCGCGACCAGATGAGCGTGCAGGCGAGGGTGATGGGGATTGCGGATATCTTTGAGGCGCTGACGGCAAAAGACAGGCCATACAAGGTCGGCAAGACGCTTTCAGAGTCGTTGGCGATTCTCACCAAGTTCAAGGAAAACGGTCATGTTGATCCGGATCTGTTTGATGTGTTCGTGCGCGAAAAAATCTACTTGAAGTATGCAGAGCAGTTTCTGGATCCGGCGCAAATTGACCGAGTCGAGCTGTAAGCGCCGCAGAGTTCTGTGCGCCCCGGCAGCGATCACGTTTTCAAGTGGCGCGCATCATGCCATGGGGACAACGTGAGCAGTCAGAAGATAATCCGTGGCCAGCAACAAGTTAGCTGCAACTACCCATGTCAATGTCCCACCAGCCGTCGTCGTACCTCCAAGTGGGCAGCTAGACCGTCGGCTTTTGCCGCTTCTGGGGTGACAAAAATCGTCAATGTCGCGCACTTGTGCGCACTGGCTTCCAACTCGGCAGGGGAGCATTGGCTATACTCGCACAAAGCTGGCAGCGTCAACATGTGCGGTTCCGCACTTATTGCGTCGCCCGGGATTGCCGTGATCGAATTTCACGTCAAAACAACGCCATTTTGCGACAGATTTTGATACTTTTTGTGCGGCAGATCACGTTCGCAGCGGTCGTTTTTGCTTTCTGCGCCTTTGGCACGCCGATTGCGTATATAAAGTACAGCGCATCGCCATGTGCTCGAAAGTCTCACCCAACTACTTCACGGAGAATCAACATGAAAAAGCAAATGCAAAAGGGTTTCACCCTGATCGAACTGATGATCGTGGTCGCGATTATTGGTATCTTGGCTGCGGTAGCAATTCCGGCTTACAGTGACTACACCATCCGTGCAAAAGTTACCGAAGGTCTGGTAATGGCGGGCCCAATGAAGACGGCTATTTCTGAGACGTTCCAAAGCAGAGGGCCGCAGTCAATGCTATGTGACGATGTAGCCACGTGTGCCACCGTTGGCGCGCCATTGCTAGATGCTACTGCACTTGCCTCTAACAAGAACGTTCTCGCGGTCGTGAGTAATGCTGCGGGCGTCATTAACATTACGTACAAGCCATCGGTTGTGCCTTCAGCAAACAACTCGATGCTCATTACACCTTCGCCTGATCCAAGCGACGCTGGTAGCGCAGGCGCACAGTTGAATTGGGACTGCGTCGCCGGTGGCAACCTTCTACCCAAGTACCGTCCAGCAAACTGCCGTCCTTAATTGGGCAGCGCATTGTTGTGAATAGCGGGCTACGGCCCGCTATTTTTTTTGTATTTGGCTTGCATGGTCTTGCGTTTCTGCGCGTTACTGTGCAATTCTGAGCGCAGCTATCTGTTTACCTTGAGATCTGCTGGTGAAAGATTACGCGCTAGGAGGCTTGTTGGTTTGAGCTGACGATCGTGGCACCATCCTTGGTAGCCAAGCGGCGGCGGCGTGCCGAGCGGGTGGTTCGCTGTGCATGAATTGGGAACCCCGGCTGATCTTCACGCGCCAACGTCAAGCCAAAACAACGCGGCTTAGCCGCGGATTTGGCATGCCGATTGCGTGTTCCGTGCAGCAGTGAGATGTGCTCGAAGGACTCTGTTAACGAGTTAACGGCCAATCAATATGAAAAAGCGACTTCAACAGGGCTTCACCCTGATAGAACTGATGATCGTGATTGCGATCATTGGTATCTTGGCGGCTTTCTCTATTCCGACCTACATTGACTACACCATCCGTGCCAAGGTGACAGAAGGTCTTATTCTGTCTAGTGCACTCAAGGTATCGATTGCTGAAGCATTTCAGGCGAATGGACCAAGCTCAATGCTATGTGCCACGGATCAAGCCACAGAGTGTGATCGCATTGGCGCGCCACTACGAAACGCTGCTGCGCTTGCTCTCAATAAGAATATTGAATCCATAACAAGTGCTGCTAACGGTGTGATCACCATTAGTTAAAAGCCAGCCGTTATCGCGGCACTGGCCAACACTATTTTTATCACGCCTACACCTGACCCAAGCGACGGTGCTTCTTTCGGGCAACAGTTAAGTTGGAGCTGCACCGGTGGCGCGCTTGCTGCAAGATACCGTCCGTTCCACTGCCGTCCTTCATCAGTGAGTGCGCTGTTAGGAGCGGCGGTCTTTTGTCTGTTTTTTTGATGGTACTTGAATCGTAAATTTCTCAGCCCTCGCTGGAGATGTCGTCATGCGAGATAGCGCACGACAAGGCTCTGCGGGTTGGCCTGACGATCGTAGCCGCCAACGTGGGCACGTAACAACGTAGGTCCGCAAGCGGCTGCGACATCCGTAGCGCGGTTTGCTGTTGATGAATTTAGAACGCTGCACTGATCCGTCACAAACAAACGCACGCGTTCAACTAAGTGAACTGCGCAAGCGCTAGTGCGGAGGTAAAATTCTAGCTGGCAACTTGCCGATAGCAATCGATAGAAGATAGGCCGCAAATGTTTGATCGTACCGCGACTCCTCCAGCACAATCACTCTCGCTTGTCCGCAAAATTTCACGTTGGCGTGCTGCCGGCATACATTTGCTGATGAGTGTGTTGATCGCCTTGGCAGTGGTCGGCATTATGCTGGGGCTGTGGTACCCCGCACCATTCTTCGAGGCAATGGGCGGGCAACGTCTGTTGTTGATTTTGGTGGTGGTGGATGTGACAATCGGGCCACTGATTACGCTGATTATTTTTAATACGGCCAAGAAGTCGCTCAAGTTTGATCTCGCGGTGATCGTGATCGTACAACTGGCAGCGCTCGCGTATGGCGTGGTAACGGTCTTTGCCGCGCGGCCCGTCTTTGCCGTGTTTTATAAAGACCGTTTTGATGTTGTCTCGGCTGCTGAAATCGCACCGGAAGATATGGCTAAGGTCACGCAGAAAGCGTTTTCGCTTCCGCTCACAGGCCCCCGATTTGTCGGTGCAATCATGCCGAGCGATCGCGAGGAAAGAGAGAAGATCTTATTCTCGTCAGTGCAGGGCGGTACCGACCTACATCAGATGCCGCAGCATTACACCGCGTACGATCAAGTGGCGAAGGATGCGGGGCAGGCCGCGCAATCGATTGAGGTGTTGCGCAAGCTCAACGTGACGCGTTCAGCTGAGCTCGACTCGATTTTCACGTCGAAAAATGTGGACGTGCAGCAGTTTGGCTTTCTGCCCTTGAAAGCGCGCGCGCAGGATATGGCGGTTGTTTTGAACAAGACGACAGGTGAAGTTCTTGGCGTGTATCCTTACACGCCTTGGTGACAAATAGTAGTTTGTCTGTTCAGCTTGGCGCTTGTTGCGCGCCGCTATTCGTAGCGCAGCGCCTCAACCGGCTTCAAGGTGGACGCCCGCTTCGCAGGATAAAAGCCAAAGAAAATCCCAATCACGGCCGAGAACGAGAAGGCGATGATGACGCCCGTCATCGAAATCCCAACTTCCATCGGCGAAAAATTCGTGATGGCAACCGATCCCGCGTAGGCGAGAGCCACACCGATCGCTCCGCCACACACACAAATCACAATCGCCTCGGTCAGGAACTGTAAGAGCACGTCGCGGCGTTTGGCACCGAGCGCCATGCGGATACCGATTTCACGCGTCCGCTCGGTGACGGACACCAGCATGATGTTCATGATGCCGATGCCGCCGACTAGAAGCGAAATCGAACCGATGGCACCGAGCAGCAATGTCAAGGCCGTGGCAATACCTTGCGCCGCCTCGGCGATGGTCGCCAGATCACGAATGGTGAAGTCGTCGTCCTGATCTTCGCGGATGCGATGCCGGATGCGCAGCAGTTGCGTGGCATCGTAAAGAGCGTCTTGCACCTGTGCAGCGCTTGAGGCTTGCGCGAGGGCGTAGTGGATGCTGCCGGGCTGGCCCCAGCGGATCAATTGCTGGCGCGCGGTGGAGAAGGGCACAAACACCGCGTCGTCCTGATCACCACCGCCCAAGTCGCTGCCTTTGCTGGCCAACACACCGATCACTTCGAACGGCCGATTGCGGATGCGGATCGTCTGGCCGATTGGATTCGCCTCGCCGTACAGGTTGTTGGCAACCGTTGCGCCGATGACAGCGACGCGCGAGGCCGAGCGAATCTCGATGTCACCAAACAGTGAGCCCACATCGGCTTCCCAGTCTTTCACAGTAAAGAAGTCCGGGGTGACGCCCATGACATTGGCATTCCAATTGGTGGTGCCACTGGCGACCTGAAACGGCTGCTGCACAATCGGCGCGACCGCGTTGAAGCTCGGCAATTGTGCAATGGCTTGCGCGTCGGCCAGCGTCAGTGTCTGCACCACGCCGCGCCCGGCGCGCACTCCGTTGGCTGTCGAGGAGCCCGGAAAAATCACCATCACGTTCGAGCCCATCGCCGAGATGCGCTTGTTGATGTCTTCGCGCACCGATTCGCCGATGGCAAGCATCAGCACCACCGCGCCGACGCCGATGATGATGCCGAGCATGGTGAGTCCCGCGCGCAGGCGGTTCATGCCCATGGCGCGGAAAGCTTCGAGGAATACTTGCATCAAATTCATGTGTGCCTCACTAATAAACGGTTGCCACGGGCATTTTCGCGCAATCGCGCGGTGTCGATCCCCGCAAACGACGCGGGGCCTTGCAGGCCGCGCTTGCCGCTGCATCGGCAAGCCGCAATGTTGGCGCGGCGCATGCGCCGCGAGTTCCCCACATTGCCCCTCGCCAGTGCGCCCTCAGCGATGCCCATTGCTCTGAAAGCTTCGAGGAATACTTGCATGCGTTTCATGAAACTTCCCGAAATCTCAACATTCCGTTTCCCGGCCCCCGATTCAATCATTCGAGGGCAGGCTCCGGCCGGGGTCCAATTTCGCCAACATGTCAACAACTGAAGAAACTTGGATACCGGCCTGCGCCGGTATGACAGGGTTTTTTAGAATTTGGCATCGTGTAAAACTCCTTAGTTGAGGGGCATTTCCAGCCGAAAAGGTTGAAAGAGCCCGTACTTGCTAGTGTGATGCTTCACTCTGTTTGGAACTTATTCGATCCACCGCTTACGAAGGCGACGCGCGCGATAAAAGAACCGTCATTCCCGCGCAGGCGGGAATCTAATCTAGTTGGGTGTCACTAAATACTGACAACTTCGATTCCCGCCTGCGCGGGAATGACGGCGTGAAGCCAAGCACCGTGAACAAGTCGTGCCAGATCAATGGCCAATAAGGTGTATCAATTGCGAAGCACCACGCTAGAAACTTGGATACCAGCTTTCGCCGGTACGACAAGGTTTTTAGAATTTGGCATCATGGAAAGTCCTTTATCGACGGGCATCTCCAGCAAAAAGTGCCTGAAAATACCCGTGGTTGCTAGTGTTTTGCTCTAAAGATGCGCGTCTGCCACCGGGCCATCGTAGGTCACGAGTCCGTCCTTCAGCCGTATCAGCCGTTTGGCGTACTTCGCCACATCAGGCTCGTGGGTGACGATCAACACGCTCATGCCATTTTCTTCATTGAGCCGCTTAAACAGATTCATGATCTCGACCGACGTTACGGTATCGAGATTTCCCGTCGGCTCGTCGGCAAGAATCAGTGCCGGTTCGCAGACCAAGGCCCGCGCAATCGCGACACGTTGCTGCTGGCCGCCGGAGATTTGGTTGGGTAATCGTTTGGTGAATGCGCCCAGACCGGTCTGCGTGAGTTTCTCGGTGGCACGACGGCGTGCCTCCGCCATCGACACACCCGCGTACAACAGCGGCAAGGCGACGTTATCGACCAACGGCATGCGCTTCAAGAGGTTGAAGCCTTGAAACACAAAGCCGATGGTTTCGTTGCGCACCTTGGCCAGTTCGTTGTCGGTGAGCTTGGAGGTTTCCTTGCCGTTCAGCACGTAGCTGCCACTGGTTGGCGTGTCGAGCGCGCCGAGGATGTTCATCAACGTCGATTTGCCGGAACCGGACTGCCCCATGATGGCGACGAACTCGCCGTGCTGAATCTTGACATTGATGCCGTGCAATACCGGCGTTTCCACGTCGGCCGAGAAGTAACTCTTGTGGATATCCGCAATGTCGATCAGCAGATCTGACTTAGTCTGCTGTGTTGGTGCCATGTTGGCGGTCGCGTTCATCGGCTACTTCTTATTCTTGTCCTGCAAATCGCGAATCACCAACTCGTCGCCTGGCTTGATATCGCCCGAGATTAGTTCAGTGTGCTGATTGCTGGCGATGCCGGTCCGCACTTGAATCGGAACCAGTTCATTCTTTTCATTGGTCTTGTAGACGGTGCCGACGCCGCGTCGACTGGAACCGGCACCTGCGGCCGTCGGTGGGCCCGCAAGTTGACGTTCAGACCCGCCGGATGCCTTACCATCGCCTTTGCTGGGCGCTGCGGTTTCGTCGGGCTTGGCATCCGCTTTTTCATCAGACTTGGCGGGCTTCTTCTCAGCGGTTTTTGCGTCCTTCTTTTTCTTGTCGTCCTTATCATCCTTCGGTGGCTTAAAGCGCAAGGCCGCCGTTGGAATGCGCACCACGTCATCGCGCTGCTGTGCAATGAAGCTGACCTGTGCGGTCATGCCCGGTTTAAGCATCTGGTTTTCGTTGGTGGTATCGACGATGACGTTGTAGGTGACCACGCCCTGATTGATGGTTGCATTCAAGCGCACCAATCGGATGGCGCCGGCAAAGTCCCGCTCGGGATAAGCGTCAACGGTGAACTTGACCGGCATGCCGGTCTTGACGCTACCGACATCCGCTTCGGCGATTGACGTATCGATTTGCATCGCATCGAGGCTCTGTGCAATCTGGAACAGCGTGGGGGTGCTGAAGCTCGCCGCCACGGTCTGCCCGACGTCGATCTTGCGGTCGATGACGATACCGTTGATCGGCGAACGAATCACGGTGTAGGACAGGTTGGTCTTCTCGCGGTCAAGCTGGGAGCGTGCCTGCGCCACGTTGGCCTTGGCCACATCTAGGTCGCGCGTGTTTTGCTCGAGCGTGGCGTCCGAAATGAAGCCCTTGCGGACTAATTCCTGGTTGCGTTTCAAGGTGCTGTCTGCCAATCGCTGCGAAGCTTCCGTCGATCGGAGCGTGGCCTCGATTTGTGCCAAGTTAGCCTTGATCAGCGCCGGATCGAGTTCCAACAAGATCTGACCCGCCTTCACGGTTTGGTTGAAGTCGGTGTAGAGCTTGGTGACGGTGCCAGATACCTGCGTGCCGACACTGACCACGGTTACCGGATTGACGGTGCCGTTGGCGGTGATGCGCTGCACCACCGCGCCCTTATCGACGGTTACGGTCCGATAGCGATCGGCACGCGCTTGTTCGGCTTTCTGTTGCACCTGAATATAGCCGCCGACACCGACTGCAACGATGATCAGCGGAATCAAAACCTTGGCACGGAAAACGAAACGGAAGAACGACTTGACGAAATTCATGTTGTTGTGAACCAGTGTGGGGTCAGGATTGCAGGGACAAAATCTGGTGTATTGGTGCGCCGTGGGGTCGGTGTCTGCCCGATATTTGAGGGCCCGCGCGATTCTCGGAATCGCCGTGTGTCGTCTCCAGTCGACCAAAGTTATAAGAGTTTAACGGCTTTCGTTTGCCCGACGCTTGCCGAGGTGTTTTCAGACGGAGGATTTCGTCGCCACATTTGCGCATTTCATCAACAATCAGACCGGCTTTCGTGGGGGGGCCGGCGCTAGCGGGTGGTGATTGGCGCGCGCAGGGTCAACCCGCTGGAAAT